>JGI994J12354_10000010_pt1 | contig 165591 bp, 166 predicted proteins | sample IntmicLarv3ML3BL_FD_12354 | JGI IMG/M metagenome (IMG submission 12354) | reverse complement strand
TATAAAGGAGAAAGTGAATGTATACTGTAGAAGAATTTGACAAATGTAAGACAAAAGTGTTTAAATATATTACATATAAGAAAAGAACAGAAAATGAAATAAGAATAAAATTCACATCAATAATTGAAGAAGATATATTGAATGATATTATAGAATATTATAAAAATTATGGATATATTAATGATGTCGAGTATATTAATAAAGCAATATCGGAATATATGAAGTTAAAAAATTTATCAATTAAAGAAGTTAAATATAAATTATCTCTAAAAGGCATTAATAGAAATTTACTTGAAAATTATATAGATAAAAATGAAGAAGAAATGATAGAATATGAAATGTCTTCAGCTATACATATATCTGACAAAAAATTAGGAAAATTTAATGAACAAGAGTTGAAAATGTATCTAGCTAAAAAAGGATATAAGGGAGATACTATAAGAAAAGTCATAGATACTATAGAAAAATAAAAGAATGATTAGGAGAAAAGAAAAGTATGCAAAAGCTATTAACTTTAGAAACAAAAAAATATGCAATAAAGATAGAAAATTTTGAAGGTCCATTAGATTTACTTTGCCATTTAATAGACAAAAATAAAATGAAAATAAGTGATATAAGGATAGATGAAATAACAATGCAATATATTGATTATCTTAATGAAATGGAAGAAATGAATTTAGATATTGCAAGTGAATTTCTGGTTATGGCATCTACATTGGTATATCTAAAATCAAAAAACTTATTACCTTCATTAGTAGAAGATGAAAAAGAGTTGACAGAGGAAGAACTTATAAGAAGAATTATTGAATATAAAAAGTATAAGGAAATAACAAAAAAATTAAGACAAAACTATGAAGTTTATTCAAATAGAATGTATAAGAGTGCTGAAAATATAGAATTACCAAAACAAATATTAGAAAAAGAATATGATTCTAAAATATTACCAGAAATATATGAGAACATTATTAATAAAAATAGAGAAAAGATAAATGAAAATGCTAAAAACATAGAAAAAATAGCAATAACAGAAAAGTATACTGTTGCAAGTAAAGTTAAAGAAATGTTTAAAGTTTTAGTAGTTAAACAAAAATTTGTATTTAATAAAATGTTTTCTTTAAATAAATGTAATAAGCAAGAAGTAGTAACAGCATTTACTGGATTGCTAGAATTATCAAGAAGAAATAAAGTAGTAACAAATCAAGAAGAAATATTTGGAAATATTTTAGTGGAAAAAAATAAGAAGATAAGTTAATGTGTAATAAATAAGTATAGTTTTCTAAAATATGGAAAAACTATTAATATAAATCTACAAAAAGAGAGGTAAGATTTATGTTGGTAGTTTTTTTTAGTATATGGATTTGTATTTGTTTAATAGTGATTATATTAAGTTTATCCACAATAAGAATACATATAGAAAATTTTAAAAAATGTAATAATAGTATTTATGATAATAAAATAGAAAATAGGAATAGAGACAAAAATAAAAGAAGAAAAGAACTTGATGTAAAATTAACAATATGGTTTTTAAATAGAGTTAAAATATTTAGCATGAAAATAAATAAAAATAGAATAAATAAAATTAACAATAAAAATTTATTTAATAATATAAATAGAAAGATAATTACTAGTTTAAAAGAAAATATATTTGATAATTTAAAAGAAAAGGAATATTCTAATATATTTAAAAATTTAAATATAGAATTATCAAAATTAGATCTAAATTTTAATATTGGTACAGAAGATGTGATAATAACATCAGTTATAGTTTTCTTTCTATCAACAGCTATATCAATTGTTTTACCTCATCTAGTAAAAAGATATAGAAAAGATAAATATAGTTATAGCATACATCCTATATATGATAATAAAAATATCTATAAAATTGAACTTAACTGTATAATTAATATAAAATTTGTACATATTATGAATATATTGTTAAATATGTTAAAAAGAAAGAGAGTTGATGAAAAAAATGGCAGAACATCCAATAGAAGGTCTTATGACCACAGCTATGAATAGTATTAAAGATATGATAGATGTAGATACAATAATTGGTGAACCAATAGAAACAACAAATAATGTAGTTATTATTCCAATATCAAAAGTAACATTTGGATTTGCAGCAGGAGGAAGTGAATTTAATGGGGAGACATTAGATGAGTATAGTAAAAGAGATAAAGAGGAGTCTATACAATATAGATTACCATTTGGAGGAGGTAGTGCAGCAGGTGTCAATATAAATCCAATAGCATTTTTAGTGGTGCAATCTAATAATGTAAAAGTTTTACCAGTTAGTCATTCGTCCACAGTTGATAAACTTTTAGATTATATTCCAGATTTAATGGAAAAAGGAAATAATATAATTAATAAATATATGCAAAATATGAAAGAAGATAAGAATAGAGAAGTACAAGAAAAAAAGAGACAAGAAAGCAAGTTTGATAATATAAAAACAGTTGAAAGAAAATCAAATAATAATTCAAAAAATGATTATGAATTTGAATATAATGAAATAAAAAATAATTCTAAAGATATTAATCATGAATTTGAAGATTATTAATAGAATTTATATATTAATAATATATAAAATAATAGATTTATAAAATAAAACAAAACAAGGAAAATAATATTCCTTGTTTTGTTTTATTTTATAAGTTATCTTAACAATCTAAACCATTTACTAAATACACTTAAAGACATATTTAATAAGTTTATTTTTTCAATATTATTGTCTGATACAATATTGGTTGTACTTATCACATTTCCTTCAACAGAAAATGTAATTTCACCAAGCTTTTGTCCTTTAGAAACAGGAGCTGAAATATTTTCTTCTAATAAAATATCTTGAACAATATCTTTATCTTTTCCTTTTTTCATTAACATACCAGAATCTTCTTCTAATATAGCATTAACAGATGATTCTAATCCTTTATTCACATTTAAAGTTTTTATAATATCATTTTTCTTACCAAATTCTTTATATGAATAATTACTAAACCCATAATCTAAAAGTTTTTGTGCCTCAGCAAATCGTATTGCAGTAGTTGGTGCTTTCATAATAACTGATATTAATGATAATTCATTTCTAGTGGCACTTGCTGATAGATTATATAATGCCATAGAAGTAGAACCAGTTTTTAAACCAGTGGCACCTTGATAATTTCTAATTAGTTTATTTGTATTTACAAGCTCAGATGTACCTTCTCTTAAAGAATCCATCCATATAGTGGTATATTTGGTTATATCAGGGTATTTATTTAATAATTCTCTAGACATAAGTGCAATGTCATGACTAGATGTTAAATGACCTTCTTCATCTATTCCATGGCAGTTTTTAAATGTTGTATCATTCATACCAAGTTCTTTGGCACGAGTATTCATTTGTTCAACAAATCCTTGCTGAGAACCTCCTAAATACTCAGCCATAGCAACAGTGCAATCATTAGCAGATACAACACATATTGCTTTTAACATTTCATCCACTGTAAGTGATTCATTAACATCTAACCATATTTGTGATCCACCCATTTTACTGGCTTCACTGCTACATGGAATTTTATCTTCAAAATTAATCCTACCTTCATCAATAGCTTCCATTATTAATAAAATACTCATAACTTTTGTTACACTTGCAGGTAATAACTTATCATGTGAATTATGCTCATACAAAATTTCCCCACTTTTTTGTTCTATTAAAATAGCAGATCCAGATTCTAAAGACAATGAATTTTCAGAATTTGAAGAGTTTTGTTCGAAATTGTCAATATTTGAGGTTGGTTGTGTACTATCCATATTTGTGTTATTCATGTTATCAATGTTTTGTGTATTATTAGATTTGGTATTATTTACTACAGTATTATTAGTGTTTTTATCATCAGATGGGGCAACAGTACTAACAGCATCAGTCATATCACTCCATATATATATAGAACTGATAGCTAAAACAGAGATTGAAGAAAACATAAAAATAATAATTAAAAGAGTAAATACTATTTTTATAAAAAAAGAATTTTTCAACATATTCATAGACCTCCTTAAAGTATATTAATATATATGAGATATAAATGAAAAATATACTTTATATCTATATAAATTTAAAAAATACATAAATATAAAGTATATAAAATGAATAATATAGAAAACAATAAGAGTAATTGATATAAAATCAAGCTAAATCAATTTTACTAATTTCACAGTTAGATCAGAAGAGGTAGGGATTACATATATTTTTATATCATAATCATTATCATTTCTAAATTTGAAATCAACACTACCATAAGATACAGCTGCATCTTTTCCTTTTTTAGCATATGGAACTTTATTACTGTGATCATGTCTTTCAACTACTTTTAGTGTAGAAATTTTCAATACAGCATTATATAATGTAGTGCTAACTTGGCAATTTCCACCTCCTAAGCCTTTTATTTTATTACCATTTTTGTCAAAAATATCAGCTTCTTTGTATCCTTCATTACTTTTTGATCTACCTACAGTATTTGTAAAAGAAAATGTTGATTTAGCTTTTACTATAGTTCCATTTAATTTGTTAGAAGTTATTGCAATATTATTTTGTCTTTCAAATTCAGTATTATATATTTTTGTAGTAAATACTGAGATTTCTTCTTCTTTAGGAGGAATAGGTTCTGTAGCAGGTTTAATTGAAGAATTATCAATATCTTCATTATCATTGTTTTCAGATGTATTTGTATTATTAGATGTATCAATATCATTAACTTCAGTAGAAGTTTTGGTATATGAATGAGAATGATTAGAATTATTTGTTTCATTATTCTGATTATTATTACTACATCCAGATAATAATATAGATATAAACAATATTAAAAAAATATTTTTTAACATAATAAGATCCTCCATTTTTAAAAATTACATATAATTAGTATGTCCTAAAACCTATATAATATTGACAAAACTTAAAAATATAGTATAATAAGTTTATAGCAAATTTATTAAGGAGAAAAAATTAATGATTGCAAAATTATGGAAAAAGATAGGATTAATAATTTTAGTAGTTGCATGTTTATTTAATATAGTTTCTAAAATAGTTGGTAAGATGCCATTAAAAGAAGAATTAAAAGCATCAGCTGAATATCTTGAAGAAAAAAACAGATAAATTGAAATAAAAATAATAAATTTGAAAATAGCTATTGAATATAATTTGAAATTGTGTTAATATAATAAATAGCAAATTTTATGAAGATAAGGAAGAGGTGAACTACATGAGAGAAGGAATACATCCAGAATATAGTGAATCAAAGATAACTTGTGCATGTGGAAATGTAATTGAAACAAATTCAACAAAAAAAGAGATGAAAGTTGATGTATGCTCAAAATGTCATCCATTTTGGACAGGAAATCTAAAACAAAGTTCAACTGGTGGTAGAGCAGATAAATTTAAGAAAAAATATGGAATTAGTTAAAATAGTTGCCAAGAAGGAAAAATCCTAATTGGCAATTTTTTTTTGCAATAATTTTGTGTTTTAGCCACATAGAATTGATTTTCAGCATGATTCCTAATGTTTACATTATGTAAAACACATGATATAATAGATGTAATTGAATTTTATATAAAGGAACTTAAAAAAATAATTTTTTATTAGGGGGAATCAAAAATGCCAAACAAGAAGATGCAATTTAAACAAATCAATGGGTTTGATCTAAAATCCATAAAAAACAAGGAGGAACAACATGAGTATACTAAATAAAATTGTGGAAGTTTGTAAGATAGCTGAACGGTATGATATACCAAAAGAAGAAAAATGTTGCATAGATTCAATATATCTGGAAAAAGAAATTAAAGAAAGGATACTAGAATACAAATATATTATAGTATCACCAGAAAATTTTGAGAAGATATGTAATGATGAAGATCTTACAGCAGTTGGAGATATGCATGATGAATGTAATGGAATAGAGTTGAAGATATGGACAGGAAAACAAGAAGTTTTAAAAGGAACAGCATATCCTGCACTAAGTTTTTCATTAACAGAATTGCATGGAGGCTATTATAGGGTAGTAGATTTTGAATTTACTATTGATGGGGAATCTATATTAAAATATATTATGGATGAAAAAAAGGAAGAAAAAGCCATATTTTTATATAATATAGATGAGAAAATAAATGTGAACGATTTTTAAAAATGAAATAGGCAGAAAAGGAAGAGAAGAAAAAACTTAAATTAGTTTATCTTCTCTTCTTTTTTGTACACATATTTTATATTATTGGTTGAAAAAAATGTCATAATATATTAGAATAGAGAATAATATGGAGGAAAATTATGGGTTTAGTACAAAATGAGATAGAAGAACAAATTGAATATATAAAGAAAATAAAAAAGATAAATAATGACAAAAAACTTAATTATTGTATTTTGACAATGGGATGTCAACTAAATGAGAATGATTCAGAAAAATTATGTGGTATGTTAGAAAATATGAATTATGTTTTGGTAGATAATTTTGAAGATGCTGATTTAGTTATATTCAACACTTGTTGTGTTAGAGAAAATGCTGAAGATAAACTTTTTGGTAAATTAGGAGAACTAAAAAACCTAAAAATGAAAAAAGATATAATAATAGCAATAGGTGGATGTATGATGCAGGAAGAACATATAACAGATAAAGTTAAAAAAAGTTATCCATTTGTAGATATAATATTTGGAACACATACATTACATAGATTTCCAGAAAACTTATATAATACAATAATAAATAAAAATAAAATAAATGATGTATTAGATATAGATGGTAAAATATATGAAGGAATACCAATAAAGAGATTTAGTAATATTAAAGCTTCAGTAACTATAATGAATGGTTGTAATAATTTTTGTAGTTTTTGTATTGTTCCATATGTTAGAGGAAGAGAGAGAAGTAGATCACCCAAAGATATATTAAAAGAAATAGAAGATTTAGCAATGGAAGGATATAAAGAAATAACTTTATTAGGTCAAAATGTAAATTCATATAAAGGGGATGGAGAAAAAGGAATATTCAAGTTTTCTGAGCTTTTAAGAAAAGTTAATGAAATAAATGGAATAGAAAGAATAAAATTTATTTCACCTCATCCTAAAGATTTTAAAGGTGATGTGATAGAAGCTATAAGAGATTGTGAAAAGGTTAGCAAATTAATACATTTACCTTTACAATCAGGAAGTAGTAGTCTTTTAAAAATAATGAATAGAAAATATACAAAAGAAGAGTATATAAATTTAGTAGAAAAAATGAGAGAGCAAATACCAAATGTTACTTTTTCTACTGATATTATAGTTGGCTTCCCAGGAGAGTCAGAAGAAGATTTTGAGGATACATTAGATGTTATAAATAAAATATGTTATGAACAAGTATATATGTTTATATATTCAAGAAGAGTTGGAACTTTAGCAGATAAAATGGAAAATCAAATAGATGATGAGATAAAACATAAAAGATTTGATAAGTTAAAACAATTAGTAAAAAGTCAAGTAGGAGAAAATAATAAAAAATATTTAAATACTAGTCAAAAGATATTAGTAGAAGGAATAAGTAAAAATAATAAAGATATGTTAACAGGAAGAACAGATAGTAATAAAATAGTAGTATTTGAAGGAAAAAAAGAGTGTATAAATAAAATGATAAATATACAAATAACAGAAGATCATTTATGGTATTTAAAAGGAGAAGTATAAAATGAATCAAAAAGAAATAGAAAAAATAGTAAATGACATTTTAAAAGGAAAAACAACAAGAACAGAAGTAGCAGAAAAAAAGGGAATATCTATTAGAACTTTAAATAATGAAATTCTATTTTTAAGAATAAATAATGAAAAATTATATCTTAAATGGATAGATAAATTTCCATATAAACCAAAAGAAATAAAAAATATAAATTTTGTCAATCTACTTAAAGAATATCTTAAAGGTAGTAATTTTGAAGAATTAGCAGAAAAATATGAAATATCAAAAAAGACTATTAATAGAAGAATTAAAGAATTTAAAGGTTCTAAAAAAACAGATAAAGAAACAGGAATAGCACATGAAGATTTATATAATTTATATGAAAGTCGTTTAGAAAATAATTTAACAGAAGCTGAAGAACAAATGATTTGTGATATGAAAGTGGGAGAAGTAAAAACAGAAGAAAACATAGAAATAAAAGAAAGAGAAATAAAGGAAAAAATATTAAAATTTAATAGGTTAACAAAAGAAGGGTACACAAAAGTAGCAGCAGCAAAAAGTTTAGGTTACAAAGATCTGGGAGGATTACATAAAGATATATATACATTTGCTAGAATAGAAAGTGAACAAAAAAATAATACAAAACAGAAGGGTTTTAAAGAAGGTAAGACTACATTTCATAAAGGTTTAAAATATGATGTAGATGCAGTTGTAGAATCTAGTGATGATAATAAAACAGAAAAAAATGTTGAAGATGCTGAAGTAGGAGGAAGATAATATGGCTGAATATTCACCAATGATGCAACATTATTTAGAAATGAAAAAAGAATATAAAGATGCTATAGTTTTCTATAGATTAGGAGACTTTTATGAAATGTTTTTTGATGATGCACTAACAGCATCAAGAGAATTAGAAATTACTTTAACAGGTAGAGAATGTGGACAAAAAGAACGTGCTCCAATGTGTGGAATTCCTTTTCATGCTGCTGAAAATTATATTGCAAAGCTTATATCTAAAGGATATAAAGTGGCTATATGTGAACAGGTAGAAGAAGCAAAAGAAGCAAAAGGAATAGTAAAAAGAGATGTAGTTAGAGTTGTAACACCAGGAACTTTAATTGAAACTAATTTGCTAGATGAAGAAAAAAATAATTATATAATGTGTATATGTAAAAAAGGAATATATTTTGGCATAAGTGTTTGTGATGTTTCTACAGGAGATTTTTATGCAACTGAAGCTAGAGATACAAATAATTTTGAAATGGTATTAGATGAAATAGCTAGATATATGCCAGCAGAACTTGTAGTAAATGATATGCTTTATGATTGTAGTGAAGAAATAAAAAAAATAAATGAAAGATTTAATTTATATATTACTAAATTTAATGATTCATTTTTTGTTGAAGATATCATAAATTTAAAAGAATCATATAATTTAGTAGATAATAATTTAAAAGAAATAACAAATATACAGGAAAGACTTTTTGCAGTTTCTTCTATTAATGCATTACTTGAATATCTGAATCAAACACAAAAAACAGAACTAAATCATATAAATAAAATAACTATATATAATACTACTAAATATATGTCTTTAGATATAAATGCTAGAAGAAATTTAGAAATAACAGAAAGATTATGGGAAAAAAGTAAAAAAGGAACTCTATTATGGATATTAGATAAGACATCTACATCTATGGGAGGAAGACTTTTAAGAAGGTGGCTTAATGATCCTTTAATTGATATATGTGAAATAAACAGTAGATTAGATGCAGTAAAAGAATTAAAAGAAGATGTAATACTTAGAGGTGAATTAACTTCTAATCTTAAAAAAGTATATGATATAGAGAGATTAACAGGTAAAATATCATATGGTAATGCCAATGGTAGAGATATGATATCACTTAAAAATTCTATTTCAAAAATACCAGATATAAAGAAGTTAATATCAAATTCTTCTTCAGATTTATTGAAAAACTTATATAGTGATTTAGATGAACTTCAAGATATATTCCACCTTATAGACAATGCAATTATTGAAGAAGCACCAATTGGTATAAAAGAAGGTGGCTTAATAAAAATAGGATATGATGATGAAATAGATGTACTTAAAACAGCGACTACTGAGGGGAAAAATTGGATAATAAAATTAGAAGCAGATGAAAAAGAAAAAACAGGAATAAAAAATCTAAAAGTTGGATTTAATAAAGTGTTTGGATATTTTATTGAAGTGACTAAATCATATTTGAATTTAGTACCAGATAGATATATTAGAAAACAAACATTGGCAAATTGTGAAAGATACATAACTGAAGATTTAAAAAATCTTGAAAATCAAATTTTAACAGCAGAAGAAAAAGTTACAGATTTAGAATATAAAGCATTTTTAAACATTAGAGATCAGATATCAGAAAATATAAAGAGACTACAAAAAGCAGCAAATATAATATCTACATTAGATATATTAACATCTTTTGCAATAGTTGCAGAAGATATGAATTATTGTATGCCAATAGTAGATAATAGTGGTAATATTGACATAAAGGATGGTAGACATCCTGTTATAGAAAAAATGCTATCAGCAGGTAGTTTTGTAGAAAATGATACATATTTAAATAAAGAAGAAGATAGATTATCAATAATTACTGGTCCAAATATGGCAGGTAAATCAACATATATGAGACAAGTTGCTTTAATAACATTAATGGCTCAATGTGGAAGTTTTGTTCCAGCTACAAATGCAAAGATAGGAGTAGTAGATAAAATATTTACTAGAGTGGGTGCATCTGATGATTTAAGTATGGGACAAAGTACTTTTATGGTTGAAATGATGGAAGTAGCTACAATACTAAAGGAAGCAACTAGTAATAGTTTAGTAATACTAGATGAAATAGGTAGAGGTACTTCTACTTATGATGGATTATCAATTGCATGGGCAGTTGTTGAATACATTGCTGATAAAAGTAAATGTGGAGCTAAAACTCTATTTGCTACACATTATCATGAATTAACTGAACTTGAAGATAAATTAGATGGAGTAAAAAATTATTCTGTAGCTGTTAAAGAAAAAGGTGAAGATATTATCTTTTTAAGAAAAATAGTTAGAGGAGGAACTGATGAAAGTTATGGAGTACATGTTGCAAAATTAGCAGGAGTTCCAAAACCAGTTTTAGAGAAATCTAATGAAATATTAAAAAAATTAGAAAGAAAAAGTATTACTAGAAATACAAATCAAAAAGATATTAATAAAAAACAAGAAGGACAACTTGATATGTATAACTATAAATTAGCAGAAATAGCACATGAGATAGATAAGATTAATTTAAATGAATTAACACCTATAGATGCATTAAATACATTGCAAAAAATAAAGGAAAAAATGAAATAATTTATTTATAGGTAGAAATCAAAAAATATGAAAAAAAGAAGATTGACACATCAGAATTATCTAAAGAATATTGCAAAAAAACAATCTATTAATTTCTGGAGGTAATGATTGTCATTGAGAAAAAAGCCTGATAGAAAAATAGAAGTAGGGTATGGAAACATAAATATTAGCAAAAATATATTAGATAATTGGAATAAACACTAGAAAATTATAAAGGGTGGAGTGTGTTAAGAAATGAAATCAAAAGTTTATTCATTAGAAACAGTAGATTTTAATTTTGAAGGTCTTGGTGGAAAAGCTATAAATTTAGCAAAATTAATACAAAATAAATTTCAAGTACCAACAGGTTTTGTTGTAACACTTGAAGCTTTTGAAAGAGGAGAATTAAAATTATCTTCTATATCAGAAATTGAGAAGTTAATAAACATAGAAAAGCTTTATGCAGTTCGTTCTTCTGCATTAGCTGAAGATTCTAATAATGAATCTTGGGCTGGGCAATTTGAATCATTTTTAAATGTTTCAGCTAGAGAAGTTATAGAGAAAGTTACTAATTGTCATAATTCTAAAAAATCACGTGCTATAGCATATGGTGGTGCAGATCAAAAATTTAAAATTGCAGTGGTTGTTCAAGAAATGGTCAAACCAGATTATTCAGGAGTTATTTTTACTAAAAATCCAATAACTGGTGCAGATGAAATGGTGACAGAGTTCATAGAGGGACTTGGAGAAGATTTGGTTAGTGGAAGAAAAGATCCTAATCAAATAATTATTCAAAAAAATATTGAAATATGTGAAAAATCAAAAGCACCATTTGATTTAAAAAGACTTTATTTTATAGCTAATGAAATTGTTACGGTTTTTGATGGAGTTCCTCAAGACATTGAATATGCAATTGTTAATGGAGAAATTTATATTTTGCAATCTAGACCAATAACTACTAATATTGAAATAGATGAGGATATAATAGAATTAGGATTACCAGAAGAATTATTTTTCTGGGGTCCATCGCATGCTAAACCTAAATATATGAGTGACTTTTTTGCTGGTATAGAGATGTTTTTTAAGAAATTACTTTCACAACCTAATTTACCAAAGCCACCTGTTACATTATCACTTTTTCATGATGAAAAAATGGTTTGGTTAAATCGTTCAGATGAGTTTTCTCGTTTTACTCATGAAATGTTCAATTACTATGAAGAAAAGGGTAATATTAATGAAGATATAGAGAAGTGGAAAGGATTTGTAGAAAAAGGAGATTTAGTATCAGCTTTTTTTACTACTGAAATGTGTGAATTTGCACTTTATGGAGCTGAGACAGAAATAATTAATAGGCTTAAAAGGTATAATATTGAAATACGCAGAAATATTATTGCAGCTTTTGGAACACCTGATAAAGAAACTTTTTTAAATAGAATTGATAGAGAAATTATAAAGGTGAATGATCATAAGAAAATGGCAGAAAAATATCCATGGATTAATGATGGATATAGTGGGGCTTTGGAAATTGAATCTGCTGAGAAATATTTTGAAGAAAGAATTAAAATATTAAATGGTGAATTGCAAGCACCATTAGATTTAGATAGAAGAAGATCTGAGTTGTTAGAAAAATATGAACTTTCTATAGATGAATTAAAATCATTTGAACTTCTTAGAAAAATGATTGAATTTATGGATGATCGAAAAGCTTGGATGATGAAATCAAGACATGAAATAGTAAATTCATTTGCATCTATTGAACATGGTTGGTATTTTAATGGCAAAGAATTTAATCTTATTTCTAAAGAAGAAACTGAAGAATTATATGAAAGATATGTGTCATTTAAGTCTTCTACAGGAATTCTTAAAGGTGTTGTTGCATCAAGTGGAAAACATCATTTTGTAAGTGGTAATGTTGTTATAGTTACAGAACCAACTGTTTCAATAGAAAATGGTAAGATTTTAGTATGTCCAATGACAAGTCCTAGTTATGTTCCACTGATGCGTAAGGCTAAGGCATTGATTACTGATCATGGAGGTGCAATGTCACATGCTGCTATTGTTGCTAGAGAGTTTGGATTGCCCGCAGTTGTTGGTACCAAAAACGCTACTAAAAGCTTGAAAAATGGTGACAAAATTATGATTAATATGATCACAGGTGAAATTATAAGATAACTTTTTTTATAAAATTTAAGAATGTGTTTTGAATTATGTAAAAAATGTGATACAATAGTGTACATAAAAAATGTAAAAATGAAATAATATCAAAAATTGGAGGTATTAAAAAATGAAAAAAAGAGGTAATTTTATTCGGTTAGTTATTAGTTGTTTATTAATTTGTATAGTTTTTCTAGGATGTGAAGCTACAATTCCTGAAGATGTAAGAGTAACATATAATTGTGATGTTAAAGTATTTAGTTTAAATACTAAGATTAAAGTTAGTAAAAATGGAGATGAAATTGGAGAAGTAACAGGTGATATTTTTAAATTTATAGAAGATCCATTAACATTTAAAGATAAAAATGGTAATGCTATAGCATATGCAGGAGATTCATATAATTTTTTTGCTCAAGATGATCATGGAATATATTTAAATAATGAATTTGTATATGATATGAAAGGAAATGTTACTTTTATTGGAGAATCATATGAAATATATGATAAAGATAAAAGTTTTGTTGCAAAAGTTTCTTTCAATGGTTCTAATACATCTGGAAAAATGTATAATAGTTCAGATGTATTAATTGCTGAATATACTTCAGGATATTTAAACAAAGATTTTGATATACACATATATTATAAGTGTGATATTGATGAAAATGCTATTATTATGATTTTTTCATCATATTATAGCGATTATGCAGCTGATTCAAGTGAAGGTCATGATGATGATTAAGAGAGCTTTTTTAAGAACCTATAATATATAGGTTCTTTTTTTATTGGTTATAATATAATTTCAGGGTTATATTTTTCAAGCCACATATTTACTTGAACAAGATATGCCATAAGTTGAGGTCCTGTCATTAATTGACCAAACCAAGGTCTTTTAAATGCATTACCATCTGTTTCTAGAATATCTAATATATAGTTTTTGTTTAATATATTATTTATAGGAGAATCATTTTTAGTTATTATATCTCTTAGCATGGATTTTACTTTTAGTAAATAATTTGGGTTATGTGTTTTTGGATAAGGGCTTTTCTTTCTATATATTATTTCATCAGGAAGTATTCCTTCCATCATATATCTTAATAATCCTTTTTCTCTACCATTTAATGCTTTAGTTTCCCAAGGTATATTCCATAAATATTCAGCTAATATGTAGTCGCAAAAAGGAACTCTAATTTCAAATCCATTATACATAGCCATTCTATCTGATCTATCTAATAATGTTTGCATAAACCAATTCATAGTCAAATAAGAGATTTTCCTTTTTTCAGCAGTTTCTTTAGAATCAGTATCAAGTATCACAACATTATCTAAACTTTCTTTATATCTAAAATCTACATATTCTAAAAGGCTTACTTTGTTTGATATATCTGGATGTAGTAAATTTTGTCTTTCAGATAAAGCAATTGACCAAGGGAATGTATTACTTTTTAAAGTATCTTCTCTGAAAAACCATGGATATCCTCCAAACAATTCATCAGCACATTCTCCAGTAAGAGATACAGTGACTTCTTTTTTTACATTTTTGCAAAATAATAATAATGAAGAGTCAACATCAGCCATACCAGGGAAATCTCGTGCTATCATAGCATCTTCTAAGGCATCAGCAAGCTCAGGAGTGTCTAAAGTTATTGTTTTGTGATTTGTATCATATTTCTTTCTCATTATATCTATATAGTAATTATCAGAATTAGGTTGAAAATCACTTTTAACAAAATTAATATCATTATCTAAGTAATCTACAGAGTATGTATTTAATTGACCTAAGCCTTCTTTTTTGTAATATTCAGAGGCAAATGCTGTAATAATACTTGAATCCAATCCACCAGAAAGAAATGTACATATTGGCATATCTGATACTAATTGTCTTTGTATGCTATCACTAAGCAAAAATCTAAGATTATCACAAGTTACATCTAAATTATCAGTATGTTCTTTACTTTCTAATTTCCAATACTTTTCTTGATGAAATCCATTTTCATTATATATACCAAAAGTAGCAGGAGGTAGTTCTAAGATATTTTTAAAAACTGTAGTTCCTGAAGTATGAGCAGGACCAAGACCAAAAAGTTCAGAGATACCTTGGTTATCAATTGTTTTTTTAACACCTGGATATTCAAATATGCTTTTAAGTTCAGAAGCAAAGATAAATGTATTATCTAGAATAGTATAAAATAAAGGTTTAACTCCAAAATGATCTCTAGCCAAAAAAAGTTCTTGCTTATTATTATCCCAAATAGCAAAAGAGAAGATACCATTTAATTTGTTTATTACATCATAACCATAATGTATATAGCTTTTTAGTAATACTTCAGTATCTGAATGAGTATTAAATTCAAAACCATTTTCTGATAAATCTTTTTTTAATTCTTTAGTATTATATATTTGTCCATTATATATAATTATATATTTATTACCTGAAAATGTAGTAGACATTGGTTGTTTTCCACCTTTAGGATCAACCACAATAAGTCTTTTATGAGCAAGTGCTATATGATTATTCATATATATACCATCTTCATCAGGGCCTCTTTTTTCAATAGAGTGGTTCATATTTAGTAAAACATTTTTATAACTACTAATATCTTTTTCAAAATTTGCAAATCCAGCTATTCCACACATATATACCTCCAAGAATATTAAAATACATTTTTAAATTTATTTTATTTTAGTATATGCAAAATGTATTAAAAGTTGCAAAATAATAAAAAAAACATATATATGTTACTTAATGGTTAAAAAATTATGTAAATCATGATATCATTATAAACATCAAAATTATAGTTTGTTATAATAATAATTTATATAATAAGGAGAAAAGACTATGGAAAAACCAAAAAATTGTGTTTTATCAGATAGAGATTATAGCTTTTTGGAAAGTTCCTGCAATAATAGGTTAAGAACAAAAATAGTAGGACGGGTAACAAAGGGATTTATAGGATATAATTATAAAAAGAGATGGTCAAAAGATTTCGATATGAATAGATATATATGTTCAAATTGTCCTTATAAATTTTATGAATGTCCCAATTCCAAAATTGTTAAAGTAGAAGGTGAAATATTTAATATTAGCAACAGTTGTGTAAAATTTTTATCAACTAATATTGTCCATTGTAAAAAATGTTCAAAAGAATCAGCAAAAATAATATATAGTAGTATATTAGATGATGTTCCAGTATATATTTTAGAATGCAGTGAATGTGGTGAAAAATTCTGGAAATATAAATCTATTACTGATTCTAAGTATAATATTAGTAATGAATTAGCTGAAGATGATAAAGAGAAGAAAATATATAAACCTTCTGAAGAAGAAATGCCTTTAATAGTGAATAAAATATTTAAAAAAATGAAAAAATTTATTAGAGCTATTGAGGAAAGAGAGGAGGCTAAAGAAGATGATACCACATTATCATTAGCTTTTTTAGCAGCAATGAAAAAATTTGCAAAATAAAAATAACAGACAAAACACATAGTTTTAAAATGAAAAAGATAAAATATTAATTTAATATTTTATCTTTTTCATTTATATATTAATAAAATTATTGACAAATATATAAAATCCTAGTATACTCTTATAGTGATTATTTAAAAGTAAAATATATAAATAGATATATAGATGTCTTAAGTACAAAGGAGGGAATTTAAATGGCACAACCAAAAAGAAGATGGTCAAAAGCAAGAACACATACAAAAAGATCAACATGGAAATTAGATAAACCAAATATTGCTACATGTAAACACTGTCATGAGCCAGTAATGCCACATAGAATATGTTCTAGTTGTGGGTACTATGATGGGAAAGAGATAATAGCAAAAGATACAGCTAAAAAAGCATAGAATTAGTATATCAAACAGTACTTTTTAGGGGTACTGTTTTTTGTTTATATATTCGGTCACTTTTGTTGACGAATATAGATAATTATTATAAAATATGAAAAAAGAGGTGAGATCATTGGCAAAGCCAATAGTTGCAATAATAGGAAAACCAAATGTTGGTAAATCAACATTTTTTAATTATATAGTTGGAAAAAGAATATCTATAGTTGAAGATACACCTGGAGTGACAAGAGATAGAGTATATGCAGATACAAATTGGAGAGGAAGAGATTTCACTGTTGTTGATACAGGAGGAATTGAGCCAGATTCTGATGATATTATATTATCTCAAATGAGAAATCAAGCCAATATTGCTATGGAAATAGCAGATGTAATTTTGTTTTTAACAGATATTAAGCAAGGTATAACTTCAGCAGATAAAGATATTTCAATAATGCTTAAAAAATCTAAAAAACCAATAATATTAGTGTGTAATAAAGCTGATAATTATGGTAAAGAAGATGATGGAATATATGAGTTCTATAATTTAGGATTAGGAGACCCTCATCCAATATCGGCAGTTAATGCTAAAGGGATAGGTGATTTGTTAGATGCAATTTATGAAGAATTACCATCACAAAATGAAGAGGAGTATGATGGAGAAATAATAAAAGTTGCTGTAATAGGAAAACCAAATGTTGGTAAATCTTCTTTGATTAATAGAATCTTGGGAGAAAATAGGGTTATTGTAAGTGATATTGCAGGAACAACAAGAGATGCTATAGATTCATATTTTGAAAATGAACATGGAAAATATACATTAATAGATACAGCAGGAGTGAGAAGAAAAAGTAAAGTAAATGAGAACATTGAGAAATATAGTGTAATGAGAACATTACTTGCAATAGAAAGATCTGATGTGTGTTTAATGATGGTAGATGCAAATGATGGAATAACAGATCAAGATGCAAAAATAGCTGGTGAAGCTCATGAAGCTGGAAAAGGTGTAATAATACTAGTTAATAAATGGGATGAATATGACAAAACAACAGGAACACTAGAAAAATATGAAAAAGAAGTATATGGTAAGTTAAAATATTTAGCATATGCACCAATAATATTTATATCTGCAAAAACAGGTCAAAGAGTTGATAAAATATTTGATATGATAAATATGGTAGCAAATCAAAATGCAATGAGAATATCAACAGCTATGCTAAATCAGGTATTAAATGAGGCTATTGCTTTAAGGCAACCTCCTACAGATAAAGGAAGAAGATTGAAAATTTTATATATGACACAACCAAGTACAAAACCACCAACTTTTGTCATATTTGTAAATAGTAAAAAATTATTCCATTTTTCATATGAAAGATATATAGTAAATCAATTAAGAAAAGAGTTTGGTCTTAAAGGAACACCTATAAGAATAATAGTCAGAGAAAAAGAAGATAAATAAAAAAATATAAGGAGGTATATATAATGGCACCATATATAATATCGTTGATAGTAGGGTATTTAATAGGAAGTATAAACTTTTCTGTAATAATAAGTAAAAAAGTTGCAGGATTTGATGTGAGGGAAAAAGGAAGCGGAAATGCAGGAACTACTAATATGCTTAGATCAGTGGGAAAACAAGCAGCAATAGTAACTTTGGTTTGTGATATATTAAAAGGAGTAGTAGCAATTCTATTTGCAATAATTCTTGGAAACATTGTAAAAGAAATTGATAAAGCTACATTAGTACAATTATCTGCTATAGGAGTGGTTATAGGACATACTTTTCCAATATTTTTTAGATTTAAGGGAGGAAAAGGTATTGCAACATCATTAGGAATATTGCTAATGTCTAACTGGCAAATAGGGTTAATTTGTTTAATATTTGCACTTCTTCTTATGGCTTTAACAAGAATGGTATCATTAGGATCAATTGCAGCAGCAGTATTGTTCCCAGTATTAACATTATTTATAGATGTAAACTATATTGTCCAAGGAAATTATTTTTTATTTAGTGTAATATTAGCATTAATAGTTATATTTAATCACAGACAAAATATACAAAGAATAATGAATGGAAATGAGAATAAACTTAATTTTAAAAATAAAGAATAATAAAATGATATAAATTATAGAATAATTAATTAAATTATTGGAGGAAATAAATGAAGAATGTAGCAATAATAGGAAGTGGTAGCTGGGGAGTAGCATTAGCTACACACTTGGCTAAATTAGGAAATAATGTTAAAGTATGGTCATTTGATCAACAAGAAGCAGATCTTATTAATAATGAGAGAAAGTGTAAGTTCTTACCAGAATTAGTTGTACCAGATAATATTAAGTGTACAACAAGTTATAAGGATGCTATTGAAAATTCAGATTATATTTTACATGTTACACCATCAAAATTTACAAGATCTACAGTAATACAATATAAAGAATTTGTAAAAGACAAGCCTATAATAATATGTTCAAAAGGTTTTGAAAGTGATACTTTATCTACTTTAGATGAAGTAATAAAAGAAGAAATACCAGGAGTTAAGATTGGTGTTTTATCAGGTCCAAGTCATGCAGAAGAGGTTTCTATGGGAGTACCAACTGTTTTAGTAATAGCATCTGAACATGATAATATAATATATGATATACAAGATAGTTTTATGAGCTCTAATATGAGAATATATACATCTAGAGATGTAAAAGGTGTTGAAGTTGGAGGAGCTTTAAAAAATATAATGGCATTTTGTGCAGGTGTGGCAAATGGTATTGGTTTAAAAGATAATGCATTTGCAGCATTGATAACAAGAGGTTTAGGAGAAATTTCAAAATTAGGAGTAGAATTAGGTGGAGAAAAAGATACTTTTTATGGACTAAGTGGATTGGGAGATCTTTTAGTTACATGCCTTAGTAAACATAGTAGAAATAGAAAAGCAGGAGAATTGATTGGAAAAGGGAAAACAATTGAAGAGACAAGAAAAGAAGTTGGTATGACAATAGAAAGTATAGACAATATAGAAGTAGCATATAAATTATGTAAAAAAGTTAATGTTGATATGCCAATTACAAATACAGTATATGATATTTTATATAATAATTTAGATCCAAATAGTGCTGTAGATGTATTAATGACAAGGGACAAAAAATTTGAATAAATTAAAATTATAAAAACAAAAAAATGTATTATCTAAATATATTATAAGAATTATTATAATATATATAATAATATATTTTTTTTAGGAAATAATAAAAAATATTAAAAATAGAGTATTTAAATTAGGAGGAAAAAATGGAGTTTTTTGAAAAAATAGGTAAACAAGCTTCTAAAACATATAAAGAAGCAGCAGAGAAAACAGGGAAAATTGCAAAAGAAACGAAATTGAGAATGCTTGTTAGTAGTAATAAAGTAGAAATAGCAGAAATCTATGAAAAGATTGGTAGAAAAATCTATGAAAAACATATAAGAGAAAATGTAGATACTATAAAGATAAAAGATGAAATATCAGAAGAATGTAGTGAAATAGATGTTTTAGCAGATGAAATTGAATTAGCAAGAAAAGAAATATTAAATTTAAAAGATAAAAAACAATGTAATGAGTGTTATTATGAAATAGACATTGAACATAAATATTGCCCAAATTGTGGAGAAAAACAAGAAGATGAAGATATAAAAGAACAAAAGAATAATGAAGAAATAAAAAGTGTTGAAGATTTAAATGATAGTGATTTTATAGAAATAAGTAATAATGAAATAGAAGATGAAAATATAGATGAATAAATAATAATATGAGGTGAAAAAATGAAAATAGTAGTACAAGGTGTAAAAGAAGCAGAAGTAAAAGTGAAAAATGAGAATGTTGGAAAAATAACTAAAGGCTTTTTAGTTTTTTTGGGAGTTACTCATGATGACACTAAAGAAAAAGCTGATTATTTAGTAAAAAAACTTTGTAATTTAAGAATTTTTGCTGATGAAAATAATAAAATGAATTTATCATTAAAAGATATAAAAGGGGAAATTTTGATAATATCTCAATTTACATTGTATGCAAATACTGAAAAAGGTAATAGGCCAAGCTTTACAGAAGCAGCATTACCACAAAAAGCAAAAGAATTGTATGAATATTTTATTAGTAAATGTAAAGAAAAAGAATTCAAAGTTGAACAAGGAATTTTTGGAGCACATATGGAAGTTGCCTTAGTAAATGATGGACCAGTAACAATTATAATGGAAAAATGACCAAAGAAAAATTGGTCTTTTTTTAATATGGAAATCTTTCATATAGATATCTTATTATATTATCAGCATTATTATCAGTTACATTTATAAGAAAACCTTCATCTAAACAAATCCACATATTAAATTCAAATTTATCATTATTATCAATATAGTTACCTATAATATCAGCAATTTCAATAGGGTTTGAGAAATTTATGTTCCATTGCAAATCTTTTTCTATATTAAATTTATCATTATAAAATAGTGATAAAAATCTATTAATTTCACCTTCTTTTATACTATATAATTTTACAATTGTATTCATAATAAAACTCCTTTATATATATTATTTCTATTTTAAAATTAACTATACTAGAGAATAAAAGGTAATTTTTTGGAAATAATATATAAAATAATATGCACACAGAAATTTTAATAATTCAAAGTATAAGGAGATTAATAATGGGTAATAGTCATATAATTTATTTCAAGGATAATAGTAAGAAGTTAGTAAAATTATTAATAATAATAGTTTTGTTAATTTCTTTTTCTATAAATTTATCTGGTTGTTCAAAAGGTGCAAATAATAATGAAAATGATAAAAATATTGAAGATAAAGTTAATGAAGAGATAAAATATATAGGATCAAATATATTTGCCATGTTAAATAATGCAAATAATATTACTTTTAGAAATTATACAGTTAGTAATGAATATGTTGATATACAATCTGGAAACACAGATGATGAAGGTACATCAGAAGAAAATTCAAAATTAGATGAAGATAAAAGTGAATCAGATCAAGAAAATTTAAAAACAGAATCTAAACCTCAAGTATATAAAACTATACCTAATAAAATGTTAACAAATAATAAAGATCCAGACTGGAATAATATAAAAACAAATATAGAAAATATAAATTCATATTGGTCATCAATAGTAATAGATTTATATAAATTAAATATTAGTAATGAAGACATATTAGGTTTTAGTTCACAGCTCAACATTACAATTACATCAATAAGAGACGAAAATAAGAGAGATACATTGATTAATTTGGCAAATTTATATGCATACTTACCTAAATATATAAATGCATATTCAAAAGATGAATTACTAAAAAATATAATGTATACTAAATCACATATATTCAATGCATATGCATTAATAGAATTTGAAAAATATGATGAAATAAAATCAAATTTGATAAAAGCAGAAGAATATTATATGAACATAGTTAACAAGATGGAGCTTACACAAAAACATTATAATATAAATAAAGGATATATATTATTGAAAGAATTTCAAAATTCAGTAGATCAAAAGGATAAAGATGTTTTATTAATAAAATATAAAGAAGCCATAGAAGAGATAAACTTATTATAGTATTATTGACTTATATGGTAAAAAAGGTTAATATATTATTAGAGTAAGTTGAATAGTCGCATATAGCAAGACTGAAAAGTAGCATATGAGGAAAGTCCGGGCTCCATAGAGCAATGATGCTGGATAACGTCCAGTGAGGGAAACCTTAAGGAAAGTGCAACAGAAAATAACCGCCTATATCTTTGATACTAGGTAAGGGTGAAAAGGTGAGGTAAGAGCTTACCGCTGGTATGGTGACATATTGGGTCAATGTAAACCCCATCTGGAGCAACACCTTAAAAAGAAGATTAAGACTGCTCGTCAACTTCTAGTTAGGTGGCTTGAGATATATGGTAACATATATAGTAGATAAATGACTATTCATGACAGAACCCGGCTTACAGATTTGCTCTAAAATATCAAAACAGATAGCAGTAAAGCTATCTGTTTTGTTTGTATATTTATATAAAAGATCAATATATTATTATAAAAACACTATTAACAATTTATTATAAAAGTATTATCAACAATTTATTATAGAATTCATATCTTCAGATGGCTCTGAAATATATGTAACTCTATTTTTTGTTATAGGATGCAAAAATGAAACTAAATAACTATGTAAAGCTTGTCTATTTATTAAATTAGAGCTACATCCATATAATGTATCACCAATAATTGGATGTCCTAAATGAGCAGAGTGAACTCTTATTTGATGAGTTTTACCTGTTTCTAATTTGAATTTTACAATAGATAAATTATCTTTTTTATCTATAATTTCATAGTGTGTAATAGATTTACCACCATTTTCATTTATACATCTTTCAATTATACTATTTTCTTTTCTTGCAATTGGTGCAGAGATTGTACCATGACTTCCAGAGATAACACCATCTAGAATACCTATATATTCTTTTATAAATTCATTTTTCATCATTTGTTTAGAAAGACAGTTATGTATGTATTCGTTTTTAGCAAATACTATCAATCCAGAAGTATCTTTATCTAATCTATTTATTGGCCTGATTTTCTTTTTTAATTGTATTTTATCAAAATAATACCTAATACCATTTGCTAAGCTACAATCAAAATAAGATGCAGAAGGTTGTGTAACAATTCCAGATGGTTTATTTACTACAATATAACACTCATCTTCATATGTAATTTCAAGTTCCATTTTTTTAGGTACTACATTAGAACAAGTTTCCTCAAAATCAACTAAAACATTAATTATATCTCCATTTTCTATTTTAGATGAAACATATGTGATTTCATTATTTAAAAGTATTTTGTTATTTGTTTTTAAATTTAGAAGTAATTTGTTAGATATTTCAAAATGACTTTTTAATACTTCTCTTATTGTAGTATAGTTATTATTTTTATCTACTATATAGGTCAATTTCATTTTATTTAAAAAGCTCCTTTTATTCAGAATTATATCAATATTTTGTTTTTATATTATATACTATATGTAAAGCAAAAACAAAAAAACATATATTAAAAATTAAATAAAGATATGAAATATAAAATCTATAATAGATATAAACAAATATAAATGTAAAATATATATAATATTTAGAATAAAAACTTGATTTTTAAAAGGAACTATAGTAAAATAAGTATGCTTTAAAAGTATTACCTTATACTTAGCTTAAGGAATAACACACCACTTGAGCTCAGTTTAAGGCAAATTAAAAAAATATAGGAGGTGCCTAAAATGACTAAAGAAAGAAAACAAGAGTTAATTAATACACATAAAAGAGAAGAAAATGACACTGGTTCACCAGAAGTTCAAATAGCTCTTTTAACAGAAAGAATTACAGAATTAACAGAACATCTAAAAATTCATAAAAAAGACAATCATTCTAGAAGAGGACTTTTAAAAATGGTTGGAGCAAGAAGAAGTTTATTAAACTATTTAGCAAAAAAAGATGTTCAAAGATATAGAGACATAGTTAAAAAATTAGGATTAAGAAAATAATTAAATATCTATAGGACGCACAGCAAAAATGAGCGTCCTATATTCATATATATTTTAAATTAGTAAGTAGCTTGTATATTGTACTAAAAACAAACAATAATATTAATATGTTTTAGTATTATATAGAGGTTACATCTAATTAATGAATATATAGAATAAAAATAGATTAGAATTAGTAAAAATTATAGGTGTGTAAATTAAAAAAAGGAGAAAAAATTATGTTTAAAACATATAGTATGGAATTAGCAGGAAGAACATTAACATTAGAAACAGGAAAAATTGCAGGTCTTGCAAATGGAAGTGTAGTAGTAAAATATGGTGATACAGTGGTAATGGTAAATGTATCAGCATCAAAAAAACCAAGAGATGGAATAGATTTTTTCCCATTATCAGTAGATTATGAAGAAAAACTATATTCAGTAGGAAAAATACCAGGAGGTTTCCAAAAAAGAGAAGGAAGACCATCAGAAAAAGCAATATTAACATCTAGAGCAATTGATAGACCTCTTAGACCATTATTCCCAAAAGATTTTAGAAATGATGTATGTGTTGTTGCTACTGTATTGTCAGTAGAGCAAGATAATTCACCAGAAGTATGTGCCATGATAGGTGCATCAGCTGCTTTAGCAATATCAGATATACCATTTGGTGGACCAATGGCTTCAGTAAATGTTGGATATGTAGATGGAAAAATAGTTATAAATCCAAATTCTGAAGAAAGAGAAAATAGTAAATTAGCATTAACAGTTGCAGGAACAAAAGACAAAATAGCAATGATAGAAGCAGGAGCAGATGAACTTGCAGATGATATTATGTTACAAGCAATAAAAGAAGCACATGTTGAAATTAAGAAATTATGCCAATTTATTGAAGATATGCAAAAAGAAGTAGGGAAAACTAAATTTGAATATGAATCATTTGAAGTTGATAAAGAAATATTTGAAGAAGTAAAAGAAAATTTTAAAGACAGAATGTATAAAGATGTACAAGCTGAAGATAAAGAAGTAAGAGATGAAAATCTTGATAAGTTATCAGAAGAAGTAATAGAATATTTTAAAGAAAAATATAAAGAAACAGATATAAAAGAAAAAGAAGGAGATATAAAAGAGAGTCTTCATAAATTAGAAAAAATATGTGTTAGAGAAATGATATATAATGAACACAAAAGACCAGATGGAAGAAAATTAGATGAAATAAGAGCTCTTTCATGTGAAGTAGGATTACTTCCTAGAGTTCATGGTAGTGCAATATTTACAAGAGGTCAAACTCAAGTTTTATCTATAGCTACTCTAGGTATGGTTAGTGAAGAACAAAAATTAGATGGTATAGATGAAGAGCAAAACAAAAGATATATGCATAATTATAATTTTCCATCATATAGTGTTGGAGAAGCTAGACCATCAAGAGGTCCTGGAAGAAGAGAAATAGGACATGGAGCATTAGCAGAAAAAGCTTTAATTCCAGTAATTCCTTCAAAAGAAGAATTCCCATATTCAATAAGAGTAGTATCAGAAATATTAAGTTCAAATGGATCTACTTCACAAGGTAGTATATGTGCAAGTACACTTGCTCTTATGGATGCAGGTGTTCCAATTAAAAGACCAGTAGCTGGTATATCAACAGGATTAATAACAGACCCTAATGGATCTGATGAATATTTAATGTTGACAGATATACAAGGTATTGAAGATTTCTTTGGAGATATGGATTTTAAAGTAGGGGGAACTAAAGAAGGAATCACAGCTATACAAGTTGATATAAAACTTGATGGATTATCTTATGAAATTATAGAAGAAGCTTTTGCTAAAACTAAAAAAGCAAGAGAATATATTTTAGATGATATAATGTTAAAAGAATTACCAGAAGCAAGAAAAGAAATTTCTGAATATGCTCCAAAAATAATTACTATTAAAATAGATGTTGAAAAAATTAAAGATGTAATTGGTCCAGGTGGAAAAGTAATAAATAAAATTATTGGAGAAACTGGAGTTAAAATTGACATAGAAGAAGATGGAACAGTATTTATATCTACAGTTGATAATGAAATGGCTAAAAAAGCATTAAAAATGGTTGAAGATATAGCAAAAGATGCAGAAGTTGGTGTAGTATATGATGGTGTTGTAACAAAAATTATGACATTTGGTGCATTTGTTGATATTGGTGGAGGAAAAGAAGGATTACTTCATATTTCAAAAATATCAGAAGAGAGAGTAAATAAAGTTGAAGATGTTCTAAATATAGGAGATGCAGTAAAAGTAAAAGTATATGAAATAGACGATCAAGGAAGAATAAATTTAACTAAAAGAAATATCGAAGAAACAAATTCATAAAAATATTAAAAAATGGTCAAAAAGTTGCAAAAAATTTATAATAATAGTATAATAAATAAGATAGTGAATAATATATTTAGTAATATTATTAATAAAGAGAGGTCAAAAGAATGGAATATTTATATATAATTCAACAAGCATTAGTATGGATTTTAACTATATTTTGGTTATACCAAATTATGGTTAGTGTTTGTTCACTTGTAAAATTAAAAGATAAACCAATATTAGAAGATAAAGAACATAGATTTATGGCTATAATACCAGCTCATAATGAAGAAGAAGTAGTTGCAAATCTTGTTGAAAGTTTAAAAAGACAAGATTATCCAAAAGAGCTATATGATATATATGTTATAGCAGATAATTGTACAGATAATACAGCAAATGTAGCAAAAGAAGCTGGAGCTATAGTATATGAAAGATTTGATAGTGAGAGAAAAACAAAAGGTTTTGCACTTAAATGGTTCTTAGATCAAAAAATTAAAGAAGATGCACCATATGATGCACTATTTATCTTTGATGCTGACAATATAGCTGATAAAAACTTTATTAAAAATATGAATAAAAAATTATGTCAAGGTGAAGAAGTTGTTCAAGGATATAGAGATATTAAGAATCCAACAGATAGTTGGGTTGCAGGTGGATATGCAATATTTTATTGGACAATGCATAGATTCTATCATTTGGCAAGATATAACTTAGGTCTATCACCATTATTAAATGGTACAGGATTTATGGTTAAATTTGATACTATAAAACCAGATGGATGGGATACAGAAACATTGACAGAAGATATTGAATTTTCATTAAAAAGAATTATAAAAGGATCAAAATTAGGATGGGCAACAGATGCAATAGTATATGATGAACAACCTTTAGGTTTTGGTCAATCATGGAAACAAAGAACAAGATGGTCAGTTGGTCATATTCAATGTATAGAAAAATATACTAAACCATTAGCAGTAGCTGTTAAAGAAAATAAAACATTAATGAACTTTGATGGATTATTATATATAATAGGTAGTATACCAATGTTTGTATTAACATTAGCATTACTTGTTATAAATATGTTAATGTATTTAGGGGATGGAATGACATCTACAGATTTATTAATGAATTATGCAAGATATTTAATACCAACATTTATATTCCCAATACTTACAGCAATTTTAATAATGAAATTAGATAAAAGACCAATAAGACCAATGGCTAAGGCTTTAATATGTTATCCTTTATTTTTAGGATCATGGCTTGCAATAAATTTCAAATGTTTATTTAAACGTGATACTAAATGGGAAAAAATACATCATGTTAGAAATATTAAAATAGATGATGTTTCAGAAGTTGAAGCAATACAAGAAGTAATTGAAAAAGCATAGAAATAATATACAAATACAATAAAAAGGAAAAGTAAAATAGAGATCACTAAAAGAGATGATTAGTCACTGGCTGAAAGCTAATCTTAAAAGAACTATTTGAAAAACTACCTTTTTGTACCTAGTGTAAACAAGCTAAGGCGTTGATAACGATATAATCTAAAGAGTTAAAAATAAGGTGGAACCGTGAAATCACCCTTATAAATATATTATACATATATTTATAAGGGTGATTTTTGATATATACAAAAATTAAGCTAAAATAAAACAAAAATAAAAAATAGAAAAGGAGAAAAGATTATGATAAAAATCACTTTAAAAGATGGATCAAATATGGATGTAGAAAAAGGTAGTTCTATATTAGATGTTGCAAAACAAATAAGTGAGGGATTAGCTAGAATTGCAACAGCAGGAATGATAAATGAAGAGGTAAAAGATTTAAGATATGAAATAAATGAAGATTGTAGATTAGAATTATTAACATTTGATAGTCTTCAAGGTAAAAAAGCATATTGGCACACAACATCACATATAATGGCACAAGCTGTAAAAAGACTATTTCCTAATTCAAAATTAGCAATAGGACCAGCAATTGATGAAGGTTTTTATTATGATTTTGATGTAGAAAAACCATTTTCAGATGAAGATAAAGAAAAAATAGAAGCAGAAATAAAAAAAATTATAAAAGAAGATCTTGAAATTGAAAGATTTTCACTAACAAAAGAAGAAGCTATAAAGCTAATGGAAGAGAATAATGAAGAATATAAAATAGAATTAATTAAAGATTTAAAAGATGGAGAAGAAATATCTTTCTACAAGCAAGGAGAATTTATTGATCTTTGTGCAGGTCCTCATTTATTAAGCACAGGAAAAGTAAAAGCTATTAAAATTCTTTCTTCTTCAGGTGCATATTGGAAAGGTAATGAAAAAAATAAAATGTTGCAAAGAATATATGCAATATCATTTCCAAAACCTGGGCAATTAGAAGAATATTTAAACTTTTTAGAAGAAGCAAGATCAAAAGATCATAATAAATTAGGAAGAGAATTAGAACTATTTACAACAGTAGATTGTATAGGACAAGGTTTGCCAATTTTACTTCCAAAAGGATCAAGAATAATTCAATTATTACAAAGATTTGTAGAAGATGAAGAACAAAAAAGAGGATATTTACTAACAAAAACTCCTTTACTTGCAAAATCTGATTTATATAAAATATCAGGACATTGGGATCATTATAGAGATGGTATGTTTGTTATTGGAGATGAAGAAAATGAAAAAGAAGCATTTGCACTTCGTCCTATGACATGCCCATTCCAATTTATGGCATATAAGAATAGACAAAGAAGTTATAGAGATTTACCGCTGAGATATAATGAAACATCAACATTATTTAGAAATGAAGATTCTGGAGAAATGCATGGTCTAATTAGAGTTCGTCAGTTTACTATATCTGAAGGACATTTAGCAGTTAGAATAGATCAATTAGAGGAAGAAGTAAAAGGATGTATAGAGTTAATTAATTATATGATGGATGTATTAGGTCTAACTGATGATATTTCATATAGATTTTCAAAATGGGATCCAAATAATAAAGAAAAATATTTGGGAACAGAAGATGAATGGAATATAGCACAAGATACATTAAAAGGAATACTAGATCATTTAGAAATTAACTATGAAGAAGCAGATGGAGAAGCAGCTTTTTATGGTCCAAAGCTAGATATCCAATGTAAAAATGTATGGGGAAAAGAAGATACTATTATAACAGTACAAGTTGATTTCCAACTTGCAAATAGATTTGATATGACATATATTGATAAAGATGGATTAAAGAAAAGCCCTATTGTAATTCATAGAACTTCATTAGGTTGTTATGAAAGAACATTAGCTATATTAATAGAAAAATATGCAGGAGCTTTTCCAGTGTGGATAGCACCTATTCAAGTAAAAATATTACCAATAAGTGAAAAACATGTAGATTATAGTTATGAAATCAAAAAGAAATTTGAAAACTTAGGAATAAGAGTAGAATTAGATGATAGAGAAGAGAAAATAGGATATAAAATTCGTGAAGCACAACTTCAAAAAACACCATATATGTTAATTGTAGGAGATAAAGAAGTAGAGGCTAAAGCAGTGGGAGTTCGTTCAAGAAAAGAAGGTGACATTGGTCAAATGCCAGTAAATGACTTTATATCTAAATTAAAAGATGAAGAGGAAAGAAAAGTTAGATAATTAAATGAATCTAATAATAGAAATAATATTAAATTAAAAGTAAGGAGATTAAAATCTCCTTACTTTTAATTACTTTTAACAAAAAATGGTTGCAGTCTCTTTATTAAAGTTTATTGAATTTCTTTTTAGGAATCCTAATACTTTAAAAAGATCTGCAGGGGTTAAGTTTTTCTGTGTTGTTTTTAAAATTAAATAATTGTTTCTGTTTTCTGTGTCAAGTTTGTCACCAGAAAAAGTTTCAATAAATTTAATGATGGCTTCAGATGGATTTTCATCTTCCTTTGGTTTCTTGAATTCCGGATATTCAATCTTAATTGTTTTAATGTTGTTCATATAAAGTTCTCCTCTCAAATCTGAAATTACTGAATATTAAATTAAGAAAACCTCCTTTACAATATTTATTAAATACATATTATAAAATATGAGAAAAAAAGTCAATAAATTAATAAATATTTATGTATATTTATTAAAATAATTGTATGATATATATTTTTTATGATATACTAGCTTCAATAATAGAAAATTTTAGGAGGGTAAAATTTATGCCTAAATTCACAAATGAAGACAAGGTGAATATAGAGAAAAAACTAGAATATATAGGCTTAGATTTATATGATATACCAGAGTTTTTAACTGAATTTGATCCTTTAGAATATAGGCAAACTAGAGGATATGATGAAAATACATATAAAGTATATAAATATGTATCTATTAAAGATATTCAAATTATGATTACACATAATAATAGATTAGATTATATAGAGAAAAAATATTCATCAGCAAGTCCAATAATGCCATATCTTGATCCTAAAAAAGAAGAAGATATTATTAAACATACAATATTTTTAAATATGCTAAAAACAGTGAATATAGATGATATTGAAACAATAGAAGAGAATCAAAAAAAACTAAATAATCAAATACCATTTAAAGTTAAATACCATGAAAATTATTTGTGGCAAATTTATTATTCTGAAAATACAGATAAATATTTTATGCTTCTTCCAACAGAAGATTTAGAATATGCACAATTCTTCTATTTATTAAAAAAACAAATAGAGTGTAATAAGAAAAATATTGATGAAAAAATATTTGTACCTATATGTCATTTGGATTATTCAGGTAGTTATTTAAGAAGGATAGAATTGACAGATATTGAAAATTATTTATGGTTATTTACTAAAGATTGGCCATTAGCATATGAAGTATATGATAGAGATAATAATTTATCAATTCAGATTGTAGGAGAAACATTTTGTTATGAAAAAATGAAAAGTTTTTATAAAGTAGTATTAAATAGTTCAGAAGAGGCTAAAAAGTTTTTAAAACATATAAAAGCAATGTTTATACTACAAACAGAATTACCAGAAAACTATAAGTTTGAAGCAAAGATAGATGAAAATGGTGGGTTAGAATTTTATTTAAAATCTAAAAAAATACAATATGAAGATTTGGCTAAATTGATAGAAGATGAAATAGAATGTATAAGTAATAAAGTAGATGTAGTAGAAAAAGAAAATAGAAAAAACAGTAAAAATTTAGAATTATTAAAAATAAAGAGTAATGATAAAGATAAAGAATATCTTTCAAAAGAAAAACAAATAGCAATTTATCTAGAGTGCAAGAAAAGTTTTTTAGGGAAAGTTAAATACTATTTCAAAAACAGAAAAAATAATAAGACTAAATTGAAAGCAGTAAATAATAAAATAAGGGATAAAAAAGAAGAATATAAAAACAAAGAAGATATTGATGCGAATATAGAAGAAGTTAATAATATAAAAGATATTAAAAATAGAATTTTTAAAAACAAACAATATCATACAATAGAAGATTTAGTTGATGCAACTAAATTTTATGATAAAATAAATGATGAAAATAAAAATATAAAATTAGATATAAAAGCTATAGAAGATAAAATAAAAATAATGGAAACAAAAATTAAAAATGCAAATATATATTTAGAAGAGATTGATGAAAATAATAAAAGTATTTTTGATTTTTGGAAATTTACTAACAAAGATAATGCACTAGCTTTAAATGAAGGAAAAGAAAACAATAAAGAAAACAAAAATAAAAGAATAGAAAAAACATTTAATTATGAAGAAGATTTAGAAGATTTAGCAATACAGGTGGATATAAATCAAAGAAAAAAACTTTCTAAAGATGAATGTGACAGTATTTATGTTGCTACTACAGAAAATTTGAAACTAATAAATATGTTAAAAAAATATAACAATATAAATGAAATTACAAAAGATGATCAAAATGAAATAATTAAAAGTTTAGAAAGATTGCAAAAAGAAGCAGAAGAAGAAACAGTGTTTTTCTTAAAAGAAGATTTTGATATATTTGGTGGTATAGCTCAAGATAGGACAAAAATCAAATTATTATCAGGAAAAACTCATAGAGAAGTAGAAAAAAGTAAATTTAAAATTTTAGATATAACTAGAAATACAAAAATAGAAGATTACAAAGAAAGATTAAATGAAATATCAGAAAAGTTAAAAGAAGCAAGTAATAAATTGAAAACACCAGTTAATATTTCAGGCTATATAATACAAGATGGGGAACTAGAGAAAGATAACTTTCATATACTACACATTGATCCTAAAAAGGCTTTAGAAGAGAAAAGAAACAGCAAACATAATAACATGTATAGAATAAATTTAAAAACAAATATGGAAGTTTTATTGTGCACAAATATTATATATTATGATAATTATAATAAAACCTTGCCATTAGGAATGAGTTTGTCTGATGAGTTTATTATTGATTTAGAAAAATATGATATGAAGCCAATTAAAGAAAATGCATTTAGAATAAATAATAATTTAAATGAAGAGTATGTAACAGAAAAAATAAATGTTATAGAATATGATTTAATAAGTAAAGAAAATTAAATAAAATAAAGTAAAAAGGATAAAGTTATTGAAAAATATAGCAATATGTGCTAATATGTATTAGCACATTAATATGCTGATGTGGCGGAATTGGCAGACGCACTGGATTCAAAATCCAGCGGGAAACCATGTGGGTTCGAGTCCCACCATCAGTACCAAACTTTGTAAAATAATAGAATATAAAAAAATCACACAGATTGTGTGATTTTTTTATGACTAATTTACATTTTAAGATTGAAATCCTTCTAATGCATCAAATTCTCTATCTGCTTTTTTTAGAATAGCAGATGATGTAAAATAACCTCCAAGAATGGCCAAAATAATTATAAATATAGCCACCAGGATTAATACTTCATTTCCTTTTTTCTTTTTACCTTTTCCACCAAATAAAGTTTCAGCAATACGTCCAACTGCACTTGGTGCATTACGTGCATAGGTAATGGTATTTCTTACTTGAGCAAATGTATTCCACCCAAAAACAGCTCCATTAGTAAGTGATTTGCGTTTCCAAAAAGTAACAGCACTTTGAAACCATATAAAAATTCCAAGTGGTACAATTGCAGTTCCAACTAATAGAAAAAGCAAATCAGAAGTTAATTGCATAATTTGTGTTGTATCAATGTCACTTAAAGCTGGAATTAATGGTGCTACATATGGAAATGCCAATAATAACAAGCATCCATATACCATAGTAAAACCAATAATAGACATGATATAACCAACTACTACACTAACCCGAACTGAGCCACCAATTTCTTTAGATTCACTCCAGTACTTACCAACACTATGAGCATTAAACCAAGAAATTGCAAAATTTACTACCAACATCAAAATGAACATAAGTATCTCCTTTTTTTAAAGTATTTGGAGCTAATTATATCATGAAAATTATGTAAATTCAATTATTTTAAGAATATACTAAGTAAAGTAAAGCAGTATATTTTTACTAAATAATAAATAGGTAACTTGATTTTTGGCATAAAATATAGTAAAGTGTATGTATTATAAAGGTATAGGTAGTACTCTTTCTATCACTAATTAGTGTGAAAGGATAACACTTTCAAACTCTTTAGTTTTACATAAAAAAATTAACTTTGAAAGGAGTGTTGAAAATGGGGTTTCTATTAAGTATTATTTGGGACTTAGTAAAAGTAGCACTTAGAATTCTATTTGGCACAGTATTTGGTTGGATAGTAATAATAGGTATGATTTGTTCTTTTTTTTCTAATTCTAACAACAACAACTCTTCAACAAATAATTATTCATCTGGTGGAGAGAATAATTGGTTTACAAATACAAAACCTAAAGGAGACAGATATATGGATGCATCAGGAGCTTGGAGAGGTCCAGATGATAACTATGTTGATTATTCAGGTGGATGGAGAAGAAAGTAAAAGAAAAAGTAATAAACTAGTTGAATATAATATTTTATATCAGCTAGTTTATTACTTTGCATAAGAATTGAAAATGAAAGATATATAAATTATTGTTGTAATAGAAACAATAATGTAATATAATATTAATATATTGTTAAATATTGGAGGATTTTAAAATGAATAAAAAAGATCAACTTTTAAAAGGATTTGCTGATATATATAATAAAACAATATGTCTTAATAAAACTAAAATGGAGGAGGAACTTAAAGAATGTAAATCATCTGAAGTACACTGTATTGAATATATTGGGAAAAACAATGATTCAAATGTGACAAAACTTGCAGATGCTTTTTATATGACAAGAGGTGCTATAAGTAAATTAACAAAAAAACTTATAAAAAAAGGACATATTGAAAATTATTCAAAAATAGATAATAAAAAAGAAGTGTATTTTAAACTTACAAAAAAGGGAGAAGAAATATATAAAACACATGAAAAATTGCATACAGAATTTAGAAAAAGAGATGAAATAGTATTTGAACAAATAACAGATGAACAATTAAATAGCATGTATGAGTTTGTGAGAAATTATAATAATCATTTAGATATAGAAATCAAAAAACAAAATAATAATAAATAAGAAGTAGAGATAAAAATATTTGATTTTTATCTTTATTTTTATTCAAAATATTGTTGACAAGGAAACTAAAGAGCTGTATAATAATTATGTTTCTATGGAAACATAATTATTATACAGGAAAGGAAAATTTAATATGGAAAAATCAAAAGGTATTAGTCAAATATTAGATAAAAAAGTTAATTATCAGAGTAAATATATTAATAAAGGAGATAGCTCTAATATAGATAATCTTAATTTAAATATACGATCTTCTGAAGAAAAAATATATTTAGATATTGGAGAAGAATGTGTCATTAATGCTACTATTAATATGGGGAATTGTAATATTAAAATTGGTGACAGAGTCCTTATTAATAATGGAACAACACTTTATTCTGTTAATGAAATTTCAATAGGTAATGATGTTATGATTTCTTGGGGATGTACCATAATAGACAATAATTCACACTCAATTGTATCTTCAGAGAGATTAAAAGACTTAAAAAATGCTAGAAAAGAATATGAGAAAGGTATTTTGGGTGAGAATTCTGATTGGAGTTGTATAGAAAATAAGCCTATAGTAATAAAAGATAAAGTATGGATTGGTTTTAATTCTATTATTATGAAAGGAGTTACAATTGGAGAAGGAGCTGTTATTGCAGCAGGAAGTGTTGTAACAAAAGATGTACCAAATTATGCTGTTATGGGAGGAAATCCTGCTAAAATATTAAAATATACAACATAGTATATAAAATATATAATAATTAATAATAAAGAAGGAGTCTTAAATATGTTTGAAAGATTATTAAAAATAAATTGCTATTCAAAAAATAAGATGTTTAAAAAAATAGCTAGTAGCTTATTGGAAAAATTATATTGTTTTGAAATTAATTGTATAGAAATAGATAAAAGTGTATTATTTGCTCATCATGCTCATGGCTGTATAATTATTGCTTCAAAGATTTGTGAGAATGTGGTGATTTTTCAAAATGTAACTATTGGCTCTAATTTAAAGTTCAATAAAGTAAATGGAATTTGGGAAAATGCAGGAAATCCAATTATTTGTAAAAATGTAATAATTTGTGATGGAGCAAAAATTTTAGGACCAATAATAGTTGGCGAAAATTCTGTTATAGGAGCAGGAGCTATAGTTACAAAGAATATACCATCTAATAGTATTGTATATGGAGCAAATAATATAAAACCCAAAGATAATAATTATGATATAGCATTCAATTCAAATATGATAGATTTTGAAAGACTTATTGAAATTAATAAAGGGTTAATCAAAAATTTTGATAAAAAATAAAAATAAGAGTTTTAATAAAAAAATGGATAAGAAAGAGAAATATATATGAAAAAATTTTCATATATACTTCTCTTTCTATTTTCACTGCTGTTTTTCATATATATACTTTTATCAGAGAATAATATAAAAAAATATGACAAAAATATGACAAAAATATGACAAATATTACAATTAAATTAAGATTATAGTTTAAATATAGACATATTTTTTGAATTATATATAATAAGAGTATATTAATGAAAAAGGAAAATGTTTACAAATGAAGAGGGGGATTCATTATAATGAAAAAAATTAATAAAATAGGAATTGTAATATTTATAGTTGTTTTGCTACTAAGTAATACTTTTGTGTTTTCAGCTAGTTTAGATACAGTTTTAAAAATTGTTCAAGCAAGTTCAGAAAAAAAGAATTTACCAGATGATCAAGGTTTTATCAGTAAATCAATAGTAGCATCAGATTTAGAAAAAGGAGAAGTTACTATTGAATTAAAATTATCTAATACTGCAAAAGAAACAGAAACTACTAGTAATACAGAAATATTTTTAGTAGTTGATAATTCTCCAAGTATGGATTTTTTAACAACATCAGGAGAAACAAGAAAAAATATTGTTATAGAAGCTGCAAAAGGTCTTGTAAATTCTATATATTCAAATTCTACTGATGTAAAAGTAGGAATTGTGGATTTTAATGGAGCAAATGGATTATTTGGAATAGCAAGCATTTCTAATGCAAAGTTAATTACTAAATTAAGTGATGATAAGAATACTGTTATTGCAGGATTACAATCAATACAAGATAAAAAAACTGTTGCTGGAACTAATATTGATGCAGGATTACAAAGAGCAGAACAAAATTTTTCATCTGACTGTAAAAATAAAGTAATAGTATTACTTACAGATGGAATACCAAATGCAGATGTAAAGGGGACAGAATCAAGTAATTCAGTTACAGAAACTAAAGCATTAACAGTTCAAGCTAATACAAAAGAAACGTTGCAAAAATTAGAAGAAAAAGATATATATGTAATTTCAATGATGACAGGATTAAGTGCAGATGATGGAAACACAGATGCTAGTGGTAATGTTTTTGATAAGCAAAATACTATTGAAGAAGAACTTGCTGCTCTTGAAAATATATTTGGAACAGAGTCTAATCCAACTACAGGAAAATTTTATAATGTAAAAGCTGCAAATGTTTCAGATATTGTTAATAATGATATATTTAAAGATGTAATGGGGAAAATACAAAGTTCAATTACAGAAGTAGTAATAAAAGATTTTTTTCCAACAGATATTTTAGAAAATTTTACATTTGAATATGTTGGACAACCCAGTGTTGGCACTGTGACAGAAGGTATAGATGAAACAACAAAAGATATAACTTGGAATATTGATGTTTTAAAGGGTAATCAAGTTGCAACATTGAAATATAAATTAAAATTAAAAAACATGCAAAATACAGGATTATTAAACAAAGTAATTAGTACTAATGAAAAAGTTGTATTAGATTACAAAGACTCAAAAGATGAAGGCAAAAATGTAATATTAGAAACAAGCCCTAAGATATCATTAGTAGAAAAAGCAAAAGTAAGTACAGAAAATAATGGTAAGGACAATACAGTATCACCAAAAGAGTTACCAAAAACAGGAAATGCACTTACTATTATAATACCTTGTGCTATATTAATAGCTGTTGCTATTTTCTCACATAAAAAGTCTAAAATAGATTAATTTAAATATTAAAATAATAAAGTAACCATTCAATTTGTATTGAGTGGTTCTTTTTACTATTTAGTAATATAAGTATAATATTTACAGAAGATTTGAAATTGGTGTATAATAGTCAAAAATAAATTTTATAAAAATGTAGTATATGATATTAGGAGAAAACAAATGGATAAATTACAAATAAGAAAAAGTGAGTTAATAATAGACCTAAGCGCAGTAAAATACAATATTAAAAAAATACAAGAGAGATTACAAGAAAATGCTAATATTATGCCAGTAATTAAAGCAAATGCATATGGGTTAGGTGTAAAAGAAGTAATAAAAGTAATAGAAGATTTAAATATTAATATTGTTGCTGTTGCAATAGTGGATGAAGGAATATATTTAAGAGATATAGGATATAATGGAGAAATATTTGTTTTAAATCAACCATATGAAGAAGAGATTGAAAAAATTAAAGAATATAAATTAACAGTTGGAGTAAGTGCAGAATCATTTATAGAAAAATTGGGAGAATCTCTAAAACAAATTAAAGTTCATATTGAAATTGGTACAGGGATGGGCAGAACAGGAATTAATCCTTCAAGAACAAAAGAATTTATAGAAAAAATATTTAAATATAAAAATATAGAAATAGAAGGTATATACACACATTTTTCTTCAAGTGATATAGATTATGAATATACAAAAGCTCAAATTAATTCTTTTAATAAAGCAATTAGTTTGGCAAAAAAATTATTAAAAGATATAAAATATATACATGCAAGTAATTCAGCTGGTATAGTAAATTTTGAAGAAGCTTGGTATAATTTGGTTAGGCCAGGTCTTATAATATATGGATATTTGCCAGATGAGAACCTTATAGAAAAAATTGATTTAAAAGAAGCATGTATATTAAAAAGTATAATATCATATTTTAAGGAAGTGCCTGAAAATACAAGTATAGGATATGGAAGATCATATATTACAAATAGAAAAACAAAGATTGCTACAATTCCAATAGGTTATGCAGATGGGATCAAAAGATCTATGAGTAACAAAGGAAATATAGTTATAAATAATAAATTAGCTCCAATAATAGGAAAGATTTGCATGGATAGTTTTATGGTTGATGTTACAGACATAGATGATATTAAAATAGGAACAGATGTGTATATATGGGATAATAAAAATATAAAATTAGAAGATGTTTCTAAAAATTGTGATACAATAAATTATGAAATACTAAGTACTATTTCTGATAGAGTTGTAAGAAAGTACATATAACTAAGTATAATTTATATAAATTGAAAATAAAGTAGTAATATAAAAAAGACATAGAAAAAAAGTAATTATAAAATTACTTTTTTTCCATGTCATCTTTTACTAATTGTAAATGGTATAAAGAATTTGCTGTAAGCTCCACTAAACCATAAAGATAAGATGGATCAAACACAAATTTTTCTTTAAAAATATTACCTCCATCATAAAGAAGTTTCTCAAATTTATTAATGATAAGATTTAACAATTCTTCTTTAGAACCATCTTTAGTAATTGTTATTGAATCTGATCTACTTGTTATATAAATTCTATCTTCTTTTTTAAAAATTTTTGAAATATTATTCTCAGGTTCATTTTTAAGAAAAGGAAGAATTGCAGTATATATAACTAAAAAATTTTCTACTTTATACCGATACAAGTAAGTACGAATTAGTTTTGATATTAGAATACATATTAGTATTAGAATTACCAAAGGGATTAAAATAATATACTTTAAAACCATAATAAAGACCTCCAAAATTATTTGAAAACATATATATATAAATCCTATTTAAGGAATAAAAAATTAATAGATGAATTATATCACATTATGTTAATAAAAGTAAATATTTAAATGAAATATATTGAAAAATTTATAAAAATGTCATAATAAAATCTTTGACAATATAGGTAAAAGAATGATAAATTAATAGTATATAAAATTTAATCATAGTAATTTAACAATATTTATTTTAAGTTTTAAATAATATAATTATGAAGATATAAAATATTTATAATAGATAGTGTTAAGTTACTCTGGGATAAGGGGTGATTTTTTGATTTTTAAAACAAAAGATACTGAAGAGAGAAAAAATGAAGTAGACAAATTACTAAAAGAAAGTAGTAGGTTATCACAAGAGGAAATATTAAAAAAATATGATACTACTTTAGAAGGTTATGATGAGATAGAGGTAGAAGAAAGATTAGAAGAATATGGTAATAATATAATTGATATAAAAAATGAAACTAGTTTATTTGAAAGCATTAAAGAGTCAGTTATAAATCCATTTAATATAGTTTTAATAATAGTGGCAATAGTTACATTTATAACTGATATAGCTATTGCAAATAAACCTAGTTATGAAACTTTTGTACTTATAATTGCAACAATATTAATTTCTGCAATAATATCATTTACACAACAAGAAAAATCCAATAAAGCAGCTAAAAAGCTACAAAAAATGATTATAAATAAAGTGGATGTTATAAGAAATGAAAAAATTGTAGTAGTTGATATAGAAAACATTGTTCCAGGAGATATAGTTAAACTTTCTTCAGGAGACATGCTTCCAGGAGATGTCAAATTTCTTCAAACTAAAGATTTATTTATTGACCAAGCATCATTAACAGGGGAATCTAATCCTGTAGAAAAATTTGATCATAATAAAGATGAAGAAGATTTAACTTCACTTAGTAATATAGGGTTTATGGGAACTAATGTTGTAAGTGGTACATCTATTGCAATTGTACTTAATACAGGGAATGAAACATATTTTGGTAGTATGGCCAAATCTCTATATACAAGTTCAGATAAGAGTAGTTTTGAAAAGGGTGTTGATTCAGTAAGTTTATTATTAATCAAATTTATGCTAATAATGGTACCAATAATATTTTTAGTTAATATATTCACTAAAAATAATTGGGTAGAATCATTGTTGTTTGGAATAACAATAGCTGTAGGGTTAACTCCAGAAATGTTACCAGTAATAATGACATCAACACTTGCAAAAGGTGCTGTTGCAATGTCAAAGAAAAAAACAATAGTTAAACGTTTAGGTACAATACAAACATTTGGAGAAATGGATATTTTATGTACAGATAAAACAGGAACATTAACAGAAGATGAGATAATTTTAGAAAGATATATGGATGCAGAAGGTAATGAGGATAAAAGAATATTAAGACATGCTTTTTTAAATAGCCATTTTCAAACAGGACTCAAAAATTTAATAGATATAGCTATAATATCAAGAGCTGAAAAAGAAAATCTAAATATATTAAAAGAAAAATATATTAGAGAAGATGAAATACCATTTGATTTTACAAGAAGAAGAATGAGTGTAGTGTTAAGAGATGATAAAGGTAAAAGACAATTAATAACTAAGGGAGCTGTAGATGAAGTAATGTCAATATGTTCTTTTGTAGAAATAAATGGTAAAGCAATAGAATTTACAGATGAATTAAGAAAAAAGGCAAAAAAAGTGTATGAAAAATATAATAATGAAGGTTTAAGAGTAGTAGCAGTTGCTCAAAAAAATGAAATACATAGTGTAGAAGAATTCTCTATTAATGATGAAACAGACATGGTTCTAATTGGATTTGTTGGGTTCTTAGATCCGCCTAAAGAAAGTGCTAAAACTGCAATAAAAGCTTTGAAGAAACATGGAGTAAGAGTAGTAGTTTTAACAGGTGATAGTGAAGGGGTTGCAATTAATGTTTGCAATAAAGTAAAAATAAATGTAAAAAATAGTTTAACAGGAAAAGATATAGAAAATATGACTGATGCTGAAATATCAAAAACATGTGAAAAATGTAATCTATATTCAAAGCTTTCACCTTTTCAAAAGCAACGTATAGTGAGAATATTCCAAGAAAAAGGACATGTTGTTGGTTATATGGGAGATGGAATTAATGATAGTCCACCATTAAAACAATCAGATGTAGGTATTTCTGTTGATTCAGCAGTTGATATAGCTAAAGAAACAGCTGATATTATACTATTAGAAAAGGATTTAAATGTATTAGAAGAAGGTGTAATAGGAGGAAGAAAGACATTTGCTAATATTTCTAAATATATAAAAATGGCGACAAGTGGAAATTTTGGAAATATGCTTTCAGTTCTAATTGCTAGTATTTTCTTACCATTTTTACCATTACTTCCTATACATATATTAATACAAAATTTACTTAATGATTTTGCACAATTAGGAATGCCATTTGATAATGTAGATGAAGAATATATAGAAAAACCAAAAAAATGGGAAACAAAAAGTATAAAAAGTTTTATGTTTAGTTTAGGTACAATAAGTACTATATTAGATGTGTTATGTTTTATAGTATTACTATACATATTCAAATTTAATAATATAGAAAAAGAAAAATTATTCCAAACAGGGTGGTTTGTATTTGGAATAATATCACAAACTCTAATCATTCATATGATAAGAACTCATAAAATACCATTTATACAAAGTAAAACATCAAGTAAATTAATTATATCTACTTTATTAGTTACAATAATTACCCTTATAATTGGATTTACTAATATATCTATAATGTTTGATTTGACACCTTTGCCATATGCTTTCTTTGGATGGTTAATAATACTTCTTGTTTTATATGCAGTTATAGTTCAAATATATAAAAAAATATATGTAAAAAGGAATGAAAAATGGTTATAAAATAAAGGGGGATTAATTATGACAATAGCAGATTTTGCAAAAATGTATGCAGAAGAGAAACATAAAGGTCAGTACAGGAAAGACAATATTACAGAATATGTAGAACATCCAATTGCAGTAGCAGAATTAGTAAGAAAATATAAAAAGTCTCATAATATAGAAAGACTGGTTGCAGTGGCATATCTTCATGATGTACTAGAAGATACAGATACTACATATCCAGAAATTGTTGATAATTTTGGATATGATGTTGCAAGCTTAGTAATGGAAGTGACATCAATAAAAGAAATGAAAGATGCAATAGGAAAAGAAAAATATTTATCATATAAGTTGAAAAATATGACAGAATGGGCATTAGTTATAAAACTTTGTGATAGACTTCATAATATCAAAGATTCTATAGGTTTACCTCATGACAGAAGATTATCATATATTAATGAAACAAAATATATTATCAAATATATAGAAGAAAATAGAAAATTAACAAAAACACATATTAAAATAATAGAAGATATAATGAAAGAAATAAATGAAAAAGATGTTAATTAAAAATATTTAAAATTTAGGTTAATATAAATTGATATAAAAGTACTAATTAGAGGAAAAATATATGAAAAAAGAAGATGCAGAAAAAAATAGAAATAAGAATAAAAAAATAGACACTAATATTATTATAATAAGAATAATTCTTACTATAATAGTATTGGTATTACTAATAACAATAGTATATATGTTCTTTCCATATGTTATGAATTTATATTCTGAAAAGGGACAATTAGAATTTAAAGAGAAAGTAGAAAGTTTAGGTTTTATTGGTTTTTTGATGCTATTTGGATTACAGGTTCTTCAGATACTACTTGTAGTACTTCCAGGGGAACCATTAGAAATATTAGCAGGAATGTGTTATGGAGCATGGGGAGGTCTATTATTTGTTTTACTCTCAGTTTTTATTACTACTACCATCATATTTTTTTCAGTGAGAAAGTATGGAAAGAAGTTAATATATAATTTCTTTTCTGAAGAAAAAATAGATAAAATAGAAAAAAGCAAATTATTTAATAATCCTAAAAAAATAGAAACTATACTATTTATATTATTTTTTATTCCTGGTACACCAAAAGATTTACTTATATATATAGGAGGGGTATTACCTGTAAATTCAATAAAATTTATCTTAATTTCCACATTTGCTAGATTTCCTTCAGTAATATCTTCAACTTTAGCAGGAGCTAGTTTATCCAAAGGACATTGGAAACTTAGTATAATTATATATATAGTCACTTTTATAATAACAGGAGTAATAATCTTTTTAGTAAATAGAAAAGATAAAACAAGTGAAAAAATTGTTGAAATACTAAAATAATAAAAGCATCAAAACAATAAAAAGTTAAAAAACAACAACTCATTAAATTAAAATGAGTTGTTGTTTTAAAATAGTTTATTAAAACAAACTATTTTAAAAATCCACTTATTATTTGTTCTTCTGCTTCTTTCTCAGTTAAACCTAATGTCATAAGTTTAGTAAGTTGTTCTCCTGCAATTTTTCCTATAGCCGCTTCATGCACTAAATTAGATTCAACATGATTTGCAGAAATTTTAGGTATAGCAACTACTTTAGCATTATTCATAATTATTGCATCACACTCTACATGTCCAAAAGATTTATTATTTCCATCAATATTTGATACAAATTCTTGATAAGAATTTCCTTCTGCAATTGATCTTGAAGAAACATGTGTACTAGAATTTTCACCATTTAGTTCTACATTAAAGATAGTTTTAGCAATTTGTTTATTGTGTGTCATAATTTTTTCACTAATTAGTAAATTAGCATCATCTCCAATAAAAGCATCAGTTTCTCTTGTTGTCGAATCAACACCTTTTATTTGTACAGTTTCCATTTCTAAAGTAGACCCTTTTTTTAGATGAATTATTGTTTTTGGATTAAGAATTTTTTCACCACTACCATTACCATCACCATAATGTTTTTCTACATATTTTACTTTAGCATTTTCTTCTAAATAGAATGAATGTATACCATCATGTTGTGAATCACTAGAAGAGTTATTATGAATTCCACATCCAGCAATTATAGTTACATCAGCATTTGCTCCAATATGAAAGTCATTATATACAACATCTGTCAAACCACTTTCGCTTATTATAACAGGGATATGTATGCTTTCATTTTTTGTATTTTCTAAAACAATGATATCAATACCTTGTTTATCTGTTTTTGTAACTATATCTATATTAGCAGTAGTATTTCTTTTAATACCTTGTCCATTTTTTCTAATATTATATGCTCCTACAGGAATTTTTTCTAAATTGGATACTTGTTTTAATAAGTTTTTATCTATTTCATCTATATTATTTAGTTTATCTAAATTGTTTATATCATCTATATTACCCATATATTAACACTCCTTATTAATAAATTTACATGGTTTATTTGAATCTAGTAATTGAGGTAGTATTTTTTCTTTATCACCAGTGTCCTGTATACTACCATCTATAACTAAAACTATCTCATCAGCTATATTCAATATTTTTTCTTGGTGTGATATAGCTATAATTGAAGAATTAGATTCTTTATTCATTTTTTCAAATACATATATAAGATTATTAAAACTCCATAGATCAATACCTGCTTCTGGTTCATCAAAAACAGTTAATTTTGATTTTTTAGCAGCAAGCATAGCAAGTTCTATTCTTTTTAATTCTCCACCTGACAATTTAGAATTTAATTCTCTATCAATATATTCTTTGGCACATAAACCAACATCTGATAAGTATTCACAAGCTGTGTGCATATTTATAGTTTTATTTGCAGCAAGTTCTATTAGGTCCATAACTTTAAGACCTTTAAAAGTTATTGGTTGTTGGAAAGCAAATCCAATACCTAATTTAGCTCTTTTTGTTATATCCATATCAGTAATGTCTTGACCATCAAAAATAATTTTACCACTATCAGGTTTGTTAATTCCCATAATGATTTTGGCCAAGGTAGATTTACCAGATCCATTAGGACCTGTTATTGCAATAAATTTATTTGAATCTATAACTAGATTTACATTTTTTAAAATTTGTTTATTATCTCTTGTAAAAGAAATATTTTTAAGTTCTAACATTGTTTGCACCTCCATATTAAACTTTAAATATTTTAACATATAGTTATGTAATTTGCAATCAAATAAAACAGGAGAAAATACTTAAAAATTAATATAAATATATATTTCTACTTTTTGTTTAGAAGGTTTAGCAAAATCTTGAAAAATAACTTTAATAATTAGCTATTTTGATATATAATGTAGAAAAACTAATAGTTATATAAATATATAAACAAATAAGGAGAGATAAAAAATATGAAAAATTATTTATTTACATCAGAATCAGTAACAGAAGGACATCCAGATAAACTTTGTGATTACATATCAGATAGTTTATTAGATGAGTATTTAAAACAAGATATGAATTCTAGGGTGGCATTAGAAACTTTTGCATCTAAAAATAAAATTTCAGTTATGGGGCAAGTTACAAGTAATGCAGAAGTGAATATAGAAACTATAGTAAGAGAATGTATAAAAGAAATAGGTTATGATAATGAAGAATTAGATATTGATTATAGAACTTGTGAGGTAGAAACAAATATAACAAAACAAAGTAATGATATTTCTATGGGAGTAGATACAGGTGGAGCAGGAGATCAAGGTATCATGTTTGGTTATGCTTGTGATGAAACTAGTGAATATATGCCTTTTGCTATTAGTATGGCACATAAATTAGCTGTAAGATTAACAGAAGTTAGAAAAAATGAGGAAGTAGAGTATTTAAGACCAGATGGAAAAACACAAGTAACAGTGGAATATGAAAATGATATTCCAAAAAGAATAGAAGCGATATTAATATCTAATCAACATCTTTCTAATACTAATTTAGATGAAATGAAAAAAGATTTAATAGAAAAAGTAATAAATAAAGTAATACCAAATAAATATATTGATGAGAATACTAAAATATATATTAATCCTACAGGTAGGTTTGTTATTGGTGGACCATTAGGAGATACAGGTCTTACAGGTAGAAAGATAATAGTGGATACATATGGTGGATATGCAAGACATGGTGGAGGAGCTTTTTCTGGAAAAGATCCAAGTAAAGTTGATAGATCAGCTGCATATATGCTTAGACATATTGCTAAAAATGTTGTAGCAAATAATTATGCTAAAAAATGTGAAATTCAAATATCATATGCAATAGGTATAAAAAAACCAATATCTATTAATATACATACATTTGAAACAAATACTATACCAGAAGAAGATATAATTAAGATAGTAGAGGATAAGTTTGATTTAACACCTAATGGAATAATTGAGTATTTAAAATTAAAAGATCCAATATATACTAAAACTACTAATTATGGACATTTTGGAAAAGAAGATTTAACATGGGAAAAAACAATAAAAATATAATAAGAAAAGAAAATAGGAAATATTATGAAACAAAGATTTAATATTACTGGTATGACATGTTCTGCTTGTAGTAATCACATTGAGAAAGCAGTAAATAAGATATCAGGAATAAAAGAAGTAAATGTTAACCTGCTTACAAATTCTATGACTGTAAATTTTGATGATACAGTTACTATTAGTGATATTATTAATACTGTTATTAATAATGGATATGGTGCAAGCGTATCAGATAAAATGCAAGAAGAAGTAGAAAAATTAAATAAAAAAGATAAAAAAACAAAAGTAGATACTAATACTTATGATAGATTGGCAAATAAAGAAATCAATGAAATGAAAAAAAGGCTCATAATATCATTCATATTCCTTATACCTTTAATGTATATTTCAATGGGACATATGATGAATTTTCCTTTGTTTAGTATTTTTCATGGAATAGAGAATATGATAACATTCAGTCTTACTCAAGCATTACTAACAATACCAATAATATTTGTTAATAGAAAATATTTTATAGGTGGATTTAAATCTTTATTAAAAGGTTCTCCAAATATGGATACATTGATAGCAATTGGATCCACATCAGCAGTTGTATATGGAGTTTTTGCTATATATATGATTGGATATGGATTAGGTGTAAATAATGTAGAAATTGTAGAAAAATATATGATGAATATATATTTTGAATCTGCTGGTACAATTTTAACCCTTATAACTCTTGGAAAATATTTAGAAATTAAATCAAAAGGAAAAACATTAGAGGCAATAAGTAAGTTAATAGAACTTGCTCCAAAAACAGCTACAGTGATACGAAATGAAAAAACAATAGAAATAGCTTCTGAAGATATTATATTAGGAGATATAGTTGTAATAAAACCAGGAGAAAAAATACCTGTAGATGGTATTGTAGTATCAGGATTATCATATGTAGATCAATCAGCTATAACAGGAGAAAGTATACCAGTAAAAAAAGAAGTAGGAGATAATGTTATATCTGCTACTATTAATAAATCAGGTTCTTTTGAATTTAAAGCACAAAAAATAGGAGAAGATACAACTATTTCACAAATTATTAGATTAGTAGAAGAAGCATCTTCATCAAAAGCACCAATAAGTAAAATAGCAGATAGAATAAGTGGAGTATTTGTCCCAATAGTTATATTAATATCAATTATTTCAGTTATAATTTGGTTAATAATGGGTCAAACATATGAGTTTGCACTATCTATAGGTATAGCTGTTTTAGTCATATCATGTCCTTGTGCCTTGGGTCTTGCAACACCAGTATCTATTATGGTAGGAACAGGTAAAGGGGCTCAAAATGGCATTTTAATTAAATCAGGAGAAGCTTTAGAAACCTTACATCAAATAGATACAATAGTATTAGACAAGACAGGAACAATAACTGAAGGAAAACCAAAAGTAACAGACATTATTTGTATAAATGAAACAATTAAAGATAATGAATTAATGAGAATAATAGCTAGCTTAGAAGAAAAATCTGAACATCCAATATCAATAGCAATATTAAATAAAGCAAAAGACATGAATATACAACTTGATGAAGTAGAAAGATTTGATGCAATTTTAGGTAAAGGTGTACAAGGAGAAATTAATAATACATCATATATAGCAGGTAATGTACTACTTATGAAAGAAAATGAGATTAAAGTTAATGATGTATATGAAAAATATACAAATCAAGGTAAAACTGTAATATGTATTGCAGATAATAGCAAAAAGGAATTGTTAGGAATAGTTACTATTAGTGATACAATCAAAGAAAGTAGTAGGCTAGCAATACAATTATTAAAAAAGATGAATATAAAAACTATAATTGCAACAGGAGATAATAAAAATGTAGCTAAATATATTGCAGATAAAGTAGGAATAAAAGAGATATTATCAGAAGTATTACCACAAGATAAAGAAAGACAAATAAGGGAACTGCAAGAAAAAGGAAATAAAGTTGCAATGGTAGGAGATGGTATAAATGATTCTCCAGCCCTTGTAAGAGCGAATGTAGGAATAGCAATTGGAGCAGGAACAGATATAGCATTAGAATCAGCAGATGTAGTTCTTATAAAAAATGATTTATTAGATGTAGTAAAAGCAATTTTACTTAGTAAAAAAGTTATTAATAATATTAGGGGAAACCTATTTTGGGCATTTTTCTATAACTCAGTTGGAATTCCACTTGCAGCAGGTGTTCTATATAATACATATGATATTGTTTTAACACCAATGATAGCGGCAGGAGCAATGAGTCTTAGTTCAATATGTGTAGTTTTAAATGCATTAAGATTAAAAAGATTGAAATTAGATTTAAAAAGAGATAATAAAAATAATCAAGAAGGAAATAATACTAAAATAAATAATGAAAAGGGTGATTATATGAAAAAAGAAATACATATAGAAAATATGAGTTGCAATCATTGTAAAATGGCTGTTGAAAATAAATTAGCACAAATAGAAGGAATACAAAGTGTAGAAGTAAATTTAGATGATAAAAAAGCAATAGTAGAGTTTGATAAGCAAATAGAAAATATAGATGAAATACTTAAAAATATGATAGAAGAGTTAGGATATGAAGTTACTTTAATAAAATAGAAAGGAATTTATGAGTTTGGAAATAGATTTAAACAATAAAAAAGGTAATGATAAAAATAAATGTAATGATAATAGTAATATCATTTCTAATTTTTTAAAAGAGTTATCTAAAAGTATTAGTGGAAAAAATATAACATATGTTATAGATAGATTTGAAGGAAATATAGCAATTTGTGAAGATAGAGAAACTAAAAAAATGCATGATATAGATCTTGATAAGCTACCAAAAGGATCAAAAGAAGGAAATGTTTTAATATATAATAATGGTAGATATGAATTAGATAAAGAGACTGAAAAAGAAGTTTCTGATAGAATAAAAAATAAAATGGATAATCTTTGGAAATAGGAGAAATAAATGGCAAAGAAAAAAGGAAATACTGAATCTAAAATAACTAAAAAGATATTAATAGAATTATTAATATCTGTGTTCTTAATTATATTGCTTGCATTAGGTAGTAAATTTGGAATTATAGACAATATAGATAACATAGATGATTCAAATAATATTGATAATATAGACAATACAAGTATAGAAAATATAGAAAGTAATATTTCCAATGAAAAAGGTAAAATAGAAGATTTAACTAATGTAGAACTTAAAAATGAAGATTTAAAAATATATTATATAGATGTTGGACAAGCAGATAGTATATTAATACAAAATAATGAAAAAACACTTTTAATAGATGCTGGTAATAATGAAGATGGAAAAAATATAGTGAAATTTATACAAAATTTAGGTATTAACAAAATAAACTATTTAGTAGGAACACATCCACATGAAGATCATATAGGTGGATTAGATAATGTTATAAATTCATTTGAAATAGAAAATATATTAATGCCAAAAGTTCAAACAAATACTAAAACATTTGAAGATGTATTAGATTCTATATCAAATAAAGGGTTAAATATAACTTCACCTAAAAAAGGTGATAAATTTATGCTAGAAGAAGCGGAATGTGAAATAATGCTTTCAGAAGAGAACTCTAAAAATTTAAATAATTCTTCAATAGTTATCAGATTAGTATTAAAAGATCAAAGTTATATATTTATGGGAGATACAGAAAAAGATAATGAAGCTCTAAGAAGTTGGCCACAAACTAATGTTATAAAAATAGGACATCATGGATCTAATACAAGTACTTCAGCAGATTTTATTAAACAAATAAGTCCACAAATAGCTATAATAATGGTTGGAAAAGATAATAAATATGGTCATCCTAAAGATGAAATCATAGAAAGAATAAATAGTACAAATGCGAAAATATATAGAACAGATGAACAAGGTAATATATTAATAATTAGTGATGGAGAAAATAATAAAGTAGTAAAATATTTGGAGGACTAAAATGGCAAAAATCAAATGGACTGAAGAACAATTACAAGCAATTAAAGAAAAAGATTCAAATATACTTGTTGCAGCTGCAGCAGGTAGTGGTAAGACTGCTGTTTTGGTTAATAGAATAATAGATAAAATAATAAATGAAAAAATAGATATTGATAAACTTTTAGTAGTTACTTTTACAAATAGTGCAGCATCAGAAATGAGAGAAAGAATATTAGATGCAATATATGAAAAATTAGAAGAAGATTCAGAAAATGAGCATTTACAAAAACAAATATTACTACTTGGAAAAGCAAATATTTGTACAATACATTCTTTTTGTTTAGAAGTTATAAAAAATAACTTTTATGAAATAGATATATCACCTAATTTTAGAATAGGAGATACAGCAGAAATTGAATTATTAAAACAAGAAGTATTAGATGAGCTTTTTGAAGAAAAATATATAAATGCAGATAAAAACTTTCTAAAATTAATAGATATATATACAGGATATAGAAGTGATGATCCATTAAAAGAAATAATATTAAATATATATAGATATATACAGAGTAATCCTTTTCCAATTAAATGGCTTGATGAGAAAGTAGAAATGTTTAATATAAAAAATGTAGAAAGTGACTTTTCTAATACTATATGGGGTGAAATACTATTAAATGAATTTGAAGAAGAAATTTTAACTACAAAAATTGGGTTAGAGAAAGTAAAAAAAGTATTAAGTGAAAATATTGAGTTAGAAAAATTTATTTTATCAATTAAATCTGATATTGAAAAACTAGAAGATTTTCTGGAAAATATAAAAAAGTGGGACAATGCATATGAATTTAATAATAAATTTTCATTTAATAAATGGCCTGTTGACAGAAAAATTAGTTCAAATATAAAAGATGAAGCAAAAATAATTAGAGATAAGATTAAAAAGAATTTTGATACACAAAGAAATAAAATACTTATTACTAATTCTAAAGAAGCAAACAAAGATATATTAGATATGTATGAAAATTTAAGACTATTAAAAGAATTAATAATAGAATTTTCAGAAAAATTTGCACTTAGTAAAAAGGAAAAAAATATAATTGATTTCAATGATATTGAACATTTTGCTCTTGAAATTTTAATAGCTGAAAATGAAGAAAAAGAGAAAGTACCTTCTGATGTGGCGAAAAAGTATCAAGAAAAATTTAATGAAATAGCCATAGATGAATATCAAGATAGTAATATTGTACAAGAATATATATTAAATGCTATATCAAATAATAATAATATTTTCATGGTTGGTGATGTAAAACAAAGTATATATAAATTTAGACAAGCAAGACCAGAATTATTTTTAGAAAAATATAAGAAATATAAACTAAAAGATGAAAAGAAAGAAAAGGATAATCTTAAAATACAATTATTTAAAAATTTTAGAAGTAGAAAAAATATATTAGATTTAACCAATATAGTGTTTGAAAATATTATGAGTAATAAATTAGGTGATATAGATTATAATACATCTGAATATTTAAATTTAGGTTCAGAATATGTAGAACCAGAAGATGAGAATATTACATATGCAGGAAAAGCAGAATTACATATACTTAATTTAAAAGAAAACAATGAATCTGATGAATGTGAATATAAAAATAATAAAGAGAATAAAAATAATGTTAAATTTAATATAGATGATGATTATGAAGTTAATGAAAGAATAGAAAATACAACATTAGAAGCAAAGTTTGTTGCAAACAAAATAAAAGAATTGATAAATAGTAATTATAAAATATATGATAAAAATGTAGGATATAGAAATATAACATATAAAGATATTGTTATATTATTAAGAGCAACTTCTATTGCAAGCCCTGTATATGAAAAAGAATTAACTGACTTAAATATTCCAGTGTTTAGTGATACAAGCTCAGAATATTTAGATTCAATAGAAATGCAAACAATGATAAGTCTTTTAAAGATAATTGACAATCCAATACAAGATATACCTTTAGTAACAGTATTAAGATCTATGATAGGTGGTTTTACAGATAATGATTTAATTGAAATACGATTAGCAGATAAAAATTCTAATTTTTATGAAGTTTTACTGAAATCAAAGATACAAGTATCTGAAGAATTGAAAAATAAAATAGATGTATTTATAACTAATTTAAACAAATGGCAAGATATGAGTAAATATCTTTCTTTAGATGAATTAATATGGGAAATATATATAGATACAGGATACTATAATTATGTTCGGATTAATGCAAAATGGAACAACTAGACAAGCTAATTTGAAGATGTTATTTGAAAGAGCTAAAAAATATGAAAGTGCTAGTTTTAAAGGTTTATTCAATTTTATAAATTTTATAGACAAATTAAAATTAAGTAGTGGTGATCTAGGTGCAGCTAAAATAATTGGAGAAAATGAAGATACAATTAGAATTATGAGTATTCATAAAAGTAAGGGATTAGAATTTCCAGTTGTTTTTCTATGTGGTACAGGTAAAAAATTTAATATGCAAGATTTAAATGAAAATATAATATTACATCAAGACATAGGAATAGGTCCTAAATATATAAATCATGAAAGACAAATAGAATACAATACACTTGCAAAAGAGGCTATCAAAATACAAACAAAAAAAGAAATATTATCTGAAGAAATGAGAGTTCTTTATGTAGCATTAACACGTAGTAAAGAAAAATTAATAATAACAGGTATTTCTAAAGATGTAGATAATGATATAAATGATAAGACAGAAACTTTAAAACAATATATAGACAATTATAATAGTATTGAAACAAATGACAATAGATATATAAACAAAATTAACCCAAGTGTTGTATCTAAATATAAATCATATTTAGATTGGTTAGAGTTAATATATTTAAATAATAAGATGGAAAATAATAAAAAGAATAAAAATGATGAAGAAACAAAAAAGAATAATATAGGATCAATAGAAGATACAATTGAGTTGAAAATTCATTCTAAAGAAGAAGTATTAAAATATATAAATATAGGAACTGTTGAAGAAAGGAAAGAACTAACAGATATTATAAAAGAATATACAGATATAACAGAGATAAATGAACTAGAAGATAAATGTTCTGATAATAATGAAAAACACAAGTCTAATATGTCAAAAATAAATGATATTCTTAATTGGCAATATAAATATAGTTTTAATACAAAATTACAAAGCAAACTTTCTGTAACTAATATTAAAGAATTAGAAGAGGATCAAAAAGAAAGTAATGATAGTATAAATAATAATGTAAAAGAATCAATTGATATTGAAAAATTAGAATATAAAAGCAAAGATGATTTATATAATATTGATAATGATAAGTATAAAGAAAATATTATAAAGACACCTAAATTTTTAAATAATAAAAAAGAGATTTCAAATGCTGAAAAAGGAACAATTATCCATCTATGTATACAAAATTTAAATATTAATGAAGATTATACAGTAGATAGCATAAAAGAAATGATTAATAAGATGATTTCAATAGATATGATAACTAAAAAAGAAGCAGATAGTATACATATAAATAAGTTGTATAATTTTACAAACAGCTATATTTGGAAACAAATGAAAGATGCAAAATTATTAGAAAGAGAAAAACCTTTTTATATAAATACACCAATAGAAGATATTTGGGAAGTTGAATATAAAGAAGAGAAGGAAGAAGCGGACAAAGAAAATATTTTAGTGCAAGGTATAATTGATACATATTATATAAATGATAAAGATGAGTTAATATTAGTTGATTATAAGACAGATTATGTTCCAAATAAAAATGAAAATATTTTAATAGAAAAATACAAAACTCAACTTAATTTATATAAAAAAGCATTAGAAGAAGCATTAAATAGAAAAGTTTCTAAAACATATATATATTCTGTATATTTAGATAAAGAAATAGAAATGGTTGATTAATGTAAATTGTATTAATAACAATGTAAATATTTATAAAGTGCTCTAAAACAAAAGAGAACTATCTAGTTTTTAAATTATAACTATTTTGAAAACTAGATAGTTCTTTTATTTATTTTGTATTGTATTGTTTGATAATTAGTAAAGTTTAACTATAGCATGTAGGATTTTTTCATCTTCACTTTTCATTGTAATGTAATGAAAACCATTTTCAAAAGAATATAAACATTTAATATTATCACCTAATTTAATTTCTTTCTTATACATTATTTCTACATTTTTTAAATCACAGTTATAATATACTTTTTCAGGCAAAAATTCATAAGCTACATCCAAATAGTCTAAATTATGCATATGATTATTAATATCAATATTAGACCTTTGTACAATATATGTATAAATATCAGAAAAGGTAGAAGGTTCCTCTAATTTATCTATATCAGAATTTTCAAATACAGTCTTAGTTTCAGGCTTGTACATTTCTAATATATCATCAGTAATTTTACATAAATGTTGTTTATTTATATCTATTAAAACCCATTTAGAAGTTGCTATTGCTATTAATTCTCCTTTTGAATCATAAAATTCAAAATCACGGTGTGTAAAAAATTTATTTGTGTGTCTTGCCCAAGTTTTTGCATGAATTACTTCACCATATAGTGCTCTTTTTATGATTTTTACTTTCCAACCTAAAAGTACCCAACTTAAATTTGTTTTTTCTATATCATTAATACCAAGTCCAACAGAATCTGAATGCATTCCACCTATATTTTCCATAAAACTTAAAAAGGCTTTATTTGTAATACAATTTGAATTTCCTAAATCTCTGAATGAAATAGTATATTCATTTTCAAAAATTGCCAAAAAATCATCTCCTAATAATTAATATATATGTAATATATAAATATAAATATAACTAATAAAATGAATTGTAACATAGAAAAAAAGAGGTGTAAATAAATAGAATTTATTTGACCATAAATTCAGTTTTTTATAAATTATTTAAGAATTATTTACAAAAAAAATTTTATATGAAATAATGCTATACAATATTATTAAAGGAGTGTATTATGGTAGAAATATTGAAAAATCAAGAGGTTTTAGATACAAAAATTAAAAAAAGAAAAAGATTAGAAAATGGAAAGGGAAATTATGAAGCTACAAATTTTAAAACAATAAAAGAAACTTTTATAAATTCAACTGAAAAATTTAAAGATAAAACTTTTATACTTGAAAAATTTGACCATAAAGAACCTTTTACAGAAATAAAATATGCTCAGTTTAAAGATGATGTAGTAAATTTAGGAACAGGACTTACTAAAAGTCTTAATTTAAAAGATGAGAAAATTATAATAATTGGAGAAAATACTTATCATTGGTATATATCATATATGGCAATGCTTTGTGGAGTTGGAATAGCAGTACCAACAGGTAAAGAATCACCAGTAAATGAAATAGAAAATATAATAAAAAGATCAAAAGCAACAGCAGTAATATATAGCCCAAAAAAGAAAGATATAATAAATGCAGTAAAAGATAAAGTAACAGAAGTAAAATACTTTATAGAAATGTATTCAGATGTTAATTTAGAAGGTAAAGATATTGGATTAGAGAATGTTATAGAACAAGGGAAAGAATTAGTAGAATCTGGAGATAATAGTTTTATGAATATAGAAATAGATCCAGATGAATTTAAAGTGTTATTATTTACATCAGGAACAACAGCAGAATCAAAAGGAGTAATGCTTTGTAATAGAAACTTAGCAGAAAACATAAATGCTGCAATGGCATATGTAAGATTAGATGATACAGATAGATTTATATCTATTTTGCCACTTCATCATACATATGAATCAACAGTTGGTTTTTTAATACCACATGCAATAGGTGCATCAATTTCAGTGTGTGAAGGTTTAAAATACATTGTACAAAATTTTAAAGAAACAAAACCAACAATGTTATTAGCAGTACCAGCATTAATAGAAAATCTGTATAGAAAAATAAATGATAATATAGAAAAAAGCAAAAAAACAAAAGTAGTAAATTCAATGATACATGTAACTAATGCTTTAAAAACAGTTAATATAGATATAAAGAAAAAGGTTTTTAGTGAAATACATAATACATTTGGTGGAAACTTAAGAAGAATAGTATCAGCAGCAGCTCCAATTTCTTCAAAAGTAGGAAAATGGATATCTGATATTGGTATAGATTTTATACAAGGATATGGATTAACAGAAACAGCTCCAATAGCAGCATTGGCTCCAGATTTTAATCCAATGATAGGATCAGTAGGGAAAGCTATAATATGTGCAGATCTTAAAATAGATAAACCAAATGAAAAGGGTGAAGGTGAAGTATTAATAAAAAGTGAAACATTAATGCTTGGGTATTATGAAGATGAAAAAGCAACTAAAAAAGCAATTGATGGAAAATGGTTTCATTCAGGTGATATAGGATATTTAACAAAAAAAGGTTTTTTATATTTAACAGGAAGAAGTAAAAATGTAATAGTAACACAAAATGGAAAAAACATATATCCAGAAGAAATAGAATTAGTATTAGGAAAAATACAAGAAATAAAAGAGTGTATGGTATATGGTAAGAAAAAAGATGGAGAAATAGAACTAACAATTTCTGTTAAGGTAATACCAAATTACGAATATATGAAAGAAAAGTATGAAAAAGAAATAGAAAAAGAAGAAGCACATAAAATTATTTGGGAAGAAATAAAGAAAGTAAATAAAGAATTAACATCATGTAAAGCAATAAAGAATTTAGAAATAAAAGAAGATGAGTTTGAAAAAACAACCACAATGAAAATAAAGAGATTTGAAGAAATAGAAAAAAAGAGTTAGAATAGTTTATAAATTATCTGACTACTTGTTCAGTATAAAAAATGTTGTTTACATATATAGTGTTATATGAAATAATTATATATATATATTTAATAATAGGAGTGAATGTTTTGAGAGCTTTAAAAGATTTTAAAATACCAAATTTCAAATTTCCAAAAATGAAAATGGAAAGTTTAGAAAATATTGATGAGTCAAAATTGGCTGAAGGTGCTAATAGAGAAAATGAAAAGAAAAGAAATAAGAATGAAAATTATGAAACAACTAGCTATAAAACAATAAAAGAATCATTTATAAATTCAACTGAAAAATTTAAAGACAATACATTTATACTTGAAAAGTTTAATCGTAAAGAGGCTTTTAAAGAAATGACTTATGGAGAGTTTAAAGAAGATGTTGTTTCTTTAGGAACAGGTCTTACTAAAACACTTAATCTTCAAAATGAAAGAGTTATAATAATTGGAGAAAATACTTATCATTGGTATGTATCATACATGGCAATGCTTTGTGGTGTGGGAATAGCAGTACCAACAGATAAGGAATTACCAGTAAATGAAATAGAAAATGTAATAAAAAGATCAAGAGCAGCAGCAGTAATATACAGTCCAAAAAAGAAAGATGCTATTAATAAAGTAAAAGATAAAGTACCAGGAGTAAAATACTTTATAGAAATGTATTCAGATGATGAACTAGAAGGTAAAGATATTGGTTTGAATAATGTTATAAAACAAGGAAAAGGACTTGTGAAATCTGGAGATAATAGTTTTATGGATATAGAAATAGATCCAGATGAGTTCAAAGTGTTGTTATTTACATCAGGAACAACAGCAGAATCAAAAGGAGTAATGCTTTGTAATAGAAATTTAGCAGAAAATATAAATGCTGCAAATGCATATGTATATATAGATGAAAATGATAGATTAATGTCAGTACTACCACTTCATCATACATATGAATCTAGTATAGGGTATTTATTCCCATTTGCTATGGGAGCATCTATAGCAATATGTGAAGGTTTAAAATATATTGTTCCAAATTTAAAAGAAGTAAATCCTACAGCATTACTAACAGTGCCATTGTTAGTTGAAAGCTTATATAAAAAAATAAATGCTAGTATTGCAAAAAGCAAAAAAACAGGTGTAGTAAATTCAATGATACATATAACTAATGCTCTAAAAGCAGTAAACATAGATGTAAAAAGAAAAGTATTTAGTGAAATATATGAAAACCTTGGTGGTAAAATGAGAATTATAGTATCAGCAGCAGCTCCTATTGATAGAAAAATAGGAAAATGGGTTGAAGATATTGGAATTACATTTTTACAGGGATATGGATTAACAGAAACAGCACCAATAGCAGCATTAACTCCAGATTTTAATCCAATGATAGGATCAGTAGGTAAGGCAGTAATATGTGCAGATCTTAAAATAGATAATGCAAATGAAAAAGGTGAAGGTGAAGTATTAATAAAAAGTAAAACACTAATGCTTGGATATTATGAAGATGAAAAAGCAACTAAGGAAGCAATTAAAGAGGAATGGTTTTATACAGGGGATGTTGGTTATTTAAACAATGAAGGATTCTTATATTTAACAGGAAGAAGTAAAAATGTAATAGTAACACAAAATGGAAAAAACATATATCCAGAAGAAATAGAATTATCATTAGGAAAAATACAAGAAATAAAAGAATGTATGGTATATGGTATGGAAAAAGAAGGTGAAAAAGAACTAACAATTTCTGTTAAGGTAATACCAAATTATGAATATATGAAAGAAAAGTATGAAAAAGAAGTAGAAAAAGAAGAAGCACATAAAATTATATGGGAAGAAATAAAGAAGGTAAATAAAGAATTAACATCATATAAAGCAATAAAGAATTTAGAAATAAAAGAAGATGAGTTTGAAAAAACAACTACAATGAAAATAAAGAGATTTGCAGAATTGAAAAAAGATAAATAGAAGTATGATTATAAAATTAAAAAATAGTATAAGTAATGTATTTTATTTATACTATTTTTTTACTTGAAATAACAATTTAAGTTATGTATAATAAAAATACAAAATTTAAGATTGGTAATATAATAAAGTATAAATAATGGAGGTAATAAATAGATGAATAACTATTTCATAATACATGGATCATTTGGAAATCCATATGTTAATTGGTTTGCTTGGTTACATGATTTACTTGAAAGCAAACAAAAACAAGTATATGTACCTGATTTTCCAACAGGAGTGGAACATCAAAATTATGATAATTGGAGTAAATTATTAAAATACTATTTTGATTTAGGATTAATTAATGAAGATACTATAATAATTGGTCATAGTATAGCACCAACTTTTATATGTAAATTTCTAATTCAAAATAAAATAAAAGTAAGTAAAATTATTTCAGTAGCAGGTTTTAATAATTATTTAAATATAAGTGAAGAATATGATACTGTGAATAAAACAATGTATTCTGATAATATAGAAGAAGTTAAAAAATATTCAAAAGAAATAGTTTGCTTGTATTCAGATAATGACCCATATGTTAAATATGAAGTTGAAAAAAAATTTGCAGATAAAATTGCAACTAAACAGATTTTACTACCTAATTGTGGTCATATAAATACTGAAAGTGGTTTTACTACTTTTGAAGATATTGTAAAATTTTTATAATTTTAGTGAAAATTTGAGGTGTGAAATGAAAAAAGTCTTATTTATTTCAAGTACAGGTGGTCATCTAAATGAATTAATGCAATTAAAACCAATATTTGAGAAATATGATTATCATATAATAACAGAAAAAGATAAAATGACTAAACATATGAAAGAAGAATATAAGGGTAAGATATCATATATGATTTATGGAACAAGAAGTCATTTGTTTACATATTTTTTCAAATTAATATATAATTGTTTTTTAAGTTTAATTATGTATATAAAATATCATCCTAAGTATATAGTAACAACAGGTACACATACTGCTGGTCCAATATGTTATTTAGGAAAAATATTTGGAAGTAAAATAATATATATAGAAACATTTGCTAATAGAAATACAAAAACAGCCACAGGTAAATTAATTTATCCAATAGCAGATTTGTTTATAGTACAATGGGAAGAAATGTTAGAAATTTATCCAAAAGCTATTTTAGGGGGGGCAATATATTAAATGATATTAGTATTATTAGGAACACAAAATAATAGTTTTCATAGGCTGTTAGATGAGGTTCAAAAATGTATAGATAATGAAATAATAAAAGAGGAAGTAATTGTTCAATCAGGTAATACAGAATATAAATCAAAAGATATGAAAATATTTGATTTGATATCTTCTAAAAAAATTAATGAATTAATGGATAAAGCAGATATAATAATTACACATGGTGGTGTTGGATCTATAGTTTCTTGTTTGAAAAAACATAAAAAAATAATTGCTATTCCAAGATTAAAAAAATATGGAGAGCATGTAAATGACCATCAAATACAAATTATTGAAAATTTTGATAAACAAGAATATATAAAAGGTGTATTCAAGATAGAGGAATTAGAAGATACAATAAAAAATATAATAGAATTTATTCCAAAAGAATATATAAGTAATACAGAAAAAGTTATCAATATAGTAGAAGATTTTATTAATAGAAATTAAAAGAAAGAGATTGAAATACAAAAAAATTAATGATAATATATATAGTGAAAAACAAAGGAAAAGGAAAAAGTAAATAAAGAGACTTGTAAGCCTTGAGACTGTAACACACAAAGGTAATATTAAATAAAAAGGAATAGAAGGAGATACAAATTCAATAGTAAAGACATCAGAAGAATTAAAAGAGCTTGCTGCTACATTAGGAAACCAGTGGAAAAAAGACACTAATAATATTAATAATGGATATCCAATATTAATATGGCAATAAAGATAGTTTAAAAAAGAAATAAAAGGATGTATATTAATACATCTTTTTGTTTTGATATATTCACATATTGAATAAAAAAATTAATAAATTATATAAATTTGTTTGACAAATTTTTTGTTATAATAGATAATGTATTTGATATAAAATTACACAAAAAAGTTGATAAAACTATAAGATTAAAATTAGCTAAAATGCTTTTTAAAATACTAAGGAGGAATTTAATAAATGTACGTTTTTAACAGGATTACAGTAAATCCACAATTACCAAAAAGGATTGAGAAATTAACTGAAGTAGCAAATAATATATGGTGGTCATGGAATACAGAATTTTTAAGGTTATTTAAAGAAATTGATATTGATTTATGGGAGACAGTTGGAAAAAATCCAGTTAAATTTTTAAAATTTGTTTCTCAAGAGAATATAGAAAAGGCTTCAGAAGATCAAGAATTTCTAAAAAATTATGATAAAGTAATACAAAACTTTGAAGCATATATGAATAGTAAAAATACATGGTTTTCTAAAAATCATTCAGATAATAAAGAAGATTTAATAGCATATTTTTCAGCTGAATATGGATTAGATGAGACTCTTCCAATATATTCAGGTGGACTAGGTATATTATCAGGAGATCATCTTAAATCAGCAAGTGATTTAGGGTTGCCTTTTGTTGCAGTAGGATTGTTATATAAAAATGGATATTTTAATCAAAAGATAAATATATATGGAGATCAACAATCAGAATATCATAGTATAGAAGTAAATAATTTACCAATATTACCTGTAACAGATAAAAAAGGTAAGGAATTAATAATTTCTATTAAATTTCCTAAAAGAAAATTACATCTAAAAGTATGGGAAATTAATGTAGGTAGAGTGAAACTATATTTATTAGATTCAGATATAGATCAAAATAATGAAGAAGATAGAGATGTAACATTAAGATTATATGGTGGAGACCAAGAAATGAGAATAAGACAAGAAATGGTTCTTGGTATGGCTGGAGTAGTACTTTTAAAAACATTAGGATTAAAACCAACTGTATATCACATGAATGAAGGACATTCATCATTCTTAACATTAGAAGTTATAAAAGATATAATAGAAGAGAAAAAGGTATCTTTTGAAGTTGCAAAAGATATTGCAAGTTCAAAAATAGTATTTACAACACATACACCAGTACCAGCAGGTAATGATATATTTCCAGTTGATTTGGTAGAAAGATATTTTAAAGGCTTTTGGACTAAATTAGGAATAGATAAAGAAGCATTTTTAAAACTTGGAAGTAAACCAGCAGATGAAAAAGATCAAAGATTTAATATGGGAATATTAGCTCTTAAAATAGCTGGTAAGAAAAATGGTGTTAGTAAACTTCATGGAGCAGTTTCAAGAGAGTTATTTGGAGATGTATGGCCAAATATAGCTGCAAATGAGGCTCCTATTACACATGTTACTAATGGTATACATACTTGTTCATGGCTTGCTCAAAATATAAAAGAATTATATAACAAGTATTTACAACCTTATTGGCAAGATAATATGCATATAGATAACACATGGGAAAAAATAAAAAATATACCTGATGAGGAATTATGGCAAGAGCATAAACATAGAAAAGAAAAACTAATAGAACTTGTTAAAGAAAATATTACAAATAGATTAAAATTAAATGGACTTAGTTATGATGAGATTAAAGAAATTACATCAAAATTAAATCCTAATGCACTAACAATAGGTTTTGCTAGAAGATTTGCAACATATAAAAGAGCTACATTAATTTTTAAAGATTTAGAAAGAATAACACAAATATTAAATGATGAAAAAAGGCCAGTTCAGCTGTTTTTTGCAGGAAAAGCACATCCAGCTGATAAAGAAGGTCAAGATTTAATAAAATACATTACAGAAATATCTATGAAACCACAATTTAAAGGTAAAATATTTGTATTAGAAAATTATAATATAGAAATGTCTAGATATTTAGTAAGTGGTGTAGATGTATGGCTAAATAATCCTAGACGTCCAATGGAGGCTTCAGGAACTAGTGGGCAAAAAGCATCTGTAAATGGTGTAATAAATTTCAGTGTTCTTGATGGATGGTGGGCAGAAGGGTATAATCAAAAAAATGGATGGACTATAGGTACAAATGCAGAATATACATCTTCAGAAGAACAAGATATTGCAGATAGTGAAAGTATGTATAGTACATTAGAACATAAAATAATACCAATGTACTATAACGAAGTAGATGATAAAGGAATATCAAGCAAATGGATGGAAACAATGAAAAATTCTATAATATCTACAGGAGGAAAGTACAGCACACATAGAATGGTTATAGATTACACAAATGATTTATATATGCCACTTGCAAACTTAACAAAAAAACATTACTCAGATATAGATAATGTTGCAGAGTTTAATAATTGGAAAAAAGATATATATTTAAATTGGAAAGATATACAGTTAGACCAAATAAATAATATGGAAAATATTACTATAGATGCTGGTAATAAAATTGAAGTCCATCTTGAAGTTAAATCTCCAAGTATTGATGTAAAATATATTTATCCAGAAGTATATTATGGTAAAATATTAGATAATGGTATTGTAGAAAATATTAATATAATTCCTATGAAGTTAGTTGAATCTAATGAAGAAGAGAAAAAATATACATATATTGCAAATATAGAAATGTTTACTGGTGGAAATTATGGTTATACTTTTAGGATAATGCCTAAAAATGAAATGATTTTAGATAATGCTAATTTTGATTTAGTAAAATGGATTACAAAATAAATAAAAAGGACTATTATCAAAATAGTCCTTTTTAATCTTTGTCAAATACAAAAAAATAGTGTATAATATTAAAAGTTGTTAATATTTAAGGAGGAATAAATTTGAAAAGTGATTTTAGAAGAACTAAAATTGTATGTACAGTTGGACCAGCTAGTGAGAATAAGATAGAGGAATTAATAAATGCAGGAATGAATGTTGCAAGAATAAATTTTTCTCATGGAAGTTATGATGAACAAGAAGAAAAAGTTCTAAATATATTATCAATTAGGAAAAAATTAAAAAAACCAATAGCATTACTTTTAGATATGCAAGGTCCTGAAATAAGAACTGGAAGATTAAAAAAAGATGATGAAAAAGTAAAACTAGAAGAAGGAAATAGTTTTGTTTTATATAATGAAGATATACTTGGAGATGAAAATGGAGTAAGTGTATCATATAAAGGTCTATATAAAGACATAAAAATATATGATAAAATCCTTTTAGATGATGGTGCAATAGAACTTAAAGTATTATCAATTCAAGATAAAGATATACATTGTACAGTAGTAAATGCAGGAATGTTAGGAAATAGAAAAAGTATTAACATTCCAGGTGCATCATTAAAATTGCCTACTTTAAAAGATAAAGATATACAAGATTTAAAAGATGGAATAAAAGCAGGTTTTGATTTTGTTGCAGCTTCTTTTGTGAGAAATAAAGAAGATGTATTAAAAGTAAGAGAAGTTTTAAATGAAAATGGTGGAAATGATATAAAATTAATATGTAAGATTGAAAACCAAGAAGGTATTGATAATTTTGATGAAATATTGTCAGTATCAGATGGTATAATGATAGCACGTGGTGATCTTGCAGTTGAAGTACCTTTTGAACAGGTTCCAATAATTCAGAAGAACCTTATAAAAAAATGTAATGATGAAGGTAAAATAGTAATAACAGCAACACAAATGTTAGAATCAATGACAAATAATCCATTACCAACAAGAGCAGAAGTTAGTGATGTTGCAAATGCTGTTTTTGATTTAACAGGATGTATAATGTTGTCTGGTGAATGTGCAGTAGGGAATTATCCAGTGAAATGTGTAGAAACAATGGATAAAATAGCAATATCTATAGAAGAAACATTAAAATATTGGAAAAGATTTATAAATAAGACATTTGAGTTAGAACCAAAAGATATAGATAAAAATATAGCATATACTACATGTATAACAGCAAGAGATATAAATGCTGATGCAATAGTTGCATATACACATACAGGTCATTCTGTTAATATAATTTCTGGTATGAATCCAGAATGTCCAATACTTGCAGTTACAGACTGTGAAAGAACATATTATCAATTAGCATTGGTATGGAATGTATATCCTATATTGATAGAAAATGCAAAAAATATTAATAAGACAATAGAACTAGGTATAAATAAACTAAAAGAAGATGGTATATTGGAAAAAGGTGAAACAATTATATTAGCTGGAGGAGCATCTATTATAGAAGAAAATGAAACAAACAAATATAGTATAAATAAAACTATAGGTGGTGTAGTTAAGATTTAATATAAGTGAATTAAGTTTTCATTTACAAATTATGTATACTATAGTATAATATAACAATAAAACTAGAATATATAAGTATGAATGTAAATATAATTTCAGTCATACTTATATACAAATGGAGAAATATTATGAGTAGAATGAAGTTTTTTAGAAATTTATTAATAATATTTGTATTATTTTTTGCTTTTGTTTCTTTTATGACAAATGCATATATAAAAAGTACATATAAAGATATAGAAAGTAATAATATAAATAATGATTTAAATGAAATAATTATTAAAGAATCTAAAGCAACTAAGATTAATGGATACATTTCAGGAACAATAAAAAATATTACTGAAGAAGAAATAAGTAAAGAATTTATTGTTGTTGAATGTTATTCAAAATATGGAAATAATATTAGAACTACATATTCTGAAGTTAGTAATATAGAAAAGAATGAAACAAGAGACTTTTATATGAAATATAAAGTTGAAGGAGTAGAAAATATTAAAATTATTACTACAAAAGAAGAGCCAAAGAAATCAGAAAATATAAAAATAGAATTAACAAAGCAAAATAAATTTAAAATATTTGTAGCGTCTTTAGTAATTTTATGGTTAACATAATTAACAAAAATAGATATTTAATATAAATTTAATATATAAAATTGAAGAAAGTGTTATGAAATCTAACTCTTTCTTTTTTATTATAAAAAAATACAAAAAAATCAAAGAAAACATTTGCTATTTTATTAATACTGTAATATAATTGTAACGAATTTGTAATAAAATAATAATATTGTAATATAATATTGTTTTAGAAAGGAAGATTGTGATGTTTGGCTTTGGACAAGATATAGGAATAGATTTAGGTACAGCTACAGTAATAGGTTATGTTAAAGGTAAAGGAATAGTTTTAAGAGAACCATCAGTAGTTGCAGTTGATAAAAACAGTGGAGAAGTTCTTGCAGTTGGTGGAGAAGCTAGAAGAATGCTTGGAAGAACACCAGGAAATATAGTTGCAACAAGACCATTAAGAGAAGGTGTTATATCAGATTATACAGTTACAGAAAAGATGTTAAAACATTTCATAAATAAAGTTGGTGGTAAGTTTATATTTGCACCTAGAATAATGATATGTGTTCCATCACAAGTAACAGAAGTTGAAAAAAGAGCAGTTATAGATGCAGCATCACAAGCAGGAGCTAGAAAAGTATATTTAATAGAAGAACCAATAGCAGCAGCAATTGGTGCAGGGATAGATATTTCAAAAGCTTGTGGAAATATGATAGTAGATATAGGTGGAGGAACTACAGATATAGCAGTTATATCATTAGGTGGTTCAGTTGTTAGTACATCATTAAAAGTAGCTGGAGATAAATTTGATGAAGCTATAGTAAAATACATTAAGAAAAAGCATAATGTAATGATAGGAGAAAGAACAGCTGAAGATTTAAAAGTAAATATAGGATGTGTATATCCAAAAATACAAGATGTTGAAATGGATATAAGAGGTAGAGATTTGACTACAGGACTACCAAAAACAATAACAGTATATTCAAGTGAAATGCTAGAAGCATTAATAGAACCAGCAATGCAAATAATTGATGCAGTTCATTCAGTTTTAGAGAGAACACCACCAGAACTTGCTTCAGATATTAGTGACAAAGGTGTGTACATGACAGGTGGAGGTTGTCTAGTAAATGGACTAGATAAATTACTAGAAGAAAAAACAGGAATAAGTGTTATGATAGCTGAAGATACTATTTCATGTGTTGCCTTAGGTACAGGTAAAGCATTAGACAATTTAGATATGCTAGATGGAAAAACAAGATAATATTTTTTAATTAAAGATAGCCCTCTTTAATTATATAGATTAACCAATTAACAAAAATCACTTTCTCACATATAATGAAGAGAAGGTGATTTTTATGTTGGACTTTATTATAAATGGAATACTTTGGACATTAGCTTTATATGGATTAATTGAAATAATTAAAAATATTATATATATTTGTACATATACAAAACTACATTCAGATGGAATTTATGTAATAATTGCTGTTAAAAATCAGGAAAATATGATTGAAGGATTTTTGCGTTCAATATTGTTTAGAATATTCTATGGAAAAGAAGAAATGGTAAAAGACATAATAGTTGCTGATTTAGATTCAACAGATAGCACTATAAATATACTATCAAAATTGTCTTCAGATTATGAATGTATAAAAGTAACTTCTTGGAGAGATTGTAAAGACTTATTTGACACTATAGATAATGAAAAAGATTGTAGATTTTAGTTTATTCTAATAAAAGATTGAAAGTTATTTAGAATATATATATAATAGCATATGAAATCAAAGTGTAAATACAATTAAAATTATATTTAGTAAAAGTGAAAGAAGTAAAAAATGGAAATACAAGGGCAAATAAGTGAAATAATATATCAAAATGAAATAAATAGTTATACTATAGCTTTATTTGAAATAGAAGAAGAAAGTATAACAATAGTAGGTTATCTACCATTTGTTAATAATGGAGATAGCCTTAAAATAGTGGGTAAATATGTAACTCACCAAGAATATGGAGAACAATTTAAAATAGACACATTTGAAAAAATTATGCCAGAAACATCAGAAGCTTTAGAAAAATATCTTGCTAATGGAACAATAAAAGGTATAGGACCATCTATAGCTAAAAAAATAGTTCAAACATTTGGGGAAGATACTATAAATGTATTTAGATATGATCCACATAAATTAGCACAAATAAGAGGAATATCAAAAGAAAAAGCAGTTGAAATGGGAGAAATATTTATAGAAAATTGGGAATTGTGGCAGATTGTATCATTTTTAGAAAGATTTGGTATAGGACCAGCAAATGCAAAAAAAGTATATAAATTATTAGGAGTAAATGCAATTGATGAGATTGAGTCAAATCCTTATGTTTTAATAGAGTGTTTCATAAATGTAGATTTTAAAAAATTAGATAAAATGGCTTTAGATTTAGGTGTTTCATATGATAATTCTAAAAGAATAAAAAGTGGTATTAAATATAGTTTAATGACTATTAGTTATAATGGGCATACATGTTGTTTGAAACAAAATTTAATATCATATGTTGAAAATTTATTAGGAGTAAATGAGGATGATATTGATACACAATTAATAGATTTAAATATAAAAGAAGAAATATATATAGAAAAAAGAGATGAAGAAGAATGGGTATATTTATATCCTTTTTACATAGCAGAATTAAATATTACTCAAAAAATAATTTTATTAGATTCAGCAAAAAATATTAAAAAGGTACCAAAATTTGATAATGAATTAAATTTTGTAGAAAAGAATTCTAATATTCATTTATCTGAAAAACAAAAAGAAGCAATAAAGGCAGTTAATGATAATAATGTATGTGTTATATCTGGTGGACCTGGTACAGGAAAGACCACCATAATTAAGAGTATAATAGAAATATATAAAATGCATAATAAAAAAGTAGTTTTATGTGCTCCTACAGGAAGAGCTGCAAAAAGGATGACAGAAACAACTGGTGAAGAATCAAAAACTTTACATAGATTATTAGAAATAGGTAAAATAGAAGAAGAAGGAAAAATTGCCAGTATAGATTATGATGTAGCTCCAATAGATGCAGATTTAATAGTGATAGATGAAATGTCAATGGTGGATGTTTTTTTAATGAATTATTTACTTAAAGCTGTATATCAAGGCACAAAATTAATTATGGTAGGAGATGTTGATCAATTACCTTCAGTGGGGCCAGGAAGTATATTAAAAGATATAATCAATTCTGAAAAAGTAACAATAGTACATTTAAATAAGATTTTTAGACAAGCTGCTAAAAGTAAAATAATATTGAATGCACATAGAGTTAATAATGGAGAATTATTTATAAATAATAAAGACTTTATAGAAGAGGATCTAATTGATGGTAGTATAAATATAGATATTATTGAAAATAAGAAAAAAGTTAAAAATAATATAGAATTAAAAGAAGATTTTTTCTATATTAATGAAAATATTCAAGATAGAGCACTAGATCAAATAGTATCATTGTGTACAGGAAGACTTGCCAATTATGGAAATTATGATTTTTTTAATAATATACAAGTTTTATCTGCAACCAAAAAAGGTATTCTTGGTACAAGAGAATTAAATAAAATATTACAACAGGAAATAAATCCAACAAGCATAGAAAAAAGAGAAAGAAAAAGTGGAGAAATAATTTTCAGAGAAGGTGATAGAGTTATGCAAATAAAGAATAACTATGATATTTTCTGGGAAAGAAAAAATAATGAATATGAAAATGGTAATGGAGTATTTAATGGAGAATTAGGAAACATATTAAAAATTAATGAATCAGAAAAACAAATAAAAATAAAATTTGATGACGAAAAAGTTGCATGGTATACATTTTCGGACTTAGATCAAATAGAACATGCATATGCAATCACAATACATAAATCACAAGGAAGTGAATTTGATGTAGTAATAATAGTTGCTCCACAAACATCACCTATACTTCTTACAAGAAATCTTCTATATACAGGAATAACTAGAGCAAAAAAATTATTAATTATAGTTAGTAATGATAAAATAATAAAATATATGATACAAAATGAAGATCATAAAAAAAGAAATACAGGATTGGAATATAAGTTAAAAGAAATATAATATAGAAAATTTAAAACTAAATAATAAAATTAGGGATAATTTTAAGGGAAATTAATAAAAGTAGGTGTTCAAATATAATGATATTTGAAAATGTTTTTGAATTTAATCTTAATATTATACTTGATTTAGTATATCCTCCTGTTTGTGGGTTTTGCAAAGAAATTTGCAAGGAAAATCTTTGTAGTAATTGTAATAAGTATATAGATACATTAGTAAAGAATAGAAAAATAGACTATAGAAATAATCAAGAAAAATATTTTAATAAACATTTGTACTTGTTTAAATATGAAGAGATTATAAGAGAAAAAATTATAGATTACAAATTTAATGAAGATATATATTTATATAAGACCTTTTCAAGAATTATATTGAATAATAAGGAAATGTGTAAAGAATTTAAAAAATACAATATGGTTATTCCAATACCAATTCATAAAAAAAGAAAACAAATGAGAGGCTATAATCAATCAGAATTAATTATAAAAGAGTTATCTAAACAATTAAATTTTAAATTTGACAGTAATCTATTATATAAAAAAAATAATGTTATAGAACAAAGTAAATTGAATAAATCAGAAAGAATCAGAAATGTTAGAAATGTATACGCAATAAAAGATAAAAGCAAATTAGAAGGCAAAGAATTATTATTGTTTGATGATATATATACAACAGGAGCAACAGTAAATGAGTGTAGTAAAATTTTAATAAAAAATGGAGCTAAAAAAGTAGATGTTTTAACAATAGCAAAAGATTAATATTAATGTGAAAAAACTTTACAAAAATATTACAAATATTACAAATATTACAAAAAAAAGACATATATATTAAAAACGAGACAGATTTTTAATAATATGATATTATAGAAAAAAACTAAGGAGGAAATAAAATGAGAACAAAAGAAAGAACAGAAAGAAAAAAGAAAAATAGAATTGCTATATTGATACTTTTATTAGCTGTTATAATTTTAACAGGAGCATCAATAGCATTCTTTTCAGACTTTGTAACAGGAGAAGTAAGTGGAACAGCTGGAACATTAGATTTAAGATCTGCTAATGCAGGAGCAGTAAGACACTATACACAAGGTGGAGTGGAAAAAGCAGATACAGCTACTACTACAATTACTAATTTGAATCCAGGAGATATATTAGATGTAGGACATGAAATATCTAATGCAGGAAATAAAAGTGCTTGGATGAGAAATTTATTAACTATTACTGTTGGTGAAAATCATGCAGATGTACAACAAAATGCAGGAGCTTTTCTAGTATATGCATCAACAACATCAAATGCTGATATAAGAAGTGGTACTGCAACACCATTGGCAGTAGTAACAAGTGGATCTGATAGTGAGATAATTACACATACAGGTACAGCAAGTGTTATAAATGGTACAGGTTTAGGTGCAGAAACTGAAACAGCAGCAAGTGGACAAAATGGTCCAGTATCAGCATCATATAAAGTTTATTTCAAATCTACAGCTGGAAATGAATATCAAAAAATTGATTTATCAATAGCAATCAAAACAGAAGCTATACAATATAGAAATAATACAACAGCTGATTGGACAGCAATTACTACTACTGAATTTACTATAGGATCATAAGAGCTAGATTATAATATTAAAATTAAATAGAATTATTCTTTTCGGTATTAATATAATTGTAATACCGAAAAGATATTCAAATAGTCTAGAAATTAGTAAATTCTTACATTAGTATTACATTAATATTTTGATATTAATGTAATACTAATGTAAGAATTTAAAATGAGGAATGTTTATGAAAAGAATGGAAGGTATACTTTGTAATAAAAAGATAATATTTTTAATGTTGTTTTTGGTATTTTTATTAACATTAAATACTATTGTTTCTGCAGCTGATATGGATGTTATAGTTGGTTTAAATAATGACACAGTATATTTTAATAAAATAGTAGATTCAGTGGTTACTTTTAAAAATATTGCTCCTGGAGATGGAGTAGATTACACAATAAAAATAAAAAATGAAACACCCAAAAATATAAATTTATATTTTATAGAGGCTACTAAAAATATAAATATTGATAAATTAAATACAATTGCATTAGATATATATATTGATGGCAGCTTATATCTTTCAGGAACTGCAAATGATATAGCAGAAAAATTTATATATAATATGAATTCAAATGAAGAGATAGATATTCTAATAAAAATAGGTTTGAGTAAGCATGCAGGGAATGAATTTCAAGATGTTATCTTAAATATAACTTGGAAAGTGGGAGCTGTAGGAGAATATAAAGAAGATGAAGATTTAAAAGTAAGTATAATAGAAGAGATAACAGAAGGAAATGATAATAACATTAGTCAATCAGAAGATGGAAAAATAATAATGATACCAAAAACAGGAGAAAGTAAAATTATATATTATATATTATATATACTAATATTTGTTATTCTAGTGTATATAATAATACTTTTATTTAAAAAAGATAAAAAAGAAGATGATGGGGAAAAAATAATTAAATACAAATGAAAGGACAAAAGATGAAGACAATTGAAAAAATAGGCAAAATAGCTAGTAATATATTTTTAGGATTCACAATAATAGTATTAGTTTATAGTATATATTTAATAATTGAAAGTGAAAATACAGGAGAGGAAGTATTTTTATTTGGATATAAACCATATATTATACAAACAGGTTCTATGGAACCAACATTAAAAGTAAATTCATTAACAATAGTTAAAAAGGGTGGATTTGAAGAAATAGAATCTAATGATATAGTAACTTATAAATTAATAGGATTTGATAAAAATGTATGTCATAGGGTTATAGCTATTGAAAATAATAAGTTAATAACTAAAGGAGATAATAATGAAAAACCAGATGAAAAAAGAGTGGGAAATGATATTTACATTGGTAAAGTAGTATATAACAGTAATATAACAAGTTATATTCTAAATACCTTTGAAACGCCTGATAAAGCAATTAAAACAATAATACCTATAACAGTATTAATAATTATAATAATAATTGCAATTAAAGTAATACTTAAGAATAGATATAAAGGAAAAAGAATAAAGGAAAAAGAATGAAAGAAAAAACTATATTTAAAAAAACAGAATTTAAAATTTCAATAACTATTCTAATATTGTTAGTTTTAGTATTAGTATGTGTTTTTATATATGATAGTATTAAAGGAAAAAAGAAAAATAATGAAATAGAAAAAGTTATATCTGAGTTTCATCAAAATATGGAAAATGAAAATAATACAGAAATAGAAGGTAAAACAATTATAGGTACCATCAAGATAAATAAAACATTAGTAGAATATCCAATAATAACATATGAAAACCTTAATTCATTAAATATAGCTATATGTAAATATATTGGTCCAGAAATTAATACTATAGGAAATTTATGTTTGCTTGGGCACAATATGAGAAGTGGAATGTTCTTTAGTAATTTATACAAATTAGAAAATGGAGATACTGTAGAACTTATTAATACTAATGGAAATACTGTGGAATATATTGTATATGATAAATTTTATATTACTCCAATAGAAGGAGAAGTACTAGATCAAACTAATAAAAATTATAAAGAGTTAACATTAATTACTTGTAATGATATATCAACTAAAAGATTGGTAATCAAATTAAAAGAAAACATATAAGTATAGATAAAAAAAGAGAAAGGAACAATAATGGGAAAAAGATACAAAGAAAAAAATAATAACAGAATAGTTATGAATACAAAAAAGAAAAATAGAATAATTGTAACTTTAATAATTGCTTCAATTTTCTTTGTGTTACTTTTATCAAGCATGAATGGATTGTTTTCAGATAAAATATCAAATGTAGCTAGTGTATATACAGGTGATTTATCTGTTAAAGTGGAAAATTTAAAAGTTTATGAAGAATCATCAGATTTTGTTCTACCTGATGAAAGTGGAGAAACTAATATAAAAATAGGAATAGATGAGGTTTGTAAATTTAGCTTTGATGTCAAAAATACTGGTACATCAGGGATATCAACAGATGTGTATTTAAATATAAATTTTGATGCTAGTTTAAATGAAAAAGGAATAATATTGCTTTTTCCAGTGAATATAAGTGATGAAAATATTATAGATAGTTTAAAAAATGGAAATGATGATTTAGCAATAATAAAGTTGAATGCCAATGATCAAACTTCAATTGATTCATCAGAAGGTACATTTAATGGAATAAGACAAAAATTAGAGACAAGATTAATTGATAGTGATCTCCCAGGTGGGACAACTGGAATTGCAACAACTCCTGGAGAAACAGAACATAATTATGAATACAAGATTGTATTTTTTAGTGGAGATGATATTAATAATTCTTATTATAATAGGAAAATTGAAGTAAGCATAGATGTAGAAGCAAAACTTTATAATTTAACTGATGGCAATTGGATATCTGATGATAGTGATTATTTTAAAATAAAAACTAGATCAGATATAGGATATATTTCAGATGGATTAATTTTATTATATGATGGTAAAAATAATACTGGTGAAGGAAATGACCCTAATAGTACTATTTGGAAAGATTTGATAGGAAACAATGATGGGAAACTAGTTGGAAATCCAACATGGGGAACTAGTGGTTTAAAATTTGATGGAATGGATGATAAAGTAGAATTTAAAGGAGATATTCCTGGGATATATACAATAATTGCAACTTTTTATAATGACCCATTATCAACTACTAACTTTCAAAGGATTTGTAGTGAAAGTCCATTTCCATCTATTTGTATTGATACTGGTTCACCTAAGACTATAAGATTATTTGGTCATGGAGAAGATCAAAAATTTGCATCAGCAGGAATAACTGGAGCAGTTCAAGTTGTAATGTGTTATGATGGTGAATATGTTTCTCTTTATATTAATGGTGAATATGCATCTAAAATACAAACCAGTGTCGCACCAGCATCAATTGCAAAGGCATATTTGGGAGGAAGGGCAGCAAATGATAGGCAATTTAAAGGTGAAATATATAATTTTATGATTTATGATAGGGTTCTTACAGTAAATGAAATAAAAGAAAATTATTCAATTGAGATTAATAGATCAGTAATACCTATAAAAACATTAAGTCAGTTGATGAAAATAGGTTCAAATGATTTAATAAAAATTGATGGAAAATATTATGAATTTTTACCAGATGCTACTTATGAAGTGAAAAATAATATATCATTTAGTAATGCAGGAATTTGGACTCCTAATATAAGTGGTGCAGGTAGAATTAATACTTATGATAAAGTTATAACAATTACAAATACTAATGATAATACAATCCATTATTATCAAAATCAACTATATGTAACAAAAGACAATGCAATTAAAGATGGTTTAGTATTGCATTATGACTCAATAAATAATACTGGTTCAGGGCACAATAATAATGCTAGTACTTGGAAGGATTTAAAAGGAAATAATGATGGTACAATAGTAGGAGGACCAATATGGAGTAGTAATTCACTTAATTTTAATGCAAATGATGAAAAAATAACATATAGAGGAGATATAACTAATAATTATTCAATGGTAATAACAATAAAACCAGAGATAACAGGAACACATCCAAGGTTATTTGGAGAAAATCCATTTCCAACATTATATTTACACAGTAATAATCAATATAAATTTGCTTTTTATGGACAAGGAAAAGATGCGCAATTTTCACCTAGTGTGGTGCCAGTTGCATCAGCTACATCTTATATAGTAGTGACATTTGATGGTTCTACAATTTCACTTTATGTTAATGGTGAAAAGATAGGAACACTTGCAACAACAACTTTACCATCATCAGTCCCAACAGCATACTTAGGTGCTAATGGAACAACTACACGTCAATATAAAGGGAAAATATATGATTTCATGATATATGATAAAGTATTAACTGATTTTGAAATAGAAAGAAGTTATTTAACAAATAAATCAAAATATATAGATTAAAAAACAATTAGTAAATAGAGTTAACCTTTATTAGTATAGGTTAACTCTATTTTAATACAAAAAAATATTTAGATTAAATTATATAAATTGTATAAAAAGTCTATGAATTTGAATAATAATCATGATATAATACTTTTGAATTAATGCAAAAGATTAAAAAGGTGGTAATAAGTATGGAAGAATTATTAGAAAGTATACTAGATTACATTAGATCAGATTATACTGATTATGCAGTAATGATAAATGGAGAATGGGGATCAGGAAAAACATATTTTTGGAATAATAAAATAAAAAACAAGATTGAGACAATGCAGTTAAATGGGAAAAATTACACAACCATATATATGTCTTTATATGGTATTTCAAACTTAGAAGAAATAAGTAAAAAAATATTTATTGAAACCACTCAACTAATGGATAAAAATTTAAGAAAATATATGGATACAAATAGTCAAAATAATATACCAGAATATGCTAAAACAGGGTTAGATATGGCGAATTTCTTTGGAGTAACACAAAATGGAGACAAAGTAGATTATGCTAAATTTTTCTCAACAGGGGACAAAGTATTATGTTTTGATGATTTAGAAAGGGCAAATGTTGATGTTATTGATATATTAGGCTATATTAATAACTTTGTTGAACATGATCATATTAAAACAATAATAATTTGTAATGAGAAAGAATTATCAACTAAGATAAAAAATTCTAATTTAGAAATGAAAACATTTATAGCAACATACATTTTAGATAAGGAAGACGAATTAAGAAAAACAGAAAAACCAGTAGTTGAAAAAATAAAAGAAAAAATAGAATATGTTTTTGATAAAGCAAATGATTATGAAAGAATAAAGGAAAAATTAATTGGGGAGACTTTTGAATATTCTCCAGAATTCAACTATATTATAAATGGACTACTTATGAGATATGAATCTTATCCAGATCTTATAAGGTTTTTGAGAGAAAATACAAATTTAATAATATCTACATTTAATAAAAGTGGAACTAGAAATTTAAGAATTTTAAAGCATGCATTAAATGATTTTAAAAAGATTTTTGATATGGTAAATAAAAATTATCCAAATACAAATCATAGAATAATGCAAACAATGCTTATATTTACTATAGCTATATCCTTTGAAATAAAAGCAGGAAAAGTAACAAAAGACAAGTTTGTAAATATACAAAATAACGAAGAATATAAATCAATACTTGTATCATCAAGAGTTCTTATGGACAATAGGCAATTTTATATAAAAGAATTTGATAATAATTATTATTACAATTTTAAATCAGAATATAGATTTTTTAAGTTTGTTGAAATATATATTAGGACTCGTATATTTGATATGAAAACATTCAAAAGTAATATGGAAGTAATAAGAAATACAATAGATACTGAAAAATTACCAGCATATAAAAGGCTACTAACAGAAGAATATTGGAAAATACCAGACGACCAATTTCCAGGTCTTATAAATGAAATCATAGATGATGTTAAAAATGGGAAGTTGAGTTTGTCAGATATAGTAAAATTGTTTTCATATTTTAGCTATTTTGCAAGAAAAGAATTGATTTCTTATGATATAAAAACAATAAAAACCGTATTTTTTAATGGAATGAATATAGCAGCATTAACATCTGATTATTGTGAAGATGTTAATACTGAGTTGTCAAAAATATCAGTTGGTGGGGAAATAACTACTGATATGGAAGAAATTTTAAAACATTTCAATAATATCAATGAACAACTTAAAGATAAAATGTATAGAGAACAAGCTGAACAAGTATTTAAAAATATTCCTATAAAAATGGAAGAGTTCTATGATAAATTTGATAGATTTTGTATGGATGTTCCAATATTTAAATATTATGATGTATATCAAATGTTTCAAAGAATATCATGTACAAGCAATGAAGATATTGTAACAATAAAAGAAAAACTTGTTAATAGAGCAAATAAATATACCAAAGAAATAGAACCAGAAATGAAAAATATAAAATTACTTAAACAACTTACAGATGATTATATAAAAGGTAAAGATACTAGTATAAAAATTGTATTGTTAAAAGAATTCTCAAAAGATTTAGGATCTATATTGGATAAATATAAAGCTACATTTTTACCTAAAAAAGATCAAGATCAAGTTGAAGAATAATTTAGATTTTAAAGTGGGAGGTATCTATTTTGAAGAGTATAGTTATATCTGCTAGTGCCAAATTACAAGACAAGATAGAATATTGGACAAAACATTTTAAAAATAAGGGATATGAAGTGATAGATTATCCTAAACAAATAGACTTAAAATATTACGAGAATAGGCATAAAGAATTTTATAGTAATTTAGAAAAAACTAAAATATATTTTTTGATGAATGAAACAAAAAATAATATTGAAGGATATATTGGTGCATCATCTGCAGCAGAATTAAATTATGTAATAATTCAAAATTTGATTCATGATAAAAAAATAGAAATATACATTTTAAATAGACCAAGTAAACAAGTACATTCATATGATGAAGTTATGTTCTGGGCTAAACTTGGTTGGGTTAAATTTTATAATGAAAATGAATTATAGAAGAAGTTTTTAAAATATATAAATATAATAGAAATTAAAAAAACAAAAATGTTAAAAAGAATTACAAGATAGAATTTGTAATTCTTTTTTGTTTTCTTTTTCCTATATTATAAAATAATTGTCAAAATTATGAATAAAAAACAACTTAAAAAACAATACTAACTTTATAAAATAGTTTATATGAATTTTATGCAATAGGTATGTATAAAAAAAGAGAAAATAAGCATGTATATACTAAAAAGGAGGATAAAAATGAAAGCAACAGGTGTAGTTAGAAGAATTGACGATTTAGGTAGGATTGTTATTCCAAAAGAAATAAGAAAAACATTAAGAATAAAAGAAGGAGATCCTTTAGAAATTTTTACTGACAAAGAAGGAGAAGTAATTTTGAAAAAATATTCTCCAATTGGTGAACTTTCTGAGTTTGCAACAGGATATGCAGAAACCCTATCTAAAACAACAGGGCATATTGCATGTATAACAGATAAAGATACAATTATAGCTGTATCTGGTGGTTCTAAAAAAGAATTTTTAGAACAAGGTTTAAGTGAAGAATTAGAACAAGTTATAGAAGATAAAGAAATATTTACAAGTAAAGAAAATAATGATATATCAATTCCTGTTACAAAAAATGATAATAAGGAAAGAAAATTTAATTCACAAATAATATATCCTATATTATCTGATGGGGATGCAATTGGAAGTGTTATATTAATTTCAAAAGATACAACTGTAAAAATGAATGAAGTTGAAAAAAAAGTAGCGCAATCTGCAGCAAGTTTTTTAGGAAAACAAATGGAAATTTAAAAATATATTTAAATAATGTAATTATATAAAGAATTAAAAAGAGCTAATGCTCTTTTTTAATTTGCAAAATTCTTGCTTTTTTTCAATATATATAATATAATTTTTTCAGCAAAAATAAGGAGAAGAAAAGATATATGAAAGCTATTGAGATTAGAAATAAATATTTGAAATTTTTTGAAAAATATGGACATAAAATAATACAAAGTAGTCCTTTAATACCTGAAAATGATCCATCAGTTTTATTTACTACAGCTGGTATGCAACCACTAGTACCATACCTTATGGGGAAAAAACATCCTCAAGGTACAAGATTAGTTGATTATCAAAAATGTGTACGAACAGTTGATATTGATGATGTAGGAGATAATAGACACTTAACATATTTTGAAATGTTAGGAAACTGGTCAATAGGTGATTATTTTAAAGAAGAGTCAATTGCAATGAGTTATGAATTTTTAACAAAGGAATTAAGTATTCCAAGTGAAAAAATTTCAGTAACATGTTTTGAAGGAGATGAAAATGCTCCTAAAGATATAGTATCAGCAGATTGTTGGAAAAATGCAGGAATACCTGAAGAAAGAATATATTTTTTTGGTAAAGAAAACAATTGGTGGATAGCAGGTGAAGAAGGACCATGTGGTCCTGATACAGAGATGTTTTATGATACTGGAAAAGAAGCATGTTCAACTAATTGTGATCCATCATGTGAATGTGGTAAATATGTTGAAATATGGAATAATGTATTTATGGAATATTTAAAAGAAAAAGATGGTAGCTATTCTAAGTTGAAACAAAAAAATGTTGATACTGGATTTGGATTAGAAAGAATGACAATGCTATTACAAAATAAAAAGACGCCATATGAAACAGAAATATTTATACCAATAATGAATGAATTAGAAAAAAATCAAAAAGTAGATAATATAAATAGTAGAAGAATTATTGCAGAACATTTACGTTCTAGTATGATGATAATATCTGATGGTGGTAGACCAAGTAATGTAGATAGAGGATATATTCTAAGAAGATTAATACGTAGAATGATAAGACATCTGAATAAATTACAAATAGAATTAAATAAAATATCTGATTTAATAGATGTAAATATACAAAATCTTTCTGAAATGTATCCTGAATTAATAAAAAATAAAGAAGTAATAAAAAGTGTATTGATAGAAGAAAAAAATAAATTTGTAAAAACATTAGCTCAAGGAGAGAGAGAGTTCATAAAAGCAGCAAATAAATTGAAACAAGAGGATAAAAATATTATAGAAGGTGCAGTTGTATTTAAATTGTATGATACATATGGATTTCCTCCAGAAGTTACAGAAGAATTAGCAACAGAACAAGGATTTGAAATTGATTTAATAGAATTTGATAAATTATTTAAAGAACATCAAGAAAAATCTAGATTAGGTGGAGAGCAAAAATTCAAAGGTGGTTTAGGTGAACAAAATGAGCAAACTATTGAATATCATACTGCTACACATTTACTACATCAATCTTTAAAAAGAGTTTTAGGTGAACATGTTAACCAAAAAGGTTCTAATATAACATCTGAAAGATTAAGATTTGATTTTTCTCATCCAGAAAAAATGACAAAAGAGCAAATAAATGAAGTAGAAAATTTAGTAAATGAGCAAATTGAAAAAGATTTAAAAGTAAATTATGAAGAAATGGATTTTGATAGTGCTAAAAAATTGGGAGCTATAGGGTTATTTGCAGACAAATATGGAGAAAAAGTAAAAGTATATATAATAGGAGATTATAGTATAGAGATATGTGGAGGACCACATGTAGAATCAACTGGTAATATGGGAAGATTTAAAATAAAAAAAGAAGAATCAAGTTCATCAGGAGTAAGAAGAATTAAAGCAGTTTTGATAAAAGAATAAAAAAAGAGATAAATAATGGAGGTATAAAATGGAATGTCTATTTTGTAAAATTATTAATAAAGAGATACCTGCAGATATTGTATATGAAGATGAAGATATATTAGCTTTTAAGGATATTAATCCAATGTCACCAGTTCATATATTGGTAATACCAAAAAAACATATAATATCATTAGCAAACCTTAAGGTAGAAGATGAACCATTAATAGGTAGAATATATACAATTATTAATAAAATTGCTAAAGAACAAGGTGTATATGAATCAGGTTATAGAGTTATTGTTAATTGTGGAGATGATGGAGGACAAGAAGTAATGCATTTACATTTTCATATATTAGCAGGTAAAAAATTGGGATCAAAAATATGTACAGACTAACATATAAAAATAGACAAAATACTACATTTTTATTTAAAAGTATGATATAATTGATGTATAGTTACAAAAGTTAAAAAATGGAGGTAATAATAATGTTTGATAGTAAATATAGTAAATTCTTAACAGGATTATTAATAGTAGTTATTTTAGGTATAGTAGGTTTACTTGGATATTTGGGTTATGATTTCTATAATAAATATTTTATAGATAAAGATACTAAAAAGTTTATGGAAGAATATGAAAATCAAATAGCAGAAGAAAATGAACAAAATAATGATGATCATACTGATGCTACTAATCCATTAGATGGAATAGAAACTTCACCAAATGGATCTTCTTCTAAAAAATATACATATAAGGGATTTGATGTATCTGGAACAATAGAAATTCCAGCAACAAATTTAAAATATCCAATATTGTCAAAAGTATCTAAAAAAGCAATAGATACAGCTGTTGCAATGCAATATGGCCCAGGACCAAATCAAGTAGGAAATACAGTTATAATAGGACATAATTATAGAAATGGTTTATTCTTTTCAAATAACAAGAAATTGGCTAATGGAGATATTATATATATTACAGATAATTCAGGAACTAAATTAAAATATACAATATATAATAAATATGAAACAACACCTGAAGATACAATATATATGAATAGAGATACAAAAGGTGGAAGAGAAATATCACTATCTACTTGTACAGATGATAGTAAAGCAAGATTAATAATTTGGGCTAGAGCAGATTAGGCATAAATAATATATTAAATAGATACTAAATGTTTTTATTAACTTTAGTATCTATTTTTATATACTTTAAATTAATATATAAAATTAAAATAAAAACTAAAATAGTTACTAAAACTTAATAATTTCTATTGTAATTATTAATTAATAATGATAAGATTATATAGGTTAAAAGGGAGTAGCTTATAAACTACTAATCAACAATCTCGAATTATTTCTGGTTAGTAACCTTTAAATATAGGTAAGCAAGACTTTTAAAGAATTATTATATGAAAGATATATGTTCTTTAAGAGTCTATTTTTGTATAATAATGTAAAATATTAATTTAAAAGGAGTAGATGTATTTGAAAAAGAAATGGTTTAATATAACTAGTACAGAAGTTATAAAAGAATTAAACTCAGATTCAGAAAAAGGTTTATCACATGAGGAAGTTGAAAAAAGAAAAGAAGAATATGGCTTTAATGAATTAAAGGCAAAGAAAAAGAAAAATTTATTTCAAAAATTTTTAGAACAATTTAAAGATTTTATGATTATTGTTTTAATAATAGCAGCAATTGTATCTGGTGTTGTTGGTGTGGCTGAAGGAGAAGGAATTACAGACACAATAATAATTTTAATAGTAGTAGTAGTAAATGCTATTATAGGTGTTGCTCAAGAGGCAAAAGCAGAAAAATCATTAGAAGCTCTTCAAAAAATGAGTGATTATGCTTCAAAAGTTATAAGAGATGGAAATATAGTAATAGTTCCATCAAGAGAGTTAGTTCCAGGAGATATTGTTGTTTTAGATACAGGAGATTATATACCTGCAGATTTAAGATTAATAGAAGCTATTAATTTAAAATCTCAGGAATCAGCATTAACTGGTGAATCTGTACCAGTTGAAAAAACTAATGATTTAATAGCAGGAGAAGATGTTAGTTTAGGAGATAGAACTAATATGGCATTTTCTTCAAGTTTAATAACATATGGTAGAGGAAAAGGAATAGTAGTTGAAACAGCTATGAATACAGAAGTTGGTAAAATAGCTGGGATAATAAATGATACAGTAGAAACAACTACACCACTTCAAAATAAATTAAATAAATTAGGAAAAACATTAGGAATTGCTGCTTTAGTAATTTGTGCTTTTATATTTGCGGTAGGATTAATATATGGTAAAGAAATTATACATATGTTTATGACAGCTGTTAGTTTAGCGGTAGCTGCAATACCAGAAGGTTTAGCAGCAGTATCAACAATTGTTTTAGCGATAGGAGTTCAAAGGTTAGTAAAAAGAAATGCTATAGTAAAAAAATTACCTGCAGTTGAAACATTGGGAAGTGCAACAGTTATCTGTTCAGATAAAACAGGTACTCTTACACAGAATAAAATGACAGTTGAAAAAATATATTATAATAATAAAATAGTAGATATAGATGATATATCAAAAGATATAGATAATGATTTAATAAAATTACTTCATATTAGTATGCTTTGTAATGATACAAAAATAGGTACAGATAAAACATTAACAGGAGATCCTACTGAGACAGCATTAGTAGATATGGGATTTAAATTAAATATAGATGGTAGTATATATAATTCTAATCCAAGAATTGAAGAAATACCTTTTGATTCTGATAGAAAATTAATGACTACAGTTCATGAAATAAATGGAAAATATATAGTTTATACAAAAGGTGGAGTAGATGAGTTACTTAAAAGATGTAATAGTTATATATTAGAAGGTGAAATAAAAACAAATCTTGAAGAATATACTAAGTCAATTAATATAAATAATGAAACAATGGCAAAAGAAGCATTAAGAGTTCTTTCAATGGGATATAAAGAATTGGATCATAAACCATCTGAAAAGGAAATAGAAGATTTAGAAAGCAATTTAATTTATGTTGGAATGGTAGGAATGATTGATCCACCTAGAGAAGAAGCAAAAGTAGCAGTAGAAAAATGTAAAACAGCAGGTATAAAACCTGTGATGATAACAGGAGATCATAAGATAACAGCAATTGCAATTGCAAGACAATTAGGAATATTGGAAAAAGAAGAAGAAGCAATTATAGGAAAAGATATAGAAAAAATGTCTCAAGAGGAATTAGAAAAAAATATAAGAAAATATTCAGTATATGCTAGAGTTTCTCCTGAACATAAAGTTAGAATAGTTAAAGCATGGCAAGCAATGGGTGAAATAGTTGCAATGACTGGTGATGGTGTAAATGATGCACCAGCATTAAAAACAGCAGATATTGGTTGTGCAATGGGAATAGTAGGTACTGATGTATCAAAAGAAGCAGCTGATGTTATTCTAACAGATGATAATTTTGCAACTATAGTATCAGCTATAGAAGAAGGAAGACGTATATATGATAATATATTAAAGGCTATACAATTTTTATTATCAAGTAATGTTGGAGAAATAATAGTTCTGTTTTTAGCAATATTAGGAGCACCTTTAATAGCTAAATGGTTTGGTATTACAGATATAAGTAACTTAGAACCACTTTTACCAATACACATTTTATGGGTTAATTTAGTAACAGATTCTTTACCAGCATTAGCATTAGCATTTGATCCAGTAGCAAAAGATGTCATGACTAGAAAACCATCAAAACCAGGAAAAGGAATATTTACAAAAGGAATGACTTGGAGAGTTATATATCAAGGTATTATGATAGGTCTTTTAACACTTTCAGCTTTTTGTATTGGTCTTGCAACCACACATACACCAATAGATGGACTTACATTAGATCAATCAAAAATAGAAATAGGACAAACAATGGCATTTATAGTGTTGGCTCTATCAGAATTAGTACATGTATTTAATATTAGACATAATAAATTGTCAGTATTTAAAATAAAATTCTTTGATAATCCAAAATTAATACTTGCAAGTATAGCATCTGCAGCATTAATGTTCATAATATTATTAGTACCAGGTTTAAGGGAAATATTTAGCATACCTCATTTACCTTTAGAAAATGTGTTAGAAATAGCTGCATTGGTATTTGCACCATTATTAATTGTTGAAATATTTAAATTATTTAAAATAAATACAACAAAAGATGAATAAAAGAATATAAGGAAATTGTTATGAATTTAGATATAATTTAATAAAAAACAAATAAGTAGAAAAATGTATTTTTCTACTTATTTATTTGTTTAAAAGAATTAAAATAAAAAAATATGTTTTTTACTATTAAAAAATGACAAAATAGTATATAATATGTATGATGAGAGGGAAGAAATGTTTTTAGATTTAGTAGAAATGAGAAAAAGAAGCAATATAATAAAAATATCTATAATATTATTGTCATTTATTTTGATAATAATATCTATTTTTACTGGAATAAAATTAAGACAATTTTTAGAAAATTCAAAATTTGAAAAAGAACAATTAATATTTGGAAGAAATAAGATTTCACATAAAGTAAATTTTGAAAAACCTATTGATCAAAATACTATTAGTAAAATAAAAGAAATATATAAATCTGAAGAAAAAAGAGCTTTTCTAACTTTTGATGATGGTCCATCAAAAACAGTTACACCTGTGTTATTAGATTTTTTGAAAGAAAAAAATATAAAAGGTAATTTTTTTGTGCTAGGAAGTAGAGTAGAGTTATATCCTGATATAGTTAAAAGAGCATATGAAGAGGGGCACTATATTGCAAATCATGGTTATAGCCATGTGTACACATCAATATATTCTAGTCCACAAGCTGTTGTAGATGAATATATCATTACAGAAACACAAATAAAAAATGCAGTAAATAATTCAGAATATAATTCCAATATTTTTAGATTTCCAGGAGGATCAGTTGGTGGAAAATATAGAGATATAAAAAATGAAGCAATTCAGATGTTAGAACAAATGAATGTTGGTTATGTAGATTGGAATGCATTAACAGGAGATTCAGCAGGAAAGTTAACTAAAGAAGAAATGATTGACCATTTAGTGCAAACTACAACAAATAAGAATTCAATTGTGATTTTAATGCATGATGCAGGAGACAAAATTTTAACATATGAGGTACTGCCTGATATAATTTTATATTTAGAAGAACAAGGTTATTCTTTCAAAAGTTTTTATGATATTATAGATTAAAATATACAGAAAAAGCTTGCAATTACTTAATATATACTATATAATAGTCAAAGCAAAATAAATTACTAAAAGAGTGGGAAAAAATCCCACTCTTTCTAAGTAGTTAAGGAGGATTTATTTGGCCAATATAGAAGCAATGGTTGAAAAACTAATAGAAAATACTATAGAAGAATTAGGGTATATTCTATATGATGTTGAATATGCAAAAGAAGGTAAGGATTATTTTTTAAGAATATATATTGATAATATAAATGGAATAACTTTAGATGATTGTGAAAAAGTAAATAATAGTATTATAGATATTCTTGATGAAGCAGACTATATAAAAACACAATATTTTTTAGAAGTATCTTCATCAGGTGTAGAAAAAGTCTTGAGAAAAGATAAACAACTCCAAAACCATATTGGAGAATTAATACAATTAAAATTGTTTATAGGAATAAATGGAGAAAAACAATTAATAGGATTTTTAAAGAATTTTGATGATAAAAACATAGTTATTAATCAAGAAGATAATGAAAATATAGAAAATTTAATAGAGATACCAAGAAAAAATATATCATTAATAAAAACAGTATATGAATGGTAATAAAATAAAGGGAGGAATTAGAAATGAAAGAGGCAATTGATAATAAAGAGTTAATATTAGCTATTGAAGAATTAGAAAAAGAAAAAGGGATAAATAAAGAATATTTATTAGAATCTATTGAAGCAGCACTGCTTACTGCATATAAAAGAAACTTTGATTCACAAGAAAATGTAAAAGTTATTATAGATGATAAAACAGGTGCATCACATATCTATTCAGTTAAAGAAATTGTCAAAACACCTGAAGATTCAACATTACAAATCAGTTTGAAAGATGCAAAAAAGATAAATAAATCATTAGAAGTTGGTGATACAGTTGATATAGAATTAGCACCTAAGAATTTTGGAAGAATAGCTGCACAAACAGCAAAACAAGTTATCATACAAAAAATTAGAGAAGCTGAAAGAGAAGTTATATATACTGAATACAATGACAGAAAAGGAGAAATTGTTTCTGGAATAATACAAAAGGCAGATAGAAATTTAGTAGTAATAGATTTAGGTAAATTAGAGGGAGTTATGCCTTTAAAAGAGCAAATGCCAACAGAGAATTATAAAGTAAATAATAAACTAAAAGCATATGTGTTAAGTGTTGAAAAAGGTACTAGAGGAGCACCACAAGTTCTAATTTCAAGATCATCAGTAGAGTTAGTTAGAAAATTATTTGAATTTGAAATTCCAGAAATATATGAAGGTTTAATAGAAATAAAAAGTGTATCAAGAGATGCAGGTTATAGATCTAAAGTAGCAGTATATTCACCAAATGAAAATATAGATCCAGTAGGATCATGTGTTGGTCAAAAAGGTGTACGTATACAAAATATTATAAATGAATTAAGTGGTGAAAAAATAGATGTTATTGAATGGAATGAAGATCCATCAATATTTATCTCTTCTGCTTTACTTCCAGCTCAAGTTATGGCTGTAGATATAAAAGATGAAGAAAATTTCGCTCAAGTAATAGTTCCAGATGATCAATTATCATTAGCTATTGGAAAAGCTGGACAAAATGCAAGACTTGCAGCAAAACTAACAGGATGGAAAATTGATATTAAGTCAGAAACACAATTTAGAGAAATTCTTATGAATGCTAATTCAGAGGAAGAAGAAACAGTAGAGGAATAACATAATGTGGTATTAAAAATTCATATAATTATATATATAGTAATAGTTTAAAAAAATTTACATAAGTTAGAATATAATATAAAGGAGCAAAAAATGATAAAAAAAATACCACAAAGAACATGTGTTGGATGTAGAAATAAAAAAGATAAAAAAGATTTAACAAGAATAGTATGTAATAAAGAAAATGATATAAATATTGACAAAACAGGAAAAATGCAAGGTAGAGGTGCATATATATGTGAAGATATATCTTGCTTAGAAAAAGTTATTAAATCAAAAGCTTTAGAAAGAGCTTTTGAAAAAAACATAAAAGAAGAAATTTATGAAAAATTAAGAGGTGTTATTATTGACAAATAATAAAATACTTGGAATGTTGGGTATTTCTGCAAAAGCAGGAAAAGTAGTTTCAGGTACAGATAGTTGTATTGATGCAATGTCTAAAAATAAAGTGAAATTATTAATAGTTTCTGAAGAAGCATCAGATAAAACTAAAAAGAATTTTAAATATTATTCAGATAAGTATAGTGTTACAATGGTTGTTTTAGGAGAAATTGAAGAATTAAGTAAATCAATTGGTAAAAAGAATAAAGCAATTATAGGTATATGTGATACTAATTTATCTAAATCAATAAAACAAATAATTATTAATGGGGGTGAAATTATTGGGTAAGGTGAAAATACATGAACTAGCAAAAGAAATAGACTTAACCAGTAAAGAAGTTATTGCAAAGGCGCAAGAAATGAACATAGAGGTGAAAAGTCATCTAAGTACACTAACTGATCAAGAGGTAAAGTTATTAAAAAAAGAACTTGCTAAAAATAATAATGTAAAAGAAAAATCAAAAACTAAAAAAAGTAAGGATGAAAAGAATATTAAAGAAGTAAAAGAAACAAAAAACAAAAAAGAAAAACCTGAAACTCCTGTTATTATTAGAAGAGAAGTAATAATATCAGAAGAAGAAATTGAAAGAAAAGAAGAAGAAGAAAAAAAGAAAAAACAAACAGAGAGAAAAGAAAACATAGGATTTATGGAGAGAAATTCAAATAAAGAATATAATATAGTATATAGAAATAAACCTTCAAAACCTCTAACAGTTGAAGAGTTATTTGGATTGGGTAAAAAGAAAGAAGAACCAAAAGTAGAAGAAATAAAAGAAGAAAAAGTAGTAGAAAAAGAGAAAAAAGAAGAAGAGACTGTGGTAAATAATGATTTAAATGAAAAAACAGAAAAATCACCTAAACAACAAAATAATTATGAAAACAGAAATAATAACTATGTAAATAATAGAAATAATAATAGTAATAATTATAATAACAATAGAAATAATAACAATTATAGCAATACTAGAAACAATAATTTTGGTAATAATAACAACAATAATTATAATAACAATAGGAATAGTAATTATAACAATAACAGAAACAACAACTTTGGCAATAATGGTAATAATAATTATAATAACAATAGAAACAACAATTTTGGTAATAATAACAACAATAATTACAATAACAATAGAAGTAATAACTTTGGTAATAACAATAATTATAGAAATAATAATCAAGGAAATTTTGCTAATAAGAGACATCTTGATGAAAAAGGAATAGAAAAGAATATAAAAAATATATTAGCTTCTGAAACTATAGAAAAAGAACCAGTAAGAGAATATAACAGATCAATTGATAAACAAAAAAATAATAGATATGATGATAACAAGGCTAAAAAATCACAAAGATCAAAAAAATCAGAAGATTATAATATTAATCAAGGAAAATTAAAAAGTTTAAAACAAGAAAGCAGTTTATCTAATATGTTTTCTGATAGTGATGGAGGTATGCTTGATTATTATGACTTAACAACTATCAGAGGAAGAAGAAATAGAAGAAGAACACCTAAACAACCAGGAGAAAAATCAAAACAAAAAATATTTAAACTTACAGAAATAATAATACCTGAAACAATATTAGTAAAAGATTTAGCAGCAGAATTAAAGAAAACAAGTAGTGATGTAATTAAGAAATTATTAAATTATGGTATTATGGCTACTATAAACAATAGTATAGATTATGATACAGCATTTTTAATAGCAGAAGAATTTGGTGTAAAAGCTATAAAGAAAGAAATAGTTACAGAAGAAGATGTTTTATTTGATGATTCTGAAGATAAAGAAAATGATTTAAAACAACGTCCTCCTGTAGTAGTAGTTATGGGGCATGTTGATCATGGTAAAACATCATTATTAGATGCTGTACGTTCAACTAATATTATAGATGGAGAAGCAGGTGGAATTACTCAACATATAGGTGCATATCAAGTGAATGTAAAAGACAGAGATATTACTTTCTTAGATACACCAGGACATGAAGCTTTCACAAATATGAGAGCTAGAGGAGCTCAAATAACAGATATAGCAATATTAGTAGTTGCTGCAGATGATGGAGTAATGCCTCAAACAATAGAAGCAATAAATCATTCAAAGTCAGCAGGAATACCAATAATAGTTGCAGTAAACAAAATTGATTTACCAGGAGCAAACCCAGATAAAATAAAAGAAGAATTAATGAAATATGAATTAGTACCAGAAGAATGGGGAGGAGACACAATTTTTGTTAACATCTCTGCTAAGAAAAGAGAAAATATAGATCAATTATTAGAAATGGTATTATTAGTTGCAGACATGCAAGAATTAAAGACAAATCCTAATAAACAAGCAAAAGGTGTTGTAATTGAAGCAAGACTTGATAAAACAAAAGGTCCAATTGCTACAATTCTTGTACAACGTGGTGCTTTAGATTTAGGAGATACAATTGTTGTTGGTTCTTCAATTGGTAGAATAAGAGCAATGAAAGATGATAAATCTAAAAATGTAAAAAAAGCAGGAGCATCTACTCCAGTTGAAATTATGGGGTTAACAGAAGTACCAAGTGCAGGTGATGTTTTCTATGAAGTTAAAAATGAAAAAATGGCTAAGAGTTTAATTGAAAGAAGAAAACGTCAAGAAAGAGAAAAAATAATGAGTCTAAATTCAAAAGTTACATTAGATGATTTATTTAGTCAAATAGAAAAAGGAAATCTAAAACAATTGAACTTAATAGTAAAAGCAGATGTTCAAGGTACAGTAGAGGCAGTTAAACAGTCTTTAGAAAAATTAAGTAATGATGAAGTGAAAGTAAAAGTAATACACTCTAATGCTGGTGCAGTAACAGAATCAGATGTTACACTTGCAAAAGTATCAAAAGCAATTATAATTGCTTTTAATGTAAGACCAATGGCAAATGCTAAAGATATGGCAGATAAAGATGAAGTTGAAATAAAGCAATATTCAATTATATATAAAGCTATAGAAGATGTAGAAGCTGCAATGAAGGGATTACTAGATCCTGAATTTGAAGAAAAAATTATAGGAACAGCTGAAGTTAGACAAACATTTAAAGTTTCTAATGTTGGAACAATTTCGGGTGCATATGTACTTACAGGAAAACTAGAAAGAAATGCAGGAGTAAGAGTAATCCGTGAAGATGTTGTAATTCATGAAGGAAAACTTTCATCTCTAAAAAGATTTAAAGATGATGTAAAAGAAGTAGCTAAAGGATATGAATGTGGATTACAATTAGAAGGATATAATGATGTAAAAGAACTAGATATTATAGAAGCTTTCATAATGGAAGAAATAAAAAGATAATAAAAAATAATATATTAACAAAAAAGGAGAGGACATAATATGAGTAATAAAAATAATAACAGATTTGGAAGAATTGATGAAGAAATGAAAAAGGAAATTAGCAATATAATTAGTCAAGAAATAAAAAATCCAAATATAACAGGTTTAATAAGTGTAACAAAAGTAAAAGTATCAGCTGATTTAAAATATGCAAAAGTATATGTAAGTATATTAAATTCAAAAAATAATAAAGATACATTAGCAGGCCTAAAAAAGTCAGCAGGATTTGTTAGAACAGAAATTGCAAAAAGAATTAATTTAAGACAAACACCTGAAATAATATTTGAACTAGATGATTCTATTGAATATGGTGCAAGAATTGATTCAATTCTAAAAGATGTAATAAAAGATATTAAACCAGAAAAAGAAGGAGAATAATATGACTTTAGATGATATTTCATTGGAAATTGATAAGGCAAATACTATAGCTATATTAACTCATGAAAATCCAGACGGAGATGCAATGGGTAGCAGTTTAGCTATGTATTTAGCACTAAAAAATTGTGGTAAAAATCCAGATGTAATAATACCAGAATATTCAAGAACATTTAAATTTTTACCAGGAACTGAAAATATAAAAAAAGAAAGTGATATTGAAAAATATGATTTAGCTATAGCATTGGATGTTGCAGATATAAAAAGATTAAATGGATTTTCACAGTATTTTGAAAATGCAAAAACAACTATATCTATAGATCATCATAGTATAAACACTATGTTTGCAGACTACAATTTTGTAAATCCTGCTTCACCAGCATGTGCACAAATATTAGTATTTGTATTAGAATATTTTAAAATGGAGATTACTAAAGATATTGGAATGTGCCTTTTGACAGGAATAATAACTGATACAGGAGGATTTAAATATCCTGGTGTAACAGCAGAAACTTTTGAATTTGCAGCATGGCTTTTAACTACAGGAGTAAATGTATCTGATGTATATAAAAGAGTACTACAAATTAAAACAAAATCTAATTTTGAACTTTCAAGAATAGCAATGAATAGAATAGAATTTTTAGAGGATGGTAAAGTTACTTTTACATATATGACTAAAGAAGATGAAAAATCAGTAAATGCAGAAGAGGGAGCTCATGATGGTATAGCTGAAATGGCTAGAGATATAGAAGGTGTTGAAGTTTCAGTATTCTTAAGAGAGACAGATGGAGGTTTTAAAGCTTCATTAAGGTCAAATGAATATATTAATGTAGCAGATGTAGCATTAATGTTTGGTGGTGGAGGTCACACCAGAGCTGCTGGATGTAAGCTGCAAGGATCATTAGATCAGATTAAACAAAAAATAATTACAGAAATTAAAAAAGTTTTATAATTATTATATATTAAGACTATGAGACAGATTTTTATCTGTCTTTAATCCTTATTAAAACTTACTGAAAAAATGTTATAATAAATTCAAATAGGAGAGATACAAATTTTTATGGATGGTATTATAGTTATAAATAAAGAAAAAGAATATACTTCACATGATGTGGTGGCAAAAATAAGAAGAATATTAAATTTAAAAAAAGTAGGGCATACAGGAACATTAGATCCTAATGCAACAGGAGTATTACCTATATTACTAGGACAAGGTACCAAACTTTCAAAATATTTAATAAATCATGATAAAACATATGAAGTATTATTAAAATTAGGAATAAAAACTGACACTGCTGACATAGAAGGAAATATAATAGAAACAAAAGAGATAGATTATAGTAAAATCAATAAAGATAATTTAAATAAAATACTAAAAGAATTAATCGGCAAACAAAAACAAGTTCCACCAATGTACTCAGCAATAAAAGTTAAAGGAAAAAAACTTTATGAGTATGCAAGAAAAGGAATCAAAATAGATGTAGAACCTAGAAATATTGAAATATATAATACAGAATTATTAGATTTTTCGAAAGATGAAATTATATTTAAAGTAGATTGTTCTAAAGGTACATATATACGCAGTATTTGTGAAAAATTAGCAGAAGAATTAAATACTGTTGGACATATGAAAGATTTAAAAAGAACTAAAGTTGATATTTTTGAAATTAAAGATGCTATAACAATTTCAAAAATAGATGAAAGTATTAATAATACAGATACAGATAAAAATAAACTAGATACATATATAATTAGTATAGAAGAATTTTTTAAAGACAAAGAAAAAATATCTTTAAATAACAAAGAAATAGAATTGTTTTTAAATGGTGTGAAATTGGATTTTAATAAATATTCAGATGATATATATAGAATATATAACAAAGAGAACATTTTTATTGGAATAGGTGAAATAAAAGAAGGTATTATAAAAAGAGATATTATAGTTTAAAGAAATAGGAGGAGTGAAATGTTAGGAACTATTATAGGGGATATTGCTGGATCAATATATGAATATAAAGAATTACAAGATACTAGAAAAGGAAAAATAAATTTAGAAAGAAGATTAGAAATACTAAATAAAAAAGATTTGTTCACAGACACAAGTTTTATCAGTGATGATACTATATTAACAGTTGCAACTTTAGATTGTATTTTAAATAAAAAAGATTATGAAAAAACATATAGAGAGTATGCACTATCTCATGATGAATTAAATGAGGCAAAAGATCATTTTAAATATGCTTTTTCTAAAGATTTTATGAATTGGAGTAATAAAAATTTTGTGAATGAATGGATTGGAAAAAGTCATGGTAATGGAGCTGCTATGAGAGTATCACCAATAGGAATGATATATTCTCCAATAGAAAAAGTAGAAGAGGAAGCTAAAAAAAGTGCAATGACAAGTCATAATTCGGAAGAAGGAATAAAAGGTGCTCAAGCAATAGCAAGTTGTGTATATATGGCAAGAATGAAATTTCCAAAAGAGGAAATGAAAAGTTATATTACATCAAAATATGCTTATGATTTAGATATGAATTTAGAAGAGTTGCAACAAACAAATAAATTTGACAGTACATGTCAAATAACGGTACCTCAAGCAATATACCTTTTTTTAGAATCAAATGGTTTTGAAGATTCAATTAGAAAAGCAATTTCAATAGGTGGAGACACTGATACAATAGCTGCTATGGTTGGTGGGATATCAGAGGCATATTATACAATACCAAAAGAATTACAAGAAAAAGCATTAACATATATAAAAGAAGATAATATGAAAAATATATTAGAAGAACATTATAAGTTTTCTGAAATAGAAAAAAGCAAGATTATATAAAATCTTGCTTTTTTTTTGTGAAAAACTGTTTTTATTTTTTAAAGATTTAAACTAATTTAAATCTTTAAAATTACTTTTATTTATTTCTATTTCCATATATATATCTTTATTTTCTTCTTTTCTTTTAGGTCCCATAAATTTATAAAATAGGGCTTTTGAACAAGAATTTTTAAGATTTTGGCTGAAAGTGTCAACTTTCTTACCATTTGTTATATAATATGGAAATTCAAAATAAATTCTTAGTTTTTCTGGAAAGTTTTCTTTTTCTAAAATCTCAAATATTAAATCTAAGAGAATTAAATGTTCATCTTTATTTTGAAATTCTTTCCGTTTTTTAGAATACCTTTCAGATACTAAATTTTTAATATCCATTTTATGTACCTCCAACAATTTGATACTATCAATTATAACACAAAATCATCATTATGTAAATTGCTATAATATACTATAATTTGACTAAAAGAAATAAAAAAATCTTGTTTTTTCTCATATTTATATATATAATATGTTCTGTATTATAATTTTAAAATAATAATATTAGTATAGTTAATATTATTTAATGAGGAGGAAGAAATGACATTTATTGAAGAAATGAAGAATAGAGCAAAATCTAATATTAAAAATATTGTATTACCAGAAGCCACAGATATTCGTGTTTTAGAAGCTGCAAAAAATATTCTAAATGAAGGTTTTGCAAATATTACTTTAGTAGGAGAGAAAGATAAAATAATAGAAATATCAAAAGAAAATAATATAGATGTGTCAAAAGCAGTTATAATAGATCCATCTAATTCAGAAAAGTATGATGAATATGTAAATAGTTTTTATGAATTAAGAAAAGAAAAAGGTGTTACTATAGAAAAAGCAAAAGAAATGATGCTTGATCCAGTATATTTTGGAATGATGATGGTTAAAAAAGATGATGCAAATGGTTTAGTATCAGGAGCAATACATTCCACATCAGATACATTAAGACCTGCACTTCAAATACTTAAAACAGCACCAGGAACAAAATTAGTATCAGCATTCTTTTTAATGGTAGTTCCAAATTGTGGATATGGAGAAAATGGTACATTTATATTTTCGGATAGTGGTTTAAATGAAAACCCAAACAGTGAGCAATTATCAGAAATAGCAATATCTTCAGCTGAAAGTTTTAAACAATTAGTAGGAAAAGAAGCAAAAGTTGCAATGTTATCATATTCTACAATTGGTAGTGCTAAATCTGAATTAACAGAAAAAGTAGTTGAAGCAACAAGGATTGCTAAAGAAAAAGCACCAAGCATATTGATAGATGGTGAAATGCAATTAGACGCTGCTATAGTGCCAGAAATAGCAGAATCAAAAGCTCCAGAAAGCAAAATAAAAGGAGAAGCTAATGTGTTAATATTCCCAGATTTGAATGCTGGTAATATTGGATATAAACTTGTGCAAAGGTTGGCAAAAGCAGAAGCATATGGTCCATTGTGCCAAGGAATTGCTAAACCTGTAAATGACCTATCAAGAGGTTGTAGCAGTAAAGACATAGAAGGAGTTGTAGCTATAACAGCTGTACAAGCTCAAAGTATTTAAAAAATATATAATTAATATAAGGAGTAAAATTTATGAATATTTTAATATTAAATAGTGGTAGTTCTTCTTTAAAATATCAAGTAATTAATATGGAAAATGAAGAAGTACTAGTTAATGGTTATTATGAAAAAGTAGGATCAGCAGGATCTTTTTTAAGTCATAAAGCAAAAGGAGAAAAGTTTAAATTTGAAAATGAGGTAGCCGATCACAAAGAAGCATTAGAAATTGTAATAAGTAAAATTACTGATAAAGAATGTGGAGTTTTAAAAAGTTTAGATGAAATAAATGCTGTAGGACATAGAGTGGTTCACGGAGGAGAAAAATTTAAAGAATCTGTGATAATTGATAATACTGTATTAGAAGAAATAAGAAAATGTGCAGAATTAGCACCACTTCATAATCCACCAGCAATACTTGGTATAGAAGCATGTATGGATCTAATTCCAGAAATACCAATGGTAGCAGTTTTTGATACATCATTTCATCAAACAATACCAGAACATAGATATATATACCCAGTACCATATAAATACTATAAAGATTATAAAGTTAGAAAATATGGATTCCATGGTACATCACATAAATATGTTGCAAATAGAGTTGCAGAAATGATTGGAAAACCAATAGAAGAATTAAAAATTATTTCATGCCATCTAGGGCAAGGAGCAAGTATTTGTGCTGTTGATAAAGGTATTTCAGTAGAAACAAGTATGGGATTTACACCTCTTGGAGGAATACCAATGGGATCTAGATGTGGAGATATAGATCCATCAATTGTTCTATATTTAATGGAAAAAGAAGGTATTTCTTTTAATGAAATGAATAATATTCTAAATAAAAATTCAGGATTATATGGAATTTCTGAAATTTCTCCAGATGCAAGAGATATAGAAGCTGCTATGGCAGATGGTCATAAAAATTCTAAATTGGCATTAGATAATTATCATTATCTAGTAGCATGCTATATGGCTAAGGCAGCAGTGGCGATGAATGGAGTAGATGTTATAACATTTACAGCTGGTACAGGAGAAAGAGGAATAGAAACAAGAGAAGAATTATGTAAGCATTTAACTTTCTTAGGAGTAGAAATAGATATAGAAGCAAATAATGTAAAAGCTGAAGAAAGATTAATCTCAACACAAAATTCAAAAGTTCAAATATATGTAGTTCCTACAAATGAAGAACTTATGATAGCAAGAGAAACAAAATTTTTAGTAAATAATATATAAAAAGAAAGGATAGTTTAATGAAAATATTAGTATTAAATTGTGGAAGTTCTTCTCTAAAATATCAATTATTAGATATGGAGAATGAAAAGGTTTTAGCAAAAGGAAATTATGAAAGAATAGGGGAAGGAGTTTCTTTTATAACTCATAAAGTAGAAGAAAATAAGTATGTAATTGAAAAGCCTGTAGACAATCATAGACAAGCTATAGAATTTGCTTTATCACAGTTAAAAGATACAGAATATAAAGTTATAAATGATTTAAAAGAAATTAATGCAATTGGACATAGAGTAGTACATGGAGGAGAAAAATTTAATTCATCTGTAATAATAAATAAAGAAGTTATAAGTGAAATAGAAAATTGTACAACATTAGCACCACTTCATAATCCTGCTGCATTAATTGGAATAGAAGCCTGTATGGATGTTATACCTAATATACCAATGGTAGCAGTTTTTGATACAGCTTTTCATCAAACTATACCAAAAGAAAATTATATATACTCAATACCATATAAATATTATGAAAAACATAAAATAAGGAAATATGGATTCCATGGTACATCACATAAATATGTAACAAATAAAGTAGCTGAAATAATTAGAAAACCAATAGAAGAACTAAAAATAGTTTCATGTCATTTAGGACAAGGTGCAAGTTTATGTGCAGTAAAAGAAGGTAAGTCAGTTGATACTAGTATGGGACTTACACCTCTTGCTGGAATACCAATGTGTGCTAGATGTGGAGATATAGATCCATCTATATTAACTTTTTTAATGAAAAAAGAAAATTTGTCAGTTGAAGAATTAGAAAAAATATTAAATAAGGAATCAGGAGTATATGGAATATCTGGAATAAGTCAAGATTTTAGAGATATAGAGAAAGAAGCATCATCAGGTAATAAGCAAGCAATGTTAGCAATTAATAATTATTCAAATTTAGTTGCTCAATATATTTTGAGATATTCAGTATCTTTAGAAGGTTTAGATGTAATTGTTTTTACTGCAGGTATTGGAGAAAATCAAATAAATATAAGAAAAAAGATATGTGATAATTTAAAATTCTTTGGAGTGGAAATAGATGAGGATAGAAACAATATTAGGGGAGAAGAAACATTAATATCATCTGATAAATCAAAAGTAAAAGTATATATAATACCTACAAATGAAGAATTAATGATTGCAAAGGAAACTATGAATTTAATAGGATAATAAGATTCAACACAACTACAAGGAAAAATAGAGATACAAATATTTTGTATCTCTATTTTTTTTATAAAAGTATAGGCTGTATTTGTTGTCTATCTAAAGCATATTCTAATGTTGATAAAATATATTCTGGATCAAAAACTAATGAACATGGCTTTGTTATAGGATTATCTTGTCTAAATGGAACAAAGAAAACATTATTCTTATTAAGTAATTCTCCAATGTTTTTTGCACAAGAACTTAAAGCATCATTAGTAGAAATTGCAATTACTAATGGATGATTATTTCTTAAATGAGATTTAACAGCCATTAATGCAGGTGTATCCACTACTCCAGATGCTAGTTTTGATATGGTATTACCAGTACATGGAGCAACTATCATAATATCAGTCATGTTTTTAGGTCCAATTGGTTCAGCATTTTCTATAGTATGGATAATTTCTTTTCCTGTAATTTTTTCAATATTATCAATAATATCTTTACTATTACCAAATCTAGTATCAATATTATATGCATTATATGACATTATAGGTATTATTTCTGCATCATTATCTTTGATTCTTTTTATCTGATCAATTGTTTTTTCAAAGGTACAAAAAGAACCTGTTAAAACAAATCCTACTTTTTTTCCTTTTAATTTCAAAAATTATCACCTCTCCTTTGTATAAACTATGTGATAATATATTATATGTCATTATGTTGATTGGTGTAACAAATATATGAAGTATTAGATAAAATAATATATATTATATGTGTCTTTTTTGTAAAAAAAATAAAAGATAGTTCTAAAGTAGACAAGGCTGGAATATATATATCTTAGACAATTTTTAAAAAGTAGGGAGGATATATGTATGACATTAGAAGAAAGAAAAGGCATATCTAGTAATATAATTCAAAACCTTGTTTTAGAGAATAGGGAAAAATTAAGTATATCAGGAGTACTTGATGTATTAAGTTTTGATGATCAAATTGTAATATTAGAAACAGAACTAGGTTTGTTAACAGTTAAGGGAGAAAATTTACGAATAAATAAGTTAAGTATAGATACTTCAGAAGTAATAGTTGAAGGAGATATTTATAATATTGCATATAGTAACAAAGATGTAGAAAAAAAAGGTGGTAGTATATTAGGAAAAATTTTTAAATAGAGTTAGGTGGTTTCAAATTGGATATAAATGTTATTAATCAATTATCTTTATTTTTAATCTTTATAATTAATGGAATTTTTATTGGTATGTTATTTGATTTTTTCAGAATACTCAGAAAATCCTTTAAAACATCAGATATTATTACATATATACAAGATATTATTTTTTGGATTCTAACTGGATTAATTACCTTATATGTAATTTTTAGATTTAATGATGGTGAAATTAGATCATATATTTTTATTGGAATACTATTAGGACTTGTAGTATATATACTAACCATAAGTAAATATTTTATTAAGATTAACATATATATAATCAATATACTAAAAATCATAATGGATAAAATAATCAAAATAATTGAATACCCATTTAAATTGATATTTAAGATCTTTAAAAAGATATTTTTAAAACCAATATCATTCATATTCTTGAATATTAGACAAAGTTTTATAGGTTTCTACAAAAAAATAATAAGAATTCTCAAAAAAGTAAAAATTAATCAGAAAAAAAGCATTTTAAAACAAAAAAAAGGTGTACAAAAGAAGGATTTTAGTATATAATGTAGAAAATTAGTAATATGAAATAGAAAATTTGTACAAAACTGGAGAGTAAAGATACGTATGAAGAATTTAAATAATTTTAAAAAGATATTTAAAGTTTTAGGAATTTTAGGAATTTTTATTTATGTTGTATGTATATTCATAAACCAAGAAAACAACTTGACTGCATATAAAAATGAACAAAAATATATAGCTCAAAAAATTGAAGAGCAAAATGAATATAAAGAGACACTTGTAGCAATGAAAGATAATATTTCTTCATCAGAGTATATTGAAGAAATAGCAAGAGAAAAACTTGATATGTATTTACCAAATGAAAGAGTTTATATTGATATAGGAAAGTAAGATCCTTAAAACAGTCTGTTTTAAGGGTTTCAATTAATTTTCATTCTAACATTATTTGTTAATCTTAAAAAATACCACAAATAAAAAATAACCAATATCATTCATAATAGACACATATAAAAAATGTTTTGTATATGTAAATAAATGTAAAACATGTAAAAATATAGGAGGAACCAAAATGGATTTAAGCAAATTCAATTTATCAGAATTAAAGGAATTAGCAAAAACAAAAGGGTTGAAAAGTTATTCAAAATACAAAAAAGAAGAGTTAATTGTTTTACTAAATGATGGACAACTTATTGATTCTGGAAATGACAAAAAAGAAGAGAAAGTTATTATAGAAAATGATTCAAATCTTTCAGAAAATAAAATAGAAGATGATTCAGGATATAAAGTAACAAATGAAGATGATGAAATTATAGAAGGTATATTAGAGGTAATGCCTGATGGTTATGGATTTTTAAGAGGAGAGAATTATCTTTCAAGTCCTAAAGACATATATATTTCCCCTGTGCAAATTAGAAGATTTAGACTAGAAACAGGAGATAAAATTAAAGGTATTTCTAGGATGGGTAAAGAAGGAGAAAAATTTCCATCATTAATATTTGTAGGTGAAGTTAATGGAGATGCACCTGAAAAAGCTTTCAGAAGAAAGAAATTTGATACTTTAATACCAATATATCCTAATGAAAGATTAAAATTAGAAACTAGTTCAAATGAATATGCAATGAGATTAATAGATATAATTAGTCCTATAGGTAAAGGTCAAAGAGGTATGATAGTTGCTCCACCTAAAGTAGGAAAAACTACTATTATAAAGAAATTTGCTAATAGTATAACTAAGAATAACCCTGAAGTTGAATTAATAGTACTTCTTATAGATGAAAGACCTGAGGAAGTAACTGATATGAGACGTTCTATAAAAGGAGATGTAATATATTCTACTTTTGACGAATTACCAGAACATCATGTTAAAGTTGCTGAGATTGTATTAGAGAGAGCAAAAAGACTTGTGGAGCAGGGGAAAGATGTAGTTATATTATTAGATAGTATTACTAGACTTGCTCGTGCATATAACTTAATTATACCATCATCAGGAAGGACTTTGTCAGGAGGATTAGATCCTAATGCATTGCATAAGCCTAAAAAATTCTTTGGAGCTGCTAGAAAAATCGAGAATGGAGGAAGTTTAACAATACTTGCTTCTGCATTAATTGAAACTGGAAGTAGGATGGATGATGTAATATTTGAAGAATTCAAAGGTACAGGAAATATGGAAGTACATTTAGATAGAAGATTATCTGAAAAAAGAATATTCCCAGCTATAGATATAAATAAATCTGGAACAAGAAGAGAGGATTTATTATTATCACAAAAAGAATTAGAAACAGTATTTTCATTAAGAAAAGCATTAAATAATTTATCAGTAGCAGATATAACTGAGCAATTAATAAATCAAATAATTTCTACAAAATCAAATTCAGAACTTATAAATAAAATGGATGAATTATTAAAAAAATATAAATAATAAATAAAGTAAAAAAATAATAAACAGTATTCCTGTTTATTATTTTTTTGTTAATTGATAGAGAAGATAGAGTGTATTAAAAATTTTATTAATAATTATTATAAATATAACATTGCACAAAATGATAGTTTTGTGCAAATAGAGATAAGGATAATTGCATTTTATTTATATCCTTTCAAAATAGCTATTTTAAGGCTTTTTGAAGACATATACTTACATTGCTTTTATATGAAAATGTCTTAGAATCCATTTTCAGACCTTGTTTTTTGCTGATTTTACTCTATATATGATTAATAAATTATATCACTGTATTTTACTATTTGTATACTATATTATAAATAATTTGTACCTAATATCTTATTTATAATATTTTATTTATGATGATATTATTTATAAAACAATTTTTAATACAATTTAATTATTATTAAAGTTTTTTTGTTTTAGATTTTTCATTTTCAAATTTTTATAAAAAATATTTTTTACAATCTAGTAACATAAATTACATATTTTATAAATATAATATATATAACTAAAACATTATGTATAAATTTTAGAATTGTTAATATAGTACACCTCTCTCCTACTTCTAATTTTTGCCATAAAGGAAATATGTAAGGAGGAATATTTATGAATATTTCAAAAATCGAAACCTGTTATAAAGACAAACTTTTTTTATCTAAGCAAAAACATGATAATTCTTTCTCTTTTGATACTATAGGTATAGAAAATAACCTAATAAACATATACCCTAATATAGAATATCAAAAAATAATAGGATTTGGTGGTGCTTTTACTGAAGCTGCTGGATATAGTTTACAGGATCTAAATGAAGAAAAATATACTAGTGCTTTAAAAGAATATTTTTCTTCTGAAGGACTATCATATAGTTTTTGTAGAACACATATAAATAGTTGTGATTTTAGTCTAGGTAATTATTCATACACTAATACACCAGATCTTTCTAAATTTGATATATCACATGATATAAGCTATATTATTCCTATGATAAAAAAAGCACTTAAAATTAATCCTGATATAAAATTATTATCTTCACCATGGAGTCCTCCTGCATTTATGAAAAGTAATAATGATATGAATAATGGTGGAAAGTTAATACCTGAATATAAACAATTATGGGCCAACTATCTAGTTAAATATTTAGAGGAATATGAAAAACAAGGTATACATATAGAATATATGACTATTCAAAATGAGCCCAAAGCTGTTCAAAGCTGGGAATCTTGCATTTATACTTCTAAAGAAGAATCTGATTTAGTTAGAAACTATATATATCCTACATTTATGAATAATAATAAATTTGTTAAACTTCTTATATGGGATCATAATAAAGAAAGATTATTCAATAGAGCTGATGACATATTAAATGATATGTATAATAATAGTATTATATCTGGTATAGCATTTCATTGGTATAGTGGTGATCACTTTGAAAATATAAATTTAGTAAGGTCAATATATCCTGATAAAACTCTAATTGCAACAGAAGGTTGTACTGGATACTCCAATTTTAATCCAAATGATGAAGTTATGAATGCAGAAATATATGGACATGACTATATTGGAAATTTGAATTCTGGTGCAAATGCTCAAATTGATTGGAATATGTTCTTAGACAATGAAGGTGGCCCTAATCATAAAAACAACTACTGTAATAGTCCTATTATGATGAATAAAGACAATACAGATTATATAAAAAATTTGACATATTATTATATTGGTCATTTTAGTAAATATATTAAACCTGGAGCAATAAGAATTGCGCATAGTAAATATACTAATAAATTTGAGATTACTACCTTTAAAAATATAGATAATAGTATTATAATAGTATTAATGAACACAACAACTAAAATACAAGACTTTACATTTTGTATTGACAATATGATATATAATGATAATATAAAACCACATTCTATTTTAACATATAAGATATGGAGTGATTAATAATATGATAGATAGAGAAATGAATCCAGATTTTTTAAATTCTTTTTTAGATTATACAATTACTATATTAAACAAATCTCCTAATACTATAAAAGAATATAATTATGATTTAGCTACTTTTCTTAAATTTATAAAATTACATTTTAATATGACTGATGAAAATGATCTTAAAGCTATTAAAATTGATGATTTAAATATAGATACTATTAAAAAAATTGAATTAAATGATATTCATGCTTTTATAGCTTATCATGCTAAAAACTTCCGAAGCAAACCTGCAACACGTGCAAGAAAAACTAGCAGTATTAGAGTATTTTTTAATTACCTATCTCAAAAAGCAAATCTTATAGATAATAATCCTGCTCAAAATTTGGAAACACCAAAATTGGATAAAAGAATGCCTAAATATCTTAGTTTAGATGATAGTAAAAAACTTTTAGAAACAGTTTCTTCTGATGGAAGAAACACAGAAAGAGATTATGCAATTATTACTCTTTTTTTAAATTGTGGTATGCGTCTTTCTGAATTAGTAGGAATAAATATTAGTGATATTAACTTTTCTGAATCAAAAATGACAGTTATAGGTAAAGGTAATAAAGAAAGAACCATATATCTTAATAGAGCCTGTATGAAAGCTATAAAAGGCTATCTTGATAAAAGACCAAAAGAAGGTATTAAAACTACTTCAAAAGATGCTATGTTTTTAAGTGAAAGAAAAGAAAGAATTAGTAATAGAACAGTCCAATATATAGTTGAAAGAGAACTTAAGAAGGCTGGATTGGATACTAAAAAATATTCAGTTCATAAATTACGTCATACGGCAGCTACACTAATGTATCAATATGGTAATGTAGATATAAGAGCTCTTCAGGAATTATTGGGTCATGAAAGTATTTCTACTACTGAAATATATACACATGTTTCTAATGCTCAAGCTAGAAATGCTGTAGAGGACAATCCTCTATCTAATATCTAGTATTTATACTTTTCTATTAAAATAACAAAGAAAAAACATTATCTAACAAAGTAGATAATGTTTTTTTCCCTTTTTATATTTTGCTCCCCAAAAAGATTAATAACTAATTTATATTAATAATAAAACTATATTGTTGGTATTATTAACTCTTGCCCTATTCTTAAATCACTATTTTCTAAATGATTAATTTCTTTTATATCACATATAATATCTCTTATATCTTTATTAGAATAATATTCATTTATATTAGTTTCTTCTTTTGCTATATTCCAAATAGTGTCTCCATTTGATATATATATTTTTTTATATTTAAATTCTCCATGTGATAATGTAGAATTAGATACTATAAATGATATAAATAATATTATAGCTAGCAAAATTATAACACTTCTTACAAATTTTGAAAAGTCTTTTATTTTAATTTTCATAACTCTCTCCCCCTATTAACAACAAACAATACTTGTCGAACATTTATTTGTTAAAAACATTATATGCGAACACAAGTTCTTTGTCAATAGTTTTTTAAAAAAAACAAAAAAATGTTTGGGAGACTTATTTTTTATATTAATTTTATATATTAATTAATTTTTCATGAATTCTATTCAATATATTTTCAGATATATCTTTGTTAACAAGTATTGATATTTTAGTTTCAGATGTACTTATTGTATATATATTTATATTATTCTCATATAAGATTTCAAAAATATTTGAACAAATTTCAGGATTACTAACCATACCTATACCCACTATAGAAATTTTAGATAATTTTTCATTTGTTAATATTTTTTGTAAATATAATTTTTCTAAATTACTATTTAGCACTTCCAATACTTTATTTAAATTATCTTTTGACACTGTAAAGGATATATCTTTAATAATTTGATCATCAAAATTATGAACAATGGTGTCAACTGATATATCATTTTCAGATAATAATTTGAACACATTATCTATTTTGATATTACTATTTTCTTTTCTTATTAATGTAATCTTGGAAATATTATCATCTTTAGCTATTCCTGCTATTCTTGATTTTAATATAACATCATTTTCTTTAAGTATAGTACCTATACTGTCTTTTTCAAATGTAGATTTAACACAAATGGGTAAATTATATTTTTTACCTATTTCTACACATCTATTATGCAACACTTTTGCTCCTAAACTAGATAATTCTAACATTTCATCATATGATATTGAATCTATTTTTTTTACATCTTTTACAATTTTAGGATCTGCAGAATATATTCCATTGACATCTGTATATATATCGCATCTAGTAGCTTTGATGGCTGCAGCAATTGCAACTGCTGTAGTATCTGAGCCGCCCCTTCCTAAAGTAGTAATTTCTCCATCTTCTGTTACTCCTTGAAAACCTGCTATAACCACAATATTGTTATTTTTTAATTCTTGTTGTATTCTTTTATTACCTATACATTCTATTCTTGCATTTCCATATATATTATTTGTAATGATTGGAACTTGCCATCCTAATAATGATACAGCATCATAATCTAATTCTTTTAAACACATACATACTTTTGATATAGTGATTTGTTCTCCAACAGAAAGAAGCATATCATGTTCCCTTCTATTTGGGTTATCAGTTATTTCCTTTTCTTGCTCTATCAAATTATCTGTTGTTTTTCCGTTGAGCAGATACAACCACAACAACTTTGTTACCATTTTTTCTTTCTTTTATAATATGACTACATATATTATATAGTTTTTGATTATCAGCTACTGAACTTCCTCCAAATTTTTGTACTATTATGCTCATTTTTAGCTCCTTGTTATATAGTTATATAAGTTACATTTAATTATAAATATAACTTATTCTACAATATATTATATTTTATATATTATATTTATGTGAATTATAGCATATATTAGTTTAAAATAAAATAGGACATATATTTAGTATATCTTACTAACATATGTCCTATTTCTTATTAATATTTCATTTATATAAACATATTTGCAATTGTTAAAGCTAAACAAGCAATTAAAGATTTTATAGTTACAAAAAAAGTTTTCTTTACTGCTGCAACATAAGGTAAATTCAATAAACTTCTATCTTTTACCACTACTAGCTGCATATTCTCAGATGTATTAGAAATATTTTCTTTCAATATTTCCTTTTTAGTAGATACTTTTTTTATTAAATAATTATACTTTTTACTAATTCCTGTAATAGTATAAAGACTTTCAAAATTTGAAATTTCCTTTATCATTTGTTTCACCTTCTAATATTTATCTTTAGTTTGTTTATATAAGTTTAACATATCTTTTTTCATAATTCAACAAAAAAATACAATAATAATGAAAACAAGAACTATTCTAATTAAATGTTAGAATAGTTCTTGTTTTTTATTTAAATTATATTAATTACTATACTAGATTCTGTCATATGTCCCATTTTATCATATACTCTTACATATAAAGTAGTAGATTTTGTGACTTTCAATGGTGTAGTATATACTGAAAAGTTTTTTTGCTCTTCTTTTCTGAATTCTATTCTATCAACACCAGAACCAACATCACCTTGGTTTTCAAGTATAACTTGAGCTTCAGTATTAATTAATTCAGCTTCTGATTTAACATCACCAGTTGATTTTTCTTTTACAGTAATACTAGCAGCACTAGGAGCTGTTTTATCTATATTAATTACTACACTAGATTCTGTCATATGTCCTACATTATCATATACTCTTACATATAGAGTAGTAGATTGTGTTACTTTTAATGGACTTGTATATACTGAGAAGTTCTTTTGTTCTTCTTTTCTAAATTCTATTCTATCAATACCAGAACCAACATCACCTTGATCTGCTATTATAACTTGAGCTTCATCTTTAATCCATTCACCTTCTGATTTAATATCACCAGTTGATTTTTCTTTTACAGTAATATTAGCAGCACTTGGAGCTGTTTTATCTATATTAATTACTACACTAGATTCTGTCATATGTCCTACATTATCATATACTCTTACATATAAAGTAGTAGATTGTGTTACTTTTAATGGATTTGTATATACTGAGAAGTTCTTTTGTTCTTCTTTTCTAAATTCTATTCTATCAATACCAGAACCAACATCACCTTGATCTGCTATTATGACTTGAGCTTCATCTTTAATCCACTCAGCTTCTAATTTAACATCACCAGTTGATTTTTCTTTTACAGTAATATTAGCAGCACTTGGAGCTGTTTTATCTATATTAATTACTATGCTAGATTCTGTCATGTTATTTGCTTTATCATATACTCTTACATATAAAGTAGTAGATTGTGTTACTTTTAATGGATTTGTATATACTGAGAAATTCTTTTGCTCTTCTTTTCTGAATTCTATTCTATCAATACCAGAACCAATATCACCTTGATCTGCTATTATAACTTGAGCTTCATCTTTGATCCATTCACCTTCTGCTTTAATATCACCAGTTGATTTTTCTTTTACAGTAATGTTAGCAGCACTAGGAGTTGTTTTATCTATTATAACTGTTACTGTTATAAAGTTTCCAGCCATATCAGTTACAACTAAAGTAAATGTTCCTTCTTCTGTTTTAGTAGTTCCACTACTTATTGATCTTAAGTTAATTAAATTTTTACCAAATACTCCAATTCCTTCATTAAATTCAATAAATGCTTCTTGACATATTATTGTATCTCCATCTGAAACTTCAGAGTCATTAATTTTCACAATAGGAATACTTTTATCTATTTCAAAAGTTACTGTTGAAGAGTTTCCTGCTTTGTCTGTTACAACTACTACATAAATACCTTCTTCTGTAACTGTATCTCCAATTACAAAACTATCTATTGCTATACTATTTTTAGTTACTACTATTGTATCTATATTTTTCTCAATTGCAGTAATAGTTACATCTTTATTGTACATTGGTAATGCAATAAAGTTATTTAAAGATATAATTGGATTAATTGTGTCAATTTCAAAAGTTATTTCTGTTTTGTTGCCTGCTTTATCTATAGCAATAACTTTATAACTTCCATCTATTTTAACTGTTGTTCCAACTTTTACATCTCTTCCTAATATAGTCATATATACTTCTAAAGATTCTAAATTATCATCTATAGCAACTATTGTTGCAGACTCATTATAAAAATCTTCAGGTGCACTTCCATTTATTTCTATTCTTGGAGGATTTGTATCAATGATAAATGTAATTTCATCAGATTCATTACCTGCTTTATCAATTACTTTTATTGTATGTACTCCATCTCCAGTAATAGGGTTAGGTGCATTCTTTTCATTATATATTGTTCCATCAATTATTATTTGACTTATACTTTGTTCTATTATTCCATAAGTTACTGAACTGTCATATATTTCATTATCTATAATTCCTGTAATAATAGGATTTATTCTATCAATTCTTTTTACTTCATAATTTACAGTAGTTTTATTACCTGCTAAATCTTCTATTTCAACACTATATTTACCATTAGTATCATATACTTTAGTAAATGTTCTGTTATCAATTTTATTCCATCCTGGAATATCTTTAATATCTTCATTTGCAACTATTGTAACTGTTACATCCTCTTTAGTTACTGCTGCCCCATTATTGTTTGAATAAGTTACTATTGCTGTTGCTGAAGTCATATCAATAATAAATGTAATTTCGTCAGATTCATTACCTGCCTTATCAATTACTTTTATTGTATGTGTACCTTCTCCAATAATAGGGTTAGGAGCTGTATTTTCATTGTATACTATTCCATCTATTATTATTTGACTAATACTTTCTTCTGTAATTCCATAATCTACTGGACCATCAAATATTTCATTATTTGTGATTCCTGTTATTACAGGATTTGTTTTGTCAATTCTTTTTACTTCATAATTTACAGTAGTTTTATTACCTGCTAAATCTTCTATTTCAACACTATATTTACCACTAGCACTATATACTTTAGTAAATGTTCTATTGTCTATTTTATTCCATCCTGGAATATCTTTAATGTTTTCACTTGCAACTATTGTAACTGTTACATCATCTCTAGTTACTGTTGCTCCATTGTCATTTGAATATCTTACTATTGCTGTTGGAGCTGTTGTATCAGGTATAGGGCTATTAATGTTATTATTAATATTGTTACTATTATTGTTTGAATTATTTGTACTACTATTACTATTTGTAGTACCATTATTTCTATTTTGATCTGAATTACTATTATAAGAATTTATATCTGTTGTTACTTGTGTTGTTGTTTCTGTTCCTAAAGTAATTAACCCTTGTATTGCACTTCTTATTTTTTGTTCTGCAATATCAATTTCTTCTTGTGTTAAAAGATCTTTTGAATATACATCTTTACCTTTAGCTAAAACATCTAACAATGCTTGCCAAGTTGCATCAGTATATAATTCTGTTGTAAGTTCTTCTGCATCATCTATTGCATTTTTTAAATTTTCCTTTGTCAACTCTTGTGCATAATTTATATCATTTCCAAGACCTGTTGCTGCAATTGTATCTTTATCTCCTTTAAAGAATACAAAAATACTTGCTACTGCTATTATTAATAAAAGTAATAATAACAATAGTAATAATAATTTCTTTTTGTTCATTTTTTCTTCTTTTTCAGAATAATTATTATTCATTTCTATTTTTCCCCCTCCCTAAATAATATTTTTCAATATATTATTTAGTACATTTTACTGTGATATTATATTATATTTTCTTACGGAAGTAAAGTGTTTTGGAAAATTTTGTTAAAAGCATATAAAAAAAAGAAAAAGCCCATTAATAAGGCTTTAATTAGTTGATAACTAAAACATTCTTTTTTTATTTCTTTTTTAAATATTCTAGCATAAAATTTTCTATGTTCCCATCCATAACAGATTGAACATTTCCAACTTCATAACTTGTTCTGTGGTCTTTTACTAATGTATATGGACAAAAAACATATGAACGTATTTGACTTCCCCATGCTATATCTTTTTGATTTCCTTTTAAATCTTCAATTTTATCTTTATGTTCTTTTTCTTTTAAATCAATTAATTTTGATTTAAGCATTTTCATTGCTGTCTCTTTATTCATAGTTTGAGATCTCTCTGACTGACATGATACTACAATATTTGTAGGAAGATGTGTTATTCTAACTGCTGAATCTGTTTTATTAATATGTTGTCCTCCTGCTCCCGATGCTCTGTATGTATCAATTCGTAAATCTTCCTGATTAATGTTAATATCTATATCATCAGTTATTTCAGGTAATACTTCTAATGAAGCAAAAGAAGTATGTCTTCTTCCACCAGAATCAAATGGAGATATTCTTACTAATCTATGAACACCCATTTCTCCTTTTAAATATCCATATGCATATGGTCCTTTAAGTAATGCTGTTACACTTTTAATTCCAGCTTCTTCACCTTCAAGGTAATCTAATTCTTTCAAATCATATCCATTTTTATTAGCCCATCTAGTATACATCCTATATAGCATCTCAACCCAATCTTGTGATTCTGTTCCACCAGCACCTGGATGTAATGAAATTATTGCATTATTTGCATCATACTTACCATTAAAATTTACTTCTAATTCTAGTTTTTCTAAAAGATTTTCAGTTTTTTTAGTAGAACTTTCTAATTCTTTTAACATATTTTCATCTGATTCTAATAATAGTAAATTACTCATTTCTAGCAATGTTTCAATTTCATTTTCTATATTTTTATATGTATCAATCTTATTTTTAACTTCTTTCATTTCTTGTAAAATTATACTACTATTTTTGTTATTTCCCCAAAAGTTACTTTCATGAGTTTTAACTTCTAACTCTTTAAATTTATTTTCTAATTTAAATAAGTCAAAGAGATTCACCTATACTTTCCAATTTAGATTTTAAACTAGTTAATAATTTAATATTTTCTTCTGCTTCTGACATACATTCACTCTCCTTTTTGTTTTTTTATTATATATTCTTTTAAATAATATTACAAGTTGTATAAATGAATATATAATAAAAGAAGCATACAATTAAGTACACTTCTTCATACAAAATAAAATATTTAATTTTATTAGCATATAAAGCCAATTGCTTCATAAACTTGCTTAAGTTTTGGTTCAGCATGTAATCTTGCACGGGCTGCCCCATTAGTATATACACTCTTAATAAAATCATCATTTTTTGGGGAATCTAATTCCTCATACTTGTTTTGAATTTCTCCAAGTGTATCTGCTACAACTTCTCCAACAGCCATTTTAAATTTACCATATCCCAAACCATCAAATTCTCTTTCTATTTCTTCTATCTTTTTATTTGTTATACAAGAATAAATATTAATAAGATTTTGAATTCCTGGTTGATCCTCAGAATATTTTACAATATTACAAGAATCTGTAACAGCTCTTTTGAACTTACTGATTATAACATCTTTAGGATCAAGAAGAGAAATATATGAATTTGGATTTAAATCAGATTTAGACATTTTCTTGTTTGGATCCTGTAAACTCATTATTCTTGCTCCTGTTTCAGAAATATATCCCTCAGGAATTTTGAAAATTTCTCCATATTGAGAATTAAATCTTTTTGCTATAGTTTTTGTCATTTCTAAATGCTGTCTTTGATCTTCTCCCACAGGCACATAATCAGCATCATATAAAAGTATGTCTGCTGCCATAAGAACTGGATAATCAAACAATCCAACTTTTATGTTTTCCTCTTTTTTTGACTTTTCCTTAAACTGTGTCATTCTACTCAACTCACCCATATAAGTAGAGTTGTTTAGTGCCCATCCTAATTCAGTATGTTCATGAACATGAGATTGAATAAAGATTGTGTTTTGTTCTGGGTCAAGTCCACAAGCTAAATACTGTAATAATGCCTTCTTGATATTTTCATTAAGAGTTTTAGGATCTTGAGTAACTGTAATGGAATGAAGATCTGCAATAAAATACATACATTCAAATTCATTTTGGATAGTTGCCCAATTTCTAAGTGCTCCTAAATAATTACCAAGAGTCAATGTTCCTGATGGTTGAATACCACTTAAAATTCTTTTTTTATTCATTTTGTTTTTCTCCTTTCAATTATGAAATTGGATTTTATTTTTACTTTCCTATACTAGGATTATAGGTATTTTATATTATATTATGTATATTGTCAAGTTACATATATTCATTTAAATATGCCTATATAATTACTTTTTTTAAAAAATATAAAAAAAATGTTGACATTGATTTGTTTTTATGTTAATATGTGTTCATAATAAATAATTTTTTATTGGTGTGGGAGTATAATTCAGTGGTAGAATAGCGGTCTCCAAAACCGAATACGTAGGTTCGATCCCTATTACTCCTGCCAAAGTCATCTAATTATATGATGATTTCATGATCCAGATTTATCTGGATCTTTTTTTATTATTAAACTAAAAACAAAAAAGCATATAACAAATTGTTATATGCTTTTTTATCTTTACCTTTTAAAATTGAATAATAAATACAAGATTATCCCAGTCTTCCATCCATCCTACATGAAAATCAATCATTCCATTTTCTAAAGCACTATTAAATACTTTTTCAAAACCTTCAGGTTCTCCAGGAATGCTATCAAATACAAATGCAATACGGTTAGTATTATCATTTTTCAAAATCATATAAATGACATTCATTTCATTAAATACAATTGAAATAGCTTTTTCAACTGATTTTAATTTAATATCCTCATCTATTACATCCCTGTAATCTTCATTTCCTTCAATTTTTTCTAAAAATGTTCTTGAGACTGGAGTATTTACATCCATTCCCTTTTTAGAAGAATAGAAGGACAATGCTTTTTCCAAATCCTGTTTTTTAATCCGAGTTAACATTGTTCTGTTTCTCCTTTCTAAATATATTTTTAATATAATCTTTATATATTATACTAAAAAAAACATAACATTTCAACCCTTAGTAACATTTTATGTTACTAACTCTTATAATACTTGATTTAAAATTTTTATTAATTTTTCATAATCCTTATTAATTCTTATTCTTGTATATTTATCATCTAAATTAATGAAATTATTACAACTTTCTGATATAACACCTTTCTCCATTAGTTTTTCAGTTAAATTTTCATATTTATCACTCTTAATAGTAAATATTGGTGTTTCTAAACTTGTATATAGATAGTTTTCATTGTTTATTGTTTTATATATTTTTTTATTAGCTTCAATAACTTCTGTATTCATATTTTTGAATTTATCATAGTCTTTTAACATATATGTAAATATATTAGCTGATAAATCTGAAAAAGGAAAAGGAATTGTAACCATATCATATACTTTAATAAAACTTTCATCTGCAAACAAATATCCAATTCTATGATTTGGTAATCCAAAAAACTTTGATGCACTTTTTAAAACAACAATATTATTATATTTATCAACTAAATTTATCGAAGAATTTTTCAAACTCATATAGTCTCCATATGCTTCATCTATTATAACTGTTATATTGTATTTTTTTGCTTTTTTTACTATGTCTTCAATATCATTAACACTTATAATTTGCCCTGTTGGATTATTTGGATTATCAATATATATCACACTATACTTATTATTTATCATTTCTATAAAATCTTTTACTATAAATTTATAGTTATTTTCTTTATTCAAATTATAACTTTCATAAACACCTTTTTTTAATTCAACTTCTGATATAAATCGTGGAAATTGAGGAGAACAGCCTAAAACCAAAGTATTTTCTTTGATTAAAAACTCACTAACATTTCTTAATATACCCATTGTTCCAGCACCAAAAGATATATTGTTTTCACTAATATTAATTTTAGAATTATTTTTTAAAAACTTTAATAATTCTTCTTTCAGTTTATTGTAACCATTTATTGGATACTTGTTTATTTCAGAAGTACCCATCTTAATATATTTTTTTATCATATTATCTTCTAAAAATGGATTTGTACCTAATGAGCAATCTATAACATTTTTATATAATTCTTCAGATATTCCTTCATTTTCCATATAATCCCTAACTTTAAAATTTCTATAATATTGATCTATCATCTTTATTCTCTCCTAAACTAATATTTTTATATAAGTTAAAAATATGCCAATCTTTTTCTACTTTTCTTCTATAATACATTTTTTTATCACACATACAAAAAACTCCTATCCTTAAAAATTTAAGGACAAGAGTTAAATATCTCCTGTGGTGCCACCTTAATTAGCTTAAAAGCTCACTTCATTCTCCATATACTAACATATACGCTCTCTTTTTACGAATAGAGTTTTCGTCAATGCCTAATCTCAATATTTGATTTCAGATTGCCCTCATCAGTCCATTCAGTATAATTTTCCATATAGTATTTCCACCAACAACTACTCTCTATTATTTTAAACAATACTTACTACTCTGAATCAACGGTTTAATTTCTATATTAAATTGTATTTTACATACTATCATAAATTATATTTAATATCAAGTAAAAATGTTACTTTATTTCTCAATATATTTCTTTTCTAAAATATTTGACATAAATTCAAAAAGAGTTTTATCACTATCAGAATTTCTTGTGTCTTGTATTAATAATTCTACTGCTTTTTGTACTGGTTTATGATAATCACTATATTCCCCATTTTTCCTGTCCACTAATCTAGCTTTTGCTATTAAATCAGGATCTTTAATAACATCTTTCATATAAAGATCTCCTTCTTTTAGAGGTGAATATGGAGGCACTGTTATATCAGCTATATATTGTGCTGTTTCTTTAGGTTTGAAAAAACTAACTTCTGAAATTTCTTTTGCTAATAATTTTCTTGCTCTAAAAAATTTCTCTTCTGGTTTTGCTCCAATAGATATAATCATGTCATTTTCTTTTTGTTCAGGTCCCCCAAAAAAATTTGCCATTTTTGCAACATCTGGTAGTACATGTCCATCTTGTGAAAAAGCATGTAATGTTGCATATTTAATTGAATTTTGAGAAGTATTTCTTCTTTCCCCCATTTCCAATAAATCAGATTTTAAGTTATTTTCAATTTTTAATTTTGATTCTAATATTTCAAGCATTTCTTGATATTCTTCAGTTCTTATAATATTTGTAGTAAATGTCTGATCAACATAAAAATTAACTTTTTCACTTAAACTAGGATGAAATTCATCTATATATTTTTTAGCCACATTAATAAATTGTGATGTAGCATTATATGTTCTTTCTGGATCTAGTGCATTAGCAGCAATACCTGCACCATTCATAAATAAAAATTCTATATCCAAATCCATTGGAATATTAGGAGTTGATTCTTGTAATTGTTCATACATACTTAATGAAGGCAACAAATATAACAATGATCTAAATGGCATTTGTTCTGTTCCTCCAAAAATTGTTCTAATTGAAATATTGTTTAAAGCCTTTGAACCATTATCAGTACTACTACAAATTTTTGCAATACTTTCCACTCCATGTGAATCAATATTACTAAAAAGATTTCTAAATTCAGGACTTGTATCTGAACTACATAAAAACACATCTAATACTTTTTTTATATCTGGTGTACATCTTGCTATTTTTTCACATATCACATCATTATATGATGACATTTTTTCTTCAGTATCAAATAATCCAATTCTAGATTGATTTAAAATAGATTTTATTCTATTCATCTCTTTTTTTGTTAATTGATCCATTTGTTTCTCCTTATACCAATGTATTAAATTTTGTGTAATAATATCATATTTTTATTCTATAGTCAATCTGATAATGTAACTTTATGTAAATGTTTTTTTATAGGACTTTGAAATAAGTAATACATAAAAAATGACAATAAGTAATTAAATATTGTCATTTTTTATTTATCTATTTATTAATAGATTTTATATGCTTCTTTATTTTCTTAATTGCCCAATTATAGTGACTAGAAGTTGCTGAAACACAATAACTACCTAAACTAGTAGTTCCTGTCCATGAAAAATATTTTTTAGTAAATAACTCTTCATCAGAAAAACTTTCTATTATATCTATTACTTTTTCATGAGTTTCTTGCAATATTTTTTTAGCATCACTATGTGTAGTTTTTTGATGTTTTTTCCAAAAACCAATATTCATATCAGGATATGTTTTCCAATTATATGGTTCAGGTAAAAAATCTTTTTTGTTTCCATCTCTATTTTCATTTATCCAACTTAATAATAGCTTATGCCATTCATATAAATGTATTAATACATCTCTTATGTTCTTATCTCTATCTTCAAAAGAAAATTGAGCTAATTGTTTTTCTTCATCTATAGAATCAATAATGTCCCACATTTTTTTAAATTGTTTATTACCTGCTATTATCAATTCTGTTTTTGTTGTTGGTCTTGGCATTTTCGTACCTCCTATTAATATATCAAATAAACTATAATAAATTATTTATTATTTCATTTAATTCTGGAATTTTATATATTCGATGGTATCCATCAAAATGATTATAATTCTTTAAATAAATACCTTCTGCATTAGTATCATTAATAAATCGTGTGAATTTTTCCATATTTTTATCATCTTCATCTGAATATAGGCAATATATATTTTTTAAATTATTTTTAACAAACTCTAATGAATGTGGTTTTAAATATGCTTGTTTTTTAACTTCAACTATATAATCATTTCTTGTAGAAGGATATTCATAAATTGCTCCAGGAGCAACAGCAATATATGCTTATAGTATTCTAAGATTTCTTTAAATTTTTCATATCTTGATTCTGCTCTTATTGGAAATTCAGGCATATATACATCTATATCTTTTTCTCCAAAAGTAGACTTTATATCTTTTCCCCACATATCTAATGTATCACCATTTAAAGAATGTAATACAAAAATATTTGAAACATCTTCTTTTTTTGCTGTTTCTAATTCCAATATATCAAGAAATTCTTTATTCATGGCAGCAGCATGGAATCCATTTTTACTACAAATACTAGCTCCAGCCATTTTACATATAAATAATCCAGGCTCATAATCCCATGGTTTATCACTTCTAAAAACTGCACCATGTATTCTACCAGCAGCAACAAAAGCCATTGAAATACAAACACCACCAAAATTTCTTCTGCTTGAAGAATATTTTCTCATTCTTTGCATACAAGGTAAATTGTTATTTCCATCTATTGCATACAGAGTATTCTTAATAGGAACTTCAGTTACTTTGATTAGTTTATCATTTAAATATGCACCTGTCTCATCAGCATAATAAAATTCATTTATTCTTGGTAAACTTATAACACTTGCAATTGTTTTTCCATCTTTAACACAAGCAACTTGAATTCCCCAAAGTGGTATACTATTTGCAAAATTAATTGTTCCATCTATTGGATCAATAATAAAACAATTGTCAGTCACTTTGATATCATTATAAAATTCTTCACTAACAATATCAAAAGAAGGATATTCTTTCTTGATTTCTTGTATTATATACTGTTCTATTTCATAATCCAAATTAGTAACTAAATCATACTCACTGCCTTTATTTTCCACATTAAAAACTTTTTTAGAAATTTCATTAGCATTACTAATAACTCTTTTCAAAAAATCAATTTCTTTCATTTTCTCCTCCTTGCTTTTCCTCATTGTTAGTATTTTATTAAAGTTTATTTATTTTTACTTTCCGCAACAATTCTTATATTTTTTACCACTACCACAGCTACATAAATCATTTCTTCCTGTTTTAGGTTCAGTATTCACCACTGTTTTATTCATTCCACCATCTTTTTCAGAATAATTTCCATCTAATAGGTTTATAGCTGTATCTTCTAACCCAGTAGCAGTTATTTTAGCAGTTTCTTCTCTTTTAACTTCCCCACCTTTTTGAACATTAGAAAGAATTTTAACAACATCTAACTTAATATCTTCATTCATTTGTTCAAACATATCTGTTCCTTCTATTCTGTATTGTACTACAGGATCTTTTTGTCCATATGCACGAAGACCTATACCATTTTTCAATTCATCCATACTATCAATATGATCCATCCATTTTTGATCAACATTCTTTAAAAGAACTACTCTTTCTATTTCTCTTAAATCATTTTCACCAAATTCTTTTTCTTTTTGTTCATATTTTTCAAGAGCTTTTTTAGTAACTTCCTCTATAATTTCATTAGGATTCATTTCCGATTTTTTTATACTATCTATATCATTTAAGCCAAATGTTACTTGTATATCTTGTAATAATCCTTCTGGATTTATTGCTTCGCCTTCTACAACATTTGTATGCATTAAAACTACATCTGAAACTATTTGCTCAAACATATTTAAGATGCTTTCTTTTAAATTCTCACCATCTAATACTTTTCTTCTTTGACTATATATTAACTCTCTTTGAGAATTCATAACATCATCATATTTTAATACATTTTTTCTTATACTAAAATTTCTTCCTTCGACTTTTCTTTGTGCTGATTCAACTGATTTAGTTATAACTCTAGATTCAATTGGCATGTCTTCATCTGCTCCTAAAGTATTAAATACTCTAGTTATCATGTCTCCACCAAATATTTTCATTAAATCATCATCAAGCCCTATATAAAATCTAGATTCACCTGGATCTCCTTGACGTCCTGAACGACCTCTTAACTGGTTATCAATTCTTCTTGACTCATGTCTTTCTGTACCAATTATTTTAAGTCCTCCTGCATTTAATACTTTCTCTTTTTCTTTTTTTATTTCGTTATTTAGTTTTTCTTCTAAATCTTTGAAAGTTTTTCTTGCATTTAAAATTTCTTCATCTTCTGTTTCATAAAATGTTGTAGATTGTTCTATTAATTCATCAGATATTTTTCTTTTTTTCATTTCTTGTTTTGCCAAATATTCACTATTTCCACCAAGCATAATATCAGTACCACGACCTGCCATATTTGTAGCAATTGTTACAGCACCAAATTTACCTGCTTGGGCAATTATTTCAGCCTCTTTTTCATGGAATTTAGCATTTAAAACTTCATGTTTTATTCCTTCTCTTTTTAAAATACCACTTAATTTTTCAGATTTTTCTATAGAAACTGTACCAATTAGAACTGGTTGTCCTATTTCATAACTTGTTTTTACATCTTTTACTACTGCTCTAAATTTAGCATTTTCATTTTTGTATATAATATCTGTCTCATCTTTTCTTACCATCTCTTTATTTGTTGGTATTGATATAACATCTAAATTGTATATTTCTTGAAATTCAGATTCTTCAGTCATAGCTGTACCAGTCATACCTGATAGCTTTTCATACATTCTAAAGTAATTTTGGAATGTTATAGTAGCAAGTGTTTTAGATTCATCAGCTATTTTTACCTTTTCTTTAGCTTCTATAGCTTGATGTAATCCATTATTATATCTTCTTCCATACATAATTCTTCCTGTAAATTCATCTACTATTAAAACTTCACCATCTTGCACTATATAATCAATATCATTTTTCATTATTCCATGAGCTCTAAGAGCTTGATTAACATTATGTACTAATTCAGAATTTTCAAGGTCATTGAAATTATTTAATCTAAATGCTTCTTCCGCTTTTTTAATACCTTTTCCTGTTAATGATGCAGACTTAGCTTTTAAATCTACTATATAGTCATATTTTTCATTATCTTCTGCTTGATCAAAATCTTTAACATCTTCTTCAATTATAATTTTAGGGTTCAATCTTCTTACAAAATCATCTGCCTTTTTATATAGTTCAGAAGACTTGTTAGCTCTACCTGATATTATAAGAGGAGTTCTTGCTTCATCTATTAAAATACTATCTATTTCATCAACTATTGCATAATGTAATTCTCTTTGAACTAATTGTTCTTTGTATATAACCATATTATCTCTTAAATAATCAAATCCAAATTCATTATTAGTACCATATGTTACATCACAATTATATGCAGCTTTTTTCTCTGCTGGGTTCATTCCACTTACTGATAAACCAACAGTTAATCCTAAAAATTTATATATTTTCCCCATCCATTCACTATCTCTTTTTGCTAAATAATCATTAACAGTTATAACATGAACACCTTTACCGTAAAAGAGCATTTAAATATACAGGAAGAGTTGCAACTAATGTTTTTCCTTCTCCTGTTTTCATTTCTGATATTCTTCCTTGGTGAAGGATTATTCCACCTATTAATTGAACATCAAAATGTCTCATTCCTAAAACTCTTTTTGATGATTCTCTAACAACTGCAAATGCTTCAGGTAAAATATCATCCAATGTTTTTCCATTTTTTAATTCTTCTTTAAAATATTTTGTCTTATTTGTTAATTCACTATCTGATAATTTTTTTATTGACTCTTCTAATTCATTTATTTTGTTTACTAATGGCATTACTCTTTTTACTTCTTTTTCACTATATGACTTAAATATTCCCATTTATATTTTGCCTCCTAAAATTTATAATTTTACTTATGTAATATATCACTAAAACTTTCTTTCTGCAACATAATTTATGAAAATACTTTTCCTAAAATTTGAAATAATATTAGAAAAATAGATATATTAATTTAAAAATTATATTTTTTATCATATATGGACTACTTTCTTCATAATATTTACTAATCACATAATTTGTATCAAATGAATAGAAAGAAGGTTTTTATATGTTTATATATAATGTTAAATTAAGTCGGAACTAAAATATATAAAGTTTTTATTGGTATTGTAGCTATATGTATTCTAGTATTATTTTGTTTATCATTTAAAAAAATATTTCATCTGGCAGAACAAAAAGTTAATGATAATGTAAATTTTTCAGAAGTTACACAATTAGATAGTAAGAATTATACTAATATATTAAAAACAGTACATGATAATTTAGATGAGTATGTAGGACAAAAAATCACTTTTTCAGGTTACATATATAGAGTATATGATTTAAATGAAAATCAATTTGTCCTGGCTAGAGATATGGTTATAAGTTCAGATTTTCAAACAGTAGTTGTTGGTTTTTTATGTAATAGTGATAAAATTTCAGATATAGAAGATGGTACTTGGATAAAAATAACAGGAGAAATTACAAAAGGTAACTACCATGGTAATATACCAGAAATTAGAATTACAGAACTAGAAAGAACAGAAAAACCTACTGATGAATATGTATATCCTCCAGATGACACATATATTCCAACTAGTGGTATATTGTAATAAAAAAGATAGATTTATACAATCTATCTTTCAAATATAAACTTTATAATTCCTTTATCTATAAATACTCCAAATATATTTTTTAATATTATTAAAATTATTGGTCCCATAAGCATTCCCATTATACCTATAAATCTGAAACCTGTATACATTGCAATTAAAGTAAATATTGGATGTATCCCTATTTGACTACTTACTATTTTAGGCTCAAGCAACTGTCTTATAACACTCATAATTATCCATAAAATCATTAAAGCTATTGCTAATTGTATATCTCCATCTATCGCAGAAAAGATTGCCCAAGGAACCATTGCAGTTCCTGATCCTAAAATAGGAAGTGCATCTACAAAACCTATTACTAAAGCTATTATAAGTGGAAATTTAACATTCATTCCTAAAAAATAGAAAATATATAACCCTATAAGTGAAATAACAAAAGAAATAATAATAAGTAATGCCTGTGCTTTTAAAAAACCTCCTAAAGTCTTTATTAAATCTCTTAAATGAACTCCTATTTTTTTTACCCACATTTTTGGAAAATGATGTTCAAGTTGATCTAGCATATATATTTTATCTGTACATATAAAATATAAAGATAAAACTGTTATAACTGAATATATAGCTATAGTAGGAATTGATGTTACAAAACTCATTAATTTTGTTAATCCATTTTTCACCCATTCTGATATTGTACCTAAAAATTCCCATATAGATGATTGAACAACATTCATTACATCATCTGATAATTTAAATCTATCAAAATCTATATTATTTATAATATTATTTATTAATGTTGAAGTCTTATCAAAATAACCATTTAATCCTTCAAGTAAATTTGATATTTCTGATATTAATGTAGCTATTCCCCATGTACATATTCCTGCAATTATTCCAATAACTATAATAAATACAATTATACTACTTGTTTTCCTTTTTAAATTAGCTTTTTTCATCATAAATTTAATAATTGGTTCAATTATTAATGACAATATAAATGCTATAAGAAAAGGAATATAAAAAATTGATAATTTAAAAACTAAATACACTCCTAACATTGTAGTAAAAAGTATTAACAATCTCCTTAGCACTTTACTCCAATATCCCATATCAATTATCAAAAAAATCACCATTTTCTATTATATATTTATTAAAACTATATCTAATAGTTTTTTCTAACTTATAAATTGTCCTTATAAATATATATGCTTGTCCTTTGCTTTTTATGTATATAAGATTATTAATTTATTATTTAATAATCTTATTACTTTTATAATATATAAATTATTCAGCATTTTTATGTGATTTTGTGCAACATATTTTTTCTAACATTTCTCCACATTGATTTGCATTTATTGTGTTATTATTCAATATATCTCCTATTGTAAGAATACCTACTATTTTTCCATTTTCAACCACTGGTAATCTTCTTATTTGACTATCAGACATTTTATTTTGTGCATTTGTTATATCATCTTCTGCTGTACAACAAGCAACATTAGATGTCATAATTTCACTAACAGATGTTTGTTTAGCATCTTTATCACATGCTATAACTCTTAATACTATATCTCTATCTGTGACCAAACCAATTACTTCATTATTTTTATCACACACAGGTACACTACCCACATGCTTCTCATTCATTATTTTTACTGCATCAATAACTTTATTCTCTGAATTAATACAAAAAACTTCATTACACATACATTCTTTTACTTTCATATAAAAACCACCCTTCAAAAATATATCTAAGAATATTTTATCCATTTTTAGAAATGATATACAATTTCAAGGTAAATAATATTTAAATTTTTTAAAAAACATTTAATATTGAACATGATTTACTATTTCTCTTGGTCTAATTGGTGGTCTACCTGGATGTACTTGATGTGGTGGACGTGGCCTATGTGGAACTGTTGGGAATGGTGGCCTAAATGGAGGAAGAGCAGATCCTCCTACTAATTCATTTATAAGTAATATTTTGATTAAATCTCTTAATAAATTATTATTTCTATTTGAATTTCTATCCAAGTTTTCATTTCTATTTATAGACCTATTATTAATGTTATTTCTTGAATTTTTTAAATTGTTGTTATTATTAATTTTTCTTTGAGTAGTTCTGTTTTCAGAGTTTTCATCTGTTTCAATTATAGAAAATATTTTATCAGTCATTTCATTAATTGTTTCTTCTGATAATGGTTTTGTATTTTCTTCACAAATTTTAAGTATCATTGGTCTAATAATCTTATATATATCAGGATACATTTCTTCAAAATTAATATTTGTATTCTCATTAATACCTATATTATTTTCTATCATGTCATCTGGTATCATGTTAGTATTTATATTAGGCTGTGTTTCTTGAAATGGCATATTCATATTATTATATGCTTGATATGTATTGTTATCACGATCTAGAAACATATCTCCTTTATATCCTAATACATTCCTCATGTACTCTTCATAATTAGATTGGTCATACATATTTATACCTCCTCTTTCTTATACACTATATTATGCAAAACAAGAATAGGTTGTTACTAAACTATTACCTTTATTTATATTTTATTAACTAGTTCTTTAAATTTCAAACCTCTTTCAACAGCATTTTTAAACATATCAAAACTTGCACTCGCTGGAGAAAATAGAACCACTTCACCTGAATTAGAAAATTTATTTGCTAAAGAAATTGTTTGCTCTAAATTTTCACATACATATATAGGAATTGTCTTATTTTGTTTTTCCAATTCTTCTTTCACAACATCAAATATTTTTGTAGAAGTATCTCCTAACAATATTAATGTACTTACCTTATCTACAATTGGTTTAGCCATTGGAGCATAATCTAAATTTTTATCATATCCTCCTGCAATAAGAACTATCTTCTCATCAAAAGCATTTATACCTGCTATTGCTCTGGTTGGACTTGAACTTACTGAATCATTATACCATTTAACATTATTATTCTCTCTTACAAATTCTATCCTATGTTCAACTCCATTAAAATCTATTAATGTATTAGCAATTGATTTTACATCCACTAAATCTCTTGTAGCTAAAATTGCTGCACATATATTTTCATAGTTATGAATTCCTCTTAATTTCAAGTCTTTTGTGTTCAATACATGCTTTCTTAATCTATCTTTACATTCTTTTATTATTCCATCATCTAATATAATTCCATTGTCTAACTTACTTTTACTACTAAAATAGATTACTTTTCCATTTGCCTCTATATCCAATTTTTTTGTTTCTTCATTATCATAATTTAATATTAATGTATCATTTTGTTCTTGATATTTAAATATATTCTTTTTCGATTCTATATACTCATCATATGAATTATGTAAATCTAAATGATTTGGAGATATATTAGTTATTACTGCTATATTTGGACTAATTTGCATTTCCATTAATTGAAAACTACTAAGTTCTAATATAAGAATATCTTCATCAGTCATCTCTTCCAATTTTGTAAATAATGGGGTTCCAATATTTCCTCCTAAATGACAATTATATCCTCCTGCTTTTACTATTTCATATATCAAACTACTTGTTGTTGTTTTTCCATCACTTCCAGTTATTCCAATTGATCTTCCTGGATACATTTTTAGCAACAACTCTATTTCTGTTGTTATTAATGCTCCATTTTCTGCTTCTCTTATTAATTCTGGCTTAGAAGGAAGACAACTTGGTGATCTAAATATTACATTAAAGTTTTTCAGTTCATCCAAACAATCTATACCATTTATAATTTGTATATCAAGTTTTTTTAATTTTGACATTATTTCTTGTGAAATTTCATTTTCTTCTCTATGATCAAAAACTGTAATATTTGCTTCTAAATTATATAAATAATCTAATAATGGTATATTACTTACACCTAATCCAATTATTGCAACTTTCTTATTTTTAATATATTTTTTAAATTCTTCTAGCTTTTCATTTATATATTCCAATATACCACCCTCTATTTTTATCTTTGTATCTATTTTTTTAATTCAATATTAGATAGAACTTTTTTAACAGCTTCTTTTACAGTATTACACTCTGTTACATCTATTTTCTTTGTAAAATCATATTTTTTATAATATCCTGTTTTTTCTTGTAAATTATCTCTTTTTATTATATTATTCCTAACTTCTTCTTCAGATATTTCTCCTTTATATTGTATGCACTTTCTTCTTATACGTTCTTCTAAAGAAGCAGTAATAAATAAATGATAATCTAAATCTGGATATATATTTACTAAATCTCTTCCTGATACTATTACATTATACTCTTCTTTATATTTTTCAATCAATTTTCTACCAAATAAATACAAATTCGAATTATTTGCAACACTTGAAACACTTGATACAGCAAGTGAATTTTCTTTAGATTGTAATGTATCTTCATTAATGCATTTTCCATTCACATACATTTGTGTTTCTTTGTCTTCTAATTTTATTTCAACCTTAAGTATATCCATTATTTCTTTTATATCTATATCTTTTAAATTGCTTTTTAATCCATCTGTTTTAAAATTATTAGAGCTAATAGCATATACAATTGCTCTATATAAATTTCCACCATGTAATATTATAGAATTTGGTATCTCATCTAATAAAGCCTTACAAATTGTTGTCTTACCTGCACCTACCAAACCTTCTATTCCAATAACTATATTACTATTCAATGCATTTCCCCCTATTTATGTAATTTATTATTTGAATTTCACATATTATATATCAAATTTTTTTAAATTACAATTTATATTTTTTGTATATTTATTGTTTTTTTGATAACAATAGTATTGAATATTATATAAATTGGAGGTGGCCAAATAATGGCAGATAAAAACAATAAAAAGAACAATAAAGTTAAAGGAAACAAAAATACTAACAACAACAGTCAAAGAATAGAAAATAACAGTAATAATAACTGTGAAAAAGAATCTAAATAATTAAATTATATTGATTTAATCAAGAAAAAAAGAGCATATTATGCTCTTTTTTTCCTACCAATATTAAGGAGGGTACTAGTATTTACACTTTTCAATTGAAAAGTATCTCGATTTTAAATTATTTATAAAAAATAGTATAACATCAAAAATTCTTTATGTCAATTTAAATTATAAAAATTATATTTTTGTTTATTCTTGTAATTTCTTATAAACTTAACATTTCTACAGGTGCATAATCATCTGTTAAATACATATTACCTTTTGGCAATTCAAATACCTCTGTATTTAAATAATCATCATACATATTGTTATAATTGTTCACCTTTTCATAATCTATTTTATCTTTAAATCCAATTAACATTATATTTTGAACAGTATTTGGATCTTCATTATTTACATAGAAAACTTTCACTTCTTCAAACACTTTTTTAAATGTTTGATATTCTAAATCCAAAAATTTAGAATTTTCTCCTTCTATTGAAGAAATAACATTTGCCATTACAATCCCATTATTATTTAACATTTTATTCATATTTGTAACTGCTTCTAGTGTTGTTAATTGAAATGGGACAACATCTCCTTTAAAAGCATCTACTAAAATGATATCATACTTATTACTGGAAGAATTTATATAATTTCTACCATCTTGATGATATATATTTAATCTATCATCAATTGTAAGTCCAAAATGTTCTTTTGCAATTTGTGTCATTTTTTCGTCAATTTCAATAACATCTATATTCTTATCAGAATATGTTTTCAAAAAGTGCATTGGATATGTATAGCCTGCTCCACCAATCATTAAAATATTATTAGCACCTTTATTATAGTAGTTAAATAAGTCATAATATTCTAAATATTTAGCTCCCATCTTTCCTGTGTCAATATCAATATATGATTCAATAGCTGTATTTACTTGCAAAACTTTATATTTTTCTCCTGTACTCTTCTTTGCTATTTCTGTTATCCAAATTCTATCATATTGTGAATCTAAATCTGCTATAACTTGTGAATTGGATTTTGTAAAAAGCACTCCTCCTAATATATTAAATGTAGCTAATATCATTAATACTATAACAATAGATATATAATATTTTACATTTTTATTTTTATAAGTTATAACTGACAAAATCAATGCCAATATACTCAATATAAATATTATTGTTTTTACTCCAAAAGTTGGTATAAAGAAAAAACCTGCTAAAAAAGTTCCTGTTATACTACCAACTGTGGAAAAAGCTGACAATTTTCCTGTTTGCATTCCTATTTCTTTAGCTTTTATTTCTTTTAAAGTTATTGCATATGGTGAAATTGTTGCAAGTAAAAAACTAGGTATAGCAAAAACTAACAAAGCACATAGTATTGCTACTATTCCAACATTAGTAACTAATATAGAAATTTCTTTTATTAAAACTATTTCTAAAATTGGAATTATACTAATTAATACTGATGTTATTAATAATATTATAGATAAATTATTGTATTTAGGGTTTTTATCAGCAAATCTTCCTCCTATATAATATCCAGCACTCATACTAATTAATATTACTCCAATAATACTTGTCCATATTAAATTTGAACTACCTACATATGGTGAAAAAACTCTTGCTGCCACTAATTCTAATATCATTATCAATGCTCCTGATATAAATACAACAATTTCTAATAAATATTTTTTCATTTATATTCTCCTTATTTTCTATTCTAGATATTTTTTCAAAAACTTTCCAGTATATGATTTATCATTTTTACAAATTTGTTCTGGTGTACCTATTCCAATAACTTGTCCCCCTGCATCTCCACCTTCTGGTCCCAAATCAATTATATGATCACATGTTTTTATTAAATCTAAATTATGTTCAATTAATATAACACTGTTTCCTGTATCTACTAATCTTTGAAGAATCTCAACTAACTTATGAACATCTGCTATATGAAGTCCTGTTGTTGGCTCATCTAATATATATAATGTTTTACCAGTAGCTCTTTTAGATAATTCAGTAGCAAGTTTCACTCTTTGTGCTTCTCCTCCTGATAATGTTGTAGAAGGTTGTCCAAGTTTTATATATCCTAAACCTACATCATATAGTGTTTGCATTTTTTGTTTTATTTTTGGTATATTCTTAAAAAATTCTAATGATTCTTCCACTGTCATATCAAGTACATCTGATATAGTTTTACCCTTATACTTAACTTCTAAAGTTTCATGGTTATACCTTTTTCCTTTACACACTTCACAAGGTACATAAACATCAGGTAAAAAGTGCATCTCTATTTTTAGTAAACCATCTCCATTACATGCTTCACATCTTCCTCCAGTAACATTAAAACTAAATCTTCCTTTCGGATAACCTCTTAATTTAGCTTCATTAGTTCCTGCAAAAATATCACGTATTATATCAAATACTCCTGTATATGTAGCTGGGTTAGAACGTGGTGTTCTTCCAATAGGAGATTGATCTATATTTATTATTTTATCAATATTATCTATACCTTTTATTTTTGTACATTTCCCTGGTTTTTCATTTGCTCCATTTAATTCTTTAGCAATAGTCTTATATAGCACTTCATTAATAAGTGTGCTTTTTCCAGAACCAGAAACACCTGTAATTGCTGTTAAAAGACCTAATGGAATTTTAACATTTATATTTTTTAAATTGTTTGCAGCTCCACCTACAATTTCTATTTCTCTTCCTTTAGTCGATTTTCTTCTTGCTTTTGGCATTTCAATTTTCTTTCTTCCACTCAAATATTGTCCTGTTATAGAATTTTTAGAAAGTTTTACTTGATCTACATTTCCTTGTACCATTACATTTCCGCCATGAACTCCTGCACCAGGACCAATATCTATAATTTGGTCAGCAGTATACATTGTATCTTCATCATGTTCAACAACTATAAGAGTATTACCTAAATCACGTAATTTTTTTAATGTGTCTAGTAATTTTGCATTATCCCTTTGATGCAATCCAATACTAGGTTCATCTAGTATATATAATACACCTGTTAATCCTGATCCTATTTGTGTAGCTAATCTAATACGTTGTGCTTCTCCTCCTGATAAACTACCAGCAGATCTAGACAAAGTTAAATATTCAAGTCCAACATCTATAAGAAATGATAATCTCTCATTTAGTTCTTTTAAAATTTGATCAGCTATAAAAGTTTCTTTTTTTGTAAGTTTAAGATTTCCCATATATTCTTTTAATTTACTAATAGACATATCTGTCAATTGATTAATATTTTTATTTCCAATTCTTACAGCTAAAACTTCTTTTTTTAGTCTAGCACCATCACAAGTTGGGCAATTACTATTACTCATATACATTTCATAAAAATCTCTCATACCTTGAGACTTTGTTTCTGAATGCCTTCTATCTAAAGTTGGAATTACACCTTCAAATGGTGTAGTAAACTTTCTAATACCCACTGATGATTCATATTCAAAATCAATTTTTTCATTTCCTGTACCATATAGTATCTTATTCAAAAAACTCTTTGATAATTTATTTATTGGCTTAGATATATCTTCTCCATAGTGTTTTGCAATACTTTCAAAATACATTTTAGCCATTGTTTCACTTTTTTTCATAGTACTAGATCCAAAAGCTTTCACTCCAGTATATAAAGTTTTGCTTTTATCTGGTATTATTAAATCTTCATCCATTTTCATTAAGTATCCTATTCCCATACAATCAGGACATGCCCCAAAAGGATTATTAAATGAAAACATTCTTGGTGTTAATTCTGGAAAGCTAAAACCACAATCAGGACATGCATAATTCCCACTAAATAGTAATTCTTTCTCTCCAGCAACATCTAATTTAACAAGATTATCTGCATGCTTTAGTGCTATTTCAACAGATTCTGTAAGTCTGCTTCTTATACTAGAATCTATAACTAATCTATCCACTACTAAATCTATATTATGTTTTTTCTTTCTATCTATATTTATATCATCTGTTAATTCAAACATTTCGCCATCTATTTTTACTCTTACAAAACCTTCTTTTTGAAAACCTTCTAATAATTTTACAAATTCTCCTTTTCTACCAATAACAACTGGCGAAAGTATTTGTATTTTAGATCCTTCTTCTAATTCCATTATTATATCTATAATTTGATCAATTGTTTGTTTTTCAATTTTTTTATTACAATTTGGACAATATGGTACACCTATTCTTGCATAAAGAAGTCTTATATAGTCATATATTTCTGTCACTGTTCCAACTGTAGAACGAGGATTTTTAGATGTTGTTTTTTGATCTATTGATATTGCTGGAGATAATCCATCTATAGATTCTACATCTGGCTTTTCCATCAATCCTAAAAATTGTCTTGCATATGAAGATAAACTCTCAACATATCTCCTTTGTCCTTCTGCATACAATGTATCAAATGCAAGAGATGATTTTCCGAGAACCTGAAAGACCTGTTATAACTACTAATTTATCTCTTGGTATTTCTATATTTATATTTTTTAAATTGTGCTCTTTTGCACCCTTAATTACTATCTTATCATTCATTTATTTACCTCCTAAAATAAAACAAAATCATTATACTATAAACAAAAAAATAAAACAAGAGTTTGTATTTGTTTTGTTTTAAAAATTACTTAATATTTTACACATATAAAAAGCTATTGAATTTTTATCAATAGCTTTTCTATTTACATTATCATTATATTTATTATTGCTTAATTTTATTAATAATGTCATCAATGTTAAGTGCTTCTTGTTCTCCTGTTTTCATATTCTTCAATGAATATAATCCAGTTTCTCTTTCTGTTTCACCAATTATAAGAACATATGGAATACACCATTTATCTGCATATCTCATTTTCTTTTTCATTTTAACATCTTCAAAATAAATATCTGTATTAATACCATTTGTACGTAAAGTATTTGCAATTTGCAAACAATCATCAACCTCTGAATCCATTGGTATAATAAGAACATCAGAAATTGCCTCTTTATCTGCTTTAATTACATCCATTTGATTTAATAGATAAAATAATCTTGTAAATCCAATAGAAATACCAACACCTGGTAACTTTTTATCAGTGTAGTATTCAGCCAAATTATCAAAACGTCCACCAGAACAAACACTACCAATTTTCCTATAATCATCTAAAAAAGTTTCATAAACTGTACCTGTATAATAATCCAATCCCCTAGCTATTTTAAGATCAATTGTAAAATAATCTTCTGGCACACCTAAAGAGCGCATACACTTTACAACATCAGAAAGTTCTTGTACTCCTTGTTGGAAAATTTCATCAGTAATTTCAAGGTTATTTAAAGATAATAATTTGTCATCTACACTACCTTCAATCATAACAAATCTAATAATAGTAGTAATTGCATCTTCATCTATTCCTATCATTTCTAACTCAGTTTCAACTTTTTCTTCACCAATTTTCTCAATTTTATCAATAATACGAAGAATATCTGTAGCTGCCTCTGATTGATTAAGACTATTGAATATTCCATTTAAAATCTTACGATTATTTATACAAATTGTAAACTTATCAAATCCAAGATTTTTAAATGTTGTATATATTATACTTGGAATTTGAGCATCATTAATGATACTTAACTCATTTTCACCAATGATATCTACATCACATTGATAAAATTCACGATATCGTCCTTTTTGAGGTCTTTCTCCCCTATAAACTTTACCAATAACATATCTTTTAAAAGGAAACACTAACTCATTATAGTATTTAGCTACATACTTAGCAAGTGGTACTGTATGATCAAATCTCAAAGATAAATCTGAATCACCTTTACTAAATCGATATGTTTGTTTTTCTGTTTCTCCTCCAGCTTTTGCTAAAAGAACTTCTGAAAATTCAATTATAGGTGTATCTAATGGAAGAAAACCAAAACATTCATATGAATTTCTAATACTATCTAACATTTGGTTAAACTTCACTTGATCATTAGGATTTAATTCCATAAAACCTGGTAATGTTCTTGGTTCTATTCTATTTATTTCACTCATATTTTTTACCTCTTTCTATTTATATCTTATATTTGAAATATATAAATTTTCTTTAATAACAATATTCTTCAATAATTCTTTCATATATTTCTACTAATTTGTTTAACTTATCTTTTTCTATATACTCATTACATTTATGAGCAGTTATAGGTCCTAGTCCCATAATTACTGAATTTGAATTTTTAATAAAGCTTGCTTCTGTTACATAATTTTCTGATATTCTTTTATTCCCAGTTATCTTTTCTATTGTTTCAATCATTTTATTATCAAAATTTATATTTGCTCCAATGTTAATATAATTTTCAACTTTACAATCATATTTTTTTGCAACCTCTTGCACCTTTTTTTCTATTAATATATTATGAGAATTATCTATTGTTCTTGCATCAAATTGAATAGAACATTTATCTGGAATTTTATTAACAGCATCTCCACCTTTTATTTTTCCAATATTAATTGTTGTATAAGGCACTGAAAACATTTCATTTTTTTCTTGTTTTAATTCTTCTGAAAATTCCAATAATTCTCCAATATATTTATGAGCACTTATTATAGCATTATTTCCTTCTTCTGGAGTGCTAGAATGTGCTGACTTTCCAAAAAAATCAACTTTAAATTCCATACATCCCTTTGTTGCTATTACTGGTTTTAAATCAGTTGGCTCTGCTAATATTAAATATTTAGGAAACTGTTCACCATTATTTACTAATAATTTTATTCCATCAAAACCTATTTCTTCATCAAATGTAAAATACAACTTTAATCCCTTTTTTAATTTATTGATATCTATTTTACTCACAGCTTTTAAAAATGCAGCTATCCCGTCCTTTCATATCACAAACACCTAGACCATAAATGTTGTATTTATCTATTTTTAAATCAAATGGATTTAAATCCCATCCTTCTGTTGCATTAACTGTATCTAAATGGCCACTAAATGCTAATATATGATCCTTACCTATTTGAGCCACTAAATTTATTTTTTTACTTTCTTTATCTATAATTTTTTCACATAAAAAACCATAATCTAATAAATATTGTTCTATCCATTCTATTATTTCTTTATTTTCTAAATCTTCTATTGTATTAAATTTAACTAACTCTTTTAATATATTTATTATTTCCAAAATTAATCCTCTTTCATTATTTAGTGCAATTATAATGAATAAATTCTATCATAAGTTTCCAAAAAATTCAATTATTACTTATACATTAATTGTTTTAGTTTTATCACCATAAAAATAAAAGATGTAAATTTCTTTACATCTTTTATTTTTTAGTCCCCCTCTTGTCTGTAACCTATTAGATTTCCTTTTTCATCTCTTAAGAAATATTTTGTCCGCTTCTTCTTAAGATCACCATTAAGATCACCATTAGGCTTCTTATTAGTGGTTACGGTTACAGCAAATTTGCCATCATCCTTCATATACTATACCTCCATTTGGAATTAATAGTACATATTATATAAAATAAATATTATTTTGTCAATAAGTATTTGTTTTACATTTATATTTCTTCTTTATTTAATTTTTTCTGACTATTTTTGCTGGAATTCCAACTACTGTTACATTATTTTCTATACTTTCTATAACAACTGCATTTGCTCCTATTTTAACATTGTTACCAACTTTTATTGGACCTAATATTTTAACACCTGCTCCAATATAAACATTATTACCTAAATCAGGATGTCTTTTGTATTTATCTTTACCTGTTCCTCCTAAAGTTACATTATGATAAATAGTACAATCATTTCCTATTATTGTTGTTTCTCCTATGACAATTCCCATTCCATGATCTATAAATAGTCTTTTTCCTATTTGTGCTCCTGGATGTATTTCTATACCTGTTAAAAATCTTGCTACTTGAGATATTAATCTTGCTAGAAAATTTATTTTATAATTATATAAAAAGTGTGCTATTTTATGAAAAAATAAGATATGAAAACCTGGATATAGCAATATTACTTGTAATAAGTTTCTTGAAGCTGGATCTTTTTTTTGTATATTTTTTGCATCTCTATATAGTTCATTAAAAAAATTCATACATATCACCTATTATATAATATGTATGAATTTTTTTTTTGTTATTTTTATTCCACTTATATCTATAACAAGACTTCAATTTCCTTAATCTTGTCTCTTAATTCTGCTGCTTTTTCAAATTCCATATTTGTAGCACATTTTAGCATCTCATCTGTCAATTTATTAATAATATCTTTAACATCCTCATTCTCTTTAACATTATATTCTGCTGCAATTTCTTCAACCATTGTGGCTTTAATAGTATCTCTAACAGATTTTTTAATTGTTTGAGGTGTAATATTATTTTCTTCATTATATCTTAGTTGTATTTCTCTTCTTCTATTTGTTTCACTTATAGCTTTTTCCATTGAATTAGTTAATTCATCAGCATACATTATAACTTTTCCTTCTGTATTTCTTGCAGCTCTTCCTATAGTTTGAATTAATGATCTTTCTGATCTAAGGAATCCTTCTTTGTCAGCATCAAGTATTGCAACTAATGATACTTCTGGTAAATCTAATCCTTCTCTTAAAAGATTTATACCAACAAGTACATCATATTTCCCTAATCTCAGATCGCGTATAATTTCCATTCTTTCTAATACTTTTACTTCTGAATGCATATAATTAACCTTTATATCTAAATTTTTCAAATATACTGTTAAATCCTCAGCCATCTTTTTAGTTAAAGTTGTAACCAATATTCTTTCTTTCTTTTCTACTCTTTGTCTTATTTGTTCTATTAAATCATCTACCTGATTACTTACTGGTTTTACTTCAATTTTTGGATCTAATAAACCAGTAGGCCTAATAATTTGTTCTATAACTTGTTCTTTACTATGCTCATTCTCATAATCAGAAGGTGTTGCACTTACAAAAATTGCTTTATTTATTCTTTCTTCAAATTCTTCAAATTTAAGAGGTCTATTATCTAATGCAGAAGGTAGTCTAAATCCATACTTTATCAATGATTCTTTTCTTGCCTTATCTCCATTATACATTGCCCTTACTTGAGGTATAGTAGCATGTGATTCATCTATAATTAATAAAAAATCATCTGAAAAATAATCAAATAAAGTAAATGGGCTACTTCCTGGTTCTCTTCCACTTATATGTCTCGAATAATTTTCTATTCCTTGACAAAAACCAGTTTCTTTCATCATTTCTATATCAAAATTTGTTCTTTCTTCTATTCTTTGTGCTTCTATAAGTTTACCATTATCTTTAAAATATTTTATTCTTTCTTCTAATTCTCTTTCAATTGTCTTTATTGCTCTTTCCATTTTATCTGGAGTTGTTACATAATGTGAATTAGGAAATATCATTATATGATTTCTTGTTCCTATTGTTTTTCCTGTTAATGGATTAATTTGTGATATTTTTTCTACTTCATCTCCCCAAAACTCCACTCTTATTGCTTTTTCATTTTCATCTGAAGGGTATATTTCTACAATATCTCCTTTTGCTCTAAATACACCTCTTTTGAAATCTATTTCATTTCTTGTATATTGCATTTTAACTAATTTTCTAAGCACTTCATCTCTTGATTTTTTCATACCTGGTCTTAGAGAAATTATCATATTTTCATAATCTATTGGATCTCCGAAGTCCATATATACATGATACAGATGCAATTATTATAACATCTTTTGTTTCAAATAAAGATGCTGTTGCTGAATGACGAAGTTTATCTATTTCATCATTAATAGATGAATCCTTCTCTATATATGTGTCTGTATGTGCTATATATGCCTCTGGTTGATAAAAATCATAGAAACTGACGAAATATTCAATATTATTTTTTGGAAAAAACTCTTTAAATTCACTATATAACTGTCCAGCAAGAGTTTTGTTGTGTGCTAAAATAAGAGTAGGTTTTTGCACCTTCTCAATTACATTTGCCATTGTGAATGTTTTTCCGAGAACCTGTAACTCCAAGTAAAGTTTGGAATTTTTCTCCTCTATTTAAACCTTCAACTAATTTCTCTATTGCAATTGGTTGATCACCTTTTGGTTTAAAATTTGACTCTAATTCAAACATATTTATCTCCATTCTAATTATTCTGATTACTTCAAAAAATTTCTACTTTTAATATAAACTAACCAAATAGTCCAAATCTTTTTCTAATTTTTTTAATTCTTCTATTATTAATTTATTATTTTGAAAAAATTCTATAACTCTAAATATATAAAACATCATTTTGTAAAATTTAGATATTATTGATTCATAAAAAGTAAATGGCATCATCTTAGATGTAACATCTTGAGCATGAACAAATGAACTCATTGATTTAAAGTCATCATATAAATTTGGAATTTTTGTATATTCACAAACATCTTTAAATGTAATCCTCTTTCTATTTATTTTTGATTTAAGCCATTTGTTTTCATTTCCAGATCCAAACTTTGCTTCACTAATTTCATATTCCTTTTTTAATGACTCACACCACTCTTTTAATATCATTTTTGTTTTTTCTTTATATTCATTACTCATATTTTTAGAATTATTAATTATACTACAAAAATACCATTTTTCAAGTAAAGAAGCTTCCTTATCTTCAACAATTATATTTAAATATACATAATATTCAATAAGTGATCTAGTCATTGCAGTACTGGATAAAAAATTTCCATAAATAAATGTATTATATAATTCAATTATTAAATCTCTTGCATATGCAAACCAACAATTTAAAAAGTAATTATCATCCATTTTAGAAGAATTCTCATTTATTTCTAAATCTTTGAATTTTAATAAGAATCTGGTATATCATTTATTTGCTTATTTGGATTACTTATCGAATACATAGGACATGATATTTCAGTTAAATACTTTACCATAGCCTCTAATAAGAAATTACAAATTAATTCAAACATGTCATTATCAAATCCACCAGCCTCATTCCTATGACCATCAATATCCAAAAATAGTTTTCTTGGTTTATCAGGTTGACTTTTTTGCGCTCCTTTAATTAACTTATATATATCTTGCTGCTGTTTCAAAATTTTCTCTTCTCATAACTCTATGATATATGGCTACCATTTTTTCCTCTTTTTCCATAAATATATGCCCTTTCCATTCATTTTAACCAATAAGCTTTCATACTTAATTTAATTATATAAATCTCATAAACTTATAAATTAGATAGTAGAGATTTTTTATTAAATTTGAATTAATATTATCACAATAATTTAAAAAAATAAAGAAAATCAACTATATCAAACATAATAAGTTTTATAATTTAAAAAGAAAGCAGATAATAACCTGCTTTCTTTTTTTAGAAGTTTTTTAAAATTCATAATCATTATATTCTTTCTGATCTTCCATTTTCATTATATTAACACTTAGTAAAATTGTACATATTCCGCACACAATCATTCCAAAGATGCATATCCAAATTTCTACTTCTATAGCACTATCTTTTTCAAGAATATACAATATAATAATTCCTATTGCAAATAAAATATTTAGTATGCCACAAATAATATTGTTAATATTACAAAAATAACCTTTTATATCTTGTTCAATACTAACTTCAGAATCATATTTTCCAATCAAGATATTACAACAATCTTCTATATAATCTAAAACAATACTAAAACCAACATTTCCTCCAGCCATTGAAAAAACAGTAAAAAGAGTAGAACAAATTACAAAACTATTAAAAACAATTGTACTATTAGCTCCAAACAGTTCCTTGAAATATTCCATCCCCATATTTATATTCATCCAGCCTGCAAGAGCAACCAATCCAACACAAACACAACACAACAAACTACAAAGACCTATAAATACTGTTTTTATTTAAACTCCGTTTTATAATGCTTACTATTTTGTTTTTCATAATAAACTTCTCCTTATATAAGATTTAATATGGCTAATATATCATATATTTATAAAAAAGTAAATAATTATGTCAAATTCAAACACCACAATATTTTCAGTAAAACCTAGTCATAAAATTCTCAAAAAACTTTAAATCTATTACTTTTTCTGGATGCCATTGAACTCCAATAATATTTTCATATTCAATTCCTTCTACAATATTATCTTCACTCATTGCACTTGACAAAAATCCAGGTGCAACAACATCAACTGATTGATGATGATAAGAGTTAACAAAAATAGATTGTTTTTCATATATATAATGTAAAAAAGATCCATCTTTTAATATAATTTTATGTTTAGCATCTTTTAAATTATGATTATCAATATCTTGATTTAGAGTTCCTCCAAAATAGACATTTATAGCTTGCATTCCTCCACATATCCCAAGTATTGGCTTTTTAGCACTTGAGAATTTTTCAATTAACTTAGAATCTAATAAGTATTCATCATAACTTCCTAAATTTGTCTTTTCAGAAACTTCTTGATTATAATATTTAGGATTCACATCAATACAACTACCTGTAACTACTAAACCATCACATTTTTCAATAATTTTATTTAAATTAGTTTTTGGATTTACAGGAAATAATGTAATATTTAGCTTATTAAAAACATTTTTATAGTCTTTTTCTACATATACTATATCATCAGATCGTTCTTCTTCTGGTATATTTTCATATCTTTCTGTTATTGCTAAAACCATTATTTTCCCTCCATTAAATCCATTATTTTATTATAAATATCATTCCAATCACTTGCTCTTATTATTTCATCAAATTCACTATCTCTATTATAAGGAGTATCAAAAATTATTGGAATAGTTTTATTAACCAATTTTCTAATATTTAAAGGCATATCATCTATCATACAATCTACTTGCTTTTTCTCACACAATTCCCCTTTATCAATAACATCAAAATATATTTCATCATATATAATTTCATTATCTTTAAGCCATTTTTTTGTAAGTTCTTCAACTATTGGTTGTAAATAATCAGGAAACCAATCATCATTGTTTTTCCTAGCTGTAATTATATATATATCATAGTTTTTTTCTTTAAACTTCTTTAATACTGTAGAGGCAAAAGGTCTTGCCTCTACATCAACTACTAACTTTTTTCTATATTTGTTCCAAAACTCATGAGCTACATCTTCATTCCATAAAAACATATTTGTAGTATCACAAACATTCAAATTTTCAAGTTTATATTTTCCAATTTCTTTACAATATTCTACTCCATACTTTAGGCAAAATCCATATTGATCATTCAATACGCCATCTATATCTACACCAATTTTTCTTTTCTTTGTCATTATTATTCTATTTGCTCCTTTTTATTAGAAGTTATTCATTTTAAATTTTTTATTACTTCATCACATATATTTTGATGACCAGTACTATCTGGATGCAGCCCATCTGATAATTCATCTTGTGATAATAAATTATACATTTTTAAATATCCCACTTTTTCATCATTAGATATATTCTCCAATAGGTTATCAAATTTTATTATTTTTTCATTAAAATAACTTTTGTTTGAATTCCAAGGTAATGGCACTACTTTTGATTCATCCACTTTAGTTAACCCTATACATAAAATATTATTAGTGAATTTTTTTGCTTTGTTTATTAATTCTTTAATATTGTATTCAAATTGCTCAATTGACACTCTATAGTTACCATTAATATCTTGAGTATCATTAATACCAATAGCAAACACTATAATTGTATTTCTTTCTTCATCATATCTGGCACTACATTCACATTCAAATCTACTTAATGTTTCTTCAGTAATTTCTCCAGAAATTCCTAAATTGAAAACATTATAGTCATTTTCTTCATTATTTTCTAAATACATTCTTAGTCTATTAACCCATCCACCACATTCATTATCTGACACACCAAAAGTAATACTATCTCCAAATACCATTATAGTTGTCTCTTTCATTTTATACACCTCTTATTTCATATCAATTATATCTTTTTTATAACTAGTTCTTTATATCCTGTTTTCTCATCCATTTCTCTTTTAAAATTATATTCTTCTAATTCTAATAAAACTATTTCTGCAGTTGTATTAACTAGACATCCATCTTTTAAATGACCTCCATATGTATTTAATTCTTCATCAGAAACTGCTATATGAATATGACACCCCTCTTCAGATAATGTTCCAGTAACAGATACAATTTCTACATCTTTATCCAAAGTTATTGAGTCTTTTCCACCAGCATTTCTTATTACTGATTTATATAAACAACCTACACAAGAAATTATAGCACCTGCTTTTATATTTTTTTCTTTTATATATTTTTCAATAGATACTTTTAAATCCTCTCCTTTTTGCAGACGAATTGCATGTTCTTTCATAATTTTTACCTCCATAAGTTATATCTTTTTTATTTATATTATTTATTGCTAATTTTATTTAATATATAACATCTCTTATACATTCTGTTATAAGATGTCTATTCTCTTCATCATCTGATGTTATAGTAATAACCATTTTTTTATTTTGAATAAATATCATATATTGTCCACCATTCCCATCATGGTAATAAATTTCATTTGGACATATCCAAAAATTATATCCATGACCATATTTAGGTAAAACTCTTCCTTCTACATAATCCTCTGGCGACAAATATTTTAGTGTTTTCATTTCATTTAGCCATTGACTAGATATAATTTGTTTACCTTTATAAATGCCATTATCCAAAATCATTTTTGCTATTTTATGAAAATCAGATGGTAATATTTTTAGACCTGTTGCTCCAAATGTATAACCTTCTCTACTTTTATCCCATTCAAAATGATCTATTTCCATTTTTTTCATCATTTCTTGGTTTACAAAATCATATAAACTTTTTCCAATTTCCTTATCAATTATAATTGATAATAAATATATTGAAGCATTTGAGAAAACAAATTTCTCTCCTGGATCATATACTAAAGGATAATTCAATGCAGCTTTAAGCAAATTAATATCATCTTTTAATGTTCTAATATGCTTTTTATTTAGAACTTGTTTATCATAACCTCCAGTAAAAGTTATTAAATGTTTTATTTGAAGTTTTACTAATTTTTCTAAATTATTTTTATTATCAATATCAATTTCTTTAAAATAATCCATTATATATGTATTAATACCTTGTTTAAAAAATCCTTTATCAATTGCTATTCCAAGAGCTAAGCATGTAATTGTTTTAGATATAGATCGTATATTTTTCAAAAATTCAATAGTAAATAAATTTTTATATTCCACATCATTTTGAGTAATTATTATACTCTCTACATTTAATTTTTTAGTTTTAATTTCTTGAATAATTTTATCAAATCTTTCTTGATTCATAATATCACTACCCTTTTTATATCTAAAAATTTAATCATCTATATCTTTTATAAATTTAGTCTATCTAAAAAATAGTCTAATATATCAATTATTCCATTATCATCTACACTCTCACCAATATAACCATTTTCAGCTAAAACTAACTTCTTCAATTCTTCACTAGCATTTCCCATAGCACATTTATATTTACAAAGTTGTATAAAATTCCAATCATTTTTGCTGTCTCCTACTCCTAAAATGTTGCCAGTTGAAACATTCAAATATTCACATATATCTAAAAGTCCTTGTCTTTTAGATATATCTTTTGAGGTTACATCACCTGTTTTTAAAAATGGTATTGCAGGGTGAAATGTCCAATTAATTGATAATTCTATTTTTTCATCTAAAAATAGTTTATTTATATTTTCCTTATTTTGTTCAGTTGATATAAATTTAAATTGCACTATATCTTTATCAATAATTTCATTCAAATCATCTACAACAATTGCTTCTTGCATCATAACTTTTTCTGCACGTTTTTTAGTTATATCACATATTTTATTTCTACATATATAATATTCATCTTTTGTATATGCTTCAATATAAATGCTGTTTTTCATACAAAACTCAATTACTTTCTTTGCTAATTTTTTATTAATTACATGTTTACTAATAATTTTCTTATTAATAGGATTAGATATTATTGCTCCTCCATTTGAAATATGAAAAGTATTTAAACCTATTTTCTTAACCAATTTATTAATTGCAAAAAATGGTTTTGAAGTACATAAATGTATATTAGTTCCATTTGCATTAATTTCTTTTAGTTTATTAATAACTTCTTCACTTGGATTTGGAAAATTGATACCTTCTTTTTTACCTATAATAACCCCATCAACATCTAATATTATTCCTTTTAATTTATCCATGTTTTTTCTTTTTTCCTTTTTAATTCTATTTAAACTCTATTTTTCAAATGTAATAATCTTTATATCACATAATTCTCTAAATCCCCATTTACCACGAATTCTTCCTAATCCAGAAGACTTAACTCCTCCAAATGGATTATATGGTGCAGAATAAGCTAGATTATTACAACTCACCATTCCTGTTTTCAATTCTTTACTAACTTTTTTAAAAACTTCTTTACTAGTAGTAAAAACATATCCACCTAGACCATAAATAGTATCATTTCCAAGTTCAATTGCTTCTTCTGTTGTACTAAATGATATAACTGGTAATATAGGTCCAAATACTTCTTCTTTCCATACTTTCATATTTTTAGAAATATTAGTTAAAATAGTAGGTTCAAAATAACTTCCATGTAAATTATCAGGCTGTTTTCCACCACAAATTACTTTGGCACCTTTATCTATTGCATCATTATATTGTTCTAATAATACTTTCAACTGTCTTTCATTCACAAGAGAACCAATTGTAGTATTTCTATCAACTGAATCTCCTAATATTTGTTTTTCAGAGATGATTTTTAATCTTTCTACTACTTCATCAATTTTACTTTCATGAACTATTAATCTCTTTAATGCATGACATAATTGTCCTGAATTAGAAAATTTCTTTTTAAATACTCCTTCTATTACAGAATCTATATCAGCATCTTCAAATATAATACCTGGTGCAGAACCACCAAGCTCCATTAATATTGGAATCATTTTATTTGAAGCAACTTTATGCAAATTTTCTCCAGTTTTTGTATTTCCAGTAAAACATATCATATCAATATCTTGTTCTACTAAAAAACTTCCAATTTCTTTTCCTCCATACACAAATTGTTGTACACCTTTAGGTAATTTTGAATTATCGAATATTTCTTCTAGTAATTTATATAATAATGGTGTATTAGTATCTGGTTTATTAATAACAACATTACCTACAATTAGATTTTGCATTGTTATTGCTACACAAAGTGAAAAAGGATAGTTAAAAGGAGAAATTGCAACAACAACACCTTTAGATTCATAAAACACTTTATGAATTTCTCTATCATTTTCAAATGATATTTCTGGACCTACACATTTTTCTGCATTCTCCAAATCCCACTTTATATTATTTAATGTTGATTTAACTTCACCTTCAGCTTGAGTAATAGGTTTCCCCATTTCTAAAGCTATATATTTCACAATTTCTTCAAATTTTTCTTCAAATACATTATATATTTCTCTTAGCACTTCTACTCTTTCAGACAAAGCTAAATCTGACCATTCTTTTTGAACTTCTTTGGCTACTTCTACCTTTTCTAAAACTTCTTCTTTAGTTGTTTCTTCTATTTCTCCTAAAATTTCATAATTTTTAGAAGGATTTCTAGATACTAATTTCATAAATTACACTCCTTTATTTTTATTAATATATTTTATCCATATCTTTTTAATTATTTGTAAAGATTGTGTAGATAAGAAAAAACCTATTACTGGGATTAAAGAATTTAGAAACATATTTCCTTCTTTATTTATAAATATTGTAAATATTATCACAACAATATATGTAAGAATACATATTGTTATTTTTCTTGTTATACTTGTTTCCCATCTTTTATCCAATTCTACTCTTTTATTACGTTCTTTTATTTCTTCTAATTCTTTTTCCATATCAATCATTTTATTCCCACCACTTCTATACAATATATACTTTTCTATTTCTAAAATTATAATATCACAAAACAGAAACAAAAGGAATATGTTTTCACATTTCTAAAGTTATTGATAATATACATATATGAAAAAATAATAAAAAACCTATATAATGTATAAATAGGTTTTTTATTATTTTGATATTTATTTTTTTAATTTTATACTGAAAAATCAGGATCTATCATATAATCCATTCCTTCTAATGAATCTATATTTGTTTCAAATGCACTTTGTGTACCAAACTGCATTAATAATATGTGTCCAATTCCTGGTGCTTTTTTTACTAATGCTTCTGGTTCATCTGTTACTAACCTTTCAAGTTCATTTGATATTTGTTTTTGTACATTTTCATCAAATATTTTTGCAGCTTTATTTAAGTCTGGAATATTTGTTTTAGTAATTGTTTTATATTCTAAATCTATTACTAATTCTCCATTTATTTTCATTTCTTCTGATTTCATCTCTAAAGTAATAGTTACAATTTGTTTCAAATTATCATCTCTTAGTATTTTATTATCTGATTTCAATCCTAAAACAACTGTTGCATCTTCTTCTTTAATATACATCTCAAATGTATAATCATTTAATCCATTAACTTTCATTTTTAATGTCATTGGGTCAGTTTCATTTATTACATCTGCTATTATGGTTCCTTTTTCTGGATGAGTTATAACTATTTGCCCATCAGAAGTTTTAATATTTATATTTTCTACTTTTCTACCTTTATATTTCACTTGAATTATAAGTAAGTCTTTACTTGTGAAATATCTTGTCTCATCTATTAAATCATCTAATTGCTCTTCATATACAACTTTGAATTTTTCGATATCTGAGCTAGTATTTAATTTATTAATTATAATATTCTTTACTTCTTCATTATCTCTAAACACTGTAAATATTTCTTTTAAAAATTCACCACATTCTTTTTCCGAAATTACAAATGATATAGTAGAATTTCCTTTTTCTTCTTTGAACTTATCTTCTGTTATATACTTATCCAAAACTGGTTTTATAGCTTTATTAAGTTTTATAAGTTCTTCTTTAGAGAATTCTTTTTTACTATATTCAATTGTATTTAATGTATCTATAAAAGTTACTAAACTTTCTAGATCATTTTCTATCATTTCATCTTTATTTGCTACTAGATTTGTATTTAACAACTCTGGCATACCTATTCCATATTTATCTTTTGATGAAAAGATTCTATATGAATTATATGTTTTATTTTCTTCTTTATCTGTATATCCAAACTCCATCAATTGTTCTTCATTTTCTTTGTCAGATTCATAGTTAAAATTAATTTCATATTTTTCAAGCTCTTTTCTTGTTTCATCCATTGCTGTTGTGATAGATGAACTTGATCCTTGTCCTAATGATTCATATTCTTCTGTATCAAATTCATTTATTTTTAAATTTACTTTTCCAAAAACTGAAGATTTTTCATTTAATATATTTATTAACTTATCTTCAAATCCTGTTTTTTCAGATGGTATTTCTGAATTAATCTCTGAACCAAATTGTAATAATAATGATTTCATCTTATTAATTGGTTTATTTGCTTGAACAAAATATAATGTACCTAGCACTCCTATTATAAGAAATATTATTAAACTTATTATTCCAATAATTAGACCTTTTTTCTTTTTTGAACTCATTTTATTTCCTCCTTTGTTTTTTTCATAGTACCACTTTAAAATATATTTTTCAACATATTTTCTCAAATTATAAAACTAATATACTTTGTATTAATAATATTATATTTTTATAATTATTAATTTCTCACTAATTCTAATTATAAAATTTTTCTATACCTTCTATGTCATAAATCTCTTTTATAAATTGTCCTATATTAGAAAAACCTGCTATTTCTTTGCTATTAAAATTTAAAGCAAATTCTATATCTTTCCACTCATATATTCCCTCATAGTTTTCTTCTACTTTTACTTCATCAACAAAATCATATATTACACTAAGGTTAGTACCTGAATTTACAGAATTATTTTCTGGATATATATATGTAATAAACAATTTAGGATTTTTCATATTAATCCCTGTTTCTTCTTTACATTCTCTAATTGCTGCACCGAATTTTCGTTTCTTCCTCTTCTATTTTTCCACCTATTCCATTCCAACAATTTTTATATGGTTTTTTATTTCTCTTTACTAATAATATTTTTTTATAATCTTTAGAAAATAACATTATTACTACATATTTTTTCAATAGAAACACCTCTTTTTTATAATATTTGTAATTTAGTATAGACATTTTTCTTCTTTTTGTGTATTATTATATCATAAATATAAAATAATATATATAAGCTATTTATTGTTTTTAGGAGGCCAAAATATATGATGAAAAAAATAAGTTTTTTAATAATTTTTTTAATTTTCGCACTATTTAATACTGTTTTTGCAGTAGATGAAATAGATATGAATTTAGCAGTTGATACTAACACTAGTACTTCTGCTGAAAACACTGTTGTTGAAGAAGATAATACTACTATTAATTCAAACAACTCAAATGAAAATACTTCTTCAAATGAGAATACAACTAATAACACTCCAGTAAATACTACAACTAACCCTAACTCAACAACTGTAAGTAGTTTATCAAATATGCCTGAATCAGAATTAGGATTAACAAATATTTTAAATATAGCTTTAGTTGTAATTGGTGTACTTTTATTATTACTTAGTATTGCAATTTTAATTCGATTAAAATAAATAGAATTTTATATAAATAATTCTAAAATTTTACTTTAATTTCTTTTATAGGAATTAAAGTATTTTTTTACATCTATTTTCGATCTATTTTTTAGTATATTTTTTTGTCGAATCTCAATAATAATAATGAGGTTTAAAAACTTTAATTTTGATTTGACAGGAGGTAAATTTGTTATGACAAAGAAATTTTTGATAACTTTATTTGTTTTATTTGGTGCTTTATTTGTTTCTACTTATGTTTTTGCTAATAATGACATGGAAAAAGCAGGTGATGCTATAAAAGGTGCAGTAGGTAATGCTGAAAATGCAATTGAAAACACAGCAGGACATACATCAGATGCAATAAAAAATGGTGCAAACAATGTTGGAAGTGCTGTTAATAATACTATGCATCATGCTGAAAATACTATATCAAATGCATCAAACTCAAACAACAACTATCATGCTACTAGAACAAATACTAATACTAATTTATTAGGTGGAATGAATTCTACAATGTTTATATGGTTAGTAATGGGAATTTGTACTCTAGCTATAATAGGATTAATTTGGTATTATGGATCACAAAGAGAAAATTACACAATTGATAATGATTAATATAAATGGCGTATACAATACGCCATTACATATGATATAATATTATAAAATTATTTTAAAGGAATGTACATATATTATGAGTAGTAATCTAATTTCTAAAAACCCTGTTGCATATCACAATTATACAATTACAGATAAAATTGAAACAGGAATTGTTCTTTCTGGTACAGAGATTAAATCTATAAGAAGCGGAAAAGTTAATTTAAAAGATAGTTATGCTAGTATTCAAAATGGTGAATGCTATATTTATAATATGCATATTAGTCCTTATGAGCAAGGTAATATATTTAACAAAGATCCTCTTAGAACTAGAAAATTATTACTAAATAAAACTGAAATTAATAGACTAATAGGTCTGACAAAACAAAAAGGATTAACTCTAGTTCCAATAAGGTTGTATTTTAAGGGAAGTTTAGTAAAACTTGAACTAGGTGTTGGTAAAGGTAAAAAACTTTATGATAAAAGAGAAGAAATCGCAAAAAAAGATGCACAAATGTATATAAAGAAACATATGAAAAACAACTAACAATTTTTTGCTAGTTGTTTTTTCTTTATATTTATTCTATATTTTGTTGCTCGATCCAAATACATTTTTAATTTTGTGTTGTACTGTTTCTTTTATTGCTGCTCTTGCTGGAGTTAAATATCCTCTTGGATCAAATTCATTTGGTTTATCTCCAAATACTTTTCTAATATTTGCAGTCATTGCTAATCTTAAATCTGTATCAACATTTATTTTTGATACTCCTGTTTTACTTGCTTGATTTAACATTTCATCTGGCACACCTTTTGCTCCTGGTATATCTCCCCCATATTTGTTACATGTTTCTACTAACTCTGGTATAACTGTAGAAGCTCCATGTAATACTATTGGTACATTTGGTATTCTTTCTTTAATTTCTTTTAAAATATCAAATCTTAATTGTGCATCACCTTTAAATTTATATGCCCCATGACTTGTTCCTATAGCTATAGCTAAAGAATCACATCCTGTTCTTCTTACAAATTCTTCTGCTTGCTCTGGATCAGTATACATAGCATCTTCTTCAGATACATTGACATCATCTTCTATTCCTGCTAATTTACCCAATTCTGCTTCTACTACTACTCCTTTTGAATGAGCATATTCTACTACTTTTTTTGTAACTTCAATATTTTCTTCAAAATCATATTTTGATCCATCTATCATAACAGATGTAAATCCATTATCTATACACATTTTGCATGTTTCAAAATCTGCTCCATGATCTAAATGTAAAGCAATTGGAATATCATGTTCTTCTATTGCTGCTTCAACCATTTTTCTTAAATAATTGATTCTAGCATATTTGATTGCTCCAGATGATGCTTGTAATATAACTGGTGATTTTTCCTCTGCTGCTGCATCAACTATTCCTTGAATAATTTCCATATTGTTTACATTAAATGCACCTATTGCATATCCTTCTTTAATTGATCTTTCAAACATTTCCTTGGTTGTTACTAATGGCATAATATTTTCCTCCTTGATTATTATATATATTTACTAATTAACTAATTTAATTTTAGTAACTTAGTATTTGACCTTAATAATTGTATTTCTAATTTATATTTCTGTCAAGGATTATTGTATGGAAAATATATTATATACATAAAAAAGAACAATAACCCAAATTATTGTTCTTATATTTTTTATATACTATTGTTCTGAAGTATATTTATAATTTGAACACATTGATTCATCTGGCTCACCTGTCTCCATTTCATATACTGGTTCAATATCTATTTGTTTTAAAGTACACTCATTTGACCCCTTATTATTATATCCACAACTTTCAACACTACAATTAATTTTTTGGTTTTTTTCCATAATAACTTCCTCCTTAAAAACTATATTATTATTATGGCTAAAAAAAATATTTTTATTAAAATTTTTTTGCTAAATTTTTTATTTTGAATTATCTTATTATTCTTTTAACTTTATTTTTTATTTCATATTTTGAATTTCTTTTTTCTTCCTTTTCACTTTTTTCTTCTACTTTCTTTTCTTCTATTGTTTCTATTTCTTTTCTTTTACTATTTTCTTCTATACTCCTATTACATTTATCTTCTTTAAATCCTAAAAACCATGACATACCATTTTTATTTCTTTCAATTTCTTCATTTCTTTTGATCAAGCAATCAAAAGTAGTAGGTGCTGGCATTATTAATGGTTTTCCTGGCACCCAATTTGCTGGTGTAGCTGCACTATTTCTATCTGCAACTTGAAGAGCATCAATTGTTCTTAATATTTCTGGAATACATCTACCTACTTGCATTGGATACACCATTATTGCTCTTATTTTGCCACATTCATCAATTATATATACATTTCTAACTGTTTCTGTGTTACTTATCTCATTTGATATCATACCATATTTTCTAGCTATCTCTCCATTTCTATCTGAGATTATTGGAAAAGGTACTTTTATACCAGTCATACAATATATACTATATAACCAAGCTAACGTTGATGCATTACTATCTACACTGAGACCTAATAAACATGTGTTTTTCTCATTGAAATATGTATTTGCCCTGGCAAATGTGATTATTTCTGTTGTGCATACTGGAGTGAAGTCACCTGGGTGAGAAAAAAGAACTAACCATTTTCCTTTATATTCATTTAATGATATATTTCCCATTGTTGTCATAGCTTCAAATTCTGGAGCTTGCATACCAATTTTAACATTACCATTCATCATTATTTCATAATCCATAAAAATAAAACTCCTTTCATATTTTGATATATATTATGAAAAAAGTTCTATTTTTGTGAACTTTTTATTTTCTTTGCCACTATAGCAAGTCTTCCATCTTTTCTAGAATATTCACAAGTAGAAAGTGTTAACAATTGATCTCCATACACTGCTGTTTTTTCTATATTATATATAGAATTTTTCTTCACCCCTGTAATATATTCATTAAACTCTTCTTCATTTTTAGCATTTATAAAATAATAATATCTAAAAACATTTTTTTCATTTTTATAATATACATGTGATAAAAATACTGATATAATTTCATATTCACTTTCTTCATTTGAAGTCGTAAACTTAATTATTGGGTTTTTTTTATAATATTCTTCTTTTTTATATTTTATTAAATCTTCAAACATTAATCCAGCTGTATTTCTATGTCCATATATTAAAAAATTTGTACTTTTGATATCAATGTTAACTGATTTATCCAAAAATATTGATCCATTTTTTGAATATTTCTTTTTATAATCATGTGTTAAATAAAATTCATTATTATATGTTTGTAAAACAGGATAATTAATATTTGTATTTTCAATTTCTAACCAACCAACTATATCAGAATTTTCTTTTTGTAATTCTTCTATTTTTAACATATTACCTGTTTTAAATATTCCATTTTCTTCTACATTTATATCCTTTATTTCTACTATCTGTTTTCCTTTAAATAAATTTTCATTTTCTCTCTTATATTGTTTGTTTTCAAATATATAATTAAAAACGAATATATAACTTGATATAAAAAAAAGTATACAAATAGACATTAATATTTTTAAAAAACAAATATTAAAATTTATTTCTTTTTCTTTCTTATTTTTATCTTTCATTTGTTCTATTTATTTTATTATTTATACTTACTATAACTATAATAGAAATTGTATTAATTAATATAGCATAATAAACTATTTTAGATGTTCCTGTATTTGGAGTTTCATCTTTTTCTGCTTGTATCTCTTTTTGTGCCAATATATATGTGCTAAAATGTTCTGTCTCAAATCCCGCATGTTCAACTCCATCTATCTCTTCCAATGCAACACCATATTCTATATTAGATGCATCTTCCAATATCCTATATACAGCCAAATTAGAAGTATCTAAATCTTCTGGTATAGGAATATTAATCTTCACCTTTCCATTTGGTTGAATAATTTCACCTCTTGAACTTAAATTTATTTTATATGCATAAAAATTATTTGCAATACTTTCTAATATATTTCCTATATTATTATATAATTTTCCTGTTGTTATTTCATCAACCACAAGTTTTGTGTCTTCTGGAAGTTCTCCTGTTGTTGCCTGCAATACAATTCCAGTTTCTTCATTTTTGTCTTCTACTGGTTTTTCAATTTTTTCTAGTACTGAACTTGTCCCATCAGAATAAACCATTATTCTTTCACCAGAACCATTTTCTCTTAAAACAGTAATCCTTGTTGCAAATATTTGAGAACTTGTCCAATTTAATCCTATATATGAATTACTACTTGATATTTGTGTAGAAATATTAGTATGAGTTCCTATTTTATCTGTATAATTAGTATTACTCCCATTTCCAGATGAATATTTAATCTCACCATTTGGATAATCAATATATGTGTTTAAATAACCTGGCCAACTTTTATCTTTTTGTAATGCTTTTCCTGTAGAAGTATTGTTAATATCTATAAGATTACCAGTATCATCCTTTATAAAAAACTCTGTTATTATGTCTGTTTTCCCTTTTGATAAGTTGATGTCTTCTGTTATTGTAAAACTAACTATTGCTCTTGAAGTCCCATTATTGTTTAAATTATGTGCATATTCTAATTTTTCATCCTTAATTAAATTTGTATTATTTGCAAATATATTATTTGGGAAAATAATTATTACAAATAATAATATTATTAATATTGTTGTTATTTTTCTCATTTTTGCCTCCATTTTTTATTTAATTATCATATTTTTATTTTTTCAACTTTCTACTTTTTTATTCAAAATATTATTTATTTCATAAAAGGAGAATTTAATTTATAAATATATAAATTAAATTCTCCTTTTATGAAATACTTTTTCTAAGCTATATCTTATTTTTTATTTCTTGCTATTAATCTTTTTATCTTTATACCTTCATCTGAAAACATCTTTTCATGTTCTGTTACAATATTGTTATCATCATTTTCATTATGTAAATCATAAGTAATTTCAATAATTTCAAATCCTGTTTCCTTAAAATATGTAATACTATCATTAAACAAATTATCATCATCTGTTTTGAAATGTATTTGTGCATTACCTTTTAAAAACTCTAAATATTTCTCTAATTGTCTTGTATGTGTTAACCTTTTTTTTCTATGTTTTCCTTTTGGCCATGGGTTACAAAAATTGATATATATTTTATCAATACTATCTTTTTTATCAAATATCATTAATATTCTTTCTATATCAAATCTTGTAATGTATACATTATCTATTTCTTTATTTTCATCTTCATATGTCTTTTCTATATTCCTTTTTGCAAGTCCAAGCATAGCATCAACCATGTCTATAGCTATATAATTTATATTATCATTTTCAACTGCTAGTTGTGATATAAAATTTCCTTTTCCACAACCCAATTCTAAATGTAATTCTTTATTATTATTTTTAAATAATGATCTCCATTTACCTCTATATTCTTCTGGATTATCAACATAAAATTTACTTTCTTCTAACTCTGGTCTTGCCCATGGTTTATATCTTATTCTCATTAATACTACTCCTATTTTAAAATTATTTCTTCAAAGTATATCCACACTATATCATACATTCTTTGAATATGTAAACATATGATATGTAAATTTTAAAAGAATAAAAACTACCCATAATAATATGGATAGGTTTTACTCTTTAGATTTTTTTGAGATTATCAACTCTATATGATATCCATATAGAACTTCCACATTTTTCACACTTATAGCCTCTTCCCCCATGACTATCTGTGTCAAAAACTCTAAGTTTGCCATCACATTCTTTACAGTATCCTTTGTTGAAAATCTTTTTCTCTAAATTTCTTGCAATTATTACAATAATTACAAATGCTACCACCATCAAAAAAATAACTACTATCTTTGTTGTCATAACTTTTCTCTCCTTTTTGGTGTTTCTATATAAATTTCTATTATTATATCTCAAAACAGTATAAAAATCAATACTTTATACCTTTTTACAATATATATCTCTTAAATGTCCATTTGCTACAGATGTTGTTTTAACATATTCTAACCCAATTTTTCTCAATGTTTTCAAACTTCCAATATTCTCTGGATGTGCCATGGAAATTATATAATCAAACCCTAACTCTTTACCTAATTCATATTGCATTTTTTGTAAATTTGATGTTATTCCCATTCCTCTATATTCTGATAAAACTAAATTCCCACCTAACTCACATACTTTATAGTCTGCAATTTTCAATACTTCTTTAAACTCTTTTAACATTTCTTGATCAATATATAATTGAGCCATACCTACAAGTTTATCTCCATCATATGCACCATGTAATGGAGCATATTCTTCATCAAAAAGACGTTTCAACTCCCATTCTTCATATGGTATAAAAAATTCTTTTTTCTCCAAACCACTTATAACTGTATTTATCAAATCTCTTACTTGTTGTTCATCTTTTTTATCTATTTTTTTATACTCAATATTTATATTTTTATCTTTCTTTTCCATATTTTTCAATGCATATTCACAAGCCAATATTACAAATCTACTAAAAGATATATCTTCTCCTTTAATATTTTCTTCAATTTTGCTTATTAATTCTAATGGAAATCTAATTGTTTTATTTTCTGTTTCTTTCTTAGTTATTTTAAAACTCATATCACTACCTCCAAACAAATTGTAGTATAAAATAACCACAATTAATGCACTGCATTTTGTATTGCTTGTTGGTTTTTTAATTAAATTTATATAAACAAAAAATACATTCAAAATTAATTTTGAATGTATTTTTTATATTTATTATAATAAATTTTTTGTTCCATATTTTTATACAGAACCCTTATTTATTTCAAATTTTATTTAGCTTCCTGTACTTTTATATCTCTTTAGAGCAAATTTCCATGCTTTAATTGCCATAAACCATATAATTATTGCAATCACTGGAGATAAAAATGCCATATTTCCATCTTCTTTACCTAATAAATATGTAGCTGGAAAATAACTTGCAAATGCATATGGAAATATACAGGTTATAAGCACTTTTACAAATGTATTATATACTCCTAAAGGATATAGTCCAAATTGATGTACTACATAAACACTCCATACAAAATCTAATGATTCTACAAACCATAATGCACTCACAGTAGCAAGTAGTAGAAGACCTCCAAATATAAGAGTTCCGAACAATATGAATAAAATTAATAACAATAATTCTAATATTCCAAACACAATTACTAAGTTAGATATAGAAACAGCAATCAATATAATTCCTAATATAACTCCACCAATAGGAGCTAAATAAAAATCTTTTGCAAGTATATTAAAAATAATATTAATTGGTTGTATAAGCATTATATCAAATGTTCCTTGTCTCACATATCCTTTACAAACTTCATAAACATTATCAAAAAACATATCTGTTAAACCTTTACATGTTATCATTATTCCATATATAAGTGACATTTCATAAAAGCTCCATCCATTTAATGAAGATATATTTTGAAATATTACCCATATGAATAAAAATTCTACTATTTGTAAAGGTAAATTTGTACACACACCAATTATAAAATCTGCTTTATATTCCAGTTTACTTCTAATATTTAATTTAAACATATGGCAATATAATTTTATGTATCTTGTCAACATTTTTTATCCTCCCATAATAGTAACTTTTCTAATTGCTCTTTTATATAATATTCCAGATAATGCAGCAAGTATTATTATCCAAAATCCTTGAAATATTAAACCTTTAATTGCTTCCATTTCAGATAAATTTCCTAAAAATAGTGAAACTGGGAAATATACCATACTCTTAAATGGCATCACATTAGTAATATTTTGCAGCCATATTGGCATTAATTCTATTGGAATCAATGCTCCTGAGAAAAAAGATGTAATTGCTTGTTTAAAACATTGTAGTCCCCAAGATGATGTTGTATAAAATGTAAGTATTCCTATAATTAATTCTATAAAATAACTTATTGTCACTGCTCCGAATTACTGATATAACAAAAAGAATTAGAACTTGAATTTTTGGAATTTCTATAAACCCTAGTAATGTACAAATTGTAAAAACTGGCAATAACCAAGTAATTATTTCTATGAAAAATTTACCCATTCTTAAAAAATATTTCTGAACACAGAAACCGAACTGGTCTGATTAATTCTATAGTAATATCACCATTTTTTATAATTTTACTTATTTCGCCATTTATTCCCCAAGAAAACAAATGATATAGTAATCTTGCTACAATAATATAAGTAATAATTTGTGAATATGAAATTCCTGTAAAAATATTTTCTCCATTATATATTGCTTTCCATATAGAATAAAACACCATTACATCTACTAATATAATTAAGTTATCTGTAATTATAGTAATAGGATATATCAAAGCTCTTTTCATAGAAGTAAACATTATTCCGAATATATTTCTTAATCATTTTTTTCACTCCTATAAATTTCTTTTACAATTGATTCTAAATTCGGCTCTAATATAGATAAGTCTTTTATTTCTATATAATTACTTACCATATTTATAATATCATTTGCTGTTAATTTATTTTTATCAAATGTTATATTTATTTCATTATCTTTTATCTCTAACAAAAGATCCTCTTTTTGATTGATAATTACATTTTCTAATTCTTTATTATAATTTTCTGCTATAAATTTTATTGTTCTATTTTTCCCAAATTCATTAGTAAAGTTTTCTAAATTTCCATCATGTAATATTCTACCTTCATCAAGCACTATAATTCTATTACACACTTCTTCAATATCTTTTAAATCATGAGTTGTAAGTATAATTGTAGTTTTCTTATTTTTATTCACTTTTTTTATAAATTTTCTAATATCTTCTTTCACTAATACATCTAATCCAATAGTTGGTTCATCCAAATATACAATTTTAGGGTTATGTAAAAATGCAATTGCAATTTCACATTTCATTCTTTCACCCAGACTTAAATTTCTAACTGGAATATTTAATAACTTATTTATATCTAGTATTTTTGAATATTCTTCCATATTTTCTTTATACACTTTATCTTTTATCTCATAAAGACTTTTATTAAACTTAAATGACTCAATAACTGGTAAGTCCCACCACAAACTAGATCTCTGTCCAAAAACAGTACCTATTTTAAAATTATTCTTTAACCTTTCTTTATATGGAAGTATTCCATCTACTATTACTTTTCCATTAGTTGGGTGCAAGATTCCTGTTAGCATTTTTATAGTAGTAGACTTTCCTGCTCCATTTTCTCCAATATACCCTACACATTCCCCTTCTTTTATCTTAATATTAATTTTATTAACTGCTGTTTTATAATAATATTTTGGAGTTATAAAATTTTTAATTGCACCCAAAAAACCTTCTTGTCTATCCTTAATTTTGTATATCTTGCTTAAATTTTCTATATTTATTAAAACCTTATTATTTTCTGACATATTTTTAACCTTTCATTTTTCAAATTCAATATACTATTTATACCATATTTTATGTATTTTTTCTATAATATTACAAAAATATACTTTTTAAATTTTTGTTCTAAAAATAAAATATAACCACAAAAAAAATCAACCTTTACAGTTGATTTTTGGCTGGGCTGGTGGGATTCGAACACACGCATGCCAGAGTCAAAGTCTGGTGCCTTACCGCTTGGCTACAGCCCAATATAATATATGGGGTGGAAGATGGGACTTGAACCCACGGTCTCCAGTGCCACAAACTGGCGCGTTAACCAACTACGCTACATCCACCACAAAACTTGTATTATTACAAGCACATTTAATATTTTAAACTATTCTTACATACTTTGTCAAGATATTTAATCTATTTTATTACCTTAGAACACAAAAAATTCACTATTTGGTCAGATAAGATTTTTTCTTTACTAGAATACCCATGTGGAGCACCTTCTATATATGATATATCTAATTCTTTATTACTAAGATTAGCTTTTACTAATTCACATAAATCATTAGGTTTCTGTATTATCATTTCTTTTTCTGTACCCCATCTCATAAATAATGGTACCTTAATATTGTTTAATTCTTTAAATTCATAATTTTTATCAGAATATTTAGGAAAACTTACCTCTTCATTATATTTAAAATATCTAAGATATGTTTTAACACTTATTGGATGTATAAAAGATTTTTCTGGCATTAATTCATTTTCTTTATTTTCTTTTTCTTTGTTTATAGCATATTCTAATGTGCTATCATATTTATCATTTAAATATATTTTTTGAACTGCTTGTATATCTATTAATGATAGTAATATTATGGCTTTTATTTTATTTAATATACTTTTTTCATTATTTTCTTTTAACTTGTTGTACATATACAATATTTTCGTACAACCTAAACTATGTCCTGATAAATATATATCTGTATATCCTAAAGATATTGCATAATTTATACTACCACATATATCATCATATGAATCAAATATATCTTCATATGATGAACCACCTAGTTTTGTTTCTGTTTTTCCATCAACTTTTTTCTTGTAATATGATGTTAATTCGTGACCTCTATTATTAAATGCAAAAAAATCTATATCTATCTGGTTCATGTCTTTAGCAATTACTTCACTTCTATATTTTATAGCATTACTAGACATACCATGAACAAATATCATAATTTTATTTGTCTTTTTATCTGATTTATGTATTATTCCTGTTAATTCAATTTTATTTGGTGTATAAAAAAACACTGTTTCTATACTCATTACTATCACTCTTTTCTATTTATATATTCTTTTTTACTAAAACATGATAATGCCAACTACTTGTATCTTTATAAAAAGTTTCAATTTGTGATATTTTCAATATTTCAAATTCTTTAAATAATTCTTTTATCAAATTATAATCTGTATAAAAATGTGGAATTCCATTTTCAGGACCTTTCTCCAATCTAATTTTAGTATTTTCATCAACTACTGGCCAATTTTGTTGAAATCCCCAAGATTGTTTAGAACCTAAAGTTAAATAGCATTCTCCTCTATCTTTCAAAACACGATATAATTCTTTTATGATTTTTTTAATTCCTTCTGTATCAGTATGTGATATTACATTTCTACATAAAATACAATCCATACTATTATCTAGATATGGTAATTTTAGCATATCTCCTATATTATATGTTGCTTCCAATCCTTCTGAATTCATCCATTCTTTTGTTCTTTCAATTGCATTCTCACTCAAATCAAAAGCATTAACATTAAAATCATTTTTTGCAAATAATATACAATGCCTACCTAATCCACAACCTAAATCTAAAAAATCTTTCTTATTTTGAGATATCCATTTATTTACTAAATAATATGATTCTTCACTTGGATTTTTCCAGTATTCTTCATTATTTTCTTTTACTATTTCCCAATTCCACCTTTTTGATTTTATCATTAATATCACCTCAATACTATTTAAATTATATCATTTTTATTTTTTACTATTGTGTACTCACTATATCATATCTTTTTTGAAAAAGTAATATATAAATCTAAATATGACTCTAAATTTAAAAATAGAATTATAATAAATTAATATTATAATTCTATCTCTTTTAGCTTATTGTTTACTAAAAATTTATTTCCTGTTAGATGATATGTTTTTGGTATATTTAATCTTAAATTCACACTATCTTCACAAAACAAATCTTCTTCCATATCTACACCAATAACTTTACCAACAACTATATAATGATTTCCACTTTCAGTATGACTTTCTAATGTGCAATCTATATTTACTGCACTTTCCATTACTCTACTTGCTTTTACATTATTTGATTTATAAGGAGTTAATCCTGTAATATCAAATTCATTCTCCTCTGGATCATATTTATTTCCAGATTGATATACTTCTTTTAAAATTTCTTCATTTGGAATAGAAACAACAAATTCATTTGTATCTATAATATTTTTATATGTATCAGATATAGGAGATATACCAAGTGCAATCATATGTGGTTTAGTAGAACAATTCATAAACATTGCAAATGGTGCTATATTATTTATTCCATCTTTGCTTATAGTAGATACCAAAACAACTGGTGATGGATGTGTAATATAAGTAACTTTTTCTATTTTATCTAATACTTCTATTTTATTTGATGTTTTTTTCATAGTTCCTCCTATACAATTCCTTTAATTATGGTGGAGATGAGGAGAGTCGAACTCCTGTCCAGATAACCTTTCTACATGAACTTCTCCGAGTGCAGTTTATTGTTTATATTTCCTTTTTAATCAGATCAATAAACAAAACTAATTAAAAAGTAGCTTTTAAATACCCCCTATTCTCAAAGCAAAGAATAGTTTCGTTTCCCACTAAATTGACACCTTATTTATAGTTGTGGGTTCTATAAAAAGATGACACTGCTTAGGCAGCGTAAGCTAATTTATTATTATCAGCGTTTATATTATTTTCCCGTTTTTTAAAGTGGCCAACGAGAATCCACTACTCGCTATTCATATTTCTGGGTTACTGTCGAAACCAGTTACATCCCCATATACTAATATATTATATAATATTTTACATTTAATTACAACTTTATAAAATTAATTTCTTAATAAAAATCTTGCATATATTATATTTATATGTTAATATATCTAAGTAATGTTTATAGGGGTATAGTTCATTGGTAGAATAAGAGTCTCCAAAACTCCAGAGCTAGGTTCGATTCCTAGTACCCCTGCCAAAAATCAAAACTTGATATTTAAAATCAAGTTTTTTTGTTATAATTAATACAGAAGGTGAAATTATGAAAAAATTATATTTTATAACTGGTCCTGCTGGAGTTGGTAAAACAACTATATCAGAAACAATTGCAAAAAAACTTTCAAAATCAGTATCTATTAATGGTGATGAAATATATCATTTTGTTAAAGGAGGATATATTAGTCCATGGCAAGAAGGCAATCACTTAGATCTTTTTTGGGAAAACAGTATATCTTTAATAAATAACTGTTTAAATAAAAATTATGATGTTATATTTAATTATATAATTGATAAAAATAAAATTAATGAATTAAAAAATGTTTTTAATTCATTTGAAGTCAAATTTGTTGTATTAATGGCAGATGAGTCAATTATAGTAAAAAGAGACTCCCAAAGACCAGTTAACTGTCAAATGGGAAAAAGATCCTTAATACTATTAAATGACTTCAAATCACAGAATTTTGAAGAAAAGTATATTCTAGATACATCTAACTTAACAATTGAAGAAACAATAAATATAATTGAAAACGAACCTAGATTTATATTAAAATAGAAAGTATATAATAAAAACTGTTAGGAGTTGAATTTATGATATTAGCATTAATATTAGTACCATTAGCCTCTTTATTATGGGGAACAACAAATTATATAGATAAATATTTAATATCAAAAATTACCAAAAATGGAGACTATAAAGGCCTAATTGTTTTTTCGTCATTAATAGCAGGATTAATTTTATTACCTATTTCTGCTGTTTTAACTAAATTAAATATAAATATTGACTTAGTTTCATTTATTTATGTATTTTTTAGCTCTACAGTATATATTATAACAAGTGCATTATATTTCAAAGCATTAAATCGTGATGACACTTCATTAGTTATTGCTATGTTCCAGTTAATACCAGTATTCAGTTATTTTTTGGGATTGATCTTTTTAACTGAAATATTAAGTATTAAACAAATAATAGGTGGTTTAATAGTTATTATATCAGCAATTCTTATGACATTTGAATTCGGAAAAATGAAATTTGATAAAAGTAAGATAATTACTTTATCTATAATGGCATTATCTTCTTTTTTATATGCTGTTTATTTCTTACTTTTTAGATTTGCAACATTAAATCACTCTTTCGAAAAAATTACATTTTGGTACCAAATAGGTTTATTCTTAAATGGATTAATTATATTTTTATTGTTAAAAAGCTATAGGCATTCATTTATTGATCTTATAAAATCAAATGGTAAAAAAGTATTTAGTTATAACATATTAAATGAAAGTCTAAATTTAACTGCTAATTTATTAGTTAATTATGCTATTACTTTTGCTCCTTTAGCAATAGTCTTAACTTTAAATGGTTTACAACCTTTTTTTGTATTTTTTATAGGAATAATACTAACTCTAACTATTCCTAAAATAATAAAAGAAGATATTAGAAAAAATACATTGTTACAAAAAGCATTATGTATTATTGGCAGTATTATTGGTTTAGCAATTTTGTATATGTAAATATATTGATAAATAAAAGATAGTTTCATAACTATCTTTTTTTATTTGCTACATCTACATAATACTGTAAACTAAACTTGTTTCTTTATGTAAAATATGATAAAATGGTACACAATAAGTTTTTAATTTATCCTGGCAGAATTTTCTACCAAGTCGCATGTAGTACATTGAAAATAAAAACATAAAAGGAGGATTAACTATGTTAATCAAAATCGCACTAACAGTAATTTATGCAGCACTATCTTTACCAATTTTTCCATATTTTTTATTTTATGAAAAATTAGTACGGGAATCACCAGAAGATAAGAACAATTCCAGCTCATCTGGTAACTCTTCAGGAGCTGAATCCATATTTTTTATGGTTATACTTTGTATATTTTCTGTATTTATCTCTACTACTTTTTTTACCAGCTTTAGTGAAATGGGAATACAATATTCCTATCTATTTCCAATTATAGTTCCTGTTGCTTTTCAGTTTATTTGGGCTTGTATATTTCTTAAAAAGAAATTTTTACCAATTATACTTCCATTATTATTTGTTGTATTATTAATCAGTATTTTTATTCCAATAAGAAATGCTGTATTACCATATACTACACCTATGATTGAAGATCCTACTGTCATTACAGAAACAGAAAAACCATTATTAGAGAGACAAGAAATAATAGTGAGATTTGGAGCTACATCTATATCTGACACAAACTATAGCAATGGACAATACATTTATACTCTTGAAGGAGGTTCTAAAGGATATGGTTTGGTATTTGCAAATACAAATTCTGTTAATTTTTATTCTTGTGTACATAAAAACAGTATTTCTGGAATTGTCAGAGATAGTTATAAAACATTAGAAATTGTGTCTTTAGGAATTGTAATTGACAATGAAATACCATATGCAAAGTTTGGAGTTATAAAAAGAGCTAGCATTTTTGCAAAACCTGAAATTGACTTCTATTTACTCTTAAATTTAGTAAAAGAAGATGTTGAACTAACACCATATAGTAATGAAACACTTCCTCAATTTGCATGTGATTAAAAAATCATGAAGCCCTTACCAAAATTGGTAGGGGTTTTATGGTTTTTATATAAATATTTTTTTCCTACTTTTGTACTATTGTAAATTTATAAATTTTAATTTATAATGCTTTAAGGGGAGCTACTA
>JGI994J12354_10000009_pt1 | contig 170190 bp, 170 predicted proteins | sample IntmicLarv3ML3BL_FD_12354 | JGI IMG/M metagenome (IMG submission 12354) | reverse complement strand
CCCGTACTACAGCAATTTCAGTGCCGAACGCAACGGCTCCGAGATAGACTATTCAATAGATTCCAACCTCTCCCTCGATTACACCGCCGTGTCCCTGTACAACGGGAATTACAACATCGAACGGTATGTCGCATTCTATGACGAGTCCTACGAATCATTGGCGAACAACGCATTGACAGGATTGCAATGGTTACAGAACAATCTTGAAAAATACCGCATTAACCTACTGATCCTCGGAGTCGGAGATGTGGCAGACATCATCAACGACCTTGATACGACCACCGCACTGATATTCGCGACGGGCACACTCCCTGGAGAAATATATCGTGGCGACGCTGCCGATCCGATATTCAAATGGCTGAAGGCAGGCGGCGTGATGTACTGGATGAATGGCAAGATCGGAATGACGTATGCTGAACATAATGACCTCGAAACCAAGGAGGTCATCGACGGCGATTCCCTGTTCTTCGGTAACAGCGATGTTGTTCGAAAGGAAAGCAATACTGTCAAAGTGGGAAACCTAACAAAAGGCAGCCTGACCGATGTCCTAGGAATTTATTTCACCTACTGCACGGACGGAATCGACACAACAAAACTCGTCAGTACCTATCTGAGTCTTGATTATTCGCATGAAGAATATTCCGCCATCACCGGTTCCACTACCACTTATTCTGCAGTCACCTTCGTAAAATATTACGACGGGGACGGAATGATCTGTAACCTTGGCGGGGCCATGAATCATGACTCCGCACATATGGTCGCACAGGTTATTGCGCCCGGCCTCTCGTACGATTCCGTACTGATAGACTATCACAACGGCCAGATAAACAAAGACCCCAGGGGAAAACTACATAGTTCCCCTGGTAAAACGGATATATTCATATTCATAGGGAAAATGAGCGTGATCGGCGGTCAGAGATTCCAACTCTGATCCGTACGTCTTAGCTGTCCGTTCTCTTGAACACGTTCTTTATACTCTTGGCCGTATTTTTAACGTATTCCACTGACGGCCCATATATTCCACTGTACCTTACTGCCAGTGCCATCAACATTATCACAATAATGTTTCTTATGAATAATATGCATACAACATACGGGTCCTGGTATACCAACCCTCCATACAGATTGACTATGTGATCCGTTATCATTATCACCGCCACGGATGCCAATAATAAGAACACACAACGTTCGAAGGATTTTGTACGAATAAACAAGGGAATCAGCATGAAAAGTATCCACAGAATATATTGTGCCGAGAACACCTTGTTGAACACGATGAATATCAACAACACTGCGAATGATGCTATAACGACCGATTCGAACCTCTCTGAGTCATCCGATTCATTTTTACACTTCAAATAATACGCTACGTAGAATCCCAATATCATGACGATCAACAACGGCATCATCAACGGCAGAATCGTATCAGCCAGACCTCCTTCGAGATTGAATGACCAATACATATTGTTCGAAAATACCGTGGTCAATCCTAGCTGTCCCACGACGAGCACGAATGAAGCTGCAACACTCTCTATCTGAATTCCTCTGTCACTGTGGTACGAAATGAATGAGAAAACATTATCCGGGGACATGATGAAAAACGGAATGAACAGGACCAGTGCCGTTGCAGTAAACAACACTGCGTACCTCAACGCATTCTTCCTGTTCGAAATGATGAAGGGCATTAAAAATATCAGGAACAAAATCCCCGGATACAATTTCACAAGCATACCTATTGCAAGAAGTATGAAAGCCCACGGGTACCTCTTCTCCAAATAAAGGTAGACTGCTGCCAGTGTTAACACGCACACGATCACGTCAAGCCTGCAGAAAAAGAATTCATATTGTATGTATACCGCAAAAAGATAGATCCCCATCGGGATTAACGCCCTCTTTTCATACCGGCGGCAGATCAACATGATCAATGCCAGTCCGATCATCGTCACCATCATCGTCATCACAATGTAGACGCTCTGATATGCCATCGGATCAGATGTAAACAATCTTGGAATCAGTATGAACACATACGCCAATGGAGGGAATTCCCAACTTATATCATTGTATTCCTGAAAAGGCAACACTCCATTGGCTATTGCATCCGCAGACAGAAAATAATCCAGAGCCACTTCTGTATAGGATACAATATAGATGTAATTGATCGCGATCACGCAGATAGCAACCAGGAACAAAATGAAGATCGCGATATCGAATTTGCGATCATATCTATCGACGCAGGAACGATATGTGTTTTTCACACGATCCGCAAGCCCGTGCACACCTGTCATGATACGAACTCCATTACCAACAGTCCTTCAGGCAGTCTTTTACCATCCAAGGAAATCGAAATTATTCTGAATGTGTCTCCTTCAACAAAGGCCATGGCATGCACTTCTTCCCCGCCCACATTCAAAAACACCTCCATTACCGGCGGACTGGAAATTGAAACGAAGCCCGTGAACTCGAATGTCGTCGGACCTGTTATCTTCCCGTGGAAGACGTTCAAGCCCTCTTCATAAATTTCCAGGGAATATCCGTCAATTCCCTGCGGTTCGGCATTCGCATCATACCCAACAGACCCTTTCCAAGTGATGCCTTTTAACAGAAGCGGTGTGAAAATATTCATTTCTGTCACATTCCTCACCAATTCCACCCGCGTGGAATCCACCCCACCGGACGTGGCTTCTGCGGCGAACAGCACCATTACTCCCTTTTTGACGGCTACCGTCCAGAAGTTGCCGTCGTCGTCCATCATGAAGCCCATGTACATGTCCGCATTTGTCATGTAGGACACGGTTATGCAGAATCCGGCCGAACGGTTATCGCATTTCATCACCCCAGCTCCGACCGATGCGTTTTGAAATGCCACGTTCAGGGAGATCTCACTGAATTTCGGATTGGAACTTTCCATTTTGTTCAGTATCCAATTTCCGCTGTAATTCAGAGGCATATTCTCTGCCATTTTCGGAACTTCGTTGTTCCTGACGAAGATTATTTTGTATGATTCCGCAACACCGCTGACTCCGTTATAATGCACAGCGGAAACGTTATACACATTCGGAGAAGCCATATTCCCCATGGCCTGGAACGGTCCGCCCGGAAGATCAACGGCGAACCTTATGATATTGCCGGCGACACCTCCTGAGAAATCCACTCCGTTGAGCGACCCTTTCAGTATTCCGTTGACATATGACTTCAAGGATAATTCCAAAGGCATGTTGTTCTCAGGACCTTCTTTGAAATTTCCGGTGGAATCGTACATTTTTACATAATAGGCGGACCATTCTCCCTCCACATTGTCCTTGTAATCATAGTTATAGTACTGAGATTTCTTATCAACCTGAATGTTCAATAGTATGGAAGAAATGAGTAATAGTGCCACAGCGACGATTAGTAACTTGCGGTTTATTCCTTCCATGCATCCCAACCACATTTAACAAATATAAATATGGGCCTCACTACTTGAATTCTGAGAACTTACGGGCGGGTTATTGACGAATATACCTTTTCAAGTTTCTCGGCCGTTGCGCGCATCGAGTTCTCCTCTGCGGTCCTCCGTGCACCTACGGATATCTGTTCATGCTCCGCGAAACACTTTCTGATCGCTTCCGCGCACTCCTCTTCCGAATGTTCAAAAAGATATCCGTTCACTCCGTTTCTGATCACTTCGGAGAACGCTCGCCCGTTCGCACATGCCGCAGGGAGTTCACAGCCCATTGCTTCAAGTGTCGTGAGGCCCTGGGTCTCGAACCTTGAACATGAGGCTGCCACGTCTGCAGCGGAATAATGAGCAACGAGATCCTCGTCTGGAACAAATCCCGCAAATGTCACACGTTCATTAAGGCCCAAATCGGTCGTCAGCTTTCTGAGATCATCGCCGACTGGACCTTTGCCGACAATCAGAAGGGAAATGTCATCGTCAAGCAACTTCATCGAACGGATCAACATATCGATATTTTTCTCTCCGGAAAGTCTGCCGGCACATATGATTACCTTCTTATCTTCCAGGCCATATTTTTTCCTTGTCTCCGAGCCTGCCTTGGGATCTCTTCTGAATCTTTCGGCATCGATGCCTATGTGGATCACTTCCAATCTCTTCGGAACCACGCCGTTCTCCTTCAGCTCCGTCGCCACGGGATGAGTTGGAACAATCAAGACTGCCGGCCGTTTGAGAAGATTCCTCAAGTAAATCCAGGAAAGCCTCCTGAGAAGATCTTCGGGAAGTTTTATCGGGGAATACATTCCAACAACTTCGCTGACTGACGTTACGTACGTGATCACTGCGGGAATTTTGAGTGTGCGTGACGCGATCAACCCTTTCAGAACCATGAACGCGACGCCGTACAGATGTATCACGTCTGGATTGAATTTCTTTATTTCCTCGATCTTATTCGAACGGTATATGGGTAAAAAATAATCGGGATATTTCTTGAATTTCATCGCCTTGAAATAAACCACGCCTTCTCTTCTGAATTCTTTCCCGGGATCGGGTGCAAACACCTTTACATCATGTCCCAGCGCTTCCAATTCCGCCTGAACAGTCTCGACAGCAACAACAACTCCGTCCTTTGTGGGATAATAGCTGTCGGTGACCAGAGCGATTCTCATGTTAGCGGAATATAGACTGAATGAATAAACTTTTTGTGATTGTTCCGAAAAATCCGTTCACGATATCGTTACCGTGATCCTGAAATCTTCTGTTTGAAATCCCGTAAAAGGGCTCTGACCCCGACCCCTTTATCATTCGGACTCAATTGATTCATCGTCTGAACCAGAAGATATATCAAATATCCCGTGAAAACAATGTGCAGCATATTCCTTACGAAGAGAAGCGTTACCATTGTCGAATTTAATTCCACAATCTCCTGATAGAATGCTCCGCAGAAAAACGAAATCGCAGCGTAAATTATGGCGATAATCAAAATTCTGTTTCTCTGTTCCATTCCAAAAAGTCCAATTTGCGTGATTGCTGTCAACATCAGAACCCATATCACGAACTGTGCCGAGAAGACCTTGTTGAAAGTGAGGAACACCATCACGGATATTATTCCCGCGAAGATTATGATCTTCTTCATATCCTCATGTTCCATCGATTCTCTTTTTCTGTATAATGCAATGAATAACCACAGTATGAACAACAAAACCGCCGCGACGAGAAGGTAAATCATGAATGGTTCCACAGCGTCCGGTAATGAACCTTCGATATTGTGCGACGCGTAGCTGAAAGAAACATGTGCGAGACCGGGGCTGAATATATTGGCGAACAACATTATTGAGGATACGACAGATTCGATCTGAATTCCTCTGTCTGTGTGATACGACAGATAGTCGAACGCTGTTGATATATCAGAAATAAGGAACGGCAGCGAAATTATCACTGCGACCACCAGTGGCAACAGGATTCCCCTTATGGCATTGCAATAGTCCTTCTTGATCAGCAAGGGGATCAAAAATACAGGAATGAAAAAAATCGGAAACAGCTTGGTCATTGCACCGATCGCGATGGTGATCCATGCATAATCGTACTTTTTCTGAAGATAAAAGTAGATTCCGATTATACATATCACAACAGGAAAAATATCATTCCTGGCAAAGAGGAAAATATTCGTCATAAAAAGCGTCAAAGCCGCAAAGACCAAAATACGGATGTTGGTGGAATCAAAGAGTTTCGCGATCTTCAGAAGAAATACGGTTCCGACCAGGAAACATACCAGTGCCATTATTGAAAAAATAACGCAATATGTCTGCAGGTCGGAAGTGAACAGCCTTGGAAACGCTATAAACGGTATGGTGAACGGCGGATATTCGAAAACGAAGTCACTATACGGCATCTGTCCATCGAAGATATTGGTCGCATACTCGAAGTACAGATACACATCGTTTCTGTACACAAACATGCCGTGGACTTCCAGAAGAATTACCAGAAAAACAGCCGAAACAAGAATGAAAATCCATATCAATTTCCTGTTTTCGGGAAGAAGGTCGAAAAACTTCGAACATTTTTCTTTCACATTCTGAAACATATCCAAATCTGTGAGACGGTTTCGAATATATATCTCTGCCCGAATTAGATAACCTTTACAAACACAGACCGCATGGGGGAGAAATACAGGAGGGCAAGTTTTGGGATTAGGTGATTGGCTCTTTGGAATCTTTGAACCTTATGGTGCATTAGCATTGCTCCTGTTCATCATGCTCATCTTTTTCATAGATGCGATAATTTTCCCGACGCTTCCCGAATTATTCTTCGTAATCGTGATAGTATCTGGCGGTGGCGGACTCTTGTTCGGAGTCGAAGTACTTATCGTGGTTGCCATCGCAGAGATTCTGGGTGTGACCTTGCTATATCTCATCGTAGAAAAGATCAAGGTCCCGAAAAAACTCAAGAACATCGTCGACCGGTACATCAAATTCCTCGTCGTAAGTGATGAACGGATCCTGCTTGTGAATCGTGTAGCACCGGTTATTCCATTCACGGGAGCATTCATCAGCCTGGTCGAGAGCTGGAAGTACACCAAAAGCATGCTCTACATACTGATAGGATGTCTCGTGAAATATGGCATAATTATGATGATCGTCGTCTTCCTCAACGAAAAATATGCAAACGAAGTTACGCAGTACACCCTGGTGTTCATCATAATAGTCATCGCCATCAGTCTCGTAGCCTCATTCCTCAGGAAGAAAAAACTGGAAAAGGAGGGATTGATTGAAAATAGTTGATGTTAACCCATTCTTCCATCCGTATCTCGGTGGGATTGAGGCGCGTTTGTTGGATACATGCAGATTATTCGCAAAGAAAGGCCACGATGTCACAATGGTCACCGGCCAGCTTCCTGGAACTGAAGCTGAAGAGGAGATGGACGGTTTCAAAATAATCCGTTTGGAGTCCAGGTTCATAGACATCTACAATCCGCCGTTCATCTCATCGAAGAACGTTCTTGAAACGATTGAATCACTGAATGCGGATATCGTCAATTACAACTACAGATGGGCTCCGTCGTACAATAAGGACATGGGCGCCTACAAAGGAAAGAAGGTTTTCACGTACCACAACATGTGGGGGGAGGGTCTCGGTCTGACCGGTAAATTCTCTGAGATCAGCGATAATCGTTACAGAAAGTATCTGGAAACGTATAATCACATCATATGCGTGAGCAACTTCGTACGTGACGATATCGTAGCGAGAGGTTTTGCACCTGAAATTGTCTCCACTGTTCCATCCTGCCTGAATTCCCTGCCGGAAATGGCCGACAAAGAGGGAGATTTCATCCTGTCACTGGGGCGTCTCGTGAAGACGAAGGGGTTGGATTACATGATGGAGGCCATGCGGGACATCGACTGCAAACTGATCATCTGCGGTAAAGGTCCGGAAGCGAAACATCTCACCAAACTCGTCAAAAAATTCAAACTTGAGGACAAGGTTGAAATCAAAGGCTGGGTCAGTGATGAAGAGAAGGAGGAACTGATGAGCACATGCAAAATGTTCGTCATGCCTTCGATATTCGAATCATTAGGCCTCACTGCGTTGGAAGTTATGTCCTACGGACGGCCGATGGTCTGCACTGACGTTAACGGATTGCCTGAAACTGTCGGTGACGGCGGGATCATAATCCCTGCAAAGGACCCTAAGGCCATATCCGAAGCCGTCAACTCACTTCTTGGAAATAATGAAAAAAGAAAAGAGTTTGGAATCGCCGCCCGTAAACAGACGGAGAAATTCCTTTGGGAAGATCATATCGATGAGATTCTCAGAATCTATCAATCAGTCATTGACGGATGAATCAGTTGACCATATCCAACCATTTCAGGTACTTCAGGTCTTTTCCTGTGACGATCTCCCTGAACTTCGCTGCGAGCTTCTTTCCGATGGGTCCGGGCTTTCCGTCGCCTATCGCTCTGTCATCAACCTTTGTGACAATGTGCACTTCAGCCGCGGTTCCGGTCATGAAGACCTCGTCCGCGGTGTACAGCTCGATCCTTGAGATATCCGTCTCAATGACCTCATGACCAAGATCCCTGGCAACCTCGATTATCGAGTTGCGTGTGATTCCTTCGAGTATGCTGTTCGACGGCTTCGGAGTGTACAGTTTCCCGTTCTTGATTATGAATATGTTCTCTCCACTGCATTCTGCAATGTATCCGAGGTCGTTCAGCATGACCGCCTCATCCGCTCCCTTTGAAACTGCTTCCCTCTTCGCGAGACATGATGTCACATACACACCATTGACCTTCGCTCCGGCCGGGGCTGTAAGGTTGGACGGCCTCATCCATGACGATGTCAGAAGCGATGCACCTTTTTCTGCCGAATCCTCGCCGAGATATGATCCCAGCCAGACAGACGTGACCGTGAAGCTGACAGGGACTCCGATCGGGTTCAGACCGACCGCCTCTCCGTTGAGGAACACGCACGGTTTGACGTAATCAACCTTCGGGCCGTTTATCCTGACGGTGTCTTTGATGGCGGTCCTGATCTCCTCTTCCGTGTACGGTATGTCAAAGCACATGACCTTGCAGCCGTTGACCATTCTTTTGACGTGATCTTTGAGTTTGAAAATGGCCGGGCCTTTATCAGTCTGGTAGACGCGGATACCTTCGAATACGCCGGTACCGTAGTTCAAAGCGTGTGCTAACACGTGAACCCTGGCATCTTCCCAGTTGACAAACTTTCCATCCACCCATATTTTGCTGGTTTTTTCCATTTTTCTCCCTCCGATCATAACGCACTGAGCGTCTTAACGTAGCGTTCCGGTTTCGTTCTCTCTATTATTTCTTCGACCTGGGCCGAGCCACCTATCAGACCGACCATTCCATCGGTCGTGGATATCAGCGCATACGCCGATTGCCCATCTTCCTCTATCATTTGGACGCATGCCACGTCCTGAAGCCTCTGCAGCCTGTCTATTACAAGCTCTGCGGAATCCTTTCCGATTACTGAAAGGACCATTCTGGCCTTTCCCGGCTGTTCACATTTTCCGACCACGATCGTTTCAACGTTGATCTTGTTCCTTGTGAATTCACCCATGATCCTCTGCATCACACCGAATTCGTTCTTTACAACCAGTGATATCACGTGCATTTGAATCGCCTCCACTCTCATCTCATAATAGGTATTTATTATATAACGCTCGAACGGACACTATTGTGTCCGGAACGATTGACGTTACGGACAGATCATACGTTCAAAATCTTGTCTACGGCATCCCTGAAAGTGAACTTCTCAGTGACCTTGAAGGATTTGCATCCGAGCCTGTCTCCGAAACTGACGTCGGCATCACTGTTTCCGATCATGAATGATTCTTTAACGTTGATGTGGTGTTTCGCAACCGCCGCAATGCCCATTCCAACCTCTGGTTTCCTGCACCCGCAGTTCTCGTCTGGATGGTGCGGACAGATGAAAATATCATCAATCCTTCCGCCTTTGGATTCAATATCTTTCAACATCTTCTGGTGTATGGCATCCAACGTCTCTCTTGAGAATTTTCCTCTTGATATCCCCGACTGATTGGTGATCATTATTACCAAGTATCCCGCATCGTTCAGCTTCTTGATGGATTGCGGAACATAGTCGAATAAAACGAACTTGGACGGATCGTCACAATATGGAACGTCTTTCGCAACCGTGTCATCACGGTCTACGAACACTGCCTTCTTTCCATAGATGTTCCTTTCCACGAGACCGCATATCGCATGCCCCGCAACGAAGTATCCTTCCTGAATGTGCGGTGTTGACGTGGAATTGATTATCAATGCGTAATCCGCAATGTCCTTCATCACTCCCTTCGGACCGGTCCATGATATGTTTATCGCACCTATTTCCTTGGCAGCGTTCATTGCTTCAATGACATTTTTCGAATTGCCGGATGTTGAAATGCCGATGATCGCATCACCTTTGCGGGCATGTGCCAGCACCTGTCTCTTGAACACCAGGTCAAACGAATAATCGTTACCTATGGCAGACATCGGTGCAATCGCTGAAAGTGAGATTGCAGACATCGGCGGGCGGTCGAAGAGATATTTTCCGGTGAATTCCGCAGCTATGTGCTGCGCATCGGCGGATGAACCTCCGTTGCCCATGAAAATGATCTTGTTGCCTTTGCGGATGACGTCGGTGAGAACATCCGCTATTTTCACGACCATTTCCGTATCCATGTTCAGAATAACATCTGCACTTTCTTTCATTTCGGCCGCTATTAGATCCTTCATCGACTTTTCCCGTCCATCGCCTTGGCTGTATTGCGATAATATTGGCTATATTTATGTTGAATGCTTTAATATTCTCTAAAAACAATCGATTATGTCGTTTTATTGGTGAAAATAGCATATTTACTAAAAATCCAATTCAATACAATCTCCACGCCGCTTGTGATTATCTTCGCAAGGAAGTCCTCCGTTCCCATGAACATCCCTCCGAATCCGATGTTCACCAAAAGCGGGAACATCAGGAACGCCATCACTCCCGTCAGGATTCTGGCGCCGAAGAATGATGACAGCTCCTTGGCCACAATGCGCGGTTCCAGAGATCTGCATGAGAACACGAACCATTTGTTCACGATGAATGCGAAGAAGACACTGCATATCCACGATAATATGTTGCTTATGGATGTGTTGATCCCCATCTCCACGAACATTATGTACGTCAGAAGAGATATTATGACGGTGAATCCGCCGAATATGAGGTAGAGTATGGCCTCTTTGTGATTTTCATACATTCCTCGAACGGACTCCATTCAACCCTCTCATCATGTGCGTTGTATATAATTCAAGCGACATGGATGCGAAGACTCGAAACTACCCATTAAAAAAAATATGTACCGTTAAATATTTGATTAAGATTAATGAACATAATGAATTTCAGCATGAGTTCGATTCTGTCATTCATCAAGAAACCTCTGTTTCTGATAGTGTTACTCGGACTGCTGATTAGGTTCGTGCTCATTCCTCTCGCGTATGACTTCGATATCTACCATTGGGCGATGATCATCTCAAACATCAATGGCGGTCACAATCTTTACGATCTTGACGGTTACTATTACACTCCCGTCTGGGGATATCTCCTTGGGTTCATGTCCTCGATATCTGAATTCTTCTTCAACGGTCTGTTGGGGATGAGATTCACCGATCTCCTGCTGATTGAAAATCTGGAGTGGCCATATCACATCGCCACCGTTACCACGATAACATTCAGTTTCCTTATGAAAATCCCCATAATAATCTGCGATATAATCGTCGGATATCTGATATACTGGCTCATTAAAGATCGCACGGGTGACGTGAAGAAGGCAACAACCGGATTCGGATTGTGGTTCCTGTGTCCGATCGTCATCTATATGTCTGGAATTCAAGCACAGTTCGATTCGTTCTCCGCCCTATTCATCATGCTTTCTATCATCCTGTTGTACAAGGACAAATGTTTCCTCGGCGGAGCCATGTTTTCCTTGGCCGTACTTCTGAAATTCTTCCCAGGATTCTGCATCTTTGTTGTATTAGCATACATTGTTGCAAAACACAAGGGCGACGGCCTCACAAAGAAAAAACTGTTGGAAACCATTCTAGGAATGGTCATCATGGCCATAATCATAGTTTTACCAGTGGTACTCAACGGCCAATTAGAGAGTATGTTATCATTCATAACCGGAAGGACAGGTCAGAGCGGACAGAACTTCCTGACGATCATCGCCATCGGTATTGCGGTCCTCATTGCAATGGTTCTCGGATACATGATGTACCGCACACCTGCTGAAGACGTGGATCGTAAATTATTCACCTACGCATTCATAGCGATAGCAGCATCGACGCTCATTTCAATGGCCCCACAGTACTTCATCGTCGCAATACCGTTCATGATCCTTCACATAGTATCCGAGGAAAGAAGTTACATGAAGTGCCTGACGATAATCACATTCTCCGCACTTGCAACCGCCTTGGTGCTCAACAACTTCTCGCTATTCTGCAGTCTTGCAGCCTACACGGGACTGGTTTCCCCGGAATGGGTCGTCTCATGCATGCAGTTCTTGGAAACAGGTCTGGGATTCAATCTGGTTGCCACGCTTTCAATGGTAAACCTCATAATGTATGCTGGAACAGTCCTAATAATTGTCTTCTTCTTCGCGGATGACGTGAAAAAATACAGTCCCAAACTGGGAAAATTCATCCTAAAATTAAAGCATGGGAGGCATTACGATGAAGCGTGATTTTATCACCATATTGAGTGTGATCATATTCGCCGTGGTGATAATCGGAGAGGTCGTGGTGTACACATCCGGAACAGATGATTTCAACATAGATGCCACCAAGGAATCGGGTAACGTAGAATACACAATATCCGTGAACGGCGCCCAGGTTTACACTGTGTTGGCGATGGACAACGGCAGTATGAAGGCAATGGATGAGATTTACATCTACTACGACAGAAACTACGCAACCCGATACGAATACGATGTCGGAGCGATAGGTTCCACTCCGTTCACACATGATTTCTATATCGATCAATTGGTCAAACTCCTCAGAAATGCCAGCAGCACACCCGTGAGAATACTTTCAGCCGACGAGCTCGCCAAAGCGATGGATGATGATATCGGCACACCATTCCAGAAAGGATTGGTCGTCGTGTCCGGAGCTTTGCCCGACAAAGTATACGGAGATTCGAAGGATGTTGACGTCTTTGATTGGCTCAACGACGGCGGGCGCCTCTACTGGGCGGGAAATCTTCTCGGTAAATATATCGCGACAGCAGATGGCATAGAAACGGCCTCGTCCGTGGATCAAAATAAATTCTTCGCAGATAGTTTGAACACCGGCGACACCTCTTTCGTTGACAAGGACGACGAAACCAACACACTGAGATACAACCTGAGCCTGAAAAACAATGACGTCAGATACGGAATCAACGTCGCCCAGCTTCCTGCAGGAACAAACTATCGCACCGCAGGGTACACTGACGGTGTATACTCGAGTGTAGCTATGGTCGAGTACGGAAACGGAATGGTGTGCGTTCTTGGTGGCAACCTGAAGAAGATTCAATGCAGCGACATGTCACAACTCCTTTCATCAAACGTCGTCCATACAACGGAGGTCAAACAAGTTTTTGAGGGTGATGTCCAGTTCGGAAAGGTCACTGGAAAAATCGATGTCTCCGGCTTCACCGGCAACGTTTCAATATACGCATACCTCGGAGGATATTTCCAGGTTTACGGCAGACACTTCTCTTTCTGAAGTTGTAAAAACGCTCAGTCCTATGAGATAAAAAATATACTACAAAGGACATGCTGAGCTTTGAAAAACACATTGCAACCAACAGCACATACTCTGTCTGTGGGTCACTTTGGAGACGGATGAGGAATGAAATCCAATGCAGTATTGACCACTATTTTCGTAGTTCTCCTAGCCGTAGTACTCGCTGGGGAGGCCTACGTCTACATGTGGGATACCGATCGGAATTCCTCAGACGTCTACGAAACGGACGATGGTATCGGATACACCATCACTTCAGGTGGATCGGAAGTCTACTCCGTGCTGTTAATGGATAATGCATTCGATGCAAATGCCGGTTATTACGTGTACTACGATGAAAGATACCATTCCAACGTCGAAAGGGTCGCCACACCGATCGGTGCCAGAGCATTCACAGAAGACTACTACATCTCACAGCTTGTCAGTATGCTGAGATATCGCGACATTTCTATAGAGATGCTGAATGCCGACGAACTTGCCGAGAAAATGATCTCCGGAGATACTTCCAAAGGGCTGATCATGCTGTCCGGAGCAATTCCGGACACCGTCTACGGAGATGCGAAAAAGGTCGACATCATCGATTGGCTTAACGACGGCGGTCGTCTCTACTGGGCAGGAAACTTCCTGGGGGCATTCATTTCAACCATGACGGGTGTTGTACCGGTCACGGGCGATTATCAGACCGCATTCCTGGGATCAAAATGTTTGAACGACAGCGATACCGTACGAGTACTGTCAGACATCACTTCTACCAACAATTTCAGAAACACGCTCTCACTGAAGAGCAATGAGGTCAAATACGGAATCAGAACAGATGACCTCACACGAACGTTCCTTGCGGTCGGATACACCGACGGCGAATATTCGAGCATCGTCATGACCGAATGCGGAAATGGGATGATATGTATTCTCGGCGGCGACTACTCGAACAACCAAAGACATGATCTGGCACAGCTTCTTTCGTCAGGCATTTCATTTTCATCTAAAGAGATCGGTTACGCAGAAGGTTCCGTCAAACGCACGACCGTGACGGGAGAGATCACTGAAATCAATGCAACACTGAGCACGGGAGATTCCTGCTTCATTTACGTCTACTATGGTAAATATTATCCCGTCTACGCCATGTTCAAGGAGTTGGTCATATCGTAGACATCATCGGAAAGATCAACTCCGCATTCAGAGGGAAGGATTCCCGAGAAATCTCCGCACCGTTCATTTGTAAAACCATCATTATTGTACTGATCATCGGCATTATAGTAAGACTGGTGGTCGGATTCTTCATGACGTACGTCTTCGACATGCAGCACTGGGGAGTCGTCGTACAGAACATCAACAGCGGAAGCGGACTGTACGAAATCACCGGATACTTCTACACTCCGGTCTGGGGATACATCCTCGGAATGGGTTCATTCCTTCAGGACATCCTGGGAATAGATTTGATCGGTGCAAGATTGACTGAAATGCTTCCTGTTGAAGATATCGAATATTTCGTTGCAACGTACACCACGCCAGCATTCAACATGGGCATCAAGATCCTCTTCCTGATAAGCGACATAGTCGTCGGATACCTTATCTTCTGGCTCATACGCGATTACACCGGTGACCACAAGAAAGCAGTGCTCGGATTCGCATTGTGGTTCCTCTGTCCGTTGGTCATCTCCGTCGGCTTCATAATCGGGATGTTCGACTCCATCGTTGCGTTGATGACCTTACTTTCGGTCATAATGCTGAGGAAGGGTCGTTACGCTGAAGCGGGCGCATTGCTTGCGTTGGCCTCACTAACGAAGTTCTTCCCCGCATTCCTGGCGCCAGTGTTCTTCGCGTACATCATATCGAAACACCGCGAGGAAGGCACAGCAACAAAGAATACGATCTATTTCATCATCGGTGCTGCAGTGATGTCCGTCATCATTCTGTTACCACAGATGCTGGACGGAACGTTCGCCGACTGTTTCCTGTTCATCACATCGAGGATAAGCAACGGAATGGGCTCATCCATAGTCGGAACCATCGGAGGATATGTTGCCGTCATCGCATACGCACTGGCTCTACTGATCTCCGTACTTTACGCAAAGAAACTCATCAAACTCGAGAACAAGGACGACCTGAACAAAAAAATGATGGATGCCGTGTTCGTTATCGTCACGATCCTATTCATTTATCCGCCTTTGCCGCAGTACATACTCCTGCTCGTACCGTTCCTGATATTCATGGTGATGTCCAACAGAAGGTACATGCTGCCACTCATACTGCTGATGATCGGTACCACACTGGCCACGGCCCAGGGCGGACCGATTGACCTCGTTGCGATCGGTGCATTCACGGACCTCATAAACCTTGATTCCCTGCTACCGTTGATAGATGCATACTCCACACCGATCTTCGGCATTCCGTTGATCAAGATCATTGGAGGAATCGGCCTGGTGATACAGTACATCGGAATCCTGGTGATACTGTGGATCCGCTTTGAGGACGACATAAGAAAATTCCTCGACAAAAGGAAGAATGCCACGGACGTCTGATTGCCGCTTTCCAATAATATTATTATATGGACAAGGTATCGACCTGAATATGAGTGCTGGGAAAGCTTTATCCGTTGCAAGTGTCGTGATATCCGCGATATCGCTCGCAATCGGATTCTGGGGCAGCAACGGTGTGATGACCTTCGCTTCCCTTATGGCCCTTTGTTTTTCCATTGTGAACGTGAAGTACTCACCGGGCCGTTTCCGCCTTGCCATGATCATGTCTTTAGTGCTGATCATATGCACTGTCCTGATAACCACTGTATTCTCATATGAAACGCTGGTCAGGGACGGAACGATGGCCAAAGACACGTGGAGCTACACCGCTGCCATCATCCAGGCGATTGCTGTAATTCCTGTTGCATTCATGTCATATTTCGCCATCGCGGCATTCTCGAACGCATCATACAACTGGGCGGTTGTCTCGGGATTGACGACATTCATAGGCCTCGGCATTCACACCGCGGGTTATGCAATGACATATGCATTCTACATACTAGACCTTGAAAAAGGACTCAGCGAGAACTCGTACGTACTTTACGGACTCATGATCGGAATGTTCTCACTGATAATATTCACGATAATCCTAAACCGTATCTTCCTGAAGAATCGTTATCTCATAACATCTAACGGATTGGAGGTGATGCCTTGAATTCAGTAGAATCCAGCATTTCTCCCGGAGATGATAAAAAGAGTGCTGAACGCAGCACCATCAGTCAGACCGATATGAAAGAGCGCCGCATAGCGTGGACTATCCTTATTCTCGGTCCGCTTTCCATGGCGGCCATGTTCGCTTACGTCACATTGGGATACGCCCCGGGTCTGGATGCGGGACATCCTGTAGAGTATCTTCAGATGACCTGTCTGCTCTGGGCGATCATCATGACCGTCATCCCGATACTCAGACTTACCCGGGTCATTGCCCTTCCGCTCTGGTTCTCGGCGATTGTGTACGGACACATGTATCTGTACGTGATCTCACTGTGCCAGGGTATGTACCTCAACGTTGCATGGTGGGGTGACTTCACCCACATAATCGCAGGATTGATCGTGGCATCCATTGTATTCATAGGATTGTGCCTCATGGAGGCCCGTTCTCCAGGACATGTGACCTTCGGATCCAACAAAGGTCTGCTATTCATGTTATTCCTTGTGGCCATGAGCTTCGGCGGAATATGGGAAATGATGGAGGGATTCACCGACTTCATCAGTGGTCAGTCGTACATGATCTACGGGTCCACGGACACTGTTGCAGACATCACTGCAGACCTGACTGGAACGCTCATCATGGTGACGATCGCATCCATGATCCTGAAGAAACAGGGTGCTGAAGGCGTTGCATCAAAGGTCAGACTCGGCAGGAATTCCATTGAGCACTGACTCGAATAATTAATATCCTCGATACAATACCCCATTATGGAGATGGACAGCGTCAAGAAATATCAACTGACCCTGATAACGCTTTTCGCTATCGCCTGTGCAATCTATCTCATTGTAGTATTCTTCACTGATATGATGACGGAGGTCATGGAAGACCGTTTCACGAACGCCGAGGCATTGTTCAACGGAATCTCCCTGGAGATGGAATATCCTCCGTTCGCAATATTCTTCATAGCCATTCCCAGAGTGTTCGCGGCCGACCCGTTCGGATATAACATCGGATACGTCATTATGGTGTTCGCATTCTTCGCGATCGGCCTTTACTTCGTGGACAAACTTGCCGAATTCTATCAGAGGGACAGAAAAAAACTGATGCTTGTATACACCGTACTGATGCTGATCCTTTTCGAATTCGTCGTCGACCGTTATGACATATTCCCTGTTGTTCTCACACTTATCGCAGTCTACTTCTTCATAACGAAGAAATACGTCTGGGCGTTCGTCTTCCTTTCACTTGGAATGATGACGAAACTGTATCCCGCAATACTGTTTCCGATCTTCCTTATCCCACTGCTTATCGACAGGGATTGGAAGAACATTCTCACTGGCATCGGTGCATTCATACTCGTCGCACTTGCTGTAGCTGGTGCGATACTGCTGATAGATTCCAACATAATATCGTACTTCCTCACCTATCATCAGGACAGACCGCTTCAGTTGGAATCGGTTGCGGCATCCTTTATCTACGTCTTCAAAATGCTCGGCCTGACTGACGCATGGATTGACAATAGCTCAGGATCGGATAATCTCATGGGGCCATTACCTGATGCCGTCGCATCGATGCTAACGGCGCTGATGCTGGTATTGATAATACTCGTCTACCCACTCTTCATGTACCTCTACAATAAAGCTAAGGACGTTGACACAAAGAACCTGTTCCTTGGAATTGCGATCATCTTCGTCATAATGCTCTTCATCGTCGTCGGAAAGGTGTATTCATCACAGTATCTGCTTTGGATCATACCGCCGCTCGTCTGCATATTCATGACCAATATCGACATGAAGGTAAAACAGAACTTGTTCTGGCTGACAGTGATTATTCTCATACTGACCCAGATCAACTTTGCGTACAACATCGGTTATCTTGGCGGCGGCGATGCGATCAATGATTTCGGCATGATGATCATCCTTGCACGCAACATTCTGACGCTGGTCCTTTTGTATCTTTTCGGTAAAATTGTATATGATAGGTATAAGACACCATCAGGAAATTCCACAGAGGAAATCCACGCATAGAATTGAAATACTTCTTCATAATCTCTGAATATGGTATAACATGTCTGGAACGTGTACTGTCATCATTCCGACCTATAACGAAGAGAAGAATATCGTCAATATGGCGAAAGCTATCAGAGAAGCTTATCCCGAATTCAAAATAAGATTCATGGATGATAACTCCACCGATAGTTCCAAGAAACTAATCGAGGAATTGAATGACCCGTTGACGAAATTAGTCTCCCGGGATCCCGCGAAAAGGGGATTGGCGGCAAGCGTATTACAAGGAATACGGGAATGTGACACGGATTATTTCATGAACATGGATTGTGATTTTCAGCATCCCGTGAGTGCACTCGCCGATATGTACAAAAAAATGGAAGAAGGCTGTGACCTTTGCGTAGGAACCCGAGTCGACAGGTTTGCGTTGGGATTCAAAAGATGGCTCGGCTCATGGGTTTTCAACATATTCGCAGATCTTTACCTCATATCAAAGGGAAAGAGAATATCGAAGGACATAATGAGCGGACTCTTTGCGGGACGGACAGATATATTCGTACCAGTAATCAATAAAAACTTCGACGGAATGAAAATGAGGGGATGGAAAGTCCTTCTAGACCTGTTGAAATTCGGCCCTTCTGACATCAAAATTGTCAATTCGTATTACAGATTCGGAAAGAGAATGGAAGGAGAATCACACATTAGCTCAAACGTTGTAATCGATACATTCGACCAACTTGGGCGTGTGGGCAGATTCTGCGCCAAATTCTGCGAAAAGTTCAGAAGCGATTAATTCTCGTATCTCCACGACGTTACGCCGTTTGGTTCGAACATAAATTCTGTAAGCTCGGCTCCAGCCTTCTTCAGTGCTTCGGACACCGCAGGTTTCTTATCATACTCGCAGATGAAATACATGAAACCGCCGCCTCCCGCACCAGATACTTTTCCGCCTATCGCACCATTTGCCTTTGCCACATCATAGAGCTTATCGATGTGTCTGTTGGAGACTTTACTTGAGAATTGTTTCTTATATCCCCATGCGTCATCCAATTTCTCTCCGGCAAGATTTATGTTTCCGTCTTCCAGAGACTTGCCGAGTTCCCTGGCGAGTACCTTTGATGCTTCCAAAGCATTCTCGTTCAATCCTTTTTGGGTGGATTCCTTCTGTGCCTGGATCATATCTGCAGATTCACGTGTTATTCTCGTATAACATAGTATGGAGCGACACTGTAACTCGTTTATTACATCCTGTTTGATATTCACGGGCTTTACTTCCACATTGCCATTTTTCATGTCCAAGTAGTTGAAGCCGCCGAACACTGCCGCATACTGGTCCTGATGACCGCCGGCAAGGCCAATATCTTCTCTTTCCAAGTGGTATGAGAGTTTTGCCATTTCGTATTTGGACATATCATGATTCGTCCAGTTTGCTACCGCTGCGATCATTGCCACGATCATAGTGGACGATCCCCCGAGGCCCGATCCAGATGGGACATCGGAATGTATCAGCATGTCGAACCCCTTTTCAATCTCGAAGTGATTGGCAACCGCCTTGATGAGATCCATGTTGCCGTCAAGTTTGAATGGCCTGTTCTTCAGTGATCTTTTGTACCTTCCATAATATCTGGACTCGACATTCATTATCATGTCCTTTCTCGGCGTAAGCGTACAATAGGAATATTTGTTAATTGTAGTGTTGAATACGAATCCGCCTTTCTGCGACGCGTATGGATCGACATCGGTTCCACCTCCCGCTATACCTATCCTAAGTGGTGCCCTCGATCTGATAAATTCTGCCATGATTCCCATCCTCTTGAACCTGTACTGTTTTAAAATATTTTTCAGACTAACATTGGATAATACTTCATATTTTTAAATATGCCTACTTGAAAAGAGGGGTCCCCGCCCATTATTACGTACTCACTGCTTTTTTGATATGGTTTCGCCTGTCATTATGACCCCGTCGCCTAAAACGACTCCCTGCAGAACGCAGTTCGAAATCACGCAGTTTTTGCCGATGATACTTTCAAACAATTTGGAAGCGGATATCCTCGAACCTTCCATTACCATCGATCCTTTGATCTCGGAGTCCTCAACCACCGCATTCCTGGAAACTATCGCAGCCGACAGTTCCGATCTGGATATTTTTGATCCTGTACCGGCATATGATGACGTTTTGTGATTTCCTTTCCTCTCGGCCATTATCACGTTCGTCCCAAGGAGATCAGACGGGCGCCCGACATCCTTCCACAGGCCATTCATTGTGTGACCCTGGATCCTTCTTCCCCTGCGAATCAATTCTATAACAAGGTCCTTTGAGAAATCATGCATCTGCCCTTCCGGGACCAATTTCATAACATTCTTATTTACGACATAAATTCCGGCATTCACAAGATTCGAAAACACTTCTTCCGGCTTCGGTTTCTCTTTGAATTCCATTATCCTTCCGTCGTCTCCAACCCTTGCAATACCAAATTCACATGGATTTTCCACCGGAGTCAATGCTATGGTGATACAGGCATTGGTTCTGAAGTGTTCGTTTATCTGTCCAGTAATATCGGATTCCGCGAAGAGATCTCCATTGGCCGCTATGAAGACATCATCCAATCTGTCTTCCAAAAGTTTTATCGCTCCTGCAGTCCCCATAGGAACGTCTTCGTACGAATATTCGATTTTTATTCCACGGTCTGAACCGTCACCGATGCTTTTCGGAACCTGTTCAGATCTGTACCCGCATGCCAGAATTATGTGCTTCACGCCAGCATTGGCAAGTGATTCAATCAGATAATCCAGACATGGCCTGTCCAGTACGGGGAGGATTGGTTTTGGACATGTGTCTGTGAGTGGTTTCAATCTTGTACCTTTACCGCCGACCATTACAACTGCCTGTCTTACTCCCACCATTTCAAATCCCCCTGAATTTTACAACATTTCGTTCTATCTCGACACCTAACGCGTTTGCTACCGGTACGCATTTCGATCTAAGTATGTAAACTATCGGAATGCCCGCGTCCTGATCCGACAACGCTTCGAAATTAGCCATTCCCTTGGAGATTATCATGCCCGCCCCCTCTATCTCATTTTTGAGGTCTGGGTCTATCTTTTTCAAATCGAGACCTATAGCAAATTGTGACGTTGACAGAACGCGATCAAGATGTTTGTCAATACCAACTCTCTCCACATCCTCTTTCGACACGTCATTCAATATCGGTTCACCTCTGACGACTCCAACCACGCGAACGCCAATTTTCCTTATCTCATCTATCAGGATCTTGTCGAACTGCACTTCGCCGCAGTTGTCAAACAGATACACCACGGACTTGGACTTTAACAGGATGGCTTTCATTTGGTCCGTGTCGTCATATGAGATTCCTTGATTCAGTAGCGCATCTGATTTTTTCCTGAAATCATCGGGATGGTCTATCGCTATTCCGGAACCAAAATCCATAACATTACCGATTATCGACCACAACACTGCGGTTCTAAAGCTATCTTCAGACGAACGAACCATCTCCCTCGCCCTTTCGACATATTCCGATGCAACCTCGTCGGATCTTATCTTCAACTCTTTGTACGGATCGGAAACGCCCATCGCTTTGTATGCCGATCTGTGCACTTCCGTCGCCACTTCGGCAGAATTCCGCCCTTCAGCGAATTCTTTAGCATACGTTCTCATAGCCGAACTCAGTGCTGCAAACTCACATCCGTTCCCGACGAGCCTTGCCTGGAACAACACTCTCGTCATGAGACACGGTACACAGTCGGGCTGTATTTCCATGAACCTCGATTCCCGCGGGAGAATATACATCTTTGCAGGCGCGGAAACCCTGTTCTTTAAATACAGGCAAATATTATGGCGGGAACATGGTATCTGAAAAAGAATGTTCCTCCTGCGGTATGAGGCTGCTCGGACACGGAAACACGTTCTTCAAATGTCCCCAGTGCGGACAGACCGAGATCGGAAGATGTGCACAGTGCCGCGACCAGGGTATATCATACGAATGCGACAAATGCGGATTCAAAGGACCTTAAAGGTGTTGACATGGGACAGATTGCAGCAGTCTACGAACTCATGCCTGAAAGCGCGGATGTACCCCTTGATGCAATAAAGGAAAAAATCCCCGCGGTCATACCCGAAAGCATAAAGCTCCTCGCAGTGAAGATCGAGCCTATCGCATTCGGACTCAAAAAGCTCGTTCTGGAAATGATCATCGATGATTCCGTCGACGGCATTGGTACAACACTCGAGAACGCGCTCATGGCCCTCGAAGGCATCGAGAACGTTGAAAACACGTCAAGCGCACTTCTCTAAAACCTTTTCAAGAAATTATTCTTGGCGACTATTTTATCTCAGAAGACAAAAGAAAATATATGTCCCTGATTCATGGTGAACGATAATGAATGTCTTTGTAACGGGCGGTGCAGGATTTATCGGAAGCCACGTTGTAGACATGTTTTTGAAGAATGGGCTGAACATCACAGTAATGGATGAAATGCTCCATGGTGACAATCTTCACCATCTGGAAGGCCATCCTAATCTCCGAATAATAAGGTCAAACATCAATGATGTTCCTACGTTGAGAGATGGCATGAAAGGAATGGATGCCGTTTATCACTTGGTTGCAAACTCCGACGTGCAGAAAGGAGGGAAGGATCCGAATCTGGATTTTGAAAACACTCTTCTTACGACTAAGAACGTGCTTGACGTAATGGTCCTGAACAATATCAAGAAAATATTCTTCGCATCAACATCCGCAGTATATGGAAACAGACCGGGAGTTGCCCTTAGAGAAGACAGCGGATCTGCTCCGATATCATACTATGGAGCGTCCAAAGTAGCCTCTGAGGCACTTATCTCGTCATACGCGCACATGAACGACCTGAGCGCCCTTGTATTCAGACTTCCGAACGTTATCGGACCAAGACTTACTCACGGCGTCATATTCGACTTCATGCAAAAACTGAAGGATGATCCAAAAAAGCTGAGAATACTCGGCAACGGCAAACAGACCAAGGAGTACATCCACGTGTACGACGTAATAAAGGCCATGGAATTCATTCCAATTCCGTCTGAACCAGGAATGGAGGTATACAACGTCGGCACGGAATCGACGACTTCCGTCATCCAAATTGCAGATATCGTCTGCGAGAGCATGGGATACAAAGATGTCGAATACATTTTCACCGGCGGAGATGCGGGCTGGAAGGGAGATGTCCCTCTGTTCAAATACGATATCTCGAAAATCAAAGGGGTTGGATGGACAAACCATTATTCTTCAACGGATGCTGTCAGGAAAACTCTGAAAAATTTGATGGAATGATTTAGATTCAAATCTTCGTATAACACCTTAAATCTCTGTAATAGAAGAACTTAAGGTAGAAGTGCAACCCTAGGTAATACAGCTTTGGAGAAATTCTCGCACATATGTACTCCAAAGATACGGGGTTTTTCAAAAATTTATCACCAATCTCTCTGAACTCACTGCTTTTTATGTATTCACGAAATGTTTCATAATCCATGTGGACCGATGATCTCAAAATCATTATAGCGGATTTTACACCAACCCGCTCCGCCATATCTGTGCCCTGGAACTCATCAATGAGTTCTCTATAAATTCTTACTTCTTCCTTTCCTCTCTTGTTGCCAATCGAAAGGACTATCGATGTAGGGTTCTGATGATAAACATAAAGTGGCTTAGAACAGTATACTGTTTTCGAACATACGTTCATCATCCTATATGTGTGTTCGATATCCTCGGCAAACCCTGGACAAAATCTCAGACCGTTGTTTCTCAAAAACTCTGTTCTAATCAATTTAGACCATGTGACCACCGGAACTTTATCAGACATCAGCCCTTTCATCGTCTGTTCGCGATCCATAACCTTTACTTTGAATTTTTTATCAATCTCTTCGATTTCCCTGTCGAGTGACCTTATGTAATTACATATGGACATGTCTGCATCGTTGTCTTCAACCAACTTCACCATTATACTGAGAAAATCTGGATACGGCCTGTCGTCCACATCCATAAACCATACGTATTTTCCGACAGCTGCATCCAACCCTATGTTCCGAGCCCCCGCCAAGCCATCTTTATCATTTTGCATGATTACCTTATAGTCTGAGAGCACTTTGGCAAAAGTCTCTATCTTTTCCATTGTATCGTCATTCGTCTTCGAATCGACAACGAATATAACTTCAAAATCGCGGTATTCCTGCTGACCGAGATATCTTATAGCTCCCTCTATGAATTTGGAACCATTAAATATCGAAACCACTACCGTCACTGATGGCATCATTCCTTCCCTATTCCATGCTCGTATTAATGTGATTCTAATTAAAAGTCTGATTGTTCCATTCTATCTTTGGAAAAAATAGAATTGGGGTTGCCCCCGTTTACTTGTATGCGTTTTTGGCGTCCGGAATGTAACCGTCCTTCATCATCTGCGCCGTGAGATTCCTTGATCTGTGGATCATGTACTCTGCACGCTCGAAGAGTTCCTGACGGGTCAGTTTCAGCCTTGCGACACCCTGTTCCATCGCCTTCATCGCAACTGCGACAGCCTCTCTGGGGAACACTTCCCATTCGCTCATGGTCGGAATGATGTATTCCTCGTGTATTCCTTTCTCTTCCGCACATTTCGCGATTTCCTTGGCTGCAGTGATACACATCTCATCCGTGATCGTCTTTGCACGTACGTCGAGCGTTCCTCTGAATATTGCAGGGAATCCCATTGAGTTGTTGACCTGGTTCGGGAAATCAGAACGTCCGGTGGCAACGATCTTCGCACCCATTTCCTTTGCTTCCCAAGGCCATATCTCAGGCACCGGGTTTGCTGTTGCGAAGACCACTGGGTCATTTGCCATCAGCTTAACGTATTCCTTCGGGATCGTTCCAGGGCCGGGCTTTGATGCTGCTATTACGATATCGGCGTCCTTCATTGCCTCTTTCAGACCGCCTTTCTTTCCTGCACCGTTTGTTTTCTCGCAGATCTCCCATTTCTGTCTGAAATCTTTTCTGACGTCTTCTCTTTCAATGTTCAGTATTCCCTTGGAATCAACCATGCAGAGGTTCTTCGGGCTGAAACCGGTTGCGAGGAGGAGTCTTGCGATCGCGATGTTCGCTGCACCCGCACCGACCATGCATATGTTCGCATCTTCCATCTTCTTTCCAACGAGCTTCATTGCGTTGATCGCTCCTGCAACTTCTACGGTAGCGGTACCCTGCTGATCATCATGCCATACCGGGATTTTGCAGTCTTTTCTTAATTCGTCGAGAACGTCGAAACATTTCGGCATAGAGATGTCCTCGAGGTTTATTCCACCGAATGACGGTGCGATCAGTCTTACCGTCTCAATAATCTTGTCGGGGTCTTTTGTATCAAGGCATATTGGGACGCAGTCCACACCTCCGAGGTACTTGAACAGCATGGCCTTTCCTTCCATGACTGGCATCGCAGCTTCCGGTCCAATGTCCCCAAGGCCGAGAACTCTTGTTCCGTCGGAAACTACCGCGACGGTGTTCCATTTCCATGTGTGTACGTATGCCTCGTCAATATCATGGTTAATCGCTTTGCATGGCTCAGCAACGCCCGGCGAGTACCAGATTGCGAAATCGTCAAATGAACGAACGGGTGCTTTAGGCACTATCTCGATCTTGCCACCATAGAATTTGTGCATAATCATTGCATCTATTCCTGGCTGCTTTGCTTTTGCCAAACGTTCTTCAACTGTCATATTCTCGTCTTTCATTGTTTTGCCTCCCCTTTCTTACGAATTTCGTATTTTATCTGCGAATTGCAAGAATCTGCATTAAAGTATTGGTATTTATATGTAATCGAGTCTTTCTTTATTGCGTATGCCTGAATTCAAGTTGCTCCTGATAGACGGGTACATCGATGACCCCGCAGCATTAGGTGTGCCGCCATATATCTCGCCGATGATACGTGCAGTTGCCGGAGCAGCCATTGATGCGGGGGTTTCCGTAGAATATCTAACCGTCGACAGGATAAGAAAAGGCGCTTCTATTCCGAAGGCCGACGTAAGCGTAGTCCTTTCCGGGAACACCGTTCCTGGAAAATACATCCGATCGATGCCTATGTCACTGCGCGAACTGAAAGAACTGGTACCGAAACTGAAGGGCTGGAAGATGCTTGGGGGTTCCGCGGCGGATTCTGAGGTGGCAGAAGATTTCGATTTCCCGATAAAGACAGATCTTGCAGCGGCCGTATATGACGGAATAAGCGGGAAAGAGGTTGGAGAACGTCTCAGGACGTTAGAAGAATGGAACAGATGGATGCTTCTCGGCGCGGATATCGTGAAACAACATCCCGACTTCCCCATGCCTCTCGTGGCAGAGGTAGAAACATACCGCGGATGCCACAGGTACATTTCCGGCGGTTGTTCATATTGCATAGAACCGCTCAAAGGGAAGCCGCTGATGCGTTCCCCGGAGGATATCATCGCCGAATGCACGAAACTCAAAGAACTCGGAGTACGCAACGTACGCATCGGCGGACAAACCTGCATTGTATCATATGGTTCTGAAGACGATTCCGGAATTCCTAGGCCGTCGCCGAAGACAATATCAAAACTGTTCACCGCCCTGAAGGCTTTGAATTTCGATGTCCTACATGTGGATAATGCCAACCCTGCAGTGATTTCAGATTATCCAGAAGAATCTTCTGAGATACTGAAAATACTGACGGAATGTTGCACCCCTGGAAATGTGCTGGCACTTGGTATGGAAAGTGCAGATATCAACGTCATCAGGGCTAACAATCTAAACAGTTCCCCTGAGCAGACAATGACCGCAATACGCATGATCAATTCCATCGGATCGGAACGTGGGGAGAACGGCATGCCAAAGCTCCTTCCCGGTCTTAACCTCATTTCAGGACTTGATGGTGAGACTCCGGAAACATGCGGAATCAACATGGACTTCCTCAACAAGGTCGTTGATGAGGGATTGATGGTCAGAAGGATAAACATCAGACAGGTCTTATCCATAAGACGTCAATTTAGTGTAAAAGTTGACGGAAATGTGTTCAAAAAATACAAACAGGCCGTGCGCGAAAACATCGACAGGAAGATGCTGGAACGCGTCCTTCCAAAAGATACCGTCTTGAAGAACGTATACATGGAACTGGCTGATGGAAACGTTACATTTGGAAGACAGATTGGAACATATCCGCTTCTTGTCGGAATTCCGTATCCTGTGAAGACCGAAGAATTCGTTGATTGCATCATAACAGACTGGGGATTCCGTTCCGTTACTGCAATGGAATATCCGTTCAACATCAACAAAGTATCAATGTCGGCAATCTCCTCGATTCCCGGCGTTGGCAAAAAAAGAGCTGCCGGCGTCATCCGATACCGCCCGTTCAAAGATATGAACGAATTATCAAAGATAATAGACGATCCGCGGGTCACGGCCGAACTTTCCAAATACGTCTCATTCGAAAGCGATTAAGATATACTGTTGCATATACCCGTACATGCAATATCTCCGCGAAGCAAGGTTTCCGTTCCTTAAGGACTCCTCGCGCGTCGCAGAAAAGAACGACCTCACGATAGAGAAACTCACAACCTCATCGTTATTCGAAGAGGCGAGACGGAGGGGTGTGGAGAGGGTCGCGGACGCTATTGCCAGTTCCGAGGTCTCATACGTATCCCTGATGGGCTCTGACAGCGTCAGACTGATGGAAATGATGTCCTACCCCTACGCAAGAATTTTAGTTTCAGTGTTAAACGACCGTTTCCTAACAAAAAGATATGCACTGGCCGAGTCAGTAAGGATGAATAAACTGCTTGGCGAGGAATCGGCGGATACCATCCTTACGGTCTCAAGAGAACTGGGTGTCAACTCCACGGAAACAGACGGAGAACTGAAGATGCATTTCTCCGACTACATACGATTCTCCGTAAGGATCAAAAGTCCAGAGTGGAAGTTGGTTAACACTGAGGTCCACAAAGGTTACGTCATGATCCCGAAGGAACGTTTCTACCGTGTCCTTCAGAATGCGTTGCAGGACAGATTAGAAGATGAACTTCCGCTTCCCATACCCGAGGAAATTGCCAAAGCTGTGAAGAAGGACGCGGATCACTTGAAGATCATCCTCGGAGAGATGAAGAGCAAATTCAATCCCGCTTCCGGAGGCGACCTCAAAACAGAATTCCTGCCACCGTGCATGAAAGCATTACTCGCAGGAACACAGAATGGTGTGAACCTACCACACAGCGGAAGATTCGCATTAGTGTCATTTTTACACACATTAGGAATGGATTCCGAGCAAATCCTGACATTGTTCGCACAATCCCCGGATTTTGATGCTTCGAAATCCAGTTATCAGATACGCCACATAGCCGGTGAACTGAGTGGCGCGGAATACACGCCGCCTGAATGCAAGACTATGAAGAGTTACGGCATATGTTTCAATCCCGACAAACTGTGCGACAGTGAATACATGAACCATCCGCTCTCATACTATCGTGTCAAATCAAAACCACAGCAGGAAAAGAAATAATTACTCCATTTTTCCCATATTGCGCCAAGTGACTATTCCACGCTGTATAGCTGTAAGGTTTCCGATGACCGCAAACCAGAGCATCATTATTCCCAACCACGTTATGTCGAATCCGAGTATTCCGGATGTGTCGAATGCTGCATATTTTCCGTCAGCCACATGAAGTGTTATGAACTGTATTATCGGAAACAGCGTGCTCAAAACGATCCTGTCCGCTCTTCCCAACAGACCTGCATAAAGTCTAGGTGCACCGACCGCTTGCGCTTGGGTTCCCATATACGACGTCAGCAGTACACCAACAAGTGCCAGCATTCCCAAGTAAGGGTCACACCATGTTGCACATATCGCAACTCCTCCGATTATGAACACGTCCGCATATCTGTCAAATACATGGTCAAGGTAGTCGCCCTTGGCAGATGCTTTTCCTGAAAGTTTTGCAACTTTCCCATCCAAGGCGTCAAAGTAACCTGATATCAATACAACAATCGCTCCTACGATCAGGAAATAATCATAATTTGGTTTTCCACTGAGATAGAATAACAGACCGGCGACAAAAGCTAAGATGAGGGCAGCCCAGGAGATCATATTCGGATTGACATTGATCATCTTCCTCGCGACAGGCGTAAGGAATCCTTCTGCCTTGTCCCTCTGTCCGTCTAACACCATTTTACCATCTCCTCAGCCCAATCCACGCTTCCAGGCTCGTGTCCCGAAGCGCCTTTCACTATATCCCATATCTCTGATAAGATTGTACTGGTCTCACTTGATGTNCAATCAATCTCGTAAANGTCCTTCCCGACGTCCACAGCCTCGCATAAGATCACGTCCAACGCTTCAGCCTGGACATTCTCCAGAATCTTCTCTTCGACGTATCCTCTCTTCTTNAGTCTTTCATAAAGAATTGATGGATTGCAACGGAGGACAATTATCTTACTGCANTTCAGGAAATGTGATAAATGCCCGTCAAGGAATACAATGCCATTGACCTTGTGATATTCCCTCATCGACTCGTTAAGACGCTCTGTATCCACGTCAAACGAATCCATTTCGTCATCGAAATCTTCCAACAGTCCGTTCTTCTTGGCATGTTCATTGATATCCACGACGATACTGCCTTCTTTGCGCAATGCTTCAGCGACAGTCGTCTTTCCAACACCTGGAGTACCGGTAAGAGCAATGAATATTGCCATTATCTTGTCAACTCCCTGTCCGCCCTTTCCAGCACTTCATCCCATGATGGAATATTTGACAACGAACCGACGGCTTCAACAGCGAATGATGCCGCTGCGGATGCGATTATGAGTGATTCGTCAATTGAGCATTTATGAAAGATTCCCGAGTAGAATCCCGCTCTGAATGCGTCTCCCGCTCCGGTTGGATCTACAACTTTTTTGGACTTTATTGCTGGAATATCGACCTTCTTTCCATCGAAGTATGCTTCACTTCCCTTAGAACCTCTTGTACAAACAACGAGTTCCTTCTTTATCTTCGAAAGCGAATCAATCTTCAGGTAATCCATTGCAGCTTTCGCTTCATGCTCGTTGCAGAAGAATCTGTCCGAAAGTTCCAATGCCGTCTGAAACCGTCCGTTAATCCATTTGTCCCTTATCTCCTGTGCCGGATCAAAGGTGATCTTGGTCTTCCCACTGAGTTTTTTCATGAGCCCGATATAGTAGTCTGGGTCTCCTGTTGAGAAGTGTACCGCATCAGACTTTTCGGCATTCTTTATCAGCTCTATTCCATGGGAGGATGCACAACCCTGTGCTCCCTGAAGGAAGCATACGGTCTGATCCATTTTTGAATTGTTTACGATTAATGCAGTGGACGTATAATGGCCGTCGATCTTCACGAACTCGTTCATTATCACGCCGGAATCCTTCATGAACTTCTCGAAGTCCTTCGGAAAATCACTGCCGACGAATGAGCATGCAGCTGTCGGTACTTTCATTGATGACGCACGAACGGAAATGTTCGTCGATATGCCACCCAATCTCAGCTCCTTCTCTAAAGCATCTACGGAGGTGTTCGGCCTTGGGAATTCGTCAACTGTGATTATCTGGTCTATTGATACATGTCCATAAACTGAAAGGAACGGTTTCACGTACCTTCCTCCCAGGTACACATGTATTTCCTCTGCTCTTCAGACAGTTCGTCTATCTCGACACCCATAGTCTTGAGCTTCAGTCTTGCAATATCCTTGTCTATCGATTCCGGAATTGTGTAAACGCCTGCTTTCATCGATCCGTAGTTCTTCACAAGATGTTCCATTGCCAATGCCTGGACCGCGAAACTCATGTCCATTATCTCCGCGGGATGCCCCTGGCCTGCAGCGAGGTTCATCAATCTTCCCTCTGCAATGAGATATATTGAACGACCATCCTTCATCTTGTATTCTTCGACGAACTCTCTCACTTTAGCTGAGGATGTCGAATGTTTGATCAGTGCATTCTTGTCAATTTCGTTATCAAAATGACCGACGTTACCTAACATGCAACCTGTTTTCATCGTTTTGATATGGGCTTCGGAAACAGCATGCTTGCATCCGGTGACCGTCAATACAATATCGGCGACTTTCACGGCCTCTGATGTTTTCATTACCTCGAATCCGTCAAACTTTGCTTCAATTGCCCTGATTGGATCTACTTCCGAGACTATGACGGACGCCCCGAGGCCTTTCGCCCTCATTGCGATTCCCTTGCCACACCATCCGTATCCTATTACCAATACTCTCTTTCCGGACACCATCAGGTTAGTGGCGTTCATCCATCCGTCGAATGTTGACTGTCCTGTTCCGTATCTGTTGTCGAAAAGGAACTTCATCTGTGCGTCGTTCACAGCTATGACGGGGAATTTCAGCTTCTTGCCGGCGGCCATTGCCCTGAGCCTTGATACTCCCGTGGTCGTCTCTTCATTTGCGCCTTTGATATTCTTCGCAGCATCCTTTCTGCTAGTGTGCAGCATTGCTATCAGATCGGCTCCATCATCTACGACGAAATCCGGAATCATGTCCAAGACACTGTTCAGATGATCGTAGTACTCTTTCTCAGTCTCGCCCTTCTTGGCGTATACATCAAGACCTCTTTCCTTAAGTGCCAGCACTACGGAATCGTCTGTGGATAATGGATTGCATGACGCTAAGCGTACATCAGCTCCACCATCCGCAAGAGTAAGTGCAAGAACGCCGGTCTTAGCTTCCGTGTGCAGCGCCATTCCTATCTTGAGACCACGAAACGGTTGCTCTTTCTTGAAACGTTCTCTTATCTCTTTCAGAACAGGCATGTGTGTCTCTGCCCAGCTCAATCTGAGTCGCCCTTTCTCTAAAAGCTCACTCATTCATCCACCCCATTGAAATTTGATTGTAAGTATGCACACATCTCATCCACCAATTCCCTTCTGTTAACGGAATTATCGAATGATGATATGATTTTTAATGCTTCTTCTTTGGTCATCTTCAATGCTTCTTTGATATTGTCCAATGCACGGGACATTTCATCCGAAATCGATACGGATGCTGCCTTGGAAGTGCGTGATAGGGGATTCAGATCGATCGCAATAACGATCTTATTCATTGCCGCCAGTGCCTGCGCCCTGTCCCCATCCTCTATCGGTACGAGTATTACATCCGAATCGAATATCCCCTCTTTGGTGCATAACGCACGGTCGGATGTTATTCCCGGGATCTTTGCGTCAGGATTCCTTCCCAGTACGTTCGTAGCACCGTTTTCTTCCATGTATGATATCAAGCGCTCCATTCTTTCCTCGGTTCTATGGAAGATATTCACTTCTATCTTCGCGTTCGCTCGTCTGGCCACTTCTATCAATCCCTTGGGATCGAGTGCTGCAGCATTACCATTGACGCATACAACTGGATTCTTCGCTGTGAGCAGATAAGCTGCGGCTGCACGTTCCGCCTTTAACGATGACGACAACGTTTTCTCGCCCATGAGGTAGTCGAATGCCTCCCCACGACCGTGGGATATCATTCCCGTTGGAGTGACGATTCCTCTTTCAACTAGCTCCGATAATCTTTCCCTCGTCATCAAAGACTTGTATCTCGGGTGGTCCTCGGGTATCTGCACGTTCCATGTATATCTCTACTTTTAAGTAAAGCTACGCATTCCGTCCATTATGGTGGACGTGCGTATCGTTCTAGTCGGCTCGAAATTCGAAGGAAACGTCGGAGCGGTCGCAAGGTCCATGGCCAATTTTGATTTTCATGAATTATATCTCGTGAACCCGTGCGACCTCGGTGACGATTGTTTCAGAAGAGCAAAACATGGGAACTTCATTCTCGATTCCGCGAAACATGTAACTTCGATCCAAGAAGCTATCGAGGGATGTTTCTTGGTTGTCGGTACGAGTGGCATAACCGCGAACTGCGACAACAACAACTACGCCCGTGTTCCAATGCCTGTGGCCGAGTTCGCAGAGCGCATGAAAGGGTATGGAGAGAAGGTCGCAATACTTTTCGGCCCAGAGGATACGGGACTATTCCAGGATGATCTGGCACTGTGTGATATGCTCGTTACCGTACCAACTTCGGAGACACATCCGATACTCAATCTCTCACATGCTGCCACACTTGTGATGTATGAACTGTTCGGAACGGAACTGCCGACACCGGAACCCGCCGATGACAAGGAAAAGGAGCTGATGTTCGAGTTCTTCGATAACCTGATGGATGCCATCGATTATCCGGAACACCGCAAGGAAGGTACAAGAATAATGTTCCGCAGGATGATGTTTCGTTCCATCCCAACAAAATGGGAGTTCTGCACGATCATGGGCGTGTTCGGTGATGCCGTCAAGACAATCGAGCGCTCTAAAAAATAATCATCTAGCGTTGTTACTGCGAGCCCTTGTGTATTCTCTCACCGCATTACGGATGGCGTCATCCAATGATATTGAATCGCCGTCTCTTACAAGTGATTCCAACTCAAGAACTTTCGTCTTCGGAAGATCCACTGTCACCTTCTCCACGTTTTCAGGAGTGAAACGCTTCGCCAAGAAGTCGTCCACTGCCGCACGTATTACGTCGGAGACTGATTCGTACTTGTCACCATCTATCAGCTGCTGCATCAGCTCGTAAGCCTCGCCGGGCATCCTGACGGTTACTCTTTCGGGATCTTTCATCAGTCTCACAAACTACGAAGTTATTATTTATCTCTATTGATAGAAAAAAGAAATTCTATGGAAGGGGTTTAATTGTTCTCCAACAACCGTTGACACGATTATCCGAACAAAGCACTGAGGCCTGCTGCAGCTTCTTCTTCGCTGACTGCTTCCACTTCCGGCTCTTCTGCAGCTGCGGGTGCGGCTGCTGCGCCGGCTGCGGGAGCTGCTGCAGCTGCGGGTGCGGCTGCCATAACGGAAGCGCTAGCGATGGCTTCCTTTATGTCTACTCCCTCAAGGGATGCGGTCAGAGCTTTGATCTTGGCTGCGTCAGCCTCTACGCCTGCTGCGACCAGAACTGCTTTGACAGCGTCGTCCGTGATCGGTTTTCCTGCGGCGTAAAGTACCATTGCACTGTAGATATACTCCATTATTTTACCTCCTTATTTATCCGAATAAAGCACTAAGGCCAGCTGCGGCATCTTCCTCACTGACCTTCTCTTCTTCCTCTTCGATGTCCTTCTTATCATCCTGCGGTGCAGGTGTCGCGGCTACTGCGGCAGCTGCGGCTGAGGCACTGAGCCTTGCCGATATGCTGTCGTTGCTGTAACCAGACTTTGACGCAATTGCAAGCATTTGTACGTCTGCTTTTGCGAGGAGCATCTCGATGTTTTCTCGGGTTGGTATCGCGGCCGATATGCTGAGACCCAAAGAGTCCCTGAACGCTTTTGCGATAAGTGGTACGATTGTTTCCGTTGTGGGGAACGCAATGTGTACACCCAATGCCTTAGCGTTGAATGCGGCCGTAGCGAACATCGTTGTGTAGTAGTCTTCCGGTATGTTCAGAACATCCCTTCCGTAGATCGTTCCATCTTCGTAGGCGGCTCTTAAGTCCATTCCCACGACCATGGGCAGAATCTCCAGTTTGGGGAGCATCTGTGCGACTGCCAGCGGAATCGGTTCCCCCGCTTTCACCAGTGTCGCGTCCTTCTTGACTACAATCTTCCCGCCCTCGATTGCGGCGGGTAAGCCTATTTTCTGAAGATCTCCTATGATCGGTCCAGGCGCAAAAGGCGTCGGTCCTTTCGGAACGATGATGTCCATGGGCGCCAACTGTCCCGCCTTTGCAGGCGATGCAGTCTTGGTCGATTCAAGCTGTCTGAACAACTTGAACGGGTTCATGTCCGATGCTACCATCGCACACTGACCACCTACGGACTCCTTCAGCTTCTCCAGTCCGGGCTTCTGCTGGGCTGCAAGGTCCAACGCCAAGAGCAACAAGTTGTTCTTGGTCATCTTGACCACTGCGTGATCCCTGAGACCCGCCCTCATAGCCTGGATCTGCTGGCCGGGAATCCCGTGCAGATCTACGATCGCGACAATGGGGTTCTCGGTCATGTCCTTGACCAATTCAGATACAAGATCTTTCTTCCAATTTGCGACGTGTGCCATTCTTCGATCCTCCTTAACTAACCCTCACTGCGGGACCCATGGTCGTCTTCACAAACGATGAAGCGATGTTCATCTTACCCTTTTCCAAACGTGTTTCAATACGTTTGAGGATCACTTCGATGTTCTCAGCGATCTCTTCGGGCGTCATGCTAGCCGTACCAACAGGCGCATGGAAGGTCATTCTGTCCTTCGTTCTGATCGACACGCTTTTGCGAAGGTTATCGATCATTCCCGTAGGATCTACTCCCGGGGGAATCGGCTTCGGCATTTTGCCGCGCGGACCGAGCACTGTACCGAGTTTCTTACCGACAAGGGCCATCATAGGCGCCTCGGCGATGAAGTAGTCAGTGGTGCCGGCGATCTTCTTCGCTTGCTTTTTGTCGTCTGCGATCGCCCCGAGTTCGTCGGGAGTAATCACAAGATCGGCAACGTCTTTGGCTTTCAAGGCAAGTTCGCCACCACCAATCACACAGATACGGACCTTTCTTCCGCGACCGGACGGCAGGATGATATCATCCTGAATACGGTTTTTGGGTATTGACAAATCCACATCTTTGAGATTGATGGCCAACTCAACCGTCTCAGTAAAATTGCGCTTCTTTGCACTCTCGAGTGCCTTCTGCACAGCCATTACGGTTGGTTTTTCTGCCATATTTATCACCTCGTAGTGCATGCGAGTCGTGAGACTCTCCTACAAGTAAACCTCCACTATTATATTGTCCTATATAAGGTTTAAGGAGTTATTCTGCTTTCCAAAGACGTCCGGAGTTATTTTACTGCTCCGATCCCGAGCATATATTCTCTGAGAACTTTAACGAATTTTTCCATTTCTTCGGGTCTTATATCGCCGATATTTGCGATTCTGAAGGTTTTCGCGTTCGTCAGTTTCCCCGGGTATATCGTAAATGAATTCTGCATTGCAATACCATGAAGATCTTCAAAATCGTATTTCGGCACATTCGGCTCCTCAATGGCAGTTATCAATTTGGACTGATCCTTGTCTGGCACAATCGATTTCAGACCCATTTCCCTAACTGCCTTCATAAGAATTTTCCAACATGAAGAATAGCGTTCGTACCGTCCTTCTATCGTCTCGATCTTTGTCTCTATTATGGCCTGTCTGAGTGCATACAATATCTGAACCGGTGGTGTGAATCTCATCTGCCCGGTCTTTTTGAAATAACTATACTGATCCCAGAGATTCAGATAATAATTCCTCATTCTGTACCCTGACGTCTTTTCCAGAGCCTTTTTTCTGCAGAATACGAATGTCACCCCCGCCATCCCTTGTATATTCTTGTTTGATGTGGATGCCATGAAATCAATACAATCCCTGTCCATATCTATCGGGATTGCCGCAAATGCACTCACTGCATCCACAATCGTTGTGATCCCGTGCTCATGACAGAAACGACAGAGTTCGGGTACCGGGTTCAAAAGACCGGTTGTGGTTTCATGATAGACTATTGCAAAGTGCGTGTAGCTTCCTGAGATCAGTTCTTTCATTACCGCTTTCGAATCCGGGGATTCCGTGCCGATCGATTCCATCTCTTTGTACGGAATCCTGTATATCTCCGCCATCTTTGCCAATCTGGACCCGTAGGCTCCGTTGCTCAATATCAACAATTTCCCGTCATCCGGGATGCAGGATGATATCATTATCTCGTCTCCAGCCGTACCCGAACCTGCAAAAAGTACTGTTTCCACTCTTTCTGAGGATCCGACCATCGATGACAGTTCTTCGGAGATCCATCTCATCACATCTCCGAATTCCGATTCCCTCGGACATATGTCCGCCTGGACCTGGGCCATTTTTACACTGTCCGTCGTGGTGGCTGGTCCAGGATTCAGAAGCACGTTTCGTCTGACCTTTCGAAGCGATTCACTTTCCAATATCCTCGGCCAGATATTTTCCGTTGCCATTTTCAAATGATCCTTATCATCAATCTCCCTCCATAGAAGATTTTCGACTTTCCTTATCGTGATGTTTTCTTCCGACGATATTGCGGAGAGGGCGTCCTCGTATTCCTTATCGGACCTATTCAATGAGACCATTTTTTCGAGCGCCCGTTTCCCGAGTTTTGATATCCCGACCAATTCTCCATAGATGTTGGCAAGCTCCTCTTTCTTTTTCGAGTGTTTCACAAAACGGTTACCGTCTGCCTGTAGATACACCTCATCACCCGAACCGGTCCTGCCGGAAGCAAGTATCACATTGGAGCCTGGGTCATTTACAATCACAAAAAGTCCGAGGTCATCATAGATCAAATCGGACTCCAAAAGAAGAATGTCTCCATTAACATGTTCAGCGCAACATGCCAGAGTACCCATGCTCCCTGTAGATGCGTAATTATGGTTCTTCACTAATTTCAACGGATATCTCTCTGCTAGTTTTTCATAATGTTCCGAACAGTGCCCAGTGCCTATTATTATCTCTTCTACGCCGATTGCAAACAGTTTCTTTATTGAGGTTTCCACGATCGGAATTCCTCCAACGTTCAGGAATCCTTTAGGAATCGTTTCTGTCATCTTCCCCAGTCTTGTACCGCGGCCAGCGGCCAGTATTACTGCCTGTCTTATCATAGGCCTCTCACGTATTCCATGAATATCATCTTATTTTCCTTTGGCGTCTCTCTTGGGCGTCCCAAATTCTCTCTCGCACCCTTCCTGACTCTCATTTCAATGAATACCGGTCCTTCTTCATTTCGTTCCAATATCTCACATATTTTTGAAACATCATCGGCCGAATATGATCTGGCATATCCCATTGCTTCCGCCGTCTTCGGAAGATCGATCATCAGACCGACTGTGGGCTGCCCTCCTACGGAATCATGAGAACCGTTGTTGAGAACCACATGAACAAGATTTTTAGGCCTTACTGTGCCTATTGTGGACATTCCTCCCATGTGCATTATTGCTGCTCCGTCGCCGTCAATGCAAAATACTCGAACATCGGGTTTTTTGATTGCTATTGCCATGGAAATCTGTGATGCGTGACCCATTGAACCGACTGTCAGAAAATCCTTTTCATGACCTTGGTGCTTTCTTTCCCTTATCTCGTACAATTCACGGGATGCCATGCCCGTCGTGGACACAAAGATGGCCTTTCCTTTGGACGTGCTAACTATTGCTTCAATCGATTCTTCCCTTGATGGATAATTACTTATGACGTCCTTTTCAGCGACCGTGTCTGAAAAAGTCCCCTTTCTTATGATGAACGCGAAGGGTGAACTGTTCACATCCAGATGGTTCTTGCATCTGTTGATTTGCTCCGTCAGCTCCTCTTCATTGTCGGACATTACAACATTCTCTATGCCCATTGTACTGAGAAGTTCACGGGTTATCTTGCCCTGTTTCAAATGCTGTGGTTCATCCTTTGTTCCGGGTTCCCCTCTCCACCCGATCAATAATATCGCAGGTATACTGTACACATCCGAATCCATCAAGGACAGTAATGGATTGGTTGCATTCCCTATCCCTGAATTCTGCATATATATCACAGGGATACGACCACTTGCAAGATACATTCCTGTAGCAAGTCCTATCGCACATCCTTCATTTGCGGCGATTATATGTCTGTCTTCAGAATACGTCATCAGATGCGTACAAAATGATTTCAGAAGCGAGTCAGGCACTCCGGTAAAAAAATCCACACCAATTCCGAAAAGATGGTCACAAAACGCTTTTGGGTTGATCATAAAATCATTTTCCTGTCGGTATCAACCTTATTACCTCACTTATAGGCAGACATATTTCATCCGTTTCCAAAGACCTCCCATTTCTGAGAATGCAGTCTGCCACGTTCACCATCGCGGGATATGCCGCCCTTAGCATGTGATTCGCATATATCACCACGTTCGCACCCCATGAACATAACTCCGTTTCGGTAAATTGATTATATGTTGTCGGAACCAGGAATATCGGTATGTTCTCGAATTCCTTTCTGAACTTCAGACAAAACTCTCTGATGTCTTCTCCGGATTTCTCCTTACTGTGGATCATCACTCCGTCCGCACCTGCTCTGACAAACGCTCTGGCTCTTTTCATAGCATCTGATACTGTCTGACCGGCAATTAAACTCTCAAGTCTTGCTATTATCATGAAATCCTTTGTGACCTGTGCCTTCTTGCCTGCACTGATCTTCTCAGAGAAATCCGCAATTGGTGCAAGTTCCTGTTTTACATCTGCGCCGAAGAGAGAGTTTCTCTTTAATCCTGTCTTATCTTCAATTATCACCGCGGAAACTCCGTTTCTCTCCAGAGTTCTTACGGTGAATATGAAATGCTCCACCTTACCGCCCGTGTCACCATCGAATATAATCGGTTTTGTCGTGCATTCCAGTATATCTGTGAGGCCCTGAAGACGTGTTGTCAAATCCACCGCCTCGATGTCCGGTTTTCCCTTACTTGCGGAATCTGTAAGGCTGGATGACCATACTCCATCGAAAAAATGAACTCCGTCATCCTTTTCAACTTTGATATTCTCAACAATAAGGGCCGATATTCCCGAATGTGCCTCCATTATACGGACGACTGGTTTCGAATGAATCAGCCTTCTCAGTGTCTTCATTCTAATTTCTGGCGTTGTGCCTATGGATCTCAGCATATCATCCAGTGCTGTTGCGTCAATACCTTTTGTGTACGGTATTTCAATCACTTCGCCACCCATGTCCCCCATTACCTGATAAACTTCTTTCCGAATCCCACTGTAACTTCCCTCTTTCCAGTCGTCTCCATGTATGATTGCGTCTGGTTTGTACTTCAAAAGATTGGGGACATAGCTCATCTCGTTCTGCGGAACGACCTTTGTAACGCCTTTCAGCCCCTTTACTATCGTCTCCCTCTGTTCATACGAAAGGTATGGGATTCTTTTAAAAGATGCAATTGCGGAATCTGTGAAAAGCCCGATAAGCACCTCTCCGTACTTTGCCGCCTCATTCACAATATTGATTATGCCTGGATGAATTATGTCGCCGGTCATCCCAAGATATATAACCTTTTTTTCCTTCTTTTTATCCACGTCTGTCACATTGAATACGCAAATTAATAACTATGGATGATTCCTCTGTTTTTCTGCTTCCGGGAAGAAACGAAACTATCTATCCTGAATAAAATCTGCGAATGTCCTCTTTGGTCTCAATTCCATATTTTTGAATGAAACCTGCCTGCTCCGAATCACGTCCGAACTCGGAGCCTTTTATGTACTCCTTACCCATCAGATCTTGAAGCGTTGACAAAACAATGTCCATATTCGGCGTATCTATGTTACACGCTCTTGCAAACCCCTTCAAAACACAAATGCCGAACGGAACATCTTCCTCAAAATATCTTGATGAGGTATCGGGAATGAACCTGTTTTTTACGATTACTGTCGGCGATCCTATTTTTCTAAGGGGCTGGATACTTCGGATTTTCTTTGTCATCTCTTCAGCATTCGGTGATTCGTAGTGTTCTCTCAGAAAAACCATTTCATCGAGTTTCATATCCGACAGACTGTCACATATCTCTTTCAATTCGTCATCACATTTCAAAAGAATCTCAGAGGACTCCATGTCCCAATCGCCGTAAAACAACGGATCCTTTTCATAGGTTTTCCCGTTTCTGAATAAGGAATACATCCTTGACGTGTGAAGTATTTGATTGGAAGGTGTGAATGTTATAACCAGATAATTATTCAGCGGCAGTACTGGCATATCCAAAAGATAAGATAGTTCTGCTGAAATTCCCTCCGTCTCATTTTTTAAGAGGGCTGCACATCTTATCTTTTGCTTTTTGGATGCAGATACACGTTTTCCACGTTCTGTCACCCTCGCCACGTATGGCGTTCTGTCCACACCGAAAATTACGCAACCTTTTGCAAACAACGGCTCACATAGGAATTCTACCCCGCCGCTACCTGGAATGAATCCGATCTTGGCCCCAGGCTTTACATGGGGGGCGATCTCTTTTAAAATCTGCTCGTTGGCGAACGACGGAACTGTGATGAACACCATGTCCGCATTTTTCAAAGGATCCGCCCACTCTTCCGTAACAAAAATAAACCCTGATTGAAAAACGTTACCTGTCACAGAATCGACAAATTCAAGACTTTCGCCCCAGTTCTTCGAATCCCGCGTCAAAATTGAAATGTTAAAACCATGGCGGTAAGATATTTCGGCCGCCATGGCCGTACCGATGTTTCCTCCTCCGACTATACAGATATTCATCTGTTTAGAACTGACCGTCGTACGTGCCTGCTTTCAAAGCGGCCTGGAAGTCCTTCGGGTTCTTTCCGTCGATCGTGATGCCGATGGAAACGCATGCTCCGGAAACCTCTGACACACGTGCCTTGAGGTCTGCTCCGAGAAGGTCCCCTTCTTTCATCGTTGCGATCTTCTTCGCCTGGTCGAGGGTCATGTTTGCGACCTTTGTCGTCCTTGCGTTGCTTGATCCGGACTCAAGACCCAGTTCGCTCTTTATGAGGGATGCCATTGATGGCGTTCCTACTTTGATCTCGAACTTCTTCTTGTCGTCGATGATGATTTTCACAGGCACTTTCATTCCTGCGAAGGCTCTCGTCTTCTCGTTTATTGCTGCTACTACTTCTGCGATGTTAACCCCTTTCGGACCGAGTGCCGGACCAAGAGGTGCACCTGCGGTGGCCTTACCGCCATCCACTAATGCTTCAACCGTGTCTACCATGTTTATCTCTCCTTCTCTATGACTCTGACGCTGTCACCTTTCACAGTGACGGGTATCGGGACCATTGCTTCGATCAGTTCCACGGTTATTTCCTCCTTGCCCTGATCGATCTGCTGGACCCTTGCTCTTTCACCCTTGAACGGTCCGTTGACCAGTTCCACGATGTCTCCTTCCACTATTCCGATGACCGTTGACAACGGTGTCAGATAGTGGTCGATTTCCGTAAGGGACGTTTCGCCGTCGACGAACGAACGCGCCTTTCTGATGTCGCGCGTCTTCTCTCTCAGACGTTCCGTGTTCATTCCCTCGACGAATATGTATCCTCTGAGGTTTGCCGGACTCAGTATTGCGTAAATGTCCTTTTCGCCAACGTTTGCCTTAGACAGAAGACTGTCCGCAACGCTCTTTTCCTGGTCCATCTGGGTCTTAAGAACAAGTATTGACTGTGTGGCCACTCCGGAGAACGACATTGAAGCGTTTCCTCCCGGGCCTTCTGCCATTACTTCGACCTCAACCTCATCACCGTATCTCGCACCTTTCGGACAGATGACCTTGAGTTTGAGATTCTTTGGTTTGTTTCCCGGAACATCCACAGAAACTTCTTTTCTGCTCATGTAGTTGTCCCAAAGCTCTCCGGAATTATCCTCGAGCGTAACGCTCCATTCCGGTGCGTTGGCCGCATCCGGCGTTGTAACGGTGAAATGTAATTTTACTTCTTTGGAATCAGCTGTGAGTTGGAACTCCCAGCTGACGGCGCCTCCCGTGTGTATGGACTTCCTGTCGCCGTTGCCAGTTAAACGTACCCCACTGCCAAAATCGCTCATGTTAATCTTCTCCTTGGAAATCAGACCGGGAAAGCCTGCATGATCTTCATTATGGCGAATCCGACGGCACCGATGATTATGATACCGATTCCTGTAATCACCACGATCTTCTTGTATTCCTCCCAGGTGGGTCTGCGGGCCATCTTGAGTACTCTGCCGTACTTGCCTTTGCCGATTGAGCGGACCCTTGCTTCCATTCTATCCTGGAATCCTGAGACTTTTGATTCTTCCGACATATTCGTCCTTCCCGGTGCATCCTTGCGTGAAGGATGCTTGTTATCACTAGTACAGTGAAGTTAACCCTTACAAGTAGTTATTCTTTTAAAGATTTCGGTATCGTTCCACTCCGTACGTACGAGAGTAACTGTATACTAACGCCCAATGTCATCCGACAATCATTAAATAACAGTTGACGATTGTGCATTTGCTTTACCGCTTAAAGGTGATACCATGGAAGAGGTTTTGTGCAATATTGAACTCATAAAAGAAAATGTTGATTACGTCGCAAGGATTCAAAGCGATCTCGGCGGAGTCAGAGAATACAAATCCCCCAGCTTCGAAGAAGTCCTTGAGCAGTTGGTAATCGACCTCCAGGAAGAATTTGAATCCATGTAAATGGTGATTATTATGGCTGACAAACAGATAAAACAGGTTTCCGATATTCTTGATATGCTCGCTGAAGACACATCCGTTCCGAGGAACATCAGACGTGGCGCATCAGATGCAAAAGTAAGACTTTTTGATACAAAGGACGCAATGGACGTACGTGCAACAAGCGCTATGATCATCCTTGATGATCTGGCGAACGACCCGAACATCCCCCTTCACGGAAGGACGCTGATCTGGAACGCAATAAGCCAGCTCGAAACCCTCAGCCAGTCCGGCTGATTACCTTTTCATTTTCAAATCAAAATTCTGTTCGCACAGAATCATGTTAGTTTTCTGTACATGAGGGCAATTCTCAGCAAAGTCACTGCTGCGTAGCCTGTAGCATAAAACAGCAGGAATGCTCCGAATAAACTTATTTCAAACCAACCAAAAAAGTCAATCTTCGATGTGAAGAATACATTTACAATCGTAAGTGCGATGGTGATGATGAATAAATTTGCAAAAGTCAAGGGATTACAGGCCGATATCAGTTTGTAAGTTTTGGGATTTTTGAAGAATTTTCCTTCCACGTTTTGACTTCTTCCGATTCCCTGGATCGCATTCTGAGGATCCACCCAATTGTAAAGGCGCGGGATGTACATTATCAACACCATCGAAATTCCAGCAATGGTCCCGAGTACAACGGACATTACATTTCCATATTGGTAGTAAACTCCGAGCCCTATGCAGATGAAGAACATCGGGAATGTCACAGAATGGATCACGAGGTCTAAGAACGCTCCTCTCTTTGAAAATTTATTTTTACATCTGGCTATATCTCCATCTGTATAGTCCAAAGCGAGACCCAAAACCCATAAGATGGATGCGAAGACCCAAAGCCATGGACAGTCTATCAAAAACAACAATGATGCGAAAACGAGAAGTAATCCCCAGAACCACGTGAGTTGATTGGGCGTTATGTTTGTCCTCACAAGTAAACGCGTGAACAGGAAGCTTACCGGCTTATAAACATGCATTTCGACCGCAATGAGGCGTGCCAACTTTTCCGGAGGATAGCATGTTGCTTTCATTTCTTCAAGCTTTTGCCTTTTTTCCGCGTTCATTAACCATTGAAAGCATAACGTATTATTTTAACCTATCATGATTCAAAAAAATAAAACATTATCTGAATCTGGGTCTTTGATTATGACTTCCATTCCTCAACAAAATTGATAAAATTTTTGAACATATCCGTACCAAATTCCGTATGTTCCACTTCCGGATGAAACTGAACTCCGAATATCGGTTTCGTATTGGATCTCAAAGCCTCTACGTTACAGTCCGGGGAAGATGCGGTCACCTTGAATCCGTTCGGAACGACCTTGACCTCATCATTGTGGGATGCCCATACTGATATTTCAGAAGGGATATCTTTGAAAATGCCCGTGTGATCGTTTATTTTCAGATTCACCTTGCCAAACTCGGGCATGGTTCCTACACCGAGTTTTCCTCCGAAATATTCGGATAAGAACTGCATTCCAGCACATATCCCCAGGATCGGGTAATCTGCTTTGTCGAGATATTCGCCGTTGTTGCCCATCGCATCCTTATCAGATGCCACGTTCGGAGCGCCCCCAGAAAGAATTAGGCCGTCTATGTCCTTCAGTTCACTGAAAGGCGTAGTGTTCGGCACCATCTTCGTATCTACGCCTAAATAACGGAGTACACGCCACTCGCGGTGTGTCCACTGACCGCCGTTATCCACCACGTAGATCTTCATCGAAACGTGAATCGTAACGTGTTATAAAAATTCACTCCCACTCTATCGTAGCAGGAGGTTTATTCGTTACGTCGTAGACAACTCTGTTAACCGTTTCTTTCATTGTGTTCGTAATCCTCTGGGACAGTGCATCAAGAACATCTATGGGTATCTTGGAGCACGTTGCAGTCATTCCATCGACGGATTCCACTGCTCTGATGACGATCGTCTTTCCGTATGCCCTTCTGTCTCCATGCACACCCACCGATCTCGTCGGTAAAAGTACTGCGAAGTATTGCCATGGAATTACCATCTTTCCTGCTTTTGCAGCTTTCTGTAATTCGTCCTCAACGATGAAACATGCTTCCCTGACGATGGCAACGTTCTCTGGAGTAACTTCATCCAAGCAGCGTACGGCGAGTGCCGGGCCCGGGAATGGCTGGCGTTCCGCGACTTTGATGCCAAGGTGCCTCGCAACCTGTCTGACCTCGTCCTTGTACAGATCGTACAACGGTTCAACAAGTTCAAGATCCATGTCCTTTGGAAGACCTCCGACGTTGTGGTGAGACTTGATTGTCTGACGCACATTGTCGCCCGATTCAATCCAGTCGGGAGCAATTGTTCCCTGAACAAGATACTTTGCGCCGAATGTCTTCGCTTCGGTCTCGAAACATCTGATGAACCTTTCACCGATGATCTTTCTCTTCGCCTCCGGTTCGGTAACGCCCTTCAGGTGTGAGAAAAAATCCTTCGATGCATCGACTATCTTGAAGTTGACCTTAAGATCTGTAAGCATTGCCCTTACCTCATCGGTCTCACCTTTTCTCATGAGTCCCGTATCAACGTATATTGCAAGCAATCTGTCTCCTATCGCTTTGCTGGCTATCACTGCGGAAACGACACTGTCGACCCCTCCGGAACATGCAATTATCGCTTTTCCTTTAACTTTCGAAGATACTTCTGCTACCTTCTCCTCTGCAAATTTCTTGGAATCAAACATTGGATCTCATCTCCTCTGAATCTTTATCGATCTGCTCTGCCATCTTGGTTCTGTAATTCTCCAATGCCTTCTTTATCTTCGCATCGCTGATGGAAAGCATCTGTGCTGCCAACACTGCAGCATTGTCTCCTCTGTCCAGGCCGACTGCCGCAACGGGTATTCCTGGGGGCATCTGCACTACCGAGAGAACAGCATCGAGGTTAACTTTGCCACTGACGGGCACTCCAATAACGGGACGTACTGTCAACGATGCTACTACACCGGGCAGCGCTGCCGATAACCCCGCGATTGCTATTATGACCTGAGCATCGCTTTTTGTAACAATGTCCTCAACCTTCTTCGGCGTTCTGTGAGCAGATGCTACATGAACGTCATACTCGATTTTGAATTCCTTCAGAAGGGCTATTGTTTTTTCGGCAATCGGAAGGTCGCTCTTGCTTCCCATGACTATCAGAACTTTTGGCATCATATGGACGACATTATTTTAGGATATAAATATGCTGATAATATCGCAATGATTCAAAGAATCATGCTATAATCTTTGCAACTATTTTCTTAAGTCCGCTGGGTAAACACATCAAAAGAAGGTCTTTTTCTGATCTGAAAACAACCGTTCTGAATGCGACGAAGAGATAAACGACATACCACACCAGAAGCATTGCGGCCAATGTAATTATTGATGCGGATATCGTCAGATATTCGTTTATCAGAGAACCTATGGCCGCAGTGGAAACAAAGAAAATGATTGAGAACACGAGTTGTTTATGAAAGACCCAGGGGTTTTTGTTTGTCAGTTTTGCATGATACCATGGTATGAACACCCAGCTCTTCAAAATCATGGAAATCGCCCATGCCACCGCTATGCCGGTGATACCCATTTCGAAATAGACTGTGAATATGACCGCCAAGCAAATGTTCAGTGCGCCGAGAACGACCGTAGCTATCCCGCGGGCTCTGACCTTGAAATAAGATGTGGATATGGGTATTATCGTGGACATTGTCAAATGCCCGAGCAAGACGAATAGCATAATCCATACCGCTGTTGAAAGTTCTTCAAATCCTGGGCCGATCCATATCAGGAAAATCTGCGATGAAAACACGCACAGGAACGCTACAGGCATCGCAAGAAGTAGCCCTACTATTTTTGACCCAGAGGCACAGATTTTGACCATTTCGTCAATTTTTCCCTCTTCGTATTTCAAATAAGTAATGGGTCTGAGAGCGGAGAGTATCGTGCTTGAAAATGTAGAAGCTGCTGCCAAAATTGTCACGAGAACTGCAAATTTACCGGCCTCGGTCGCTCCAAGTAAGGGATTCGCAATTATCAGAGATGCCTGCAGGAACAACAGCAGACCAATTCTATCAACAACCTCCCACGCACCGAGGGACATCATTTCACGGAATGTACATCTGTCAAATCCGGATATCTCGACCCTTCCTGAGGGGAAGACTTTCTTCGACAATACAAAATTGAACAACACAGCAATTATTGAAGCGATCAAATAAGCCAGACCGACATTTATCAGTGAAGGCGGATAGATGTTGAAGAACAATATTATCAGAGCCGTCTGCAACCCAATTTGCATGAGTTTTGTACCTGCAGTATAATCCAAACGATTCTTTGCGAACAGCACGGATGTGAATCCATATCCCGCAATATTCACCAGCATAGAAACGAATATTGCCATGAAAAAGAACCTGACATCGTACACAGGAACGGATGCTGTATCGAAAAGAGTCGGAGATAACCATGCCAACACAATCATAACCGGAATCAATACCACAACGAGTATCAGCACCCCGACGACCGCAGTACTGTAAACCCTGTTTGCATTTCCCAGGTCGTTTTTGTTCATTATGGCGGTAAAGAATCTGGACATTGCCGCACCCATGGAGTCGGCTATAACAACGATGTACATTGTTGCGGATGTCGCAAGTGGGATCAATCCATACGCAGCAACGCCCAATTCATCAATGAAAAACGGAACAAGAAGAATTCCTATTAGAAAACTGGCGACGAAGACGACAATGTTCACAAGAACATTCGAGGAAAACTGTATACCTCTTTCCCGAACAACGGTCTCCGCCATACACCTACTTGTAAAATAGAATATTTAAATGTTGAGAGAAGGAAATAAGAAACGTTCGCAAGGAACGAAATTAATCAAAATAAAGAAGGGGAAAATCCCCGTTTAGCTTTTCATTATTGCAACAAGGAATATTCCAACTGCTGCAAGTGCACCAATCAGTGCAGCGATGATGTTAAATGCCGCGTCTTTGACAACAGCCATGCCGTCTACGTCAGCAAACATCTCCATATCGCTCCAGCCTACCAGGTAGATCCATACAACCATGATTACAAGACCTACGACGAGAAGGGCTGCTCCGATCTTTCTGCTTTTGCCGCTGCCGAATCCAGCGCTGAAGATTCCAGCGATGAGGAGCACTAAAGCAAATACAAGCACCAGGATTGTCAAGAAATCCATTATCTCCATTTATTTTCCTCCAATTCAAGGTCCTTGTTTCATGACCTGCGTTATTACTGCAACAGGATAGATATTATATAATCTTTCACACGCGCCTCCAGATGGTATAGATTCGTGATGGCACGTCCGAATGCATCATTTCCTTAATTTCCCGCTGAAAATCCCACAGACAAAAAGGTACTGGCGACCCCGGGTTTTACGTATCGGATCCTTTGCGCTCCGGCATGATTTTTCTGCAGTTATGAATATAAAGATAACTAAATCTTTAAATATCATATCCGATATCGCTTCGCATATTCGATGGAGAAGATCGAACGTACGGGGAGAATAACATGGATTTTTTAGGCGTTGTCGAAGAGGTCACTTCCGATGGCAGAATGATCGTCATCGGTGAGACTGCGCCTGAGATAGGGGATTCAGTATTCGACACGAAGAAAAAGCACATCGGTTCCGTGAAAAGAATCTTCGGACCGGTGGATAAACCGTACGTTTCCGTGGTGCCTGCCGACAAAGCAGTGCTCAAGGACATCTCCGGAAAAAAAGTTTATTTCGAAGGAGCGACCCGATATGGCAAAAACAAGAGAAGGAACTGAGGAAGTCGAAAAGTGTCCCGAATGCAACAGCAGGCACCTCGTCCGCGACTACGAACGCGGTGAGCTGATATGCGAGGACTGCGGACTCGTTCTCGATGACCAGTTCATAGACCAGGGGCCGGAATGGAGGGCATTCGATGTGGAGCAGGGTGAGAAGAGGGCAAGAACAGGCGCTCCGATGACATACACCATCCACGACAAAGGACTCTCAACGGAAATTTCATGGAAGAACAAGGACAGCTACGGCAAGAGCATTCCGACAAGGAACAGAGCGCAGCTGTACCGTCTCAGAAAATGGCAGAGAAGGATCAGGGTATCCAATGCAACTGAGAGAAACCTGGCATTCGCATTGTCCGAACTGGACAGAATGGCGTCCGCAATGGGACTTCCGAGAAACGTCAGGGAGACGGCTGCGATGATCTATCGTAAAGCTGTGAATAAGAACCTGATCAGAGGAAGGAGCATCGAGGGAGTCGTTGCAGCATCACTGTACGCAGCGTGCAGACAGTGCGGCGTTCCGAGAACACTGGATGAAGTCGCATCGTCAAGCCGTGTCGGCCGTAAGGAGATCGGCAGAACATACAGGTTCATGACCCGTGAGCTCAAACTGAAACTGATGCCCACGAAGCCACAGGACTACGTTCAGAGATTCTGCTCCGAACTGAAACTGAGCGGCGAGGTTCAGAGCAAAGCGGCGGAGATACTGAAGGATGCGTCCGAAAAAGAACTGACGTCCGGACGTGGTCCGACCGGAGTTGCCGCAGCTGCGATATACATTTCGTCGATCCTGTGCAACGAGCGTAGGACCCAGAGGGAAGTGGCTGATGTCGCCGGCGTCACAGAAGTGACGATCAGGAACAGGTACAAGGAACTCACCGAAAAACTCGGAATCGAGATCCAGCTCTAAACCATTTCAAATTCAAACTTTTTAATTTTTAAAATTTTAAGAAAATGTGAAAGTGGGGTTACCCCCACTTGAAATGATTTATGATACGCCGTAGAACGCCCTGACCTTGGGGGTGAAGAGGTAGAACAGAACCAAAGCCGAAATGGCGATGTTCACTGCGATTACGAAGTTCTTCGTGGTGATGATGTTGTATATCGCCACAACGATCTCTATGAGGAACACTATAACGGCAATGTACCACGCGACCTTCTGGCCGGTCCAAAGAAGGAAACCGACAACAAGGAGCACCAAGCCGGTAGCAAGAGCTACATATCCTGCCATGCGGAATGCATCATACGTCACATCAACGTTCAAAGTGAGAAAGTCTGCCTCGGATATGAATGCTGAGCCTATCCCGGTGATGATACCGAGAAGTCCCATTATCATGGCCAAGAGCGCAATTATGGATATTATAATAGGTCTTTCCATGAATCATACATCATTTGTCGACTTAAAGAACTTGTCTTTTTCTATCTGTGTGATGACAGAACCTACGGACGGAACCTCTTGAACTCCGTATATTTCCCGTTTTCCGGGTCCGCAAACAGTATCTCCTTCTTCACTCCGTGGGCCAATCTGACGGTCCTGGATATCTCCGGCCACGTCATCTTCTTCTTTCCATCGACGGAATGGACAAGGTAACGGGCGTGACACTTGTCCGGCGATCCTTCGTAGACTCTGAAATGCGTACCGTATTTGAACCCTGTTTTCACAAGCAGTCCCTTATCCCTGAGGTCATCGAATGTCTTCGAACGTGTTGCGAACTCGTTCTGCACACCACTACCGAACTTTTCCATTTCGCCAATGGTCATCGGCTTATCGGATGACGTGACACTGAGTATTCCTTTCTTCATCAGATAGTACGCTTCGATGAGCGACAGTTGTAACGTCCCATCATCGATCTTTCCGAAGAATCCGTTCTCATGCACGGACTTCGCATCATCCACGTTGAAAATGAACACCCTGTCACGAATGAGACTGCCCATGAACGGCCCTGCGGACTGCGTCTTCAATTTACCTGCTGGATCTTTTGTCGAAACGATGTAATATGTAAGATCTCCTTCCTCATCGACCACAGCGTAAAGCAACTTTTTTTCCTTAGTTTTCGTCTTATCGACATTATCGGAAAACGTACGCATATCGAACGCGGTTCTTTCAGAAACGGCCTTGACCATGAACTCCGGACGAGAGTTACTGATCGTCTTTCCTCTGGGAAAAACGGAGAAATCGAAATCACCGGTTTCGTTCTTGACAACGAAACCGCGTGAACGGATATCACGGAACACCATGTATCTGATATCGAAGTCCTCGTGTATTGACGATGAGTGCTTGAAAAGCTCTTCGAATGAAACGTCCTTGCCTTTGGACGTGACTTCAAGCCTCTTGGACTCGAGAAGGTATGTTGCCTCAAGAAGATCTAGATTCAGACCACCTTTGCTGATAGGATATCCATAGTTACCTTTGTTATATATCTGGCTGCCTTCCTTTTGATCGGAAATCACAACGATATCATCCTTCAGCTCGCCGGCCATATGATAACTGATACTGAAAATCCGTATTTAGTATATTGCTCAAAATAACTGAAAGATTCCTATTGAGTCAATTTGTTCAAAATCACAACATTAATTTTATGAACCGGAATGGATAAAATTATCAGGAAAACAAATGCGACTGCGGTCATCATATACACATTCATATCCAAACATTCTGAAACCCACATTAACATCGTCCAGTGCAGAAGAAACATCTCATATGCAATGACACCTCCCTTTTGCAAATATGTCTGCAATGGTAGGATCATAATTATTTTTACGACAAAAATTGTCGACAGTATCGCAAAAGTCTCTATCGAATAGAAAGAACTTGTTGTATCGGATATCGTATTCGTGAAAAACAAAATACATAATATCGTCTGGATGCCTAACATGTAACATATGCTCTTGACACTTTTGTCCAAAACCATAAATGCCATGAAATACACAATAAAGGCTACACAGAAAATTGTTGTATCCTCCTCGAAAAGGAACGTTAGTACCAAGGCAGGTATCAAAATACATACTGGATTCAATTTTGTCAATATTTTATACGCTATATCTTTATATTGCCACCACCACAATCCTAAAATAAAACCTATTCCAGAATGATAAAATAGCATACTGTCTGTATAATCAGAGATGAACCGCATCATCAAAAAACATGATATAGAAACTACAATCAAAGTAAACAATCTATTGTTGAAAAACTTGAACGATACGTAAAAAATGATGTAAAACATTATCAATTCTGTCACAAACCACATGGGCATTGCGAAAAGGCGTGTGCCCATTCTATCGTATAATTCTATCACGATATCTCCAAAAACTAACGTCGAAATCACGCCTATAACGAAGCCTGCAACCACCCATGGCACAATCAAAGACGGAAGTCTGTGTGATGTGAACGTTTTCAGATAATCCTTTTTCGAATTCAAACTGTGCATTAATCCGTATGCTGAAAGGAAAAAAAACACGGATACTACAAGAAAACCGATATCTGCATAAATGAAGCCGAAAACACTACTCGCGTGGTAAATTAATATCACTACGGCTAACATAAATCTCAAACCGAGCGTTTCCTTATAAGACAAGTATTCCGAATTGAACACGCTGGCGTATCAGTTAATTGAAATATTAAACATCTCGTAGAAAAAAGGGATAAAAGGGGTTTACTGCTTTGCGGAAGATTTCATCGAACCGTCTATGTATCTTTCATATCCGGCAAGGTCGATCATTCCATGGCCTGAGAGGCAGAAGACTATGGTCTTTTCCTCCTTGGCCGCTTTTGCTTCCAAAGCAAGGTCGATTGCGCACTTGATAGCGTGTGTCGACTCCGGTGCGGGAATGATCCCTTCGGTCTGCGCAAATAACATTCCTGCTTCGAACGTTTCCAGCTGATCGAACGATCTTGCCGTCAGGAGGCCTTCATGGAATGCTTCGGATACCTGCGGGCTCATTCCGTGATATCTCAATCCACCAGCGTGAATTGCGGATGGCACGAAATCATGACCCAGCGTGTACATTTTGAACATCGGTGTAAATCCACCTTCGTCTCCGAAATCGTACCTGAACTCTCCCTCTGACAAGCTTGCAGCGGCCTTCGGTTCCGCCGCAACGAATTCGCAATCGGTCTTGCCTTTGATCTTCTCTCCCATCATCGGGAACGTGAATCCTGCGAAGTTCGAACCGCCACCGACACATGCGACCATGTAATCCGGATCGATCTCCGCTTTCTTCATCTGCTCCATCGTCTCAAGGCCGATGACGGTCTGATGAAGCATGACGTGATTAGCAACTGAACCGAGCGCATACATCGTCTTCGGATCCTTGGCAGCGATCTCGACAGCCTCGGATATCGCCATACCAAGCGATCCTGAAGTATTCGGGTGCTGTTTCTGAACCAACCTTCCGTATTCCGTCTGTGCTGATGGTGAAGCGTACACTTTCGCGCCATACATGTTCATCAAGGTTCTTCTGAACGGTTTCTGTTCATAGCTGACTTTCACCATGAATACAGTACAGTCAATGTCGAATATCGCTGACGATAACGCCAAAGCGGTACCCCACTGTCCTGCTCCCGTCTCTGTGGTCAGAGTGTGAATTCCATCCTGAACGTTGTAGTAGGCCTGCGCAAGCGCTGAGTTGCCTTTGTGGGAACCCAACGGACTCATGTCCTCACGTTTGAAGTATATCTTCGCCGGTGTCTTGAGATATTTCTCCAGACGTACCGCTCTCTGCAGAGGCGCCGGTCTGTTGAGATACACGTAGTTATCGAGTATCTCCTGTGGGATGTCGATGTATCTCTTCGTTGTTATTTCCTGTTCTATTATAGATGGTGGGAATATCGCGCTGAGATCGTCCTTGGTCGCCGGCTTTCCCGTCTTCGGGTTGAGGGGCGGTGCCACGGGGTTCTTCAGATCTGCTGCTATGTTGTACCATCTCCTCGGTATTTCGCCGAGGTCCAATGTTATACGGACGTCATTAGGCGTTGTCATATTTCGTCAATCCCGCAGGCAGTATATGAAGTTTATGTTCATTGATGTACAATAGTGTACATTAAATACATATTATGAGCGTTCATTTCTCCAGAATATTGTAAAACTTTATATAGAAGAACATACCAATATATGGTAGTAAACTGATGGTTTACAACCGAGTGATAAAATGACCGATATGAACGAACTGCTCTCAATGGTAGAAAACCCGACCCGCAGGAAGATACTCGAAGCACTTGCGAGAGAGCCGCATTACCCCCTGCAACTCTCCAGGGAACTGGGAATAAGCCAACCGGCAGTCGTAAAACATCTGGTCATGCTCGAACGGAACGGTCTGATACAGGGATATCAGGTCGAAAGCAGGACAGGACCGAAAAAGACCATGTACACCCCCAAATCAGAGTTCACTCTGATGGTTGACATGCGCAACGGCATGTTCAACGCACGTCTGGTCCTGCCTGCTGATAACCATCAGGATACAGAACAGACGAATGATCTCGAAGATACAAGAAAGAAGATAATGGAACTCGACGCGAGGATCGAGGAACTTGAAGAAGAACGTTCAAGAATGATAAGACAGCGCGAGACGCTGATATCAAGTATGCTCGGCGCAGCAGCAGAGGACATCGGATACAGACACCGCTCCCTGCTCTATGAAATGCTGAACGAGCCGGAGAAGGATGTGGACGATCTTTCATTGGACCTCTCGATGAACGCTGAGATCGCGAGGAACATGATCGAGGACATCAAACAGATATTCAAACAATTAAGGTGATGAAAATGACAAACAACAAAGCACTCAAAGTCGCCGAACTGAAACCCGGAGAGGTGGGAAGAGGCGTGGCACGCGTAGATCCTGAGATAATGGATATTCTCGGCCTGCGCGTTGGCGATATCGTACAGATAGACGGTTCCAAGAAGACCGTGGCCAAAGTGCTAAGGGGAGGGCCGGAGGATGCCAACAGGGGCATTATAAGATTGGACGGCTCGACAAGGCGCAACGCGGGAACTGGGATCGACGAACGTGTGGACATAAAGAAAATCGTTGCAAAGAATGCTGAGAAGATAACATTCTCGCCGACGGAACAGCTCAGACTCCAGGGCGGAGAACAGTATCTGCGTGAAGTGATGGAGGGCCGCGTATTCGCAAAAGGTGACGTTCTCATGCTTAATGTCATGGGAAACAAGATCGACCTTGTGATCACGTCATTCACACCATCCGGGGATGCTGTGATGATGACCTCGTCAACTGATGTGAAGGTATCGGAGAAACCGGTTGCCAACGGCGGAGATATTCCAAAAGTATCGTACGAAGATATCGGAGGGCTCGGAACGGAAGTAAAGAAGATCCGCGAGATGATCGAACTGCCGCTGAGACATCCTGAACTGTTCAAACGCCTCGGTGTCGAAGCACCCAAAGGTGTACTGTTACATGGGCCTCCTGGCACTGGTAAGACAATGCTTGCAAAAGCCGTCGCCGGGGAAACGAGCAGCAACTTCATTTCCATTGGTGGTCCGGAGATCATGAGCAAGTTTTACGGTGAGTCCGAAGGTAAACTAAGAGAGATATTCAAGGACGCGGAAGAGAACGCGCCGAGCATCATATTCATTGATGAGATCGACTCGATTGCACCGAAGAGGGACGAAGTATCGGGCGAACAGGAAAGACGTATTGTCGCTCAGCTGCTGAGCCTGATGGACGGCCTCGAAGCTAGAGGAAAGGTTGTCGTGATAGGCGCGACAAACCGTCCCAACTCGATTGACGAAGCACTCAGAAGGCCGGGAAGATTCGACCGTGAGATTGAAATCCGTATTCCAGACAGGAACGGAAGACTGGAAGTATTGCAGATACACACCAGGGGAATGCCTCTCTCCGAGAATGTCGATATGGACAGGCTCGCAGACCTGACGCACGGATACGCCGGTGCTGATCTCTCAGCATTGGCGAAGGAAGCTGCAATGGCCTCGCTAAGGCGTGTTCTTCCGGATCTTGACATGGAAGCCGATGAGATTCCGGTGGAATTGCTGAACAAGCTCGAAGTGAACTGGGATGATTTCAAGGAAGCACTGAAGGACATGCAACCCTCGACCATGAGGGAAGTACTGATCGAAAAACCCAGAGTGAAATGGGAAGACATCGGTGCATTGGAGAACGCAAAGCAAGAGCTGAAGGAAGCAGTGGAGTGGCCCCTGAAATTCGGAAAAGTGTTCGAACACATGAACGCCAAACCACCCAAGGGAATACTGCTCTACGGACCTCCTGGCACTGGTAAGACGATGCTTGCAAAAGCCGTTGCGACGGAGAGCGAGGCAAACTTCATTGCCGTCAAAGGTCCCGAGTTCCTGAACAAGTGGGTCGGTGAGTCTGAAAAGGCTGTAAGAGAAACGTTCCGCAAGGCTAGACAGGCATCACCATGCGTGATATTCATGGACGAGATCGACTCAATCGCGCCAAAGCGCGGAACGGGCGGCGATAACAACGTGACGGAACGTCTGATATCGCAGATGCTGACGGAAATGGATGGTCTCGAGGCACTGAACGACGTTGTCGTCATAGCGGCCACGAACCGTCCAGACATCATGGATCCCGCTCTGCTGAGGCCAGGAAGATTCGACAAGAGCATATTCATCGGTCCGCCGGACGCAGGGTCAAGAGAGGCCATTCTTGGGATACACACCAAGGACAAACCGCTCGACAAGGACGTTGATCTCAAAGCATTGGCCGAGAAAACAGAAGGATACACGGGAGCCGAGCTCGCCGCGGTGGCGAACGAGGCTGTGATGATCTCAGTAAGGGAACTGGTATCGAAAGGCACCGTCCCCACGGATAAAGAACTGAATGCAAGAAAAGTGAAACAAAAGGACTTCCTGAAGGCGTTGGAAAAGATAGGTCCGGCGGCTACGGAGGCACTACAGAACTATGAAGGACAATATAGGTGATGAAAATGACAGACATATGGGATGATATGTTCAGGGACATGCATGATGAATTCGAAAAAATGATGGGTGTCCTTGGAAAAAGCAACTTCAAAATGAACGGGTACACGTCGTACACCGGTCCGGACGGTGTGCCGCACGTACACAAGTTCGGCACCGATATGGGCGCTGAAGTACCGACCGATGGTGTAAGAGAACCGTTAACGGACGTGTGTGTTGACGGCAATCTCGTACGCATAGTGGTCGAACTTCCGGGAGTCGAGAAGAAGGACATACAGCTCGAGGGAACCGAAACCTCCATAACCGTTTCCGTAGACACGGAGAACAGGAAATTCAGGAAGACCGTTCCGTTACCGTCAAAAGTGGATCAGGACACTGCTAAGGCGGAATACAACAACGGCATCCTTGAAGTGACGGTGGAGTCAAAACAGAAAACTCCCGAAAGCAAGAAGATCTCCATTGAGTGAGGTCGACGGGGTTCCTCCCCCCGTTTAATTTTTCACTATTTTTATATACTCATAACGCGAGTTCTGAGTATGACCCAGAAGATCTGTCAAAGTTGCTCAATGCCGATAGATGAGGAATTCTACGGCGATAACGAGGACGGAAGCCTGAACGAAGAATATTGTCTCTACTGTTTCTCGGGCGGAGAGTTCACAGAAAAGGTATCAATGAAACAGATGATCGAGATCTGCGTGGAGCAAATGGTAGAAGAAGGCATGTCCGAGAAGGACTCCAGAGACCATCTGAACAAGGTTCTGCCGACGCTCAAACGTTGGAAGTAACGCTGTTCATAAAATAATCTCTTATTTATAGAAGAATAACCAATCTTCCATCATGGGCAGAGACGATCTCATCAACACTACCAGGGCCATACTGGCCAGGGCAGGATTCGATATATCGTCAGCACTGAATCTGAGGAGCGTGTGCTTTGATGTCGTTGGACGTAAAGACAAAACACTTCTGATAATCAAGATCCTCAGCAACGTAGACGCCTTTTCCAGGGAAAATGCGGATGAGATGAAAATTCTTGCAGAGGCACTAGGTGCAAGCCCTATACTGATCGGCGAACGTTCAAGTTCCGGACAGTTGGAACCCGGAATCGTTTACTCACGTTTTGGAATACCGATCATTTCAAACGAAACGTTGGCGGACCACATTCTCGAAGATGTTCCGCCATTCATTTTTGCTGCACCCGGCGGATTATATGTCAGATTGGACAGCGACCTGCTCAAAATGGTAAGGGAACAAAGGGGTGTCAGCCTAGGAACACTTGCAGAAACTGCAGGCGTTTCAAGAAGAACGATTCAGATGTATGAATCGGGAATGGGCGCGATGATTGACGCAGCGATACGTTTAGAGGAATTCCTGGGAGTTCCGATAATCTCCCCCGTCAATCCGTTCGAATACAAACATGATGACAAAAAAAAGGGACATGAACTCACCGGAGATGTTCGTACGGACTCAATAATATTCAATCGCCTTCTCGATATCGGATTTGCTGTGACACCGATCACGCGCAGTCCCTTTGAAGCACTCACGAGGAACAAACAGATGGTCATACTGACCGGACTGGACAGCGAGGATGACAAGGTCATCCAGAAAGCAACCATCGCGTCAGAAATCTCCAGAATATCCGGACAGCACTCCGTCATCATTGTGGAGAAATCAAGAGGATTGGACCACATCAGAACCACTGCGATTGTAACGAAGAACGAGATCAAGGACATGGACGATCAGTCTGAACTTACGGACCTGGTCATTGAAAGGAGTAATCAGTCATGATCTCCGTCAAAATAAACGGATGCTGTGTCGACATTCTCCCGATAATCCGTGGTCTTGTTTCCGAGTGCGAAAAGGTAGTTTCCGCGCTTGAAAACAAGAAATATGATTGTGCCGCGGTCGCCATGGGTGCGGATCAGGTCGAACAGATATTGAAGAGAGCAGAAGCGGAAGAGGATTATCCCGACGTGGCCGATCTCGATGTCGTCTATGCGGATTTCCTGATGAACTTTGGTCCTGTGGACCTGCCGATTCCTGCATATGTTACAATAATAGATATGTGCCAGCAGTTGGAAATGGAGTTGATTCCATTGGACATGGGCGAGGATTTATACACAGACCTTTTCTGTCAAAAAGTATCTACAATGCAGCTTTTCAAAGAGGACAAGGTCGCAAGGAAAGCACTCAAACATTCATTCGATCTGTCTTCCGCGGAGGAATTCGTATTGGAATGGGATGCATACGTCAACAAGAGGCTCAAAGGCCTCTGTCTTTTGAGCATGGAGCGCGAAGCGTTCATTGCCGACACGCTCGCCAATTCCACCGAAGGGCGTACGAACATGCTTGCCGTGATAGAACTGGAACGCATACCCGGCATTCTGGACCTTATCGGCCAGGACTAACTCATCCGAGCAGTGCCTTCAGCTTCTTCTTGGACTCGACAGCGGACTCGAGGGATTTCGATTCTATGACGTAGTTACGTGTATATCCCTTGAGTTTTCCGATCACCTTGACGAAATCGATGTTGCCATCACCGATTGTCAGATGTTCGTCCGTCTTTCCGTGGTTGTCGTGAATGTGAATGTTGATTATCCTGTCACCAAGCAATTCCGTGAATGCGTCTATCTGCCCCGTAGTATTGGCATGACCGATATCGAAACACACGCCCATGTCAGTACCGTCAACGAGGTCATTCAGCTCCTCTGCCGTGCGACCTAACATGAATTGGAATGACGGCATGTTCTCCACTGCAACCTTAACACCATATTCGGTGGTCAGACGGTCAAGTGTCCTGAGTGATTTCTTCGCACGTTCGATCGATTTCTGCTCAAGTCCATGAACTGCCATAGAATAGAGGCCGGGATGAATGGTTATGAGTTTTATGCCCGCACTTATGGCCTGCTCCATCGTGGCGATCATTTCCATTGTGGATACTTCTCTCATTCTTTCCGAGAGGGCTGCGATGTTCACGTCACATATCGGCGCGTGAATGGAATACTTCATTTTGTATGACTGTGCGGCCACACCGAATCTGGCCAACACGTTCTGCAGATAATGTTCACCTTCAGAGAATATCTCCCAGTGGTCAAATTCCTTTGAAACCGCCTTCATCGTGTCCTCTATGTTCTGTGCGCAAAATGTAGTTGATGATACGCTGATCATATCCTTACCTCCTCTCCGTCGACTGTGTTAGGTGCTATCATATCGATAAGCGCCTCGAGGTTCTCGTCCTCGAGTATCACTTTGATCGTTCCTAGTACAGTCTTCTCTTCTGTATAGGATATCTTTCCGACAAATGCAACCTGTTTGTTGATATTGATTATTGTTTTCCTGCCCCTCTGGCCTTTGGTCATCACGGCACGTGTTACGTCCAGTATCTTCTGCTTCCTTATCAGATTGGAGAAGTGTGTGAAATCTGCCTCTCCTTCTATCGTTCCATCCGCCAACTCCAGTTCGGCTTCCGGGAAGATGTTCCTGATGGCCTTTTCGACCTTTTCCGGGTCCTCCGAAGGGAATACCGGAGCAGATATCGTAACGAACATACAACATAGAACATGATTGGGGTATTTTACAGTCTGGGTTGCGAGCCCGTGTATTTTAGGAAAATATATATCGCAATATAGTCTAGTTCCTCTGTTATGAGAACGGAGGTTTTGGACTTTGCAGCAAGGAAGAATATGTTCCTCTGCCCGGATGCATTGGAGATCATTCTCTCCAACTCGAGACCGATCGAGTTTGCAACGACCGTTCTCAACGCACTTTCCGAGAATTCGATGTTCGTGACCGCCAATGATGTCACGGATTTCATATCCGGAGAATCTACAGTTATTCTTTCACCGAAACCCATTACGCCAAAGAACAAGAGACTGCCTGATCTGACCGTCATCAAGGACACCGATGTGACCGGAGAATCCGTCTGCGAAGGTAAGATCGAGGACTTCGCCAGATATTTCAGGAATCGTTTCCAGACATTGAAGAGAATGATACAGTCCCGACGTGATTTCGGTCGTGGTATCCCGATCAAGGATCTTGAGGGAATGAACAGGGAGATCAAGATCGTCGGCATCGTAGCCGACATCACTTATACGAAGAACGGACACAGAATGATCACCCTGGAAGACGATACTGGCACATGCAAAGTGATGATTCTGAAGGATGCTCCGACCATCGGTAATGACATCATAGTCAACGATGAGGTGATAGGTGTTCTGGGAAGAACCAGCGGAAGCGGGATAATCATGATATCGGAGATATTCCGTCCCGAAATCCCTGCGATCAATGCATGGGAGACTTCAGATTCCGTGTCGTCCGTGGCGTTCCTTTCCGATGTTCATGTGGGAAGCCATACCTTCCTCGAAACCAGATGGAAGAACATGATCAAATGGATGAAAGAGAACGCGTACGAGCAGGATATCGATTATCTGGTGTTCCCTGGCGATGTAGTTGACGGAATTGGTATATTCCCCGGACAGCAGGAAGAGCTTGATATCCACGACATCTACGGCCAATACGAGAAGTTGGCGGAATACCTAAAGGATTTCCCAGACCATGTGAAGATGGTCATTCACCCCGGAAACCACGACGCCGTGCGTCCTGCGGAACCTCAGCCCGCTTTGTCAGAAGTGTTCACAAAGACATTCGATTCCAATGTGATGATGGTCGGCAATCCCGTATCACTGAACATTGAAGGCCGTACGGTACTAACGTACCACGGAAGGAGCATCGACGATTGGGTTTCAAGCGTTCAACAACTGACCTACGAAGATCCGGTGAAAATAATGAAGGAGATGCTCAGCAGAAGGCACCTTGCACCGATCTACGGACAGAAGACTGCGCTTGCCCCCGAAAGGAAGGACTACATGCTCATTGAACATGTGCCAGACATATTCATTACCGGTCACGTCCACGGTGCCGGGCACATCAACTACCGCGGTGTAAGAACAATAAATGCATCCGCTTGGCAAGACCAGACGGACTATCAGAAGATGCACAACTTCAATCCCGACCCGGCAGTCATGCCGATAATCCACCTCGGTACGGGAAAAGTGAATATGAAGAAGTTCTGATACCATGGAACTCGCATGGATTTATCTCGTCATTGCCGGGTTGCTGGAACCATGTTGGGTCATCGCCCTGAGCAAATCTGAAAAGCTTCATAATCTCAAGTGGACTGCTGTTCTGATTGTTGCAATGGTCTCCAGTATGTATCTGCTGTCCGTTGCGATGGCTTCGCTGCCAGTTGGTATCTCGTACTCAGTGTGGACGGGTATCGGCGCCGTCGGTACGCTGATCGCCGGAATACTGCTTTACAAAGAACCTGTGACGCGCGTGCGGATGATATTCATCTTCATGATCGTCGCTGGAATAATAGGTCTGCACTTGACAATGGAGGGCACCCTATGAAGAAGGCTTGGTTGTTCATTCTCCTGGGTGGACTGTGCGAGACGGGTTGGGCCCTTGCTCTGAAAGAATCCAATGGAATGAGTGACATTCCGTACGTCGTGATATTCGCCGTACTCCTGGCGATAAGTATGATCTTTCTCTACAAAGCATTGGAAGAAGGTCTTCCGATGGGTACCGCATACGCTGTGTGGGTAGGCATCGGAGCAGTCGGAACGGTAATTTTAGGAATACTGTTGATGAACGATCCGTCCAGCATATACACGATATTCTTCGTCTCACTGATAATAGCTGGAATAATAGGTCTGCAGATTACAACAAAAGAGAAAAATGATTAAAATGGTTTGTAAATCAGTAAGTAGATTATCAGGAACGCACCGAGCATCAGCATGGCGTAAGACGCTATCCACATTATCTTGAACGTTCTTGCCCTTTTCTTGGGGTCGTTCTTGATTGCGAAGTAGCGGTCTTCCAGCGTCATGCAGCCTCTTTGTCCTTACCTTTCAGGTGTTTGAGGCTGATCAGTGTTTCTCTGTCCATCTCCTCAAGCCTGAATCTGATAAAGGCCTGAACTGCTTCCAATTCCGGGATTACCTTGAACTCAAGTGCGTTGACACGCCTCTTGGTCTTCTCGATCTCATCCAGAAGCCTTCTCATGGTCGTTTCGACCTCAGCCGCACGGACGATGGTGTCCAGAAGTTTCTCGAATGCCTGCGCCGCTTCCTCAATGAAAGCGGATGTTGCGATGACTCCGTATCCCCTTTCGGTGATCGGTGCTTTCGTCAACGTGGCTTCTACCTTCGGGACCATCATTCCCATGATGCTCTTGCTTCCGAGTGTGACCTCGGGGTTGGCCTTGCGGGCATATGCTGCGGATTTTACCGCAATGGTACCGTCAACGGCCATGGCAATGGCTATTCTGTCCATCGCCTCCTCGTAATCAGAGACGACACTGTCCCTCATCTTCTTGGCCTTCTCCATAACCTCAAAGAATTCGATGATCAGGCCGTCCCTTTTCATCTTCATGATCTTGTGTCCGCTCTGGGACAGTTTGATCTTCTTCTTGGTCTCAAGGAGGACCGATCGTGTGGGTGTGATGTCTGCTGCTGGCATGTTCTCACTTCAGGTACTTCTCGATGTACTTACGGTCGATTCTTGTGATCTGATCGAGTGACAGCGTTTTCATGAGGTCCCATGCGATTCCAAGGGTGTCCTCGATCGTCCTGTCATCATCGTGACCCTGACGTACGACTTTGTCTTCGAAGAAGTCTGCGAACTCGAGGAGTTTGCGGTCTTTCTCGGAAAGTGATTCCTTACCGACAATGGCCACGAGACCTCTCAGGTCCTTACCTTCTGCGTATGCTGCGTACAGCTGGTCTGATACTGCCTTGTGGTCTTCCCTTGTCTTTCCGGGACCGACACCTGCATTCATCAGTCTGCTCAGAGACGACGATACATTCACCGGCGGATAGATACCAGCACGGTGGAGTTCCCTTGACATAACGATCTGACCCTCAGTGATGTATCCTGACAAGTCAGGGATCGGGTGGGTGATATCGTCACCAGGCATGGAAAGGATCGGGATCTGCGTAATGCTTCCCTTCTTTCCTTTGATCTTTCCTGCACGCTCGTACAGCTGTGCGAGGTCGGTGTACATGTAACCGGGGTAACCACGCCTTCCGGGCACCTCTTCTCTTGCCGCTCCGACCTGTCTGAGTGCTTCACAGTAGTTGGTCAAGTCCGTCATAATAACGAGCACTTGCATTCCGAGTTCGAAAGCCATGTATTCCGCTGTCGTAAGTCCGAGACGGGGCGTAACGATACGCTCAACTGCGGGGTCATCAGCAAGGTTCAGGAAAACCACTGCATTTTTCAGTGCACCAGTTCTCTCGAACTCTTTCATGAACATCTGCTTCTCTTCGTTCGTGATACCCATTGCTACGAAAACGACAGCGAAGTCCTCATTCTCTCCTCTGACTTTGGCCTGCCTTGCGATCTGCAGTGCGAGTTCGTTGTGCGGGAGACCTGATCCCGAGAAGATCGGGAGTTTCTGACCACGAACGAGTGTGTTCATTCCGTCGATCGTTGAGATACCGGTCTGAATGAAGTCCGCCGGGGAATCTCTTGCCCAGGGGTTGATAGCTGCACCGACGATGTCGAGTTTCGCTTCCGGGGTGATTGCCGGTCCGCCGTCCAACGGCTCACCGGCACCGGTCAGGACACGACCGAGCATGTCTTTTGACACGGGCATCTTCATCGTTTCGCCAAGGAAACGGACTGATGCTGCTTTGTCGATACCTGTCGTACCTTCGAAAATCTGAACGACCACGATGTCGTCCGATGTATCAAGGACCTGGCCTCTCTTCATCGTACCATCGGACAGCTTGACGCTGACCAGTTCCTGGTATGAGATCGGCTCCGTTTTCTTAACGAATACGAGAGGTCCTGCAATCTCTGAGATTGTCTTGTACTCTTTGGATACTGTTGCCATTTATTACACCCCCAGTCCTGCGAAGTCTTTATCAAAGTCTTTGTCGACTGCTGCGAATTCCTCGTCAATGTTTGTTTCATATTTGGCCATGACGAATCTCTGCCTTGCCGGCACTTCTGAGATCTTTCCTACGGAAACACCCATTGCCAGTGCTTTGTTAGCAAGGTCTGAGAACTTCCTGATCAGCTTCATCATGACATACTGTCTGGGAAGCGGGCAGTATGTGTCCACCGGGTGGTACGCATTCTGCTGAAGGAACACTTCACGTATCATCTTGGATACTTCGAGTGTGATCTTCTGCTCATCAGGCAGTGCGTCTGAACCAACGAGTTGAACAATTTCCTGCAATTCTGATTCTCTCTGGAGGATCTGCATGAACCATTCCCTGAGTGCAGGGTAGTCTTCAGCAACATTCTTCGCGTACCAATCTTTCAGCTGTTTGTCGTACAGTGAGTATGACGTAAGCCAGTTGATGGTCGGGAAGTGTCTCCTCTCTCTCAGTTTCGTGTCAAGTGCCCAGAAGACACGCACGATACGGAGTGTGTTCTGCGTAACCGGTTCTGACAGGTCTCCACCAGGGGGTGAAACTGCACCGATAACTGAAATCGAACCTTCTCCGCCTGCGAGCGTTTTGCACCTTGCGGCACGCTCGTAGAATTCTGAAAGACGGCCTGCGAGGTATGCCGGGTAACCTTCTTCTCCGGGCATTTCTTCAAGTCTGGATGAGATTTCTCTCATTGCCTCTGCCCACCTGGAGGTGGAGTCAGCCATCAATGAAACGTTGTATCCCATGTCCCTGAAGTATTCTGCGATCGTCATTCCAGTGTAAACTGAAGCTTCTCTTGCTGCAACAGGCATGTTTGATGTGTTTGCGATAAGAACGGTTCTCTCCATGAGGGGGTTTCCGGTCTTCGGGTCTTCGAGCTCAGGGAATTCTGTAAGAACCTCTGTCATCTCGTTTCCGCGCTCTCCGCATCCTATGTAAACGACTATTTCAGAGTCTGCCCATTTTGCGAGCTGCTGCTGTGTAACGGTCTTTCCAGTTCCGAATCCTCCGGGGATTGCGGCTGCTCCACCCTTTGCGAGCGGGAACATTGTGTCCAGAACACGCTGGCCTGTGACCAACGGGATGTCCGGCTGGAATTTTTCTTTGACCGGTCTCGGAACACGGACGGGCCATTTCTGCATCATGATGACGTCCTGGCCGCCGATCTTTGCTACGACATCCTCAACTTTGAAGCTGCCTGCTTTGATATCCTCGACCTTTCCCTTTACGTTCGGGGGGACCATGATCCTGTGTTCCATGGATTTTTCCTTAACGGTACCGATAATCTGACCGCCGACGACTTCGTCACCCTTCTTTACGGCGGGTACGAAGTCCCATTTCTTTTCTCTGTCCAGTCCAGGTGCGGAAACGCCACGGAAGATGAAATCTCCCATTTTGTCCTTGAGCACCGGGAGCGGTCTCTGAATTCCGTCATAAACGGAAGAGAGAAGTCCCGGACCAAGTTCCGCGACGAGGGGGTGACCGGTGTTTGAGACCGGTTCTCCCGGTCTGACGCCGGACGTATCCTCATAAACCTGGATGATAACGTGGTCGCCAACGATCTTGATGACCTCACCCATCAATTTCTCCTTACCTACCTGTACCACATCGTACATCCTTGGGGATATTCCCGTTGCGGTAACGACAGGTCCTGCGACCCTATAGATTACACCTTCTGTAACTTTGCTCATCTAATCATCCTCTGTTTTGTATAAATCAACGCCAATCGCTCTCTTGACCTTCTCACGAAGGTCGCTCTCATCTTTGCCCACCGGAACGATAACGGGCTGGATACCGTCAAGTATCCTCTGCCTCATCGTGGGCGACAGCAGCTGAAGATCTTTTGAATCCGCCGCAAGTATTCCGATCGTTGTATCGGAGATCGCTTCCAGCATCTTCTTCTCGTATTCCTCTGACTCAGCCACGAAAACCTTCCTGAGGCCTGCGAGCCTGAATCCGAGTACGAACTCCTCACTTCCAATTACTGCTATATCCATTTTAAACCACCAGTAATCCTTTTATGACTTCTTTGTCAATTCCGCTCTCGATTCCCCTTGCCACGATCCTGATGTTACTGACTTCAATTTCCTTATGGATCATGAAATCGAGTATCGGAATCACGGATAATGGGTAAAGGTGCGAGAACGTCCTTGCCTGTCTTATCTGGTATTTCTTCATTCCGGCCACGATGTTCCTGAGCGATTTTGACTCTCCGTCCAGCGCATCTTTGATATCATCGTAGAAATCAAGTTGCGCCAAATCAGTGGCCACCGCTGATATTGTTTCAGCGTTGGCAAGCTGAGTGGCCAGCTTCTTGTCTATTTGTTTTCCTCCGGGTATAATGTAGTTCAGTACATCCTCCCCGTAAATTCCTTCGGTCTTCAATTTAAGAATCGTACCCAGGTTGACTGTGTCTATTTCTTTCCTTATGAAGTCCTGGAACAGGCGCGTAGGTCTCGATGAGGGGTTTATGCTCTTCAGAAGCATGTCGTAGTACGCCTTGTCGAGGTGATCCTCAATCTGCGTGAGATTTCCATCCGCCTTGTATGCGGACAGCAACTCCTGCGGAATGCTGATGTGCTCGATCCTTCCGAACTGCGTCAACACTTCTTCGAGAGAATCCGTCGTCAAGAACTTGTCCAGTTCGGCCGTTGTGAGCTTTCCGGCAGGAACAAGGTCCTCCTTTATGCTCTCAATGTCCATTCCGTATGACTTGCCTCTCAGTATGACCTTGAGATTCCAGTTGTCCCACTTTTCCAAGTAGGCCTCGAGCATTTCCTGCAGTTCCCCTGCGGATGCCTTCAGTATTGTACCGAAAACCTTGGCCATGTTGCGGTATGTCGCGTGCTCGACGAGATCGATTCCTTCGATCCTGCCCGCAAGCTCCGTCATCTCCTTCTGGTATCCATTCTCACTCAGGAATCTGGATATCTCAGGAACTGACATCATGAGCATCTTGGCGTAAGCGTCCTCCTTAAGGAGTGACGACTTCTTCGCTTTGACCCTCGCTACCGCGTAAGCGTAGTTCCCTTTCTTTCCCTTGCTGCGCCCGAACATGCACTTCACCCGAAGAGGATATCCGACAGAGCCTTCATCTCACGGTCCCAGACCGATTGAAGAATGGTTCTGTACTGCATGTCCACCTGAATTGTTCCGTCTTTGCTCTCCAGTATAAGTCCGCCGGTGATCGAATCCAACTTTGTGATGGACGATACGCCGAGGTCCTCTGCTTTGAAGGTCTCGCCCTTTGCACAGTATGCTTTGGGTTCCTTTATGACCTTCTTAGCCGCCTTGACCATCTTCTTGTACTGCTCCTTCCTTTCTTTGGCGGGAGCATTCTCGAGTGCTTCGAGAGTTTCGTTGAAGGCCTGCATGAGGATCTCCTTTTTCTTTGCAAGGACGATCTTCTTGCTCTCAAGCTCTGCGCTGGAGATTTCCTGACGACCCAGGTGCTCAATTGCTTCTTTGAGCCTTTTTTCCTCTTTTGCTTTCATGTCGGATATCACTGCTGCCGCTTCAGCCTGGATCTTAGCGATCTCGGCATCCCTCTCGGCGTTGATTGCCGAAACGGATTCCTGTGCGGAACGGGTGATGTCCTCCTTTACACTGTCTAATGCCATGGGACGGCCTCAAATCTTATTTACATCACGAAGATTCCCATGATTGCAACGACGAGACCGAAGATGACGATCGTCTCCGGGAGAACCATCAAAACGATGGCTTTACCGAAAAGGCTCACGTCTTCTGTGATCGCACCAACTGCTGCGGCACCGACATCTTTTTCTGCGAGACCTGCACCGAGACCAGTAAGTCCAACTGCGAGTCCTGCGCCTATCATTATCAATCCACTTGCTTCATCTGCCATTTCTATACCTCTGTTTCTACGATTTTTGTGTGTTTGCGTTTAATTTGGAGCGGTTCGTATTCCTCGCCGCCACCAGTAAAGAATTTGTTCATCGACTCGACATACTGTAACCTAAGTCCGTGCATACCGGCCGATATGATAGCCAAAGTCCAGATCATGAGGTGGCCTATCGTGAACACCGCACATCCTGCGATGATGAACATTAAGCTGCCTCCGTTCGGGAATCCTGCCATCATTACTATTGCCATATAGTTGAACGCGAGAGCCATACCAGCTTTTGACATGCCTATCGCGGCCAAACGAGTGTAAGATAAGATGTTTCCGATTATACTGGGTAATTCCAATATAGCCTGTGCTTTCTCCTTCTTCCAGGTAATCGCTATTCCGATCAACAGGAACACGATCGAGAGGATCATCAGATACATGAGCAGTCCTTCGATGCTCTTTCCGTCAATCATCATCTGTGAGAGAACGTAACAGAGCATGGTCATTCCCGCGAACGAGAACATCCAGCCGCCCTTCTCATACACAGCCTCTTTCGTTCCGTGCTGCATCTTGACGTTGGCGAATCCAACGGCGTAGGAGAACATCAGGTGGAATATACCGATGTATACGCTGATCTTCAGCAACAGTCCGACAGCGCCGGTCTTGCTGATTCCGTGTCCGGTGATCAGTAAGTCCGTGAACCAGTCGGGCATGTGCATTCCCAACAGCATCTCCCAGGTGATTGTTGTGGATCCATCAACATAGGGGTATCCTATGAAGTGCATTCCCAACATCTCTCCAAAGAAGAAGAATCCGAACAAGAACGCCCAAATTCCTCCGAAGAAGAGAATCGTGGCGATTGCCTTGAACTCATTGCTCTTGGCTGTCTTTAATCCATAAGCACCCAAGATAATGAACGGTATTGCGTAACCGACATCACCGACCATGAATCCGAAGAACAGCGGGAAGAAGATCGCCATTATGACTGACGGGTCTATCTCCTGGTACCTCGGAACGGAAACGAGCTTTGTCGGATATTCGAACTGCTCTGCATATCTTCCGTTGTTCAGTTTTGTCGGGGTTACTTTGAATCTCGATTCGGCGTGGTCGACCTCATGAAGATCGCGGCTGCGGTTCTCCATTGTCTCGACGTGAACGGCGTCACCGAGTTTTCCATGTACTCCGTCTTTGACGTCCTGTACCTGTGCCGTGGGCACCCAGGCGTCTATTACGAATGAAAATTCGCTTGTTGCGATCCTTAACGGAATCTCACCTTTGGTGATCGTCAGGTTCAACTCTTCATCCGTGGACATCAGGAATGTTTCGTACTGTTCCTTCAGCTCCCCGAGCTCTTTGTTGAGTTTGACGAGTTCCGCGTCAAGTTTCACGATCGCGTCATTCGTCGTTGCAATGTTCTCCTGCGGTGTGCCCGTTCCTTCGGGGACCGCGAAGTCAGCATAACCGAAATCCGCGAGAATGCGCTGTGCCTCGTCCTTCTGCTCCTTCTTAGCGAAGATGGCGACGAGTTTCTTATCATTTGATATAAAGAATTCTGAATCCGCGAGTCCCGCGAGTGCAGTTGAGGGGTCCGCTTTCACAGTCCCTACGAACACTGCGATCGACTCGTATCCGCGGTACATCTCAAGGTTCAGCGGGATACCGGACAATGCTTCCAGTTCCGTCTTCTTCACTTTGAGCTCAGTTACCGTCTGAAGAACATTGTTCCTTTCATCAAGAACTCTGAAAACATCTTTTTCAACGGCTTCCACTTCGCCGGACTCGATCTGTTTGCTCACGTCAACGGAAGAAACCGGATAAATGGTCTTCTTGCCGTCAATCGCCAGCTCTTTCTCCACTGCCCTGACCTTAAGCAACCTTTCGGATGCTTTGGCTGAGTACGGGCGCGGAGCTCCGATCGAGAATCCTGGGTCTGAGTCGTTGAAGTAATCTATCAGGTGAACAGCTTCCAATGACTGCAACGTTTCAGTAACGTCGTCAAGTCTTGACTTGCTGCCCACGATGATGATCCTACTCATCGACTCAGGACGTAGCATCGAGGGCCCTCTCAAATTCTTCATTGAGGAAGTCTTTCACCTTGGGAATGTTCTTTCCCGAGGCTTTGCCGAGCTTTTCAGCTTCTTTACGGCCGCCTTCCAGAAGTTCTTCGCGTCTGATTCCGAGCGCATCTTTTTCTTTTGCAATCTGTGCTTCCGATGAGGCTTTTGCTTTAGATTCCGCCGCCTGGATACTGTCTACAGAGTCCCTGCGTGCGTTGGCTATTGCTGTTTTTTTGTCCACCTCGGCCTTCTCTACGATGACCTTGGCGTTTGCCTCCGCCTCTTTAATTTCTACAAGTATGTCAGTTCGGCTCAAGTTACACTCCCCGACCCTATTTCGGTCTGGACAATATAGTGTTAATACTTAAGTCTGATTGTCACCCTTTTTATAAGTAATCCAATTGTAACAAAGAGAACAATTGTTTTCCTCAGAATTTACGTATGATGACATTCGTTTCATCGAACAGTTTCTTCGACAGATCGTCAACATAACTTTCTGAGTAGACGATCTCCGTCACTCCTGCGTTGATCAGGATCTTGGCACACATGGAGCATGGGAACGTTGTCGTGTACACCGTACTGTCTTTGATGCTGATACCGAAATAAGCTGCCTGGATGACCGCATTCTGTTCTGCGTGGACTCCTCTGCACAGCTCGTGCCTGGTACCGGATGGGATCTTCATCTGTTCCCTTATGCACCCGGACTCCTCACAGTGTTTGGTGCCTCTGGGTGATCCATTGTACCCTGTGGTGAGAACACGTTTGTCCTTGACGATGACGGCGCCCACTTTCCTGCGTACGCATGTTGATCTCTTTGCGACAAGATCTGCCATTTCCATGAAGTATGTGTCATTATCCGGGCGGTCCATAGATAGTGGAATGATTCTCCATATATCCATTTTGTGAAACGTCAATCCTTAATTATCAAAACAATAATACAATAGCAAATGAACGAGACCGTCCGTGACACCATCATCGCTTTTGGCGTGGTCACATTGATCATGGCCGTCGGAGTGGGCGGAATGTTCCTTTATTCCGGTCAGATGGCACCGTATTCCGTTGTCGTGTCCGGAAGCATGCAGCACGGTGATCAGTCATCGGTTGGAATAATAGATACGGGTGACGTCATCGTCGTGCGCGACCTCGATAAGGTCGGCGGTGTTGATGGAATAAGAAGTTACGTTGACGGTTATCATGAAAATTATAGCAAATTCGGTGAATTTGGTGACGTGATCATTTACGAACGCGGCGGTAATCAGAACGCTGTAATCCACCGAGCCATATTATGGTTGGACTGGAACGGAACATCATGGGACGCGCCGTCATTGAATGGTTTCCCGGGGTGGACGGTCACGTCCGGAAATCCTGACGGAACAGGCATGTCTGGAACATTGATGATGACCGACATCGGATTCTCCGGAAAAACAGTCTACCTGAATCTCGACACGCTTCCAAGAATTAGTGGTTTCGCAACGATGGGCGACAGTAGAAACAATGCAGGATTCGATCAGACTCTGCATATTACATCCAGTCTCATCGGTGAGAACAGGATAAAATACGTTGCAGGTTTTGAAATTCCCTGGGTAGGTGCAATAAAAATGCATCTCGATGGAAATCCGAATGTCTCCCAGATACCATCCAACAGTATACCCAATCTTATTGCCAGTATTGTTTGTGTGATCATCGCGATCATCGGCATTGCATTGGTAGTGAGCATTGCATCATCGATAAGAGACGACCGCAGAAACGAATAGGAATGAGGACGCCCCCGCCCCTTTGTTTCCACTGGAACATTGTTTCAACGAGATTACATCAATGTCGTCTGCTTAGGATTCCTGTACGTCTTTAATGGAATCATCAGTTCATCAGCCTCGAGAACGTCATGAACGTCCTTCGGAGCCGACAGTTCAATGACCCTTGTCCTTCCGGCACGACCAAAGGAACGGACAGGCGCGTGAACAATACCTAGCATATCCAATTCTGATATCAGGTCTGCAACTCTTCTCTGTGATACACAATTTAAACCAAGGATCTCTGTAATCTCCTTGTATGTGGAATACATGTCACCGGTCGTCATCGTTTTGTTTCCGTCCTCGGTATTCTTGATGATACTCATAAGAACAATTTTTGAATGCGGAGGGAGTGTCTTCACAGTTTCGACAACAGCATCAACTTCGATCTTATTCTTAGCATTCTTGACATGAGCTTCCGTTATCAGAGTATCGCCGTTCCTTTCAGCGATATCCGCAGCAACCCTCAGAAGATCAAGAGCGCGTCTTGCATCACCATTGTCCTGTGCAGCAATAGCGGCACATAATGGGATCACACCGAATTCTATCGCCTCCGGTTCAAAGGCGAGCTTCGCTCTTTCTTTCAAGATATCTTCCAATTGTTTTGTTTTATAAGGTGGGAATATGATCTTTTCCTCACCGAATCTCGAATGAACACGACTGTCGAGGAATTCCATGAATTTCAGATTATTTGATATTCCAACTAAAGAAACTTTAGAGTTCTTCAGGAAGTCATTGATTGCAAGAAGATGATATAGAACATCATCACTGTTTTTATTCAGAAGTCTGTCGATCTCATCAAGAACAATAATGAATACTTTACTCTGTGAATCGATATAGTTTTTCATCTCCATGTATACTTTCTCAGTACTCCATCCAGTGTATGGAATTCTCTTTTCAAAATCAGTCTGACTTTGATTTCCTATTCCTGATAGGATTCCATAGTGAGTATCAACAACTTCACAGTTGATGTAGATATATTCACAATTTGATGTTGCCGCATCTGCTTTTTGTAATTCGTTACCAATGAATGTCATTACTGCCGTCTTTCCTGTTCCGGCCTTCCCGAAGATCATGATATTTGATGGTTTATCCCCCTTTAACGCACCGGCAAGAATAGAAGCAATCTGATCGATCTCATCACTTCTGTGCGGTAGCTGATCCGGATTATAGGATGTCTGAAGGATGTTCCTGTTTTTTACAAGAGTATTTCTTCTTTCCAGATACTGTTTGAATATTGAATTTTCCAAGTTTTCACATCCTTTTACTACAATCGAAATTCGTGTTCTTCTCATGGAATACAGGAATAGTATTAATGTGTTCCGTCAAATTTTTTTAAAGATCACAATCTATCATTTTTAATACTGCAACGATATTCCCGAAGATAGGAGAATAATCATGAAAGGATGGTTAGTCATAGGCGGTTGTATATTGGCCCTCATGGGATTTGTTGCGTTCATGTACCTTATCGGAACGCCCGCAAACTAATATTGTGTTCCAGTGGAAACAAAGGGGCGGGGGCGTCCTGTAAAACTAATTGTAATACTCTGCTTTAGTATACATTCCATGAAAATCACCTGTTCATGGAAATTCCAAACGATAAATACATTCTGACATCGGTTGCGATCATTCTTGTTCTCACAGCTGTATGCGTCACATCAGGAACATCGGAACCGGGATCGGAAGATCTGACAGGCATTGTGACGGACGTACAGAAAAGTAACAATGGAAATGTATTCCATATTGTGGATTCCGATGGAACAACGACCAAGTGCTTCACATCACTGGAAATATCTGTTGGAGACGTCTGCACAGTGCGTGGGTCTTATTCCGATGATGGTGCGATTCTGTTCGTAAGCAAGCTGACGCTCAGATAGACGATTTATACTCTGTTGTCGATTGGGAATCAATGTTCATCGCCGTTGACGACACGGATTCGAGAAGTGGTAACTGCACCACATACCTGGCGACGGAGATCGTGCGGTCATTGAACGGATACGATCTTATCGGCAATCCGAGACTTGTACGTCTGAATCCCGCAGTTCCGTGGAAGACACGTGGCAACGCATCGATCGTGCTTCGCGTAGGGGTTGGTGCCGGAAAAAAGAAGAAGGTCGGCGAGATCGGCGGAAAAGATATTTTCTGTTATGAAAAATCGGCAGGCGAACCTGATGCTGATAAACTTCTGAAATCCGTCATTCCAGTAGTGATGGCCAACCGTGAACCCGATGCGGAATCAGGGGTCATCGTATCTCAGGAAAAACCAGATGCATCGTTCTATCAACTGGGGGTGCAGACCATCCTTACATTGGATCCGATAAGGAAGGAAGCTGAACGCATCAATGCAAAGGTGTTCACAATGGACACAGGCATTGGGTTGATCGGTGCATTGTGCGGTATGGCCTGGGAACCCGGAGACAGTACGTATGAGCTGTTGGCATACCGCAAGAGAGAACGTTGGGGCACTGAACGCTTCGTCAAACCGGAAACGATACGTTTGATGGATTCTAAATTCAAAGGGACATTCAACAGTTGGGAGGAAAGATACCAGAAGGTCACAATGGTTCCGTCGACGCCATGTCCAGTATTGTACGGTATAAGGGGTGATATTGAAGAGGAACTTCCCAATGCACATTCTACGATCGTCTCGGAGGGTGCTGACAGATGGATAATTTTTCTTACGAACCAGGGAACTGACGATCATATCATATCCAAGGCGAAGGAACTCATTCCCGATCAGTCATATCTGGTCACCGGAACTGTGGCAGAGAATGCACGCCGCCTGAAGGGCGGACATGTGTTCATGGATATCGACACGGAATATGGAAGGATAACATGTGGTGCATACGAACCCTCGAAGGAATTCCGGATGTTATTCGACAATCTTCTGCCGGGGGATACGGTGGAAGTGATGGGCGAATTACGTGAGAACCCGAGAACGCTGAATGTCGAAAAGGTTCATGTAACGTCAATAGTCAGTGCGGAAAGGAAAGTTTCCAACCCAATATGTTCAAAATGCGATGGACGGATGAAGTCCGTTGGAAAGGGACAGGGGTACAGATGTCGCAAATGTCACACGAAATCAAAAGAGCCAGACATGGAAACATGTTCACGCTTGATTGTTCCGGGATGGTATGAACCGCCGGCCGCGGCACGCCGGCATTTGTCAAAACCACTTAAGAGAATGCATGTTGAACAACCGGTCGAATTCGTCAATCAACGAAGTGAATGACCGACAATCATATATATGGCAAAAAAATAAGCAAAGACATAGGTGGGAAATTTATGGATGAGATAGTAATCCTCAGTGCAGCAAGAACTCCGATCGGAAAATACGGTAAAACGTTGGCGGAGATCAAAGCGACGGACCTCGGTGCGATAGCAGTACGCGAAGCAGTGAAACGCTCCGGAATCGGTGCAGAGAATGTTGACGAATGTATCATGGGCAATGTCATATCAGCAGGATTGGGACAGAACCCGGCAAGACAGGCAGCAGTACACGGCGGATTACCTGTTGAGATCGGTGCGTTGACGGTCAACATGGTCTGCGGATCTGGAATGAAGGCTGCGATGCTTGCCGCAAATTCGATCAAAGCAGGCGAATACCAGGCCATCGTGGCGGGCGGAATGGAGAACATGAGTTCTGCACCATATCTGATGCCGGGTGCACGCTGGGGATACCGCATGAACAACCAGACAGTGGTGGATTCAATGGTTCATGACGGCCTTTGGGACATCTTTTCAAATTCGCACATGGGATTCACCGGCGAAACTGTTGCAGAAAGATTCAACATCTCCAGAGAAGAAGCAGATCAGCTGGCGTACGAAAGCCACATGAAGGCGGCCGCAGCGATCAAAGCAGGAAAATTCAAGGACGAGATCGTTCCGGTTACGATCAAACAGAGAAAGGGAGACATAATCTTCGATACTGACGAGGGCGTTCGTGAAGACACGACCGTAGAAGCACTGAACAAACTCAAACCGATATTCAAAGCGGACGGAAAGGTGACTGCAGGAAATTCCTCGCAGTTAAGCGACGGAGCATCCGCATTGGTCATCGCTTCCGGAAAATATGCTAAAGAACATGGACTGAAGCCATTGGCGGTCATCGAAGCTTACGGAGAAAGGGGAACACTTCCGGAATACATCATGGAAGCACCGATACCGGCGACAAGACATGTCCTGAAGAACGCTGGAATGACAATTGATGATATTGATCTGTTTGAGCACAATGAAGCGTTTGCAACTGCATCCGCCGCAGTCAGGAATGAACTGAACGTGCCGAACGAGATATTCAACGTAAACGGTGGAGCAATAGCACTGGGTCATCCAATTGGATGCTCTGGGTCACGTGTCATCACGTCGTTGATATACGCACTTAAGGACCGCAAGAAGGAACGCGGCCTTGGAACGTTGTGTCTCGGTGGCGGTAACGCAGTGACGATGGTAATCCGTTCCGTATAAAGACAAACAAAACGTTGTTTGTCAGCAAAGAATATGAATATCTTACCCATTAGTACAAACCATGGACTTAGCGGAGATTCTGAAGAAGATTGACGATTCAGAAGAGGACATGATAAACGACATGTCCACAATGATCAGGATACCCGCCATAGGTCCGCTGAATGGTGGAAAGGGCGAAGGTGAGAGGGCGGACATGATCATGACCCTTCTTTCGGGATTCGATAGCATAGAACGCATCGATGTTGCCGACGCACATGTTCCTACAGTTCTGAGGCCGAACATCCTTGCGAGGAAGAATGGCAAGGGGAAAGGAACGGTCTGGATAGTTTCACACATGGACACCGTTTTACCGGGAGATCTGGAGGAATGGCAGACGCCGCCATACAAGCCCGTCGTAAAAGACCGTAAGATATACGGACTCGGAACCGAAGATAACGGTCAGGCCGTCATCGGTTCGATATATGGTGCGAAATTCGTTAAACTTAATGAGAATTCACGCAGGTCCATCGGTCTTGCGATCGTTGCCGATGAAGAAACAACAAGTCTCATGGGCATCGAACACCTGATCAAACTGGGAAAATTCACCGAGGATGATGTATTCATAGTCCCGGACTGGGGTGTTGTCGGCGGAACGATGATCGAAGTTGCCGAGAAGCACCTTGTGTGGTTGAAAATAACTGTGGAAGGAAAGCAGACGCACGGATCCACTCCGAATCGGGGATTGAACGCATATCGCGTAAGTACGAATTTGCTTGCCGACCTATTGAAAAGATTGGATGACAAGTACAACATCCTGACGGACATGTTCCGTCCGCCGATGTCTACGTTTGAGCCGACCAAGAGGCCGGCGACCGTTGGCAATGTGAACACGATCCCGGGCTATGATGAATTCTACCTTGACATCAGACTGCTTCCGAACTATGACCCAGATGAGATGATAGAGTTTGTCAGAACGGTAGCTGCAGAGTATCAGAAGAAAACCAAAGCGAAGATCGATGTGATCGTTGAACAGCGCACCTATGCAGGATCACCGTCAAGAACGGACACAGAGGAATTCAAAGCGTTCAAGGAATCAGTCATGTCGGTTGTCGGTAAAGAACCCGAGACAATCGGAGTCGGCGGAGGAACCTGCGCGAACTTCTTCAGGTTGGACGGACTGGACGCATATGTCTGGCAGACCGGCGGCGGAACATTACATCAGCCGAATGAGTACTGCGAGATTGATAATCTGAAATCTGATGCAAAGGTATTTGCAACACTATTTCACAAACTGTGCGTTTAATCAAAAAGACGGTTGACCATCCAGTCAGCGTCGAATTTTATTATTTCGTCGTATTCCTGTCCGTTAGACACGAACGCGATGGGTTTGCCGATTGTGTGCGCTATTGAGAGAGCAGCACCGCCTTTGGAGTCGGCATCGATCTTTGTTAGAATTACCGCATCAATTCCAACGGCGTTGTCAAATGCTTTGGCCTGTTCCGTTGCGTCGTTGCCTGCGAGTGAGTCACCGACGAATATTTTCAGGTCCGGTTTGGCAACACGGACGATCTTCTTCATTTCGTCCAGAAGGTTGTTGTTGGTCTGCATCCTTCCTGCGGTATCAATCAAAACAACGTCTTTGCGTTTTGCCTTTGCATGGTCTATCGCGTCAAACGCGACTGCCGCCGGATCTGAATCGGCCGAGTGTTTTACAATCTTGCAGCCCAGCTTGTCGGCGTGTATCGAAAGTTGTTCAATCGCACCCGCCCTGAATGTATCGCCTGCGGCCATGACAACACTCATGTTCTCTTTGATCAGACGGTTCGCAATCTTCGCGATCGCGGTTGTTTTTCCGGTTCCGTTTATTCCGATGAACATTATTACGGCAGGCTTTTTTTGTGCCGTTACCCATGAATCAAAGTCGAACTCGTTGAGCTTCAGAACATTTCTGACGGATTCTTTGATTGATGATTCCACGATCTCTTCCAGACTGTGGCTGCGACTGTGTTTCTTTCCCAGAAGCGATTCTCTGACGCCTTCCTTTATCTCTTCGACGACGGGAAGTGCAACGTCAGCCTCCATCAACGCGATTTCCAGTTCCCAGAGCAGATCATCCAGTGACGAATCTTTGATCTTCTTTCCGGATGTGCCTATGACCGGTGATGCTGATGGAACAGGTTCCTTTTTGTCTGCTTTTGCGAGTTTTGCGCGCTCTTTCCTGGAGAGTTTCGGTTCTTCCCTGACAGGTTCAGCCACAGGTGTAGGTTTCGTAACCTCCGGAATAACATTTTCCGAAGGTTTTTGTTCCGGGGCTGTCTGGACAGGCTCTGAAACGGGCTTCTGAGTTTCCTCAGTCTCATAAATCTCTTTTTCGAGCGCTTCGGTTGAAGTGTTCTTTTTGAAAATGCCTTTAAGCTTGCCCTTCAGAGATTCGAACATGGTTACTGTCTTCTCTGGTATTCCTGCTGTACTGCAGCGGAGAGTTTTCTTGCTTCGCCCTCGACGTTGTTGATAGCCTCGGTTGCCTTTTTCATTGCTGCCGATATTTCCTCAATGTTCGAGTCCATGAATGCGATCGCCTCCTGCAGACTCTTTTCCACTGTGAGTCTGGATCCAATTCCGACAAGTGCATCCGCATTCTCTGCGACGACCATCGGAACGAACGTTGCCGCACCGATCGGTACGAGAACAGTATCGCCTTTTTTTGCTGCGACCATTGCTTCGAGGGTGTTTTTCGCTCTTACGGTCTCTTCCAGAGACATTTCGAAGAGCTGTGCCTGACCTGTGAGCGCTTCCAGCTGTGCTTTGTATGCGTCAAGGACCGAAAGGGCCTGCCGGAGCTCATTGTCATTCACTTTACTCACCGGTTACCTGGTATTTTACGGTCGGGTTTGTTATGTCCGCTGCCTGGAGTTCGGTGATGGAGTCGATTGTGATCTTCCTTCTCTCGAGTTTGTGTCTGCTTCCAAGGGTGGACAGTGTGTACTCCTTTGCTGCGTCTACATCTGCTGCGGCAACTTCTATGGAGAATACCTGACTGCTCCTTATGTCCATGAATGAACCTTTAACGTTGAATGCCTTCATTGTATTACCTTAATACGAGGAACTATATTTACCACATAAAGCTTTTGGCTATTTCGATATGGAAAGAGATGAAAAAATTTTTGCGTTCCGTCCCGGAAAAGTCTTTCCCGCCGTGTCCGTAACAGGTCATGGTTGCGATCTGAAATGCCTTCATTGTAAGGGATATCATCTCAAGAACATGCATTCCACAATGACCGCGGACGAACTTCTCAAAGTAGCGAAAAAAGTGAAGGACAATGGCGGAAAAGGCATCTTGATAAGTGGCGGCTGCGACCTTCGTGGAACGGTTCCGCTGACATCATTCATACCGACAATTCGAAAAATATCCGATGTGGGACTGGAGGTCAATGTACATTCAGGATTCCTCTCTGCGAGTGAAGCGAAAGGCCTCGTGGATGCAGGCGTTACGGTATTCTCGATGGACATCCATCAGGATCAGGCGATCATTTCCAACGTTCTGAACCTTCAGGAGACGCCCGACCGTTACGGTGAGACGATAGACAATATAATCAACGCCGGCGGGAGGGTTGTACCACACATCACAATAGGGTTTGGGGCCGAGGATCTTCTGTTCTCTATCAGCCTTCTCAAAGAAAAAAATATCAGAGAAATTGTAGTGCTGGCACTTGTTCCGACACCCGGTACGGACGTTTATGAGCCGTCTGAAGACGGTGTGCTTGCGGCGATAAATATTCTTATTGAATCCGGGTTTGATGTCACACTCGGTTGCATGCGTTCCCGTGATTATATAGCGGTGGAAACAGAGTGTATAAAGATGGGTGTAAGAAGAATTGCGAACCCTTCTCTGAAAACTGTGAAATGGGCGGAAGAAAACGGATTCGAAGTGGAAGAGATAGGCAAATGCTGCTGTCTTTGATCATTTTGTGATGTCGGCGGCCTTCCTTCCGATGAGGAATACCGCGGCGTATTCGGGAACTTCCGTTTCGCCACTGAGTTTGAAGTGTTCTCCTTTGATCACAAGTTCCTGGTCCCTGCGCATTGTTATTTTTACGAGCTCGTCGGAATATTCCTTCGGAACTGCGTCTCTGAGCGGGTCGAATTCGTCCAATTGGGTGCGGCTCAATGGTGTAACGCGCAGTCCGCTTTTTCCGTGAACGGAGTTCGGCAGACGGATCAGTCTTTTGATATCCGACGTGACAGGTTCATCAACCTCGCCGGAAATTCTTACGCGTACGTCATCATTCATTATTCTGACCAGAAGTTCCTGATGGCTTTTTTTGCTCAAAGACGTCATTAAATTCTTCGAAAACATGTGTTCACGCGATTTTATGAGCTCATCTCTGAGTTCATTGATTGTCTTCGGCTGAACGCTGACCAATGATGGATAGATCTTCCTGAGATCCTTGACGTCATGGTCGCAGATGTCGTCTATCAGTGTTGCGAGGCCTTCGCGCATTCTGAGTCTCCATCCTCCAGATGATGCCGGGGGCACAGTGCGGTCTTTGGACACATTCACACGGGTCTGGCCCATTATTTCCGCTCTGGACGTCGCAACGCGGTTGAACGGGAACGCCCAGTCGATGTTCAATCCAGACGAGGTAACGTAATCGACAATTTCTCTTCTTTCCGGTGAACCGAGCCCGATCACATCCTTGGTGGAAACATGTGCGTGGTATCCGCGTCCGCCGGAGAATACGATGCTCACCTGATCCTCCGAGAAACCAAGGTCCCCCAGAAGGAATGAATCCACGAGATTGATCATTTCCTTTTTGATGCGTTCCAGCATTTCCGCGTACGTCATCCTGTCCGCGCCTTCCAAATGGTCAGCATCCAGATCGAATATCAGATCTGCACCCAACCAGACCTTTTCCTCCATCGTCGGGGCGTTGGGTTTCTGATAGTATGCGGTGGAATAGTAACAGTGGGAAGGAACCTGACCGACAAGGAATTTGTGAATATCTGTCGTTCTGGAGAATCCTAAATGCCTCTGGACATACGAACGGTCGAAGAACATGAATCCGAACTCCCTTCTGCCGAAACGTTCGGGGAGAATGGGCGGATTATCTTTGTAGTACTTCCTGAAGGACTTCAGAAGAAATCTCGCGTTCGGATCGATATCCATGAGCGGAATAAGAACAGGCAACGTATAATTATCTTATCTGCTGTACTAGAGTCATGGAAAAGGTACCGATATACGATAACCACATCCACATGGACCCTCACGGCCGGAATTTGGAAGCGGTGAAGGATTTCGTTGGTGCGGGGGGAACGGGATTCACATTGGTGAACATGCCGTACCATCACATACCGGTATCCACTTCGGAAGATCTTCTGAAAGGGTATGAAACAACAATGACCCAGGCTGATGAAGTCAGGGAGAAGTTCAATCTTAACGTTAACGTCGCCGTCGGCCCGTATCCGGTGCTTTTGATAGGTTTGGCGGAGCGCTTTGGCATCATTGAGGCGGAGAATATAATGATCAGGGGGATGGACATCGCCGCCGAACTTGTTTCCGAAGGCAAGGCACACGCGATCGGCGAGGTCGGCAGACCGCATTTCTCCGTCAGTGATGAGATCAATGAGGCATCTGAAAGGATACTGCAGTATGGAATGGAAAAGGCAAGGGAGTGTTCATGTCCGGTCATAATCCATTCCGAATCCGAAGATGGAACGATGCAATGGTTGGCAGACGTTGCTGACAGGGCACGTTTGGACAGGAGGATGGTGATCAAACACCTATCACCGCCGTTGGTCCTTGAAAACGAGAACAAAGGTATTTTTCCATCAGTCGTGGCATCGAGGAGTTCGATCCGCGAAGCGATATCCAAAGGTGACCGTTTCATGCTGGAAACCGATTATATCGACAGTCTTGAAAGGCCGGATGTCGTTCTTCCGATAACGACCGTTCCAAAACGCATCAAAGGAATGTTGTCATCCGGCGAGATGTCCGAAGAGTTGGTATGGAAGATGTGTTCCGACATACCAGGAAAATTCTACAGCAGATAGTATTATTATCAGACTTTCCCTACAGACGGATATGAATGCCAAGGTTCTCAGCGTCTACGAGGAAGGGTCTATCGTCGGAACCAGACTGATCGGTGCGAAGGGTTTTTCGTTACTGGTCGACGTTGACGGAGAGAGAACACTTTTCGATACCGGAAGGAAAGGCAACTATCTGATACACAACCTATCCCTACTCGGAATCGAATTCGAATCGATTGACAGGATTGTGCTTTCGCACGGTCACAGGGAGCACACGGGCGGTCTGAACGATTTTCTGGAGGAACGTGAGACGCCGGTGAAGATATACTCTACGAAGGGAGCATGGGAGTCGAAGGCCGACTCGATCAAAGGAATAAGAGTGAAGAACACCGGTGCGTTCGAAATTCTGGAAAAGAACAAGGAGAAGGTGACCCTGGAGACCGTTGACGGTATGACGGAATTGTCGGAAAACCTGTTTATCATGCCGCTTCCCTTGGGAAGTTCGAACGGCCGTCACATGAAGCACGAGGACGGAGTGTGGAAGGATGATGATTTTTCAGATGAGATCGCATTGGTTCTCAGAACTTCGAAAGGCCCGGTACTTATGACCGGATGTGCGCACTGCGGGCTGATCCCTGCGTTGCACGCGGTGGCGGATGCAACGGGAAAGAACGCAATGGCCGTTGTCGGTGGCGTTCACACAGTAAAAAAGAAGAAGGCGGAGATAGAAGCACTTGCGCTTGAGGTATCAAGTGAAAAAGTCATTCCGAAACTGCATCTTGCACACTGCACCACGCCGGACAGCAAAACACACCTGAGAGTGAAGCTGGGTCTTGACGGTGTAAAGGAATTTTACGTAGGAACTGAATTGATTTTTGAATAGATACTTTTTTTTGAGTAATTATTAATATTTTGAAACCGTGTTCTTTTCACAAACAGCGTGACCGTTTTACGGTTATACTAGGAATGGCAGATATGAGTGAAAAAAGAGTTACGGACAATGTTGGCAAAACGAAGGCGTTATTGCTGACATTCATAATGTTGTCATCCCTGTTCGCAGGAGGCGTTGTCTTGATCGGCAGCGACAATAACAATGTGGACGGTGCCACATACGGAGAAGAGAGTCTTAAATTCCTGGAGTTGAATTCGATTGAAATGACCTGTAAGGTCACTGGTCCGAAGGACGATCTGACCTTGAATGGTGATTTGGCGATTCCAGGAAATGTCACCATAAGTGGAAATTCATACACTGTCGTTGAAATAGGCAATGATGCGTTCAAAAATGGCACTGGCCTTATATCGGTGACAATACCGGACAGTGTTAAGGTAATCGGTAACAGTGCGTTTTACAATTGCACGAGCATAATATCAGTGACGATTCCCAACAGCGTAGAAAAAATCGGTCACAGTGCGTTTTATAATTGTAGAAATCTGACATCGGTAACGCTTCCAGACGGTCTGGAAACTATTGACACTTATTCGTTCTGCCAGACCGGTTTGACTTCGATAACGATTCCCGATAGTGTGAAAAACATTAATGCGATAGCGTTCCAAGCCTGTAATAAACTTGAGATGATTACGATACCTAGCGCGGTAACATTCATTTCCGAGAGTGCGTTTTCAAATTGTCAAAACCTGATGGCGATTAATGTTGCTGACAACAATGAGCATTTCTCCAGCGTCGCTGGCGTTTTGTTCGATATTGATAAGAAAACTCTCCTCACATGTCCCAGAGGACTCACAGGGAAATACATTATTCCGGACGGTACTGAAAACATCGGAAAAATGGCGTTTTGCTATGGGCAATTGACATCTGTGACGATACCCAATTCGGTCAAATCTATCGGGGATAATGCATTCTATTATGGTAACTATCTTACATCTGTGACGATACCGGACAGCGTGGAAAACATTGGTAGTTATGCATTCTCACGTTGCACGTATCTTAAAGCATTGGCAATACCTGACACAATCTCTTCTGAAGTGGTTGATTACGAGGGTGTACTGATAAGATATTCGGGTACGAACGTTGCGACCGCGACAATGAACGACGACGGTACAGTAAACGTCTTTCTGTCTGACGGCAAGAAGATAAACACAGCGAACGCTGGAACAACAAAGGATGGAAAGAATATCAGCGTGTCTATAAGTAGCGGTATAGCGAAATTGACGGTCGGGGATAACAAAATTGTATATCTGAATGTAGTCTCATCAGGCGGTACAGAACCGAATCAGCAGGGATCTGGGCCGGATGGATCCGGGCCGGATGAACCGGGTTCATCGTCTGACAATACAATGTTGTACGTTGGCATAGCCGCCGCGGTAGCGGTTGCGGCCCTTGCGTTGGTGTACTTCCTGTTCATAAGGAAGGTCTGAGCACTGCGGCGTCGTCCACGACATATAAACCCCTTCCTCATCTTTTAATTCATATTCCGTTCGATATCGGAACGGGTTAACTGGGACAATTTAAAATAATAGTATAGAGTAGAGAAAGTCGCATATAATGCAGAGGTGTTGAAATGCATGCAGGAATCAGGACATTAGGTTTATTTTCCGTGTTGACTCTCTTATTCGTAGGGATCGGCGCGGCTGTCGGTTACTTTGTCCAGGAACTTTATCTTGGATTGTTGATCATGCTTGTTCTTTCCATTGTGATGAACCTGTATGCTTACTTCGGATCGAAGAGAGCGGTAATGAGAAGGCACAAGGTCAAGGTGGTCACGGAAGCGGATCAGCCGAAACTCTACAACATTGTGAAGAAGATCTCAGTGAACGCGGGAATGCCGATGCCCGAGGTCGGTATAATGTACAACCAGTCGCCGAACGCATTCGCCACTGGTCGTAACCCTAGAAACTCAATAGTGGTTGCGACATCCGGTCTGCTCGAGTTGCTTGACGATGACGAGCTGGAAGGCGTGATGGCGCACGAGATGGCGCATGTGAAGAACCGCGATGTTCTGATAATGTCCGTTGCTGCGACCGTTGCGGGAGTGATATCATTCCTTTCTACGTACCTTCTCTTCGCAGGACTGAGGAACAGCAGGGACAATCCTACGGCATTAGCGATCGGTGTTCTGAGTTACTTACTTCTGCCGATAGCGGCGATGCTCATCCAGCTTGGAATATCCCGTGGGCGTGAGTTCGAGGCGGATAGGATAGGTGCAGGATTCACAGGCAATCCGTTAGCACTCGCATCCGCACTCAGAAAATTGGAATACGGTATAGCAAAGACGCCGATCAATAACGCGAAGCATCAGGAGAACAATGCTGATGCGCATCTGTGGATCGAAGCACCTGCGGCAAAAGGCAAAGGCGGAGTATCCAAAATGTTCAGCACACACCCCCCCATTGCGCAGAGGATCCAGAAACTGGAAGAGATGGCGCCGAAAGAGAACCCGTTCAACTGATCCGTTTTTCGGGATGACAGGTTTAGATATACGATACATCATATCATGTATGCCCGACGTAGACGACGGGAACAGATGAAGTGATAATGTGACATTCAGGGTAAACACAGTATACGATGACGGATACGTCTCCACCAAGGATTTTGAAGAAAAAGCGGATGCGAAGATGTATTTCGGCAACATAGATACTACGGAAATCACAGAATCGGTTTTTTCAGAGATCACCGATGACGGTGAGATTGTCATCGATACGAAGACCACGACAAAGAGAAAGTAAGCTCAGCGAACCGGTTCCCATTTTTCCAGTTCGTTCACCTTTGATAGAGTGGAACCTCTGCGGATCTCTTCGCGTGTACGGTTTTCGCGTTCTTTGACGTCAAGCGATCTGTTTGCCACCTCGACCGCGTGTTCCTTCGGAACAACTATCAGTCCGCTTTCATCGCCGATTATCCAGTCGCCCGTTCTGACGGTCTGACCGCCGACTGTGATCTCAATTCCAATGCCGCCGTATCCTTTTGGTTCGCCGGCGTTTGGTACGACGGTGCGTGAGAATGCAGGGAACTTCATTGCTTTGATATCATCTATGTCACGGATCGCTCCGTCAATTACGACACCGACGACGCCCATGATCCTGGCGGACTCGGATGCCAACTCTCCCCATACCGCAACCGGTGCACCGCCCACATCAATAACGATGACGTCACCTTTTTTTGCGCGGTCGATCGCTTCGACGGGTTTTGCCCAATCTCCATTGCTCGTCTGAACCGTCAGAGCACGGCCGACCATTTTCTGTCCTGTGAACAGATGTGGTAACAGACCCAGCATGACGCCTTGCTTGTGCCAGGCGTCAGAAATGTTGCATGTGGAAACGCGTCCGAATGCTTCGAACAATCCCTCCTCACTATACTTTTTTGCAAGATCGGTACGTTGAATTTTTTTGCCGGCTATCGCTGCTTTCATTGCTTTTGCGGCATCTGTGACGTGTTCAGTTTTTATGATCCCGCCACCAACTATGATAATTGACGCACCAGCTTTGACGTACGAACCTGCATTCTCAGCGGTTATTCCGCCTGCTACTGCAACAGGAATTGAAACATCATCGACGATTCTTTTCAAAGTGTCTATCGGCGGTTCTTCGCCACGCATCTGTTGGTCGATGCCCATGTGCATGCAGATGTATGATACTCCGAGTGCTTCAACTTCTTTCGCACGTTTCGGACGGTCCTGAATGTTCAGAAGGTCTACCATAATTTCGGCGCCGTACTTTCTTGCGGCCATTACAGCTTCTGATATTGTGGAATCGTCAGCCAGCCCCATTACGGTAACGATGTCAGCGCCTGCTTTCGCTGCAATCTCGACTTCAAAAGAACCGACATCCATTGTCTTAGTATCAGCAATAATCTTCCTGTTGGGGAATTCTTTGCGGAGCGTGCGTATCGACTCAGCGCCCTCACTCTTTATCAACGGTGTGCCGACTTCAATCCAGTCGACACCACCTTCTACAGATTCCTTAGCAATCTCGATGCTCCTTTTGAGGTGCATGAGATCCAACGCGACTTGCAGGACCGGCCACATATGTCCGAGTATCACATACGGAGTAAAAACATTTGCTGATAGCCACTCAGCTCGCCCGTCTATCATCAGAAACAGCTCGAATAACGATCATCATCGTGGCAGTACACCATTGTAGCAAAGGGATAAAACCATTCTTATGGGAAGTTGAGAACGAAAGTATTAACGGATGGTTGCATATGAAGAACACGTGTTCAGGAAAAAAGAACAGAAAGACCTCGAGAAGGACGACGGAAGGACGAAGATCCTGTTCATTGATGAAATGAATTCGTTGCAATCACAGATCGCAGAGTACTTTCTGAATGAGATGTATGGCGACAAATATGTGGCATACAGTGCAGGTGCGAAGTTCAACTGCATCGACTGTGAACTGGTATCAGTGATGTACCAGAACGGTCACGATATAAGAAGAGCCAGAGCCAAGGATTTCCGTTCGAAACAAATGCCCACGAAGTTCAATAAACTGTACTTCCTGGAGCAGGCGACATATGACAGAATCAAAGACATCGTTCCGTATGATGCCGAAAAAACGATAGTGGATTTCGGCAATAAGGGCGATTTCAAGGCCACGGATGATGTGGAGCTGTACGAAGCGTACTGCGAACTGATAGAACGTGTGAGGAAGTGGGTATCGGAAACGTTTGCTTAGAGAATGAAAGGGTGGGGATAAAATGATCAACGTAATGGTTCAGGACAGATGTCAGTGCGATCCAAAGAAATGCACTGCAAAGCGAATGATAAAATTCGGTCTTGCGAAGAACACCGGTATCGCTTCTATACCGTCTGGTGCGTTGTTACTTTCCCCGTTTGCCGAGAAAGCGTTATCGCCGGCGGATCTGAAGTTTGCGAAAAGAAGCGGTCTCGTCGTTATGGACATGACATGGGCCAACATTGACAATTTCCCGGATATCAGACAAACGAATGCACGTGCGCTTCCGTATCTTCTGGCAGCCAATCCGGTCAACTGGGGCAAGCCCATGAGGCTGAATTCCGCCGAAGCTGTATTTGCTTCGTTATTGATCCTCGGCCAGAAGGAACAGGCTGAAGAATACATGACAAGATTCAACTGGGCCCCGGAGTTCATCAAGTTGAACGGTGAACTTCTCGAAGAATACGCAAAGGCGAAGGACAGTACCGACATCGTGCGTATACAGAACGAATACATCGCGATGATAAGAGAGCGATAGTTCTTTTTAGTCCGACGTATCATACGAGTAAGGTATCATGTTAAAGGACATAGTGAATCTTGTTTGGTTGGTCTTCGGCGACGAGAAATTGACGACAAGAGAAGTGGAGTTCCGTCTGGAATCGCTTTTCAATTATAGGTGTCCCGACGATTTCGTCAAATCGCTCACGAAGCTGAAACAGGCCGATCTGATCCGCGGGGAAGTGTCCGTGGACAAGGGCGGATGGGTCTGGTGGGTGGACGACGAATGCAGAAGTAAAAAGCTGACAGACACGATGTTGTGGTGATTCAATGGTATACTTTCAGGATTCCGAGATAGAAGCGGGTTGGGAGGCGGTGTTCGACCGTAAGGATTACTCCCTGAAGAGGAAAGAGATCGCGGACGGATACCCTGAGAAGAAGAGTTTGTTCGTTTCATACAATGACATAGACGAGTACAATACGGATTTGGCGATGTTCATTCTGGACCACCCGGACAGGTCATTGTCCATTGGTCGTAAGGTTCTGAAGAACATGATGCCCCCGGGTTGGGAATCGAGTCATAACATCAATCTTAGGATCACAGATTTGCCGAGGGATTCCAGGGTGGAGGTGCGTGAATTGCGCGCAAAACATCTCAACAAGCTGGTCTCCGTAGAAGGGTTGGTAAGGAAGGCAACGACCGTAAAACCAAAGATGACCAACGCACTTTTCAGATGTGCCAGATGTAATGAGGAAATATGGGAGCCGCAGAGCGGAACCGTTCTGAGAGAACCGATAATGTGCTCCAACCTCAACGGCAGCTGCAACAAAGCGGCGACAAGATTCATACTTGACGATTCAAACTCGATCTACGTAGATACGCAGAAGATCGAGATACAGGAAAATCCCGAAGGTCTAAGGGGAGGCGCACAGCCGGAGAGGCTTGTGGGATTCTTAGAGGACGATGTGGCAGGAATGATATTTCCCGGTAACCGCTCCATTCTCAACGGAGTGATACGTTCGTTACAGAAACACGACCGTGACAAGACCACGGTATTCGAAATATTCATGGATGTCATTTCCATAGAATTCGAACAGCATGAGTACGACGAGATACAGATAACGGAAGAGGATGAAAAGACGATTCTGGACATGTCCAAGGATCCGAGGCTTTTCGAGAACATCGTCGCTTCCATATCGCCATCGATCTTTGGGTTGGAGACCGAGAAGGAAGCAATTGCATTACAGTTGTTCGGCGGTTCGCACAAGGAGATGGACGACGGAACGATGATCAGGGGTGATATGCACATTCTGATGGTCGGAGACCCCGGAGTCGCTAAATCACAGTTACTGAGGTACATGGGAGACCTCGCACCCAGAGGAATATTCGCATCCGGTAAATCAGCATCAGGAGCGGGACTGTGTGTCCGCGGCGATACGATGCTGGCCCTGGAGTCAGGAACACAGGATATCGAATCGTTTGTCACGGAAAGGATGGATGCCCCAGAGGAATACAGACCGGGGATATGGAGACAGGCCATTGAAGGCCAGAAAACATTATCGATGGATGAGACCGGAATGATCAGGGCGATGCCGATAACGCACGTTTGGAAGATAACGACTCCGGAAACACTGTTCGAGATCGTTACGGAAGCCGACGACAGTATTGTTCTCACACCTGAAACAAAACTTATGGGAATGGTTGGATCGAACTTCGGTTGGACGGAATCCAAAGATCTCGTACCGGGCGCAATGGTTGCAATTTGTCAAACATCACCGAGAAGGATGAGACTTACTAGGATAAAGGCGGTCAATATGTTGAAAGACGATCTTCCACCGTTCGTTTACGATCTGACGGTCGATCCGGCGCACTCATTCCTGGGGAACAGTTTCGTGGTGCACAACACTGCCGCTGCTGTGAAGGACGAATTCGGCGATGGAAGATGGACACTTGAAGCAGGTGCGCTTGTTCTGGCAGATAAGGGATTGGCCTGCGTGGATGAATTGGACAAGATGAGCGCACAGGATCGTTCGTCACTTCACGAGGCGATGGAATCGCAGAAGATCTCCGTCGCGAAAGCTGGAATCAACGCAACATTGCAATGCAGATGTTCTATGCTCGCGGCAGCAAACCCGAAGCACGGACGCTTCGAACCGAATGCCGGAATTGCCGATCAGATTGACCTTCCTCCCGCACTTCTCTCACGTTTTGATATGATATTCGTTCTCACGGACAAGCCTGAGAAGGAGAAGGACAGGAACATTACAGACCATATTCTGAAAGCACACCGCAGAGGTCAGATCCGCAGGAATCCGGAGTTTGATCAGGCGGATGCAGAGAGGATATTGGCAGACACCAACAGCATACGCCCGATTTACGAAAAAGAGCTGATGAGGAAGTATGTCGCATATTCGAAACGCATTGTGCCAGTACTCTCCGAAGAAGCCACAGGAATCATTCAACGCAGTTATCTTGAGATAAGGAAATTAGGTGAAGGCGGGAATGCAGTACCGATCACGGCAAGGCAGTTGGAGGCCTTTGTCCGTCTGTCGGAAGCATCCGCAAGGGCGAGGTTGTCACCTATTGTTGAAGTGGAGGATGCAAGACGTGCGGTCAGACTTGTTGAGTACTACTTACACAAAATCGTAGGAACAGAAGACGGCGGACTGGACATTGACGGAATAGCGACGGGCACGTCAAAGAGGGACAGAGACTTAATGAGGGTAATGCAGGTCCTGATGAAGGAATTCGACAGAGCGGAAGGCCTCTCAATGGATGAGATCGTGAAGTTTGCCGAAGCCGAGGGAATTAACGAATCGACCGCCAGGTCGCTCATAGAGAAGATGGCTAGGAACAATGAGGTCTATTCTCCGATGAATGAGAAATACAGATTGCTCAGCTACTGAGGTGTAATTATGATATCGACACGTTTCTATGAAAGAAGAGGGGAAGTTCTCCTTGCCGCTTGTGACGAAGAACTTTTGGGAAAAACGTTCAGATCCGATGGTATGAAGCTGACAGTTTCAAAAACGTTCTACTCCCAGGACACGATGACGGAGGACGAATTCAGACAAGTCCTCGATCAAGCGGTTATTTTGAATCTGGTCGGCAACAGAACGGTGTCGATAGCGATAGAGGCGGGAGTCGTTTCCAGAAAGAGTATTTTGACGATCGAAGGCGTCGAACACGCCCAGGTAGTGAGAATGTAATCATGTTCTGTGTCAATTGCGGCAAGGAAGGAACGGGCACGATCAAAGGTCTTTGTGTTGATTGTTTTCTCGACGGACGCGTGATGGTGGCATTACCGCATCATGTGGATCTCGAAAGATGCACGAACTGCGAAGAATATTTTGTCGGCGGCTCATGGAGACAGATGGAACTGGACGACGCTGCTGAGGATTCAACCATCGATTCGATGATGGTCATAAGCGAGTCAGTGGTCGTAGACGTTGGAACGGCGTTTGAAAAACTTGATGACAGGAATTTTACGATATCATTGGAAGTCACGACGGACACGCAGGGATATGTTTCAGTCAATACAGCATCAACGACGGTCAGACTGAAGAACGTGGTATGCAAGAGATGTTCGAGACAATTAGGCAACTATTACGAATCGACGTTACAGATCAGGAGCGGTTCCAAGGATCTTGATGAAAATATACGTGACGAGATTGTAAGGAAAGTAAGAAGCGACGTCGAGACTGCTGCAAAGAACAATCGCTCATTGTTCATAACAAGGGTCGAGGAAGTTTCCGGAGGAGTCGACATGCTATTGTCATCCATTTCCATGGGTCGAACACTGGCGAGGGATCTCGCGGACAGTTACGGCGGTGAATACAAAGAGTCATCAAAACTCGTCGGAAAGACAGATGACGGACGTGATATGCACAGACTGACATATCTGGTCAGGCTTCCGGAATATTCCGTTGGAGACGTAATAAGATTCAACGAGGTTCTGTATAAGCTTACATGGATCGGAAAGAACGGCGGGAAACTGATCACTCTGCGCGATTTCAGGGAGACCACCATTAGGAAGAGCGACCTCACATCGGTCAGAGTGGAAACAAAGGAGAAGGACTTGAAGGAAGCTGCGGTGATAAGCACATCCGGAAATGAGATCCAGGTCCTGCACCCAACTAATTTCTCTACCATTGACTTAAGAGTGCCGGAAAATGCCGAGATCGGCGAGACTGTCAGGATAGCAATGACGGACGAGGAGATTTTCTTTATACCGTGAGACTTTTCATTTACAAGGGGATATGTGTTCATGATAAAACTTCCTGAGACCATCGATGAGGTTGTCGTAAATCTTCTGCGTTTGGCCAACACCAAACTTCCTGCGGATGTGGGATGGGCGTTGGAGGCCGCAGCGGGTTGGGAAACGAACCAGACGGCGTACTATCAATTAGGAAGCATAATGGACAATGTGAAGAAGGCCGAACACCTGGGAAGGCCTATGTGCCAGGATACCGGAATTCCGATATTCTACGTCAAGGGAAAGATCCCTCGGGGAATTGCGGCGGATATCGCAAAGGGTGTGGAGAAGGCTACTGAAATCATTCCGTTGAGGCCGAATACGGTTCACCCGATAACCAGGGAAAATCCAGGTAATAATCTCGGAGAGGGAATGCCAATAATTCATTACATTCCGACCGACGAGGACAAATTGGAGATAACGGTCGTTCCCAAAGGCGCGGGTTCAGAGAATATGACGCGCATAGCGATGCTCAACCCCTCGGACGGCATTGAAGGGGTTAAGAAATTCATCATATCATCAGTTTTAGAGGCCGGCGGAAGGCCATGTCCGCCCACGGTCGTGGGCGTCGGCATCGGCGGTACCGCGGATACATGCGTCCAAATGGCGAAAGAGGTACTGACGTATCCGATCGATAGGCGCGGAAACAAAGAGGAACGGGAACTGGAAGAGGATTTGTTCGTCAAACTGAACGAATCCGGCCTGGGGCCCATGGGTCTTGGAGGCGATACAACCGTTCTTGCAGTGAAAGTGAAGATGGCATACTGTCACACCGCGAGTCTTCCAGTAGCGGTGAACATCAGTTGTTGGGCGCTCAGAAGGGCGTCTGCGGTGATTACGAACGGTACAGTAGAATATTCGCAGGACGGGTTCAAATGAATCTTAATTCGCCGATCTCGGAAAAAACGGCAAGGTCGTTGAAGCTTGGCGAATCCGTATCACTTTCCGGAAAAGTAATCATCGGGCGTGACAAAGTGCACATGCGTGCCCTGAAGACGGACGATAAAGCATCGAAGTGTCTTGAAGGTGCGACGATATTCCACTGTGGGCCGATAATGTCCAATGACGGTAAACGTAACGTCATAGCAGCTGGGCCGACCACAAGTGCTAGAATGAACACACTTGAACCTGAATTCATTCGTAAATTCAAGATACGCGCAATAATCGGCAAGGGCGGGATGTCCCAGGATGTGCTTGATGCTATGAAGGAGGTCGGTTGCGTTTATCTTGCTGCGACCGGCGGTGCCGCCGTATCATTGGCGCAGGCTCTGACGGTTGAAGGTGTCGAATGGGAAGACCTCGGAATGGCTGAGGCGATGTGGATAATGTCTGCCGAGAATCTCGGTCCGTTGATCGTGGCCATGGACAGTAACGGTAACAGCCTCTACGAGAACGTAAGAAAATCCCTAAAATTCTGATATAGGGTCATCCGGTCTTTCCGATCTTTATCCTGTATCCCGCCATCGCAAGGATTAATACTATACCGAGTCCAAGTCCGCCGACCATCAGGGAGTGTGGCAGATCGAGTCCGAACAGGTAGGTATTCATGACCATGGTAAGAGTGAATTCTAATTCTCCAAGCTCCGGTTGAGTGGGATCAATGGTAGCAAAACTCGTTTGACTATCATAATTGGTGCGGCTGACACTCACCTCATAGTCTCCTTTATCCAAGACTACTCTTTTTGTGCCATTGCCTTCAGTCTGTACTTCGATTGTTTTTCCAGTTGCTTTATCCACAATCGTAACAATTACACCACCCAGTGGGTTTCCGTCCTGATTCACCACTTTGACAAAGAGGTCACCGGTTGTGCGTTCCATCACAACAACTGTATTCATTTTCTCTTGGGGGGTGACTTTCCAAGTTTCACCATCAATTATATCTCCGACATCACCCACGGTTATTATTTCATACGGGGTGTTGATGAATTTGACGATATATGTGGAAGAAAGGTTTAATTCAGTGAATTTAAAGCCGCCTCCGCTGTCGGTTTTGCACGTTATGGGCACACCATCCTTATCCAGTACGGGCACACCAGTATCGTCTAGAAGAGCCATATCAACTTTGGAGAGCGCACCAGTTTCGCTGTAAAGGGTTCCGGCAATGACGCCGGTATCGGTGCCCATGGTAACTCTCGCATCAACGGAGCGCGTAAGAATTACTTCGAATTTATCAGGACCAACTTTTTCAAGGCCCGTGACACTGGAAACCGAATGCGTCTCGGACTCGAATTCCACAACGTATGTGATGAATGTCTTCTGGGCGTCGGTTCCCTGGAACGAGTCAAGGGCCGGGAATGCAAATGTTCCGTCGGCCCCGGTGACCACTGAATCGGTCGGGCCAGGAACAGTCCCCTCAGGGTACACAGTAACGGTAACATCTTCCAATGGAGTTCCGTCGCCTGCCGAGATGGTTCCGGTCAGGTCGGCGGCCATTCCAGGCATCATCATGCTCATTATGATGATTCCTACATCGGATTCATTTCCAAGCGTGAACCACTGGTTGTTCGCTGCGTCGCGAGCGAGGTTTGTCATTGACACGTAGTAGACAGTGGTACCTTTGATGCACTCGAACATGATCCTCTTAGGCACTTCTCCAGTACCGACCGGCACTGAAAACGTGCCACCAGTTATTGATGTGGCGTCGCTTTCTGCGCCGCTTTCCATTTCGACGGTGACGGTCACGCCGGTGAGTGCCACTCCATCGGTATCAAAGATTTTTCCAGTGATCGGGTCGCCGTCTGCAGCGTCTACCGTGGATATCCCAGGCAGTATAACAGTGGCTAACATGACCACTGCAAAGAGCATCACCAACGCCTTCTTCATTAGGTTATAGATTATGTAGCACAGTTATATTACTTTGTTTGTGCGCGAGAATTGTTGTTAAATTTTTTTTAACACGGAAAAGTAATTTAAAGAGCCTAGCGTACACATACCGCTAGGATAGATTCGGATGCGGAAATCAGATAAGGAATACAGTAAAGATGAAGTCATGGGGATGATGGAGCCCCTCATCTCAACATGGTTCAACGAGCGGTTCGACGGATTGACGGAGCCGCAGGCGAAGGCCATTCCGATAATCCATGAGAGAAAGAGCGTTTTGGTGTCATCGCCGACAGGTTCCGGTAAGACGCTCACCGCTTTTACATCGATAATAAACGAGCTCACCCGCTATGCATCGGAGGGAACGCTCGAAGACCGCATCTATTGCATTTACATTTCCCCGCTGAAGGCGCTGGCGAACGATGTCAACCGCAATCTGAACACTCCGTTGGAGGAGATGAAAGAGGTTGCCAAAGAACACGGCATGAATTATCCACAGATCAGGGTCGCCGTCAGATCTGGTGACACGACGCAGTATGAAAGACAGAAAATGGTGAGGAAGCCTCCGCACATCCTGATCACCACACCGGAGTCGTTGGCACTTGTTCTTGCGGCGCCGAAGTTCAGGGAAAGACTGAATCAGGTTGAATGGTTGATCCTGGACGAGATCCATGACATGTGCGACTCGAAGAGGGGCGCGTTACTGTCGCTTACGCTCGAACGCCTGTGCGAACACTGTGAGACTGATTTTGTGAGAATCGGATTGTCCGCGACACTTGCGCCGATAGAGGCGATCGCCGGATACCTCGTAGGATGTGAGGAGGGTGGCGAACCGAGAGATGTTACGCTCGTGGAATCCTCATCAAAGAAAGTGCTCGATCTCCAGGTGATATGTCCGACTGAGGATATGACGGCGTTTTCGTCCGAGATCGTGAATTCAATGATGTATGATCAGTTGAAGGAACTGATCGATCAGCATGACACCACACTAGTTTTTACGAACACCCGTTCAGGTGCCGAAAGCGTTGTTTACAAATTGAAGGAAAGAGGGTTGGAAAGCGTGGAAGTGCACCACAGCTCCCTTGGTAAGGAAATAAGATTGGACGTTGAGGAGCGTCTCAAACGCGGTGAGATACGATGTGTCGTATGTTCGACGTCCCTAGAATTGGGTATTGACATCGGATCTGTCGACCTGGTGTGTCAGATCGGCTCTCCCAAATCTGTGGCAAAGGGGCTGCAGAGGATAGGAAGGAGTGGTCACAGCATGGGAAAGATCGCCAAAGGCCGCCTCTTGGTTTTTGATCCCGACGACCTTGTGGAATGTGCCGTTATGTGCCGCGCAGCTCACCGCGGAGATATCGACCGCGTCGGAATCCCGGAGGATCCGTTGGACGTGCTGGCACAGACACTTGTGGGAATGAGTCTCGACAAGAGATGGGACGTAGAGGAAGCTTACAAACTGGTAAAGGGATCGTACTGTTATCGTAATTTGGACAAGGACAAGTTCCTGAGCGTCCTGAAATATCTGGGAAGCAAGGACGAGTACGAGGGAGTATACTCAAAATTATGGTACGATACCGACGAAGGCCAGTTCGGAAGGAAGAAAGGTTCCCGCATGATCTACTTCATGAATCTGGGAACGATCCCGGAAGAGGCCAACTATCGTGTAATAACCAATCACGGATCCGTCGCTGGTGAATTATCTGAAAAATTTGTTGAACGGCTGTCGCCGAGGGATGTTTTCGTTCTCGGTGGAAGATCATTCGAATTCGTCCGTTCCAAAGGAATGACCGCACACGTCAAAGAAGCAAGCGGAAGAAAACCGACCGTCCCGTCATGGGCGGGGGAAATGCTTCCGAGATCCTTCGATCTGTCGATGGATGTGGCGAAGTTCAGAGGAGAGATGGCCGCGCGTCTGGATGAGGACGAAATAAAATTGAACGTGGAATTATGCAGGGACTTCGGTATGGACGACGGTTCCGCCAACAGCATCATATCCTATTTCAAAGAACAGCTGGCGGTAGCGGGAAGCATTCCTGACGACAAGATATTGACCATCGAAGAATACATCGATCCAGCAGGCGGTCAGAAACTGATATTCCATTTCCCCTTCGGCCGCAGGGTGAATGACGCATTATCGAGAGGTTATGCGTACAGGATCTCCAATACAATCGGTTGCAATGTATCGATAACGATGTCCGACGACAACTTCATGATCGGAACATCCAGGAAAGTCGATATAACAAAAATTCCTGAAATGTTGTCGTCGAAGGACCTGGAGAACATCCTCAGACGCGCGATCCGCGATTCAGAGATATTCAAACTGAGGTTCAGACACACTGCTACGAGGAGTTTCATGATCCTCCGTAACTACATGGGCCGTTCCGTTTCAGTCAACAGGCAGCAGGTCCGTTCCACGTATCTTCTGGAAACACTCGGGAATATGGACAACGTTCCTGTTATCGAGGAGACTTACAGAGAGGTTCTCGAGGATGACATGGATATCAAGAACGCACGCGTCGTTTTGGACATGATATCTGAAGGTAAGATGAGCATTGATACCGTATCATACAACGGTACGCCGTCGCCGTTCGCGCACAATGTGATTCTTTCCGGATTCTCTGACATAGTGCTGATGGAGGACCGCAGCGCACTGCTCAGGGAGCTTCACAGAAAGGTGTTGTACCGTGCGATGGGAGACTCCGTGAAAGAGTTCGAATTTGAAGAGAGCCAGATTGTTCCTTACTTCCTGGCGAAGACCATGCGCATCTCCGCCAAGGAGGACATAATCAAGCTGTTGAAACACATCGGCCCGCTACAGGCGTTCAGAGAACGCGGCCGGAACATTTACACCTACTCGGATGCTGACCGCAAGACAGTGGACGCATGGTGCAGGGAACTCCTGAAGGAGGGGTGCATCGGCACGGTGTTCATGGACGATCCGCACATCTGCGTTTCCGAGGAGATCCCGTACTATGCAGCGGCGACGATCAAGGAAAGGGAACTGGTGGACATAGACAACCAGGTTTTGGAAAAGATCGTCGGAAAAGTCACGTTGCAGGAGATCGCGGAGGCCCTGGAAGTGTCCGAGGACATGGTATTCCGTTCATTGAGGAAATTGGAATCGATGTACCTCGTCACCAGAACGGATATTTCGGGAACGAAGTGGTATTTTTCGCGTTTCAACGGAACACTTCCCAATAAGGATTCGTCATCTGAACGCATCATTTCCAGATTCCTGGAATGTTTTGCTCCCGCCACAGTCGAAGAGATCGCGTACGCGCTTTCAGTGCCGGACAACGAGGTGAAGATGTCTCTGGAGGCATTGATCAATGACGGAGAGGTGTCCAAGGGGCGTTTCCTGATATCCGAGAATGATCAGTACATGAAGAGACTCGACCACATGCGTCTGAGGGCGGGCAAAAGCAACGTTTTCGATCATATCACGGTGGAAAAATATCGTCAGTCCAAAGGTAACTCATTCGATTCCATCGAAGAATACTTCAAATTCTACGGATCGGCGGGAAGCGTTCTTGATGTTTTCAATAGAGTTGAAAATTTCTCAATGGACGAATGGAACGAGATGAGGAAATCCGGAAGATTGCTGTTCGGCAGATTCGTCAGGGGAAAAGTAAGATACGTGCTTGCCGAGGACGGCGAAAGATATGCGGCGATATGGAACGAACCGCTCATGCCGTTTGACGAAGTTGTTCTGAAACAGATCGAGGTCATGGGTTCTGCAACAGGCAGACAGATAATCGCCTCCATGGATGCAGGCAAAGATGAGATCAAGGAATCCATAATGCGTTTGGACCGTGCTTTGAAAGTCATTCGTTCGTTTGACGAAAGGGAGCACATGGGCGGCGAGAACATATATGAGATATACAGACCCAGCATAAAGAAAGGAGATCATATGAGGTTCCTTACGGAACAGGCGATCCGCGCTTACGGGCCGATTCCGGCAATGGGTCTGCGCTTCCTTTTCGGTCTTTCACCGGACGAGGCGGCCGGCATTGCAACGACAGTTGGTGCGGAATCGATATTGGTCGGTGATGGGCAGATTCCGATGTTCGTCATGTCCGATGAGGTTCAGAAAATAGCAAAGGCGAAGGACACTCCCGAGAAGATAAGGATACTTTCACCGTCCGATCCGTCATTGGCGTCGAAGTGGGCCGAGATATCGGCAAGATACGGCGACAGATGGGTATACCCTGCGATGCTCGGCGAACGTTTGATCGGGGCACTCGAGATATGGGAGATGGCCGGCTGTGTAGAAATAAGGTCAATGGATGCGGACAGTCCGGCACTTGTGCCCGGAATACTCGATGCGTTCGACGACATGATGAACTTCTATCGCATGAAAGGAAGAGAAATCGTCAGGCTCAGGGAGATCCTTGGCACGGATGCGATGGATCTGAACGACGATACGAGGAAGATACTGGAATCCAAAGGATATGTCTTCATAAACGGGTTCTATGCAAAAGGAGCGTTTGTTCCCGTAACCTTCTCCGAGGACGATCTGATATCGTATGTTATGAGGAAACAGCGCGCGGTCAAAGGACTAAAGTACCGTACAGTGCGGGAAGCAGTTGCCGAAAGAGGGTACATACGAACTGATGCCGAACTTCTGACAAGAGTTGCCGAACGGACGACGATGAAGAAACAGATGGAGCACGGAGACCTGATGAAGGTGGCCCTCGTTCCCGGATTCGTCGGATATGCACCGGAATGGTATGCAGGCCTCTGTGCTGCGGCCAAAGTGCCAGTGATGGACGATGACAGGAAAGCAATACTGGCACTGATCAAGGACAGGCAACCGGTGTCAAGAAAGGAGATGATCGAGTTCTCCCCACTGTCAGAGGCCAAGACGGTGGAATCGTTCAACGCGATGTTCCACGACTCGTTGTTGTATATGGATTCAAAATCAAGATTCAGCCTGCTTACAAGGGCGGATATGGAACTGTACGAAGCGGTGAAGGAGATAATCAGAATGCACTTCAGGGACTTCGGACTATTCACTGCTGAACAATTATCGTTCTTCTCCAACCTCAGGATGGGGGTTGTCAGGAAATGTCTGTCAGATCTCGAAAAGGAAGGCCTTCTGGTCAAGGGATTCTTCAAAGGGGACGATCCCACGGTCTGTTGGATGTTAAGCGATGACGTTAACAGAAAGATAGAACCGGTCACCGGTATGCTGCTTCTGAACACTCAGGATAATTTACACATTTACTTCAGGGAAATGATAAAACGCGAGGCGGGAACGGAGAATGTCATATTCGACGGAACGAAAATAATCGCGTCATTCAAAGGAAAATTGACAGCGGCAGGGTCTAAGATCGAGGACTTCAAAGGCCCGTCCGAGGCGTACAGGTTCCTAAAGGAGACTGCAATAGCATTGGGCGTGAGGCTCGTGGAAAAGGAAGACGAGGATGACGATTGGGATGTTTCTGAATTCTATCTCAAGACAAATCCGGGTACAATGTAGGAACTTTCAGTACTGTTAAATACTTCAATTGCCACTTCTGGACCGTGAAAATCCCCTGTGAACTTGTTGTCTGGTATGTTTTACCGACCATTCGCAAAGATATAGCGAAGGAACTTGTGGAAGCACACAACATGAGTCAAACCGAAGTCGCAAAGAAATTCGGTGTGACCGGTGCGGCCATTTCCCAATATCTCAGAAAGAAGAGGGGCGAGAACCTTACGATACAGGAGAGTCCGAACAACGGCATGTACAACGAGGCGATAAAAGAATCCGCAGCAAGACTCGCATCCGGCGAGACAGAATTCGCCGACGAGATGTGCAGGGTCTGCAAGATCGTCAAGAAGATGGGCGTTCTCGCGGAGATATACAGGGAACAGACGGGTGGCGACGCACCCCTGTGTGCATGCGACACGCCGGTTCAGTTGCAGTGATAAAGGAATTCCTGCGAATAACCGCCAAACCTTCCGAATTTTTTGCGCACAACGGATGATACGTGAGAATAACTTCCTTCAATGTCGTATATTTCCTTCAATCTCTTTTCTATCCGTGCATCAATAGGGAACGCATTTAGATGGCCGTACGAAAACAACGCGATACAATCGGCAACCTTGTTCCCGATGCCGTTGACCGTCTTCAGGGAATCGATGCATTCCTTGTAATCCGCGGTTCTGAGATCTTCCAGGTCGAGCTCCTTATCGGCAACGGTACGTGCAAGTTCCAAAAGACGTAGGTCGCGGTAACCGAGTTTACATTTGCATACGTCATCGCAATGTGCCAGCAGTTCTTCAGGCGTAGGAAAGGCAAAGAACCCGCCGATGTTCTTTCCGGACGTTCTGCAGACGTTGTCCACCATTGTACCTATGCGTTTCACGTTCGCGTTCGTTGCCAAAAGGTACGTCGCCGTGCATTCCCAGGGATCTTGTTTCAATATGCGGAGGCCGTGGCATTTCTTCACAAGTTCCGCAATATGCGGATCTTCGGATATCTCGCGGTAGATGAGGTCAAGGTCATCATCAGCTCTGAAATAATCCAGGATCATCTTCCTGTCGTCTGTGCCGGAGCAGACGAATCCGTTCTCCGTTTCTTTGAATTCAATGATTCGGTTCCGTAATACTCCGGCCCACGAATCTCCATTCTTTTTCCATCGGTGCGCCTGACCGCATCCTAACGTGTCATCAAGAGAAACGTCCAATTCGATGATCATCACATACGGAATGCGGGATGGAAATATAAACGGTCACTCCGAACAACAAAAATAGGACCATGATGATAGAGGAATCATGCGTTTTGGTCCCGCAGGATATCCCAGTGAGAGTAAGAATCCGAAGGATGCCCTGGACATACTCCAGAGCCTTGGTTTGGATGCACTCGAGATGGAATATGTCAGAGGTGTGAAGACATCCAAAGAGAAGGCGGTCGAGTTCGGCCAGTTGGCGAAGAAATATGATATACGGCTGACAGCACACGCCCCGTATTTCGTTTCATTGAATTCTGAAAAGGATGAAACAAGGGTCAGAAGTCTGGACTGGATCATGGATACCGTCCGCGTAGCTCATTATCAGGGTGCATATTTTGTTGTCATACACGCCGCGTCGTACGGAAAGACTCCGAACGAGGCAACGAAGAACGTGATAGATGGCGTTTCAAAGTGTAAGGAGATCATGGACGATGAAGGGATCAAGGATGTCACGATCGGCCTTGAGACCATGGGAAGGCCGGCAACATGGGGCACTCTGAAGGAGATCGCAGAGGTAATGGACAATGTTGACGGAGTACGTCCGGTGTTGGACGTATGCCATGTCCATGCGAGGGACAAAGGACGTCTGAAAACCGTTCAGGATATGAAGGACATTACAGAGGAATTCTTTAATTTGGCAGATGACAGGCCGCATTTCCATATAAGTTGCATAAATTATGGCGAAAAGGGGGAGATAAACCATCTGCCGTTGTCAGCGAAAGAGCCTGACATGAGCCTTCTCGTAAAGGCACTGGACGGTTGCAAGAGGGATTGCAACTTCATATGCGAATCACCGCTGTTGGAGAAGGATGCAGTGTACTTCAGGGATATGTTCGACGCATGACAAGAATTTATATTACATCGTTATATCACGAATATTAACGCCACTGTGGCTCAGAGGTAGAGCGGCTGATTCGTAATCAGCCGGCCGGGGGTTCGATTCCCTCCAGTGGCTCCACTTTCATTTTTCGATGAATTTTTCTTTGTGGAAGATATTGTAACAATGTTTTTTCCATGTCTGGGCAGTGCATTTTTTACAAAATCTTTAAATGCAACGTATTCAGATACTATTAACCCCAAAAGGATGGGATTAAAAATGGAATGAAAATAAATGTAGCATCAATTTTAGCACTCATTGGAGCATTAATTGCTCTTATCGCAGTGTTCATGCCTTGGATGGCTGTCGGCGCCGGTTATTTCAAGGTCAGCGTTACGGGATGGGGTTTCATCACAGATAATGCAGGTGCAGCTGCGACAGCCTTCGCTACAATCGTTCTTGTAGTGACAATAATTGCACTCCTGTTCGCAATCCTTAGCGCCTTGGATGTAAAGCTTGCTGACAAGAAAGTCGTAGGAATAATCATGGTCCTCCTTGGTATCGTGATTGCAGCCATGACATACCTGGCAGTATTCGATCAGTACGCCGCAGTGAACAACCTCATACACGACACAAGCATGTTATCCTATGGCATAGGAATGTTCATGGGTATAATCGGTGGAGTGCTCGTGATGGTCGCAGGTATCCTCGGTGTAACCGGAATCGCTGGCGACGAATAATCTTTCAAGCGGGGGTCACCCCGCCTTTTTATTTTTTATTCTGTGAAAAGGATTATAGTCCGCGGCTCGTTCTTAATTCAGAAGAAGGTAGAGTATGCTCATTTTTGGTAAAGTAATATTTTCGTGTTATTCGAGTAACACTAATTTGAAATGAGTGTTACAGATAAATACTCCGAGCGATATATTGCAGAAGATGGCGTTCTATAAGATAACGTACAACCGCAAACATGATTTTGCCACGGTGCACAATTACGGCTGTACGTTCAAATGCTCGATCTGCAGTTACAAACTGCGCAGCGGTGCTGACGGAACGCCTGGGCTGGCATATCCCAGGCCGGAGAAGTATCTTACTTCCCAGGAAGTCAAGGATGCACTTCTCTCAGTATCGCCGAGATCGGTGCACTTCATGGGCGGTGAGCCCACAGTGTCAAAGATGCTTCCGGAGATCCTTGATTTCGTGAAGAACGAGATGCATGCGGAAACGATGCTTGGACACACGAACGGCAGCAACCTCAGCCTGAAGGACCTGGACGGCGCGAACGTCGGATTGAAGGCGTGGAATGAGGACACACACATGCTTATGACGGGAATTGAGAAGTCACGCATATACAACGAGTTCTCAAAAGCGGCAGACAGGGGATTAAAACTTGCTGCCAACCTGATCTACATACCCGGGCTGGTCGATCTGGATCAGATCGATGCTGTTGCGGAATATATCGCAGGATTCGACAATATACCGTTTCACATCATGGGATACATACCCGTTCCCGGACAGCCTTACCGCAGACCCACAATCGATGAGATGGAGGCTGCCAAAAAGGTGGCTGAGAGGCATATTGCCCATGTGAAATATTCGCATCTGTCGCCGGAGGAGGTTCTCTCATTGGAAAGCAACGATGACCGTTTCGATGTTGAAGTGATCGCCGGAACAGGGCCGATCCGTACATTGGTCCCAAGCAAAGAAGACGCTCCGAAAGCGCAGTGCCAGACTACTTTTTGAGATATTGGCTCACAATTTTTACAGCACATATGTCGCCGCACATCGAACAACCATCCTCTTCTTTGGTTATTCCCCTTTCCCTGTATTTTTTCGCCTTAACGGGATCGATCGCAACATCGAACATCGCTTTCCAGTCTAATTTTTTGCGGGCGTCGGCCATCTTTGTGTCCTTTTCTCTGCCGAGGCCTCTTGTAAGGTCTCCGACGTGTGCCGCGATCTTTGATGCTATCAGCCCTTCACGTACATCGTCCACTGTTGGCAATGAAAGGTGTTCCGCCGGTGTGACGTAACACAGGAAGTCAGCACCATGCTGCGCTGCTACCGCCCCGCCTATGGCCCCGACGATGTGATCGTACCCCGGAGCAATGTCTGTAACGAGTGGTCCAAGAACGTAAAACGGAGCATCCTGGCACATTGTCTTTTGAATTTCCATGTTGGACGGGACCATATCCAAACTGACGTGTCCCGGGCCTTCCACCATCGCCTGTACACCCGCGTCCCTGCACCTCTTCACAAGACGCCCGAGCGTCATCAGTTCGGAGATCTGCGCAGGGTCCGTCGCGTCATCAATACAGCCGGGTCTGAAGCCGTCCCCGAGTGAAAGCGTGAATTCGTACTTCTTCGCCATCTCCAACAGGTAGTCAAAGTTCTCGTAAAGCGGGTTTTCCCGTTCATTATGGAGAATCCACGCTGTCAGGAAGGAACCGCCCCTAGATACGACGTCCATGCGCCTGTTCGAGGCTTTCAGCCACTGTACGCTTTCCTTGGTTATGCCGCAGTGCACCGTCATGAAATCCACGCCGTCCTTCGCGTGCAGTTCGATCCCGTTGAATATGTCGTCCTCGTTCATGTCAACGACCGCATTCTTCCTTGCTGCGGTCAGTCCCGTCTGATAGATCGGAACGGTTCCGACCATGACGGGGCATTCCTTCAGAATCCTGCGTCTGATGACATCGATGTCACCCCCGGTGCTCAGGTCCATCACGGCATCCGCACTGTATTGCATGGAGACCGCAAGCTTCTCTAACTCGGTTTCCAGTGAAACAAGGTCTCTTGACGTACCGAGGTTAACGTTCACTTTTACGGACAGTCCTTTGCCTATCCCTCCCGGTATGGGGTTGTGAATGGGATTGCATGGAATGACGATACGCCCGGAGGCTACGCCGTTTCTTACGAATTCCTCGCTCAAACCTTCCTTCTTCGCGACTGCGGAGATCAACGGTGTGACGCCCTTTTTGGCCTGTTCCATAATAGTGCTCATTATGTGGTGAATTGTCCGAATCGTATTTTTTACTATGTTTTTCGCCACGGCCATTGACGAAAACCGACGCGCGCACACGCGTACGCAGGTATATATAGACAAATCCCTTCTCCAAATCATACATAATTCAGTTAATGAATGTGATATTATGGATGGGAATGAAGAAGGAAAGGGTAACTACGGTGCTGAAGGCATCGTGGTCCTCGAAGGATTGGAGGCCGTAAGGAAGAGGCCCGGAATGTACATAGGCAGTACGGACTCCCGCGGTCTGCACCACCTTGTGTACGAAGTTGTGGACAACAGTATCGATGAGGCGATGGCAGGATATGCGTCGCAGATCGATGTCGCAGTGAATGTCGATGGTTCAGTTTCTGTGGAAGACAACGGACGTGGAATACCCACGGGAATACACGAGAAGGGTGTGTCCGCGCTAGAACTTGTAATGACACACCTCCATGCCGGAGGAAAGTTCGACAAGAACAGTTACAAAGTGTCCGGCGGTCTGCACGGAGTAGGAGTATCAGTGGTCAACGCACTCTCGGAGAAACTGGTCGTGGACATATGCAGGGATGGTAAAAAATTCAGGCAGACATACTCGAGAGGAATACCGGACGCCCCGACGGCGGAGATAGGCGATTCCGATAAGACCGGAACGCTGGTAACATTCTGGCCGGACAAGACTATATTCGAGACAACGGAGTTCGAGTACGATATTCTGCAGCTGAGATTCAGGAACCAGGCGTTCCTGAACAAGAACGTCTCCATAGTGTTCACGGACCATAGGGTCAACAAGACGGAGAAGTTCCATTACGAAGGCGGAGTCGCAGAGTTCGTAAGATATCTGAACAGGGCGAAGACGCCGTTGCACCCGGACCCGATATACATACACGGAGAGGCCAACTCCATCGAGGTCGAGGTTGCACTGCAATACACGGACGGATTCAATGAGAACACGAACTCATTCGTAAACACGATCAGCACGCCGGACGGCGGTACCCACATGACAGGTTTCCGTACAGCACTGACGAAGACGATCAACGATTACGCCAAGGCCAACAACATGTTGAAGGACATCCAGCTCATTGGTGAGGATGTACGTGAAGGCCTTACTGCAATATTGAGCATTAAGATCCCCGAACCGCAGTTTGAAGGTCAGACAAAATCAAAACTTGGAAACTCCGAGGCACAGGGAGCTGTCGCATCAACGATGAACGACAAGCTTGCAGAATACTTCCTGGAGAACCCCAAGGTTGCTGAAATAGTGGTCAGGAAAGCCATCCTTGCGTCAACTGTACGTGAGGCAGCCAGAAAGGCAAAGGAAACGATCAGAAGAAAGGGCGCGTTAGAATCGACCAGCCTTCCCGGAAAGCTCGCTGATTGCACAGAACGCAACCCGGAAAAGTCAGAACTGTTCGTAGTAGAGGGAGACAGCGCAGGAGGAAGCGCGAAACAGGGCAGGGACAGAATGTTCCAGGCCATTCTTCCGTTGAGGGGAAAGATCCTCAACGTCGAGAAAACGAGACCGGACAAGATCCTGGAATCCGAAGCTATCAGAAACTTGGTGATCGCAATAGGCGGCGGTATCGGCGACGAGTTCGATATTACGAAAATACGTTACCACACGATCGTCATAATGACCGATGCCGACGTTGACGGTGCTCATATCAACACTCTGATTTTGACATTATTCTTCAGGCAGATGCGCCAGCTGATCGAAGCCGGCCACGTGTACATCGCGGCACCGCCCCTTTACAGGGTTTACAAGGGAAAGAAAGAGATGTACGTTTACACTGAAGCGGAAATGCAGGCCGCAGTTGAAGAACTCGGTCAGGGCGCCAATGTGAGCAGATACAAAGGTCTCGGAGAAATGAATCCCCACCAGCTGTGGGAGACCACCATGGACCCAGCAGTCAGGATAATGAAGAGAGTCCAGATCGAAGACGCGATGTTGGCTGACGAGTTGTTCACGACTCTGATGGGCGATGACGTGGAACCGAGGAGGGAGTTCATCATCGAACACGCTCACGAGGTAATGAACTTGGATGTGTGATATCATGGACGAAGAACAATACAACAAGATGATACCGCACAGCATCGAGAAAGAGATGAAGCGTTCGTACATCGATTACGCCATGTCCGTTATCGTAGGACGTGCGCTTCCGGATGTTCGTGACGGTCTGAAGCCAGTTCACAGGAAAATCCTGTATGCAATGTATGACATCGGTCTTCCGTACAACAGGGCACCGAGAAAATCTGCCACAGTGGTGGGAGAGGTCATCGGTAAATACCACCCGCATGGTGACTCGGCAGCATACGAATCAATGGTCAGAATGGCACAGCCGTTCTCGCTCCGTTACACGTTAGTGGACGGACAGGGCAACTTCGGTTCCATTGACGGCGATTCGCCAGCAGCAATGCGTTACACTGAAGCCAGAATGACAAGGATGGGAGGCGACATGCTTGCCGACCTTGACAAAAATACTGTAGAATTTGTCGACAACTACGACGGATCGCTCAAGGAGCCGTCTGTATTGCCGGCGAAGTTCCCGAACCTTCTGGTAAACGGTTCAACCGGTATCGCCGTGGGAATGGCAACGAACATGCCTCCGCACAACCTTACTGAAGTCATCGACGCGCTCGTCCACACAGTGGACAATCCCGATGCTGAATTGGAAGAGCTGATGCAGTTTATCCAGGGACCTGATTTCCCCACAGGAGGTACTATCTACGGACTTTCCGGAATAATCTCAGCATACACAATGGGACGCGGAAAGATCAAGGTCAGGGCGAACACCCACATCGAACACCAGGACAACGGAAAGTCATGGATCATTGTTGATGAGATTCCGTACCAGGTGAACAAGGCAAGACTGATCGAGGAGATCGCCGAGAGGGTGAAGAATGATGAGGTTAACGGAATCACCGACTTGCGTGATGAATCCGACCGTAACGGTATGCGTATCGTCATCGAGCTGCACAGAGACGCCATAGAGAACGTCGTTCTGGAGAATCTGTTCAAGCACACGCAGATGCAGATCACCTTCGGAATAATCAATCTGGCACTTGTGAACAACAAGCCTACCGTGCTGTCTTTGAAAGACCTTCTGATGCATTACATCCTCCACAGAAAGGATGTTGTTCTCAGAAGAACGCAGTACGAATTGGAGCAGGCTGGAAAGAGACACCACATCCTGGAAGGTCTCATGAAGGCGTTCAACGCATTAGACGCGACCATTGCGCTGATCAGGGCATCCAAGACGGGTGAGGAAGCACGCGAGGGATTGATGGGTTTACTCACGATTTCGGAAGAACAGGCGAAAGCCATTCTTGATATGCGTCTCCAGAAACTGACTGGACTTGAGATTGAAACGCTCCGTGCAGAGTATGATGAACTCGTGCGCTACATGGAAGACCTGAGGGATATTCTCGCAAAGGACGAGAGGGTCAAAGGCATCATTAAATCCGAGCTTTTGGAAATGAGGGAGATCCACGGTGACGACAGGAAAACGATCATCGACCCGAATGCACTGGACATTGATGAGGAAGACCTTATTCCGAGGGAAGACGTCGTTTTCACGATATCCGCTGACAACTACATCAAGCGCATTCCGCTGTCAACATACAAGCAGCAGGGACGTGGCGGAACCGGTCTGATAGGAATGAAGACCAAAGAAGAGGATCATGTGGTGAACATGTTCATTGCTTCCACGCATGATTATGTGATGTTCATCACAAACAAGGGACGTCTGCACTGGTTGAAGGGATACCGCATACCGGAAGGCCCGCGTACATCCAAAGGAAAGCCGATCGTGAATTTACTTTCCGACTTGGAAGAGAACGAGAAAGTCGTCAATACAATATGTGTGGCAGACTTCCCGGAGGACAAGTTCCTTGCGTTCTGTACCAAGAATGGTCTGCTGAAGAAAACACGTTTGAGCGCTTACCAGAACGTGCGTGTGAAAGGTATCAAGGCGATCAAGCTGGAAGATGATGACGAGCTCGTTGAAACGCACTTGACCGACGGAAACGCCGAGATCATAATCGCAACGAAGAACGGTCAGGCCGTAAGGTTCAACGAAGTTGACGTAAGAAGCACCGGAAGGGACACGATGGGTGTCAAAGGCGCTACGTTAAACGATGGCGACGAAGTTGTTGCCATGGCGGTCGTCACGCCGGAGGATATGCTTCTCACTGTTTCGGAAAACGGATACGGAAAGATATCCAAGGTCGACGATTACCGTAAGACCAGGCGTGGTGGAAAGGGAGTTATAACCATCAAGACCACGGACAGGAACGGTTGTGTCGTTGCCGTAAGGCGCGTTGAGGATACGGACGAGTTGATGGTCACATCCAAGAGCGGTAAGATCATCCGCCTCAAGGTGGACTCGATCAGGATCACCGGACGCAATGCATCCGGTGTCAGGATCATGGACCTCCGCAATGACGATAAAGTCACTGCGTTGCAGCCCATAATGGGCGGGGAGGATGAGGAACCGTCAGATGAGTCAGAAACCCCTGCCGCACAGTAAACCAACGGCGGTACTGCTGGTCGCATGGCTGGCAGTACTGCTCACTTCTTTTTTCTTCGTCTATTTAGATGACGAGCTGTCGAGGTCGGACGGTTACGAGAATGTGCTCATAGCTCTGGCAGTATTGATCGTGCTTGCTGTGGCAATACTGGTGGTCTTCGTACTGATTTTAAAAAAACCAAAGGTCAAAGAGCGGATGATAACCAAGCCTGGCACATACCTCACACTTATGGAAGATGAGGAAGAGGAAGAAGAGGAGATCGTGGGCAAGGACGTCCACGAATCTTCGTAACGTATTAGCAAGTTTTATAATCGTAATGACCATAGGGGGCAAATACGCCGTGGTAACTCAGTTGGGAGAGTGCAAGACTGAAGATCTTGAAGTCGCTGGTTCGAGCCCGGCTCACGGCACCACACTTCTTCTTCCAAGTTATTAGTTAACCCATAAATACACCCGCGTCATTATTAGAATTGTATGGCTGACCGGGTCTTCATCGATATTAGGACATGCGATCTCACGTTATCTGAGATTTTTCGCAAGATCGAAGACATTCAGTCTGAAAACCCGGATCTGGAGATTTTCTTGGACGGTGACCGTCACGCGATCATGGGCAGACCGCGTCAGGCTATGAATTTGGAGCGTTGAACATGGTCGGCCGTGTCACCTTGGCGTTGTACAACTCGTACAATCCGAACAAGTTCATGGAAGCGCATCGTCGTGCGCTTGCCCGTTCCGGCGCGCTTGCGATGGCGTTCAACTTCAACCTTGTGACATTCGGTTTCCCGTTCCCAGAAGGGCTGTCAACGCCGAAGGAACTGGCGGAATGGGTTGCTTCGACCACGTCAATCGGTCAGAACGGCGGTTATTTCACGGAACTTGCCGAGAAAGGTCGTTTCCAATCATTCCCGTATCCGGGAAAGGGATTCCCACCTCAGTTCGGAGAGCCGATATTGACAACGAGCAAACCGGATCCAAAGAAAATGATGGACATAAAGCAACTCTCCGATTATGTCAAAGGGGGAAAGAGTGTAATGCTTCTTTTCGGTCTCGGGCCGCATGGCGTGCCAAAAGACCCAGCATCTATCCCGAAATACAATTTGGATATCACAGGCGGACGCTTTTCGTTGGAGACGTGCACCGCATTGGGCGCAGTTGCCGGTGCGTTATTCGTTATTCAGTAACGGTCGTAGAGAATGTTCTCTGGACCATATACTACACCGTTTCCTTTCACTGCGCGACCGACGACGTGCGCGTTCTTGTTTTCCGCCGCAATCATTTCGGCAATGTCTTCCGGAGCGACGATCATGAATCCCATGCTCATGTTCAGCGTCTGGTAGATCTCACGGTCGGAGATGCTGCCGATCTCCTGAATCTTTTTGAAAATGGGGGCGGGTTTGATAGGGTCGTCGATTATGTATTGTAAGCCTTTTTTCAGACGGAGAAGGTTGCGTAATCCGCCGCCGGTTATGTTGACCAAACCGTTGACTTTGTTCTCCCTGATTATGTTCAGGACCTGTTTCACGTAGATTTCAGTGGGAGTGAGTAATTCCTGTCCGGCCGTTCCCTTCAGTCCAGGGACCTTGTCCTTCATTCCGTATCCGCCAGATTCGATGACCTTCCTGGCGAGCGTGAGGCCGTTCGAGTGTATTCCCGAGGATTCCAATGCAACGATCAGGTCGCCTTCTTTGACATCCTGGCCCGAGATCATGTCTTTCTTCTTGACATATCCAAGGCATGTTCCTGAAAGGTCCACTCCCTTGACAAGTTCTGGAAGCACTGCAATCTCTCCACCAACAATCTCCATGTTGGACATCTCTGCACCTTTTTGCAGACCTTTTCCAATTTCTTTGGTAATCTCGTCGTTTGGTTTGTCTATTGCAATGTAGTCGACAAATGACATCGGTTCCGCACCGACACATATTGCGTCATTTACATTCATCGCAATGCAGTCGATTCCGATCGTATCCCAAATGTTCAGTTCTTCTGCCACCAAAAGTTTTGTTCCCACACCGTCGGTGCACATTGTCAGATAAACGTCACCGAAATCGATGAGGCTTGCGAACAATCCTTTGATGTTGACCATCTGTCCCAGGCCGTCACGTTTGTATTTCAGTTCCTTGACCAGTGATTCAATCGCGCTGGATTTCTGATCTATGTTGACTCCGGCCTTGGCATACGTCCATTCTTCGGGCATCATCTACCGCAATGCGATGTATGCTTTATATTTTCATCCTTTCTGATCATCTTTGAGCAGTGTGGAATGTCTCCCGGGCGTTTGTGCGGTAGACAGGTATGTATTTTTTCTTTATTTTTTCGAGTCCGGCGGAATTCCGACTGTGCAAAGCAGTTATATCGATGAGAGCGATGGACATGCGATGACGAAGAGGTGGCTGTCGGAGAGGAAACAGGAGAAGTACTACCGACTGGCAAAGAAATATGACTATCGTTCAAGGGCTTCGTTCAAGCTGATGCAGATAGACGACCGCTTCGAAGTTCTGGAGGAAGGCGATTCTGTCGTCGACCTCGGTGCGTCCCCCGGAGGATGGCTTCAGGTAGCGAAGGAACGCGTGGGCGATGATGGCATTGTCATAGGCGTCGATCTTCGTCCGATAAAGCCGCTTGAGGGCGTTACAACAATTCTGGGAGACATCACGCATCCGGAGACGATGCAGGCACTCCTTGACATCATCGGCGGATATGCTGATGTCATTCTTTCTGATATGGCGCCGAACATCGGCGGCAATTATTCCACAGATCACGCACGTTCCGTTCATCTTTGCACATATGCGATATCAGTTGCGGAACAGATCCTGAAACGTGACGGTAGGATGATAATGAAGGTGTTCATGGGCGACATGTTCCCAGGATTGAAGGGCATGATGGAAAAGAGATTCCAGAGTGTCAAAGTCCACGAACCCAAAGCAACGAGGGAGACGTCATCGGAAGTTTATGTGATTGCCAAAGGATTCAAGGCGCTCCCGCCGACGATATCCATAGAGATAGAGGAAGACGAGGAAGAGAAGAAATTCACTGTCAAAGGGGATCTTGCATGAAATGCGGCAAGATAATCTGCATCGGATGGAACTACCGTTCTCATTTGGCGGAAACGGATAAAGACCTTCCGAAAGAGCCCATCGTATTCCTTAAACCGTCGAGTTGTCTGATCGGCGACGGCGATGAAATCGTTATTCCGGAAGGTGTCACGAATGTGCAGTACGAAGGAGAGCTGGCACTTATATTCGGCAAGACCGGAAAGAACATAAAACGTGAAGATGCGTTATCATATGTATCGCACGTTGCCGCATTTAACGACGTGACTGCAAGGGACATGCAGACGGTGGCAAGAGCAGAAGGAAATCCATGGTCTTTGGCTAAAGGAATGGACACTTTCGGCGCGTTATCAGAACCAGTGAAACTTGGTGATATGGATCTTGGAGATCTCGACGTTCAGCTGACTCTGAACGGGGAGATGAAACAGAATGGTAATACGTCGATGATGATTTTCCCCATAGACGTATTGATAGAATTCGTTTCAAAATACATGACGATAGAGAAGGGCGACATCATGGCCACCGGTACTCCGCAGGGGATTGGGGAGATGAAACCCGGCGACACCGTTTGCGTAGCGATAGAAGGTGTTGGAAGGGTTACGAACGTCGTCCGTTAATCCCAGAATCTCTTATTTTTTGCGTAGAGGACTTCCGCACCCAGAATGTCCCTGAGGAAATCGTCCTCGTCGATATGCATGCTTCTCAGAATTCTTGCGGCAGCATCGGGACCGACGCCTCTTCCCGTCAACGTGAGTACGGCACGGCGCCCGTGTTCGTTCACAAGATTCGCGTTTCTTGAGAGGCGCATGGTTTCCTTCTTCTCCTGTTCCGTGAGGTCCTTCTTGGTCAGGAGTTTGATGCTCTCCCTGTCGTATTCCTTCAGAACAGCGATCATGTTCCCGCCGCATTTTCCGCAGACGAGTCTTTTCGGAGTTTCCGAAACGCGTTGTCTCCACTGGTTCTGGCACTTCAGACATGATGCGAACATGACCTCGTCCTCAAGTCTCTTTTTCAGCGCCATGAGAATCGAGTGATCCGCACGCAACGGCTGCATCAATTCCTTTGATCTCACTATGCCTTCCATGCCGATCGGCGAAATCCCGGAGACCTTGAATGCGATTGAGCCGTTTGCAATTCCCGATATCACGTTTTCAGTATTCTCGATGTCGAGGTCTTCCCACAGAACCTTGTTCACCGCCTCGTTGTATGCTGGGGTGTCGCGGTGCATTTCAAAAAGTCTTGCAAAACTCATGAAACGATGGTCGGCGTCCTTATCGATAATGCCGAATTTTTTCGCGACATAGACGAATCTCCATTTCAGGAATGTTGAGTTTGTGATTGTCATGCGGATAAGTGATTCCACAGTTCCAGGTTTGACGGAAAGGATTGTTTTCGTTAACGCTTCTTTTCCCACGTTTCTCGGCAATTCGAAAATGATACGGTACGGATCCGCCGATGTTCCCACACTTTCTCCCAAGCGCGCTGACAGTAATGCGGAGTAAAGTTTGCTTAATGTTTCGTTCACACGCGTTCCGAAGCATGCGTTCAGTATCGCCAGTCTGTCTCCGATCTCCAATGTTACGAGATCATCTGCCGGAATGTCAAAACGTTCCTTTTGTTCGTTGACGAAGTTTGTAACGCACTCGTTTGCGTGGATGTCACCCTGATAATCCTTGAAATTCAGTTTTTTCCTTAGAACGCCGACCTCCTTCGCAACGGCGAACGGAACGGGGATGTCAGAACCGACCCATGACGGTACGGATCCGATCTCTCTGATCTCTTCTACGAGAATCTCGTCCTCGCGCATTTCGATTATTCTCCATGTGCGGCCTTTTGCTATGAATGTCGCGAACGGTTCCGCGAACGATGCTACGAAACTTTCGTCAAGCGTTCCGATTATCCCCCGTGTACTGACGTCACGTATCAGATATGTCCGTTCGTCAGCGATCATGGAGATGTTGTTGTAGAAGTAATTCATTCCTTTTTTGGATCTTCTGAATCCGTCCTCGTCCTCGAACACCATTTTTATTGACTTCAGTTGTTCGAGAACGTCATCCATTTCCTTTCTTTCCAGATCACGGAATGTATGTGTTTTTTTGAATATCGCGAACGCCATGTCCCTGCCGATGCGCGCGGACATGGTCATTGCTATCAATTGGTTCGCAACCACGGTCAACGGCGATTTTCTTCCTACTCTGTCGTCAATTTCCTTTGCTCCGGTCCTGCGTGCGATAATCAGTGCTTCGGACACTTCATCGGGTGCGGTGGCCAATATCACTGCTTTGATCGTTTCGCCGATACGGTGACCGGCACGGCCGGCACGCTGTACCATTCTTGCAACCTGTCTCGGTGAATTGAATTGTATTACCAGGTCGGTGGAACCGACATCTATTCCAAGTTCGAGTGATGATGTGCACACGAGTGCCTTGATGACCCCGTTTTTGAAGTCGTCCTCCATTTCCATTCTCGTTTCTTTGGAAAGGGATCCATGATGCACTTCGATGGAGATGTTCTCATCCCACAGTCTGTATCTGGCCGCCAGCCATTCTGCTGTTTCCCTCGTATTCACAAAGAACAATGTGGAACGTCCGTTCTGGATCAGTTCCAATGCTCTTTTCATTACGGCGACCATCTCAGGATCGCTTTGAAGCTTGTCTACCAATTCCGTATCCTTTTCGTCCGGAATCGGACATTCCACGGTTATTTCAAAATCACGGTGCGTATCGTGTTTTGATATGATGACATCACGTTTCACACCGACGAGGAATCTTGCCACTTCCTTCACATTGCCGACAGTGGCGGACAGTCCGATGCGTTGATACTCACCGGCAAGGTAGACCAGTCTTTCCAGTCCCACGGCCAATTGCGCACCGCGTTCGACCATCGCCAGTTCGTGTATTTCGTCGATGACGACCCATTGCACATTCTTCAGATGCTGGACAAGTCTTTTTCCGGTGAACATGACTTGTAACGTCTCAGGCGTTGTGATCAGAATGTCCGGAGGTTTCTGTGACTGTTTTGCGCGTTCTCCGGCGGATGTGTCGCCGTGCCTTACGCCGACGGTGATCCCCAAAGCTTCGCCGTACGCTTCCATGCGTTTCAGCATGTCCCTGTTCAAGGCTCGTAACGGAGTGATGTAAACACACCTGATGCCTTTTCCTGGATTCCTGTGAATGGAATCGAATATTGGTAACATGGCGGCTTCAGTCTTTCCGATTCCGGTCGGCGCTACAAGAAGTAAGTTTTTTCCGGATTTTATCTTTGGAATCGCGTCACGCTGCGGGTCAGTCGGTTCATAGATGCCAGATTGGTTGAGTATACGGACAAGTTCCGGAGAAAACTCGTTGAACGGCATCGTCTTTTGAAAATTAAAAAATGAAAGGGAGCCGGGCCGAAGCCCGGTTTTAAGTTTATTTCTTCACCACGGTCTTCTTTTTCTTGCGTGGTGCCTTCCTCTTCTTTTTCGCCTTGACGGCTGCTTTGATGAGGTCGGCTTCCTTGTCTCCGTCAGTTATGTCGTCAGCACGGAATCTGATGACGGTCCAACCGAGGTCCTCCAATATGGAGTCGGAAGATGTGTCGGGAACACCGTGGTCCACGTACACAGCGACTTTCGGGGCAACGAACGCAACGGCGATCTTGTAGTCACCGTAGTTCCTACGGCATCTGAGACCTCTGTTCCATGACTGACGTCTGACCTTACCCTCAGGAGTGTTTTCCTCAAGGTACTCGTAGTCTTCCATGAGATCCCAATCCTCGTCGGGTTCCTCGAATTCTCCGCCTTCATCGGCTTCTGCAACAGGTGCTGCAACAACGGGCTCCGGTTTCGGCTCTTCTTTGACCGGTTCGACCGGCTTCGGTGCTTCCACGGGTTTCGCAACAACCGGTTCAGGAATGACTTCCGGAACTGGTTCGGTGACCTTCAGAAGTATTTCTGAAATGTCCATGATCTTAACCTTGGAGTCAATGAGTTTCGCTCCGGCCTTAAGGTTCAGAACACAGAACGGACATGCTGTCACGAGAACTTCGGCGCCGACTTCTTCGGCGTCCTTGATCCTTTCCGCTGCGATGTTGACAGCGAAGTCGTTGAATGCACTCTTGTATCCTCCGCCTGCACCACAGCATCTGGAGTTTTCCTTGTTCTTGTACATCTCGACGAATTCGAGGCCTTTGATCTTCTTCAGAACATTCCTCGGTGCGTCGAACACCCCTGCGTGCCTTCCAAGGTGACACGGGTCGTGGTACGTCACTTTTGCCTTGAACTCGTTGTTCAGCGGCATTTTCTTTTCTTTGATAAGCATGTCAGCGTACTGTGTGAAGTGGTATACGTTCTGACCGGGCTTTGAATAATAGTCGTCAAAGTCATATTTCACGGTCTTGAAACAACCTGAGCAGGTCATGACCATGTCCTTCGCACCCATTGCGTCGGCTTTGCTGACGACCGTTCCCGCGGCTTTCTGTGTCAGATCGCGGATACCGGTCCTGAGTGCGGGTGAAGTACAGCATATCTCTTTGTCGCCCAGTACGTTCATTTTGACGCCTGCGCGGTCCATTACGCGCACACCGGCTTCGGGTATGTACTGCATCCTGTAGGATCCAGTGCATCCTGCGAAGAAGATAACATCGGGGACTTCTGTACGTTTAACGTCCTTCGGCCACCATGCATCCCTGTTCTTCGGGTCTTCGCCGTAAGGGTTGCTGCCTTCCTCGATCCTCTCTGCGAGTTTCTTGTGTGCCGGCATCGGTGCGATTCCTTCGGAAACCATCCATGCCCTGATCTTTTCCCAGAATGCAACAAGTTCGAGTCCGGTGTGACAAACAGCTTCACAGTTTCCGCAACCGGTACATTTGTACATTGCGTCAACGAATTCCGGGCTCAGTTCGACCTTTCTGCCGAGAAGTCCGTCCATTGCGTTCTTCTTGTCCAGCTGTGTAAGGTAGTATATTTTTCCCCTAGGGGTAACTGACTCCCAGGGAGTCTGCCCATGTGCTTCACATACGTCAATGCAGTATCCGCATTGCATACACGCGAGCATTTCCTTTTGGATGCGCGGCATCTTTACCATAATCAATCCTCTTCGAGATATGAGTGACAGTACACTCTCTTTCTTAGACGGTGCATATGAAAGGACACTATATGTAGATTTCCCACTCGGAGGCCAATGTGCCACACATCGAAAAACGTGCATTTTTGCATGGTTTTTTAAAGGAATGTTATTTTTTTGCCGTGAGGGGCAAGAATATAATCATCGGATGTGTTATTCCATGCGATATGGTGTCCAGTAAAGCGTATTTTGACAACTCCGCAACGACGAAAATGGCACCGGAGGTGCTGAACGCCATGATGTCGCACCTCACAGATGAGTATGGAAACCCCGGAAGTATACATTCCATGGGCGATTCCGCCGCGAAAGCGGTGCGGGACGCGCGTCAAAAGACGGCGAAACTGATCGGTTGTCAGCCGTCCGAGGTCTTTTTCACCTCAGGAGGAACAGAATCCGACAATATTGCACTTATCGGTTCGGTTCCGAGCGGCGGGCGTATAATCACAACGGCGATCGAGCATTCTGCGATATTGGAAACGTGTGCTTACCTGAAGGAGAACAAACGCAAGGTCACGATACTGCCTGTGGACGAAACGGGAAAAGTCGATCCAGACACATTGAGGAATGCGCTTTCCGACGATGTTTTTCTTGTTTCGGTTATGACCGCAAACAATGTCATCGGAACCATCCAGGACATTAAGGAATTGGCGGATACCACACATGAATACGGCGCACTTTTCCATACCGATGCAGTTCAAGCATTTGCAAAAATGGACGTTAATGTGAAACGTTCCGGTGCCGACATGTTGTCAATATCGGGGCATAAGATACACGGCCCGAAAGGCATCGGTGCGTTGTACGTCAGTGACAAAGTTGACGTCAAGCCGATAATGTTCGGTGGCGGACAGGAATCCGGCATAAGACCGTCCACGGAAAACGTTCCAGGGGTCGTCGGACTGGGGGCGGCGGTCGAACTTGCCGAAAGAACGATGAACGCGGACATCCAGAAAATGGAGAAACTGCGTAATTCAATAATCGAATCGACACTGACGATCGACGGATCGGCATTGAACGGCCCGTTTGACGGACGTTTATGCAACAACGCACATTTCAGGTTCACCGGGATAAAGGGAACAGAACTGGTTTTGAAACTAAGTCAGGCAGGGATAATGGCATCCACGGCGTCGGCATGTTCCGCTGGAAGTACAGATCCGTCGCACGTCATGACAGCGATCGGATTATCGCCTTCCGAAGCATTGTCGGCGCTCAGGATATCGTTGTCCAGATACAACACGTCGGAAGAAGTGGGCTATCTGGCCGATGTCCTGCCGAAGGCGATAGCATCACTCAGGTGAATCGAAAATAAAAGTGGAAAAAGAGGTTTTTTTTTTGCGTTTCGAACGTTGCTGTTCTATTCGCTTTCCGGTTCCGCATTCGGGTACAGCCATTTGAGGACAAATGCCGCGATTATCGCACCGACGATGCCGAATATGATGAATCCGAGTGCCGACAGCGGGGCTATTCCGCATGCTGCCGAAGTGAACACTCTCGCAAGGTCCACTGCAGGGTTTGCGAACATGGTGCTCGACGTGGCCAGGATCATTCCTGAAAGCAGGAATCCGACGGCCAGGCCGGTCTTCTTTGAACCGCCACGTATGCATCCTATGACAACTGCGACAAGCAGGAATGTTCCGAACATCTCAGAGATGAACAGCGGAAGTGTGTCCCTTGCGTTCTCGCTGATCGTGAAGAAGTTCTCGAGTGTGTCGTGGAATATGACACTCAAAACCATTACACCGATCATTGCCCCGATGAGCTGTGCTGCGATGTAGCAGCATGCTTTCTTAGGGGAGTGGTCTCCTGTTACCGTCAGGGCGATCGTGATCGCCGGGTTGAAGTTGCCACCCGACAACGGACCAAAGGTCTCTATCATTGCGAACAATACAAAACCCATTGAGATCGCGCACATCAGCGTGAAGACAAAACTGTCGCCGCCGAACACTTCATTTCCGAGGATGACGGATCCGATACCCGCACAAATCAGAGCCATGGTTCCGAGAAGTTCGGCGACCAATGCTCTTGAGGATATTGTATCTTTACTGTTTACTGAGTCGTTTTTACTCATGCGCTCCTTAATTCCCACATTTTATTTAAGAATTTCAATAATTTTTGTGGGTTCAAAGTCCATTTTATTTTTTTGTCAAATATGTGACAAACGATTAAATACGTTCAATCCTGTGGCAGTTTACATCAGTTTTTGACTGATGATGAGTCTGTCTGAAATTCCAATTCTTTGGGGATCCATAGTTGACCTGCACGCGCGACCCACGCGCTCAAGGGTCTGTACACGTGTGGGTGGGTCTTCGGTCAGACTCATAGTAATCCCAAACTTCTTACTTCCCCAGGTCACCGGGGAAGGTTTATCATTCTGATAGTATGGTTACATATCGTGGCCGTAAAGGAATTCATAAGAAACGTTCCGATCCCCATATGCGGACTGGCGGTGGGCCTGGCATCATTGGACAGGTTCCTTTCACAGAATTATGATTTTTACGAATACAATATATTCGCCGCATTTTCGGCCATTATGATATTTCTGTTCGCAATGAGAGTTGTAACAGACATCAAAGGCATAAAAAAGGACCTCGAGAGCCCGATATTGTTCAGTATCCTCTCGACATGCCCGATGACGCTGCTGATCCTTGCAACATATCTGTTCGAAGTTTCCGATGTTACAGGGCAGGTGCTGTGGCTTGCTTCGTTGGCCTGGGTGTTCGCGATGATGCCCATTTTCTTCGTGAGATTCGTGGTCAAATTCGATATAAACAAGGTCTTCCCGAGCTGGTTCGTCATGTTCGTAGGATCGGTGGTCAGCAGCATAACATCAGTTGCGGTCGGTTTCACAGACATCGGTAGGATCGTGTTCTGGTTCGGCCTGATCTCTTATGCGATCCTAATGCCGGTGATTTCATACCGTGCACTCATCGTGAGAAAGATCCCGGAACCGGCGATACCGAATCTGGCGATATTCGCGGCCCCCGCGAATCTGTTGCTTGCGGGATATATCACGGTATACGGTTCATCGGCAAGCGACATCATTGTCGGTGTATTGGCGGTGATCGGGATGGTGTGTTACATCGCAGTCTTGGCGTACATGCCCTTCATGCTGAAAAGGAAGTTTTATCCTGCGTACGGCGCGTTCACATTCCCCATGGTCATAAGCATGACATCGATAAGTCTCATCGGCGCATTCTACGGACTGTCGTACGGGTGGTACGATGCATTCAAAACGATATCGGTGGCGATCGCAATCGCCGTGGTGACATACGTTTTGGTAAGGTATTTGATATTTTTTATCAGTGTGTTGTCACTTGGCAGGCGTCACTGAGGCCAGACACTTGTTTTTAAGTGAGAGTCCGCAGTTTTAAATCCTGCATTTCAATACCTGTTTATGAATGACAAAGGTGTCATAGCGATATTCGTTGCTTTGGGCTTTGGTATACCCACCGTAATCCTTGCACTGCAGATTTTCGCAGGTTATAACGAAAGCAGTCTTTTGTTCAACGGAATCATTGCATTCTGTTTCGTTCCGCTGATCGCGTTCGGTATGTACATGTGGACGACCGGTCGTGGCCAGATGTGGATAAACGGAGTGAACTGGAATGCATTGGACGAGGGCCAGTCGCAAAGGACCGTCAGACTTATGGGTTTGCTCATAGCGGCACTGTGTATTGCGCTGTTCGTGTCCATGGCTTTGATATTCTATGACCTGACATTATTCATCATCGTCATGGCGGCGATCATCGCAGCGTTCATGTACCCGATATACTACGTCAACAGCAAGAAATATAGGGCGAAACCGGCGAAAGAACCCCGGTTCTCGGCGAATGCGATGCTTGCGATATCTGTAGCAGTGATCATAGCATCCGCAGCCCCCGCCCTGGTGTTGTCCGACATGGTCGGCGACGGGACGATCAAAGTGAATGTCACGGACGATTACGTTTCGGTCGAAGGTCCGATGTTCCCGCTGAAGGAGTTCGATTATGATAAGATAGAAGAGCTCAAATACGACTCTAATTTCGACAAAGGAAGGCGTACGAACGGATTCGGCACGCCGACGATTCAGAGTGGACATTTCTGGAATGAAACATTCTTGGATTATATGCTCGCTTCGTACGCAAAGGTGAAACCGTGTATTGCGATTAAGTACGAGGGCAGATGGTACGCATTCAACCAGTCCAGCGTGGAGTTGACACAGCAGCTATACGACGACATCAATGATAAGATGTCAGGACCGTAAATAAAGGGGCGAAGTCCCAATTTTATTCAAACTATTTTTACGACTCATATATTTTGAGAAATTAAACGGATGATTTCAACCCGAGAAATATTCGTTGCCGCCGCCATCCTTGTACTTCTTCGATCCCGATGCTTGAAGTTCCCTACACTTGTCCTCGGAATAACCTCTTTCGTCCATTGCGGTGTTCGGCCAACCGCGTGTGACAACGATAATGAGGGCCAGGACATAGGCTTCCGGCTCGGTCATTCCGGAATATTCCATCATTTCAGCGGTGACCTCGTCCATAGCAGCCTTGTACTGTTTCTTCGTGTATGCCCTCGTCATTTTAACACCAACTGTTCATCACCATCAACTATTTTGTCCTTTTCTATGGAGTTTCAGTATGATAAAAATTATCGCGATTATCGAGGCGACACGTCCTACGCGTGTGCGAGACCAACCGTGACGGTGTTGGACATTTTCGACATTTTATTTGGGCACTCCAAGGTCGTAGTTTACCCATTGTGAAAAGAAGCTCGGCGATGTTTGGAAAAACAGCGGAATTGACCGATCGTCGGCAAATACCGACTTTGAAAATTTTTTAAGTTATGCTGGGTAGAGAAACTAGTGGGCCTGGTCGGATTTGAACCGACGACCATCCGGTTATGAGCCGGACGCTCCACCGGACTAAGCTACAGGCCCGATGTTCACGGTTAATTGGAAATGAGATAAAAAGATATCGCAGAATTGAAAAGAATGGCGCCGTCGCACGGGCTTGAACCGTGGACCTTATGATTAACAGTCATACGCTCTACCAACTGAGCTACGACGGCAGTGAAACTGCATAATGAAGACAGATATTAAAGAGTTACGTCCTCGGAATGGCATCTTTTACGGAAGAAATGCGTTCAACGAGCTCAGTAAGATAAGCGTCGGTATCCTCCATCCAGGCTTCGTATCTTTCTGTGACCTTGGCACCCTCGCTTGACGGTTCTATCAGTCCTGCCTGTTCCAAAAGCCTTAATGAATAACGGACTTTGTGTTTCGGCATACCCAATAATTCGGATAAACGGATGATGCCGATCGGCTGATTGCTCTTGGTTATCTTCAGCATGAGTATGTGTCTTTCGAGAAGATCCAACTCCGAAGTGAGTTTCTCCGTTATGTGACAAGAGTCAACCATTAGCACGGCATCGGTGTAAAATGTATATCAAACATTGCTATCCTTGTAGCATGGAGCGCAACGAAGTCTTTAGGAAAATGGTGCACATGTGCGCTCCGCTGTTTGCGCTCACTTATCTGATCCCGGAAGATCTAGGTTTTACGTCGCGCGACGTTGTCGTAGTGACCGCATGGCTTCTTTTTGCTCTGTTCGAAGCATATCGCATACGGAAGAAGATACCGATATTGGGTCTTCGCGAGTATGAGTACGGACGCCCGTCTGCAGCATTCTGGATGATTTCGGCGTTTGTACCGATGATACTTTTCTTTCCCCTCGAGTATGCATTACCGCTGTTGGCGGGATTCGGATTTGTTGATCCGTTGATCGGAATATTGAGAAAACAGGATCCGAGATGGTATCCGATGTTGCCGTTGATCGTGTATTATGTGATATTCGTAACGATATTCGCAATAATGACGGAAGCGACGTGGAACGTCATGTTACTGTCGGTGATAGTGACAATATCGGCAATAATCGCCGAAGGTGTCAAAAATAAAATCGTGGACGATGACTTCCTAATGCTGTTCGTACCACTTGTGGTGCTGTGGATAGCCGGTTCGTTATTGATTTAACGGCCGAGTATGCCCTGTTTGCCCCATCTTCTGTAGTTTGTAGACCAAACCTGGATGGTGGAGTCACAGCATTTTAGTGCGGAATCTTCACTCTTGTGAGTTTTGTAGCAAGCGAGACACTGGTATCTCATTTCCTGAGGTTTCTCTTTCTTGTCTTCCTTCTGTGCCATATGCAACCTCAATCATTCGGGTCATTAATAAAGTTTTATATTCCCGTGCATTCGCAGGGGCTCTCGGTTAATAGTACATTATATGCGTTTATTCCGTATTATCGGTGTACATTACGCTGTATTTTTATATTTACATAGCAGTGTCCCTAAACCCATGAATAGGATTAAGGTCATCAATGAACCCTCTGAACTGGTGCCGATGCTCAGAGCGGTAGATACACATGTGAAGAGAGATGTCCTTAAAGAGGTTACTCTGGAGTGGAGAACCGCCAAAGAAATCGAGGCCAAATTCGGCCCCGAGGGCAAGGACGCAATAATATTCTTCGAGAAGATGAAGCTCGTCGAAAGCCGATGGTTATCCACCGGCGGAGCGGCTCCGGAAAAATCGTATCACACTTATTACACATCATTCCACATAAACGCGCAGTGGCCGGTTTACGAAATCAGCGACGTGCTGGCAGCGGCAATGATGGCAGAGGACGAATTCCTCGAGATCGAGGGAAAGATCGTGGACGAAGTAGGCAAGGCAGGCAGGTTTTCAGGGGACATTGCCGAATCCTTGGGATTAACTTCCACAATGCTCAGAAGCCTTGTGCGCAGGTCTGTGAAACTCGATTACAGAGGACACAGGATCGAGATGATCCCGGGCGAGAAGATCTGAAATGCCTAAGATCTGGGTCATGAGGATCGGACACCGCCCTGAAAGGGATAAAAGGGTCACGACCCACGTTGCATTATCGTCAAGGGCGTTCGGTGTTTCAGGGATTTATGTTGACACGGAAGACCGTGTGCTGGAAACGAACGTGAAAAGCGTATGCGAACGCTTCGGTGGCGATTATACGATAGAGACGGGCGTCAAATGGAAGAACGTTGTCAAGAAGCATGATGCCACCGTCGTCCATTTGACAATGTACGGGCAGAGGTTCGACGAAGCTTTGACGAAGATACCGAAGGACAAGGACATGATAATCATCGTCGGTGCGGAAAAAGTGCCGCCGGAGATCTATCAGAATGCCGATTTCAACGTATCCGTGGGAAACCAACCGCATTCCGAGATCGCTGCGCTGGCGGTGTTCCTTGACCGTTTCACAGAAGGCAAGGCGTTATACGAAGACCGCGGCGGTCAGATGACCGTCGTACCGAACGAAAGGGGGAAGACGGTTGTCGAAGTACCCAAGTGACCGCGACTGCCTGAGGATCCTGACGGACGCAGGATGTACGAAACGTGTTCTGGTGCACTGCTGCACCGTTCGTGCCGTAGCCGACGAGATAGCACTGAAATTCGATGATGCTGACAGAAGTCTGATAACCGCCGGGGCGTTGCTCCACGACATCGGAAGGGCGATAGACCACTCCATTTTACATGCAATGGTGGGCGCGGACATGGCAAGGAACCTGAAACTTCCTAACGAACTGGTGGAGATCATAAGGAAGCACACCGGGGCCGGTCTTGACCAGATGGATATAGACGAACTCAATCTCCCGCAGGGTGATTATATCCCGAGGACGATCGAGGAAAAGGTTGTCGCGCATGCGGACAACCTTGTCAGCGACAATCGCGTTGTCGTCCATTCATTTTCATCCGACAAACTGAGAAAGAAAGGATCTGAAAGGGGTGCGGACAGGCTCGATGTGCTGCACAAGGAGTTATCGGTTCAATACGGCTGCGACCTCGACATCATGGTAGACCTTCTTGGCGAATTCCCAGAACTGAAGGGCCCGTGTTCCCAGTATGGCGGAAAAAGGTTCTGAATCACCTGGCGTTCACGTATTTTGGAAATACTCTGAGAATGATTATGTCACCGATGGACTGAACCCATCTGAACGGAATGTTGATCGGCGTTCTTTTCTCAACGAGGTCGGAGTTCGGCAGTTGGATGAAGAGTCCGTCGATCTTCTTGTTCTTCAGGTCGAGAACAATGTTATCCACAGCACCGACCAGCACACCCTCCGGAGTGTAAACGTCCAGTCCGATGATCCTGTTGACCTCTCCGAGCATGTTTTTTACGGATGTCGTTCAAATTAATAACACTTGTCCGTGGTCGTTATGAAAGATATTTTTACCTTAAAGACAATGAATCCCTGGGATAAGAAAATGGTAACTGAAATCACAGATTCGACATTCGACGCATTCGTTGACGGAAATGAAATAGTGCTCATCGACTGCTGGGCCCCATGGTGCAGACCCTGCAGGATGCTTGCACCCGTCATAGAGGAGCTGGCAGAGGAACTGAAAGGAAAAGTGGCGGTAGGAAAACTGAACACGGACGAGAACCAGGGTGTTTCGGCGCGTTTCATGATCAACGCAATACCGACCATGCTCGTGTTCAAGAACGGCGTCCAGTATGAATCATTGGTCGGACTGATGCCGAAAGAGAGTATACGCGATTATGTGCTTGGATTGAAATGAACGTGGATGTTGCGATAATAGGCTCCGGACCGGCCGGGATACAGGCGGGTATACACTCGTCGAGGAAGAAGGCGGACACGGTCATAGTCGGTCGCATAGAAAACAGTGCCATGTTCGGCACGCATGTGGAGAATCACTTCGGCGCATCCGGAAAGGCGGACGGAACGGAACTTTTGAACGAAGGACTGGACAAGGCGAAACAGTTCGGTTGCAAAGTGATCAATGAAAATATAATTTCAGCATTCCGCGAAGGTGATGTTTTCAAACTTGTGACGGAGTCCGATGAGGAAATTATCGCAAAGGCAGTGGTCATAGCATCCGGGGTGCATAGGAACAAACTCGGCATTCCGGGAGAGAAGGAGTACTTCGGACGAGGGGTGAGCTACTGCGCATCATGCGACTGTAACTTCTACAAAGGAAAGACGGTGGTCATTACAGGTTCTGAAAGTGAAGCTGCTGCGTCAGCGGAACTGATGACGCACTATGCCAAGGAGACATACTGGGTCTCTGATGCGGTCAAGGCGTCAGAGGTCATGGTGCGCAAGGCATTGGACGCAGGCGTCAAAATGGTCAAGGACCTTGTGAAATCCGTTAACGGAGTGGAAAAAGTAACATCCATCGTGCTGGGAAACGGTAGCGAGATCAGAACGGACGGACTGTTCATAGAACTCGGCGGGAGGTCTTCGGCGGACATAGCGATGGATTTGGATGTCATACCGAACACCGAAGGAATCATAAGAGTAGACGGTGGTTTCAGAACGTCCGCGAGCGGAGTGTTCGCATGCGGCGATGTGACCGGAAAACCGTGGCAGGTCGCAAAGGCAGTGGGCGAAGGCGCAGTTGCCGGAATCAATGCCGCGGATCATGCAAGGGGGCAGAAAGATGTCAGCCAGTGAACTCATATCGGGAATGCTGAGGGAAGAAGGAGGATTCCAGAAGGCCCTCAGGAACATATTGAACGACGAACTGAGAATGTCGGCGAACGAATTCTGTAGGCTCACAGGCATTTCGCAGAGCACAATGTACAAGATCCTGGAGGAGAAGAGGGAACCAAACCTCAGGACCGCCAGAGCGATCTATCGTGCCGTACGTTCCCTGTCGGACACATCGAAGGAGCAGTTCATTGCAATAATCGCCTCACACCAGGTCCTTCAGAACCTGAACACTGTGATAGAAGTGGGCGGCAAACCAGTCGTTCTGAGAGAGTATCCGGTCTCAACGGTCGAGGACGCCATAATCGCGGCCGTCCGTGCGGAAAGGGACGGCGCATTGGGAGTAGTCTGTGCGCCGATAGTCGCACCTACGGTGGAAAGGATACTGACGATCCCGGTGTCCCCGGTGATACCTGCTGAGAGCATACAGATCGCCGTGGAGAAGATTCGGAACGATTTGATATGACATGTAAATATAGTAGCTTAACTATTATCACCAAGGCTGCGTGATAATAATGTTCGAGTTACAGGTTGTAAGCAACACACCCCAGAACGGCGTCGGCGAGGTCGATATCGTTGCCGAGACTTTTCTCACGCAGATCGGATATCTTCCGAAGGGATATGATCCAAAGACGGGAACGAGCGACGTACGTCAGAGCGTTCCGTACAGACTTTTCATGGACTTCTTCATGCGCAACATGTCAAAGGCATGGACGGTGGAGGAGTTGGCGGCACTGTTGGGAACAACCAAGCCGACGGTGTACAGACATATCAACAAACTGAAATCGATGGACATCCTGGAATCGGTTGACGTGCAGTTCGACGGACAGAACCGGAAAGGCTACAGGATAAGATACGGCGACCTTTCCAAAGCGTGGAATTTCACTGAGGCCAACGTAACAATGGCAATGGAGAACTATCGAAAAACGGTGATCCATTTCCAGGCACTTATCAAACAGGAACGTGAGTGAATGGACGGCAGGGATACGGAAATAACGAAGGGATGGAAGTATCAGGTGAACTTCGCATACGCGAACGACAGCAAGTCCATCAAAGGCACGTTCAAAGGTTATTCGATGATGGGATCCGAGACCGCGGTGGTTATAGAAACGTCAACGGGATTGACGTTCGTACCGGTGAACAAAGTGTTCTCGATAGTTCTTTTGGAACAGAAGGAAGAGCCGGTAAAACCGAAGAAGAAGGAAGAGCCAGGCGTCTACTATGGATAGTCGTGAACTCAGCCGTCGTATCATCGGAATGGTCATCAGCGGCGAGATAAAGTCGCGTGATCAGCTTCAAAGGGTCAAAGTCAAAATGTCCGGTGAGTACAAACTCCCGGAAGTGCCGCAGAATTCCGCGATATTGGCGGAGGCCACCCCGGAGGAACGCAGGATCATCGAACCATTTCTGGTAAAGAAGCCGATCCGTACGCTCAGCGGTGTTGCCGTCGTTGCGGTAATGACGTCGCCGCATCCATGTCCGCACGGAAAATGCTCGTACTGTCCGGGAGGAACGGATTCGCCGCAGTCATATACGGGAAAGGAGCCTGCCGCAAGACGTGCATCTCGCAACGAGTTCGATCCGTATTCGCAGGTCACCGACAGGATAACGCAGCTGGAGGCGATCGGTCACGGTACCGGGAAGATCGATCTGATAATCATGGGCGGTACATTCACATCAAGAGAACTGGATTATCAGGAAGGGTTCGTCAAACGCTGTTTCGACGCAATGAACGGCGCGGATTCGGAAACGATGGAGGACGCCAAACGTATCAACGAGACGGCTGAACACAGATGCATCGGCCTTACCGTGGAGACCAGGCCTGATGTGTTCACGAAAGAACAGATCGATACCGCGATGCGCCTTGGCGCGACGAGAGTGGAACTGGGCGTTCAGATATTGGATGACAATATCCTGACGGATGTTGAGAGAGGTCACGGCACCGAAGCCGTCATCAGAGCGACCAGGGAATGTAGGGATGCGGGATTGAAGATCTGTTACCACATAATGCCCGGCCTTCCCGGCTCGGACCCGGAGAAGGATCTTCGTTCGTTCAGGAAAATGTTCGATGACCCAGACTATCGTCCTGATATGTTGAAGATCTACACAACACTGGTGATTTCCGGAACGAAGCTGTATGATATGTGGGCCGCCGGAGAATACGTTCCGTACAACGAGGCGACGGCGGTGAAGCTGATCGCGGACATGAAGGAAAGCCTTCCCGAGTACGCCAGAATACAGCGCATACAGAGGGACATTCCGGCACCGCAGATCTCCGCAGGGATACTGAAAAGCAACATACGCGAGATGGTCGCGGACGAACTTAAGGCCAGGGGCAAGGAGTGCAGATGCATCCGTTGCAGGGAAGCAGGTCACAGAACCGTTCCGGACAACGAACCAACCGAGGTCAAAATCACAGAGTACGAAGCGGCCGGCGGTACGGAGTACTTCATATCATCGGAATGCGGGGATGCGATCATCGGATACGCCAGACTGAGGGTCGTCGGCAAAGAGGCGTACATACGCGAAGTCAAGGTATTCGGAAAGATGGCCGGCATCGGTGACGTGGGCGAGTGGCAGCACCGCGGTACGGGAAAGGAACTGGTATCGATCGCAGAGGATATCGCAAAGAAGTCCGGCGCGGATTCGATACGTGTCACAAGTGGTGTCGGTGTCCGCGAATACTACCGTTCTGTGGGATACAGATTGGAAGAACCTTATATGGTCAAGGGAACAGCAGGGAAAGGACAGCACGACCGCTGATCACGTCGATCCCGCGTATCTCCACGATTCTTCTGCCGTCTGTTGCCGTTTTATGTTTCGCGCTGAGGCCTTCGGCCTTAGTAAGAAGCAGGAATTTTATCTCACCACTTGAAAGGTCGGCGACGATGTCGTCTATTATACCGACCGGATGGCCGTCGAACCATGCCTCCATTCCTATGAGTTCCGTGGAAAATGCTCTCTCTGACATGTTATCACTGGTAGAATGACTGTTCCTTCCACATCGGTTTGCGCTTTCTCAGGTCGGTGCTCATCGATTCGTACTCTTTGGCAAGCGCAGCATCAACTGATGGTGGAATCTCCGCAAGCGCAGCGACGAAATGGCGTTTGTCTATGAACGCGATCTTCGGATTCTCGCGGTATGCTATCAATCCGGCTTCCCTGCATAATGCTGCGAGATCGGCACCGACGTATCCGTCCGTCTTGTTCGCTATGTCGAGAAGGTCGATGTTCATGAGCGGCATGTTCTTCGTATGAATCTCTAAAATCCTGAGTCTGCTTTCCAGGTCCGGTAATCCGATGTAGATCAGTTTGTCGAACCTTCCCGGTCTCAACAGAGCGGGGTCGATCATGTCCGGGCGGTTTGTTGCACCCATTACCACCACGTTCTTCAATCCTTCAATTCCGTCCATTGACGTCAGCAGCTGATTGACAACGCGTTCCCACGCGGAATCCGCATGACCGCGCTTCGGCGCCACTGAATCCATCTCGTCAAAGAATATTATGCACGGGGCCATCTGTTTAGCGCGTTTGAACATCTGTCTTATCGCCTTCTCAGACTCGCCCAGCCATTTGCTGCCGATCTCCGGACCGTTCACGGTAATGAAGTTGATGTTGGATTCGCTTGCGACCGCTTTTGCGATCAGTGTCTTTCCGGTACCGGGCGGTCCGTAGAACAGAACTCCCTTTCCCGGGGTGATTCCCAGACGTTCGAACGCCTTCGGATCCTCGGATGGAATGAACACTTCCTGCAGTTCCTTCTTCACTTTGTCCAGTCCGCCGACCTCCGACCACTTGACGGACGGGATTTCTACGAGTACCTCTCTCATTCCGCTCGGTTCGACCTCCGCAAGTGCACCGACGAAATCTTTCATCGTCACACGCATGTTCTCGAGGACCGTCGCAGGGATCGGTTTGTCAAGTTCGAATTCCGGCATTTTTCTGCTGAGGCACTTCATCGCCGCTTCGCGTGCGAGTGCTGCAAGGTCCGCTCCGACGAACCCCTGGGTCATATCAGTGAGGGCGTTGATGTCGACGTCCTTCTCAAGAGGCATTCCCCTTGTGTGAATGTAAAGTATATCCTTCCTTGCGTTGCGTCCCGGTATACCGATCTCGATCTCGCGGTCGAACCTTCCAGGTCTTCTCAACGCGGGATCGACGGAATTCTCACGGTTCGTCGCACCGATTACGATGACGTCGCCGCGACCGCTGAGTCCGTCCATCAATGTCAGTAACTGAGCAACGATCCTTCTTTCCACCTCACCGCTGACGGTGTCCCTGTCGGGTGCGATGGAATCGATCTCGTCAAGGAACACGATGCTCGGTGCGTTTTCCTCGGCTTCCTTGAATATTTCTCTTAAACGTTCCTCGGACTGTCCGTAGAACTTGTTCATTATCTCCGGGCCTTGAATTGCAAAGAATGATGCGCCGGATTCGTTGGCGACGGCCTTGGCTATCAATGTCTTTCCTGTGCCGGGCGGTCCGTACAGCAGGATGCCTTTCGGCGCGGATATTCCCAGTCTGTCGAACAGTTCCGGATGTTTCAGCGGAAGTTCGATCATTTCCCTGATCTTCTGCAATTTGCCCTCCAGACCGCCGACGTCGTCGTACGTTATCTGGTCGAGATACCTCTCTTCGGGCACTCCAGGGGTGTCGTTGACCATGACTCCCGTCTTCGGTCCTACTGTGACGACTCCCTGCGGCACTGTGCTGACAACGGTGAATGGCCAGCGGTTTCCTGTTAATGCAATATTCGGAATGACCACGTCATTTCCTTTCACCAGCGGGCGCTTCATGAGGCCTTCGCGGAAGAGGTTCTCCATTCCTTCCTCGAACTTCGCCCGTTTACCGACAGGGATGTTGGGTGCGAGAACGATCTTCTCCGCCACACGCGGATCGCATTTCTTTATCGTTACCGTTTCGTCAACGGATACTCCGACGTTCGTCCTCGTTATTCCGTCGAGATTGACTATCCCGCGGTCCTCATCATCCTTGCTGCTCTTGTAAACGATCCCGGCAGCCGACTTCTTTCCGAGTATTTCGACGACATCGGTCACTTCCACGCCCAGCCTCTTACGGGCTGCCATATCCATTCTGACCCTGCCGTATCCGGTTTCGTGCTGAGATTCGGCTATCGCCACTTTAAGTTCGATGGAGTTTTCCACGACCGTGAATGACAATCCGTTTATATGATGTTGCTCCATAACCGTGTTGAAAACAGCGGTATTATGTGTTTTTCCGCCGCATATGCGCACGCAACCCCTTTACAGGGGGAAAAAGGACGTGTGCATTATAAAAGATATTATATACAATGACAGAATCCTAGCAGAGCGCAAGCTTAAGCTATCCATGGGCCTGTAGCTCAGCTAGGTAGAGCATCTGACTTTTAATCAGGTGGTCAAGGGTTCGAATCCCTTCAGGCCCGCAGATGGACTTCATGAGCGATCGTCCGACGGATCAAGTATGAGGAAATTCGAAATGAAACTTAAGGTAGTTTTTCACGCAACTGGGGTCCCGCTGACCGGCAGCGGTATAATTTGGAGAAGGTGAATCAATTGGCAATAGAGAATGTCTCATTTAACGTCCTCAAGCACGACCTCGTGCCTGAGCACCACCTCCTGAACGATGAGGAAGCAGAAGCGATACTTTCAAAATTGAAAATATCGAAGGACCAGCTTCCCAAGATCAGGAAAAGCGATGCTGGGGTAAAGGTCCTTGAGAATGTATACGGCCATCCCATCGAGGAAGGGAGAGTTATAAAAATCGTAAGAAAGAGCGAGACCGCGCAGGAATTCGTTGCGTACCGTCTCGTTACGAGGGGGTAAATTCTTTGAGAGACCTTGTAAGACTGTATTTTGACGAGAGAAGCATCGTCAACCACCACACTTCGTCGTTCGACGACTTCCTGGCTACACCGGACAACCCGAACAGCAGGATGCAGAAGATCGTGGACAACATGAGGGTACCGACAGATGACGCGGAACGCGGAATAATCAAACTGGACCCGGAACGCACCAACGGCCGCAACATCGAGATACGCATCGGCCGCAAGAGGGACGAGGATGGAAACATCGATCCCCAGGCAAAGCCGACGATACACGTCGACGAACCGAAGGTGACCGAAGCGAACGGATATTCGCATGAACTTTCACCCATGGAGGCCAGGCTCAGGAATCTGAACTACATGGCTCCCGCCTTCCTTGATTTCACCGTCATTGAAGACGGCGTTGAGAGAGATTCCGAAAGGGTACACATCGGAGACCTTCCGATGATGGTCAAATCCAAAGGATGCAACCTCAACCGCAAGATCATCGAGACCCGCGTTGAGCGCGAACTCTCTGATGACGAATACCACAAAGCACTTCTGGACCAGAAGGAGGACCCGAGAGACCCCGGAGGTTACTTCATCATCGGCGGTACGGAACGTGCGCTCATAACATTGGAAGACCTGGCACCGAACAGGGTCATGGTCGAATACAACGAGAAGTACGGCACAAGACTCGAAGTCGCCAAGGTTTTCTCCCAGAGGGAGGGATACCGTGCACTCACACTCGTTGAGAAGAAGAAGGACGGAATGCTCATGGTCACGGTACCTGTTGCATCCGGAGCAATCCCCCTCATCGCTTTGATGAAAGCGTTGGGAATGGAGAATGATGAGGAGATCTTCGAAACCATAGTTTCGAAGGACGAGATGACCAACATCGTTTACGCGAACATCGAATCATCGTTTGACAAGAAGAACTACGCACCGAACGGATACCACACGCAGGAAGATGCAATACTGTTCCTGGAGAGAAACTTCGCCGCCGGACAGGCGAAGGAGTACAGAACGAAGAAAGTGGAATCCATCCTGGACCGTTCGCTTCTGCCGCACCTCGGCGACACCGAAGCAGACAGGATGAAGAAGGCGATCTTCTTAGGACGTATCGCACGCGCGCTTCTTGAGTTATCACTTAACCAGAGAAAGGAAGACGACAAGGACCACTACGCCAACAAGAGACTGAAACTCTCCGGTGACTTAATGGAAGACTTGTTCAGAACTTCCTTCAACTCTTTGATGAAGGATCTGAAATACCAGCTCGAGAGAAACTGGGGAAGAAAGAAGGAAGATTTACGCATATCGTCGTCAATCAGGCCGGATCTCCTGACACACAAACTCCTGCACGCACTCGCAACAGGAAACTGGGTCGGAGGACGCGCCGGAGTGTCACAGCTGCTTGACAGGACAACAAACATGTCCGCAGTCTCGCACCTGAGACGAGTGACATCATCACTGACAAGAAGCCAGCCTCACTTCGAGGCCCGTGACCTGCACCCCACGCAGTGGGGCAGACTGTGTCCGTCGGAAACCCCCGAGGGACAGAACTGCGGTCTGGTGAAGAATGCCGCACTCATAATCGATGTTTCGGAAGGTTTCCCCGAGTCAGACCTGAAATGGCTGCTCAAGGACTTGTCCGTGGGATCAGTGAAACAGCACGGCACCCGTGTCTACGTGAACGGTGACCTGGTCGGTACGCACACCGAGTCGGCGAAACTGCTGGCAGAGATCAGGGAACGCCGCAGATGTGGACTTCTGTCACAGGAGATCAACATCCGCTTCGATGAGGAGATGGATGAGATCATCATCAATTGTGACGAGGGACGTCTGAGACGCCCGCTCCTCGTTATTAACGACGGAAGGACGATTCTCTCACGCAAGCACATCGAGGGAATGAGAGAAAAGAAAGTGAAATGGAACGACCTCTTCAGAGAAGGTGTCCTCGAATGGCTGGACGCAGAGGAAGAAGAGGACGCACTCATCGTGGTCGATGCATTCGACGCGCCGGAGAGATGCGAACACTGCAAACGCTCACTTTCGCCCACGGACGTTGACTGGATGAACCCCGGTCAGTCCGGAGATGCAGTACTGAAATGCAACTGGTGCGGTGGAGAATTCACAGCACCGTCAAAGATAGAGAAAGAGCACACGCACATGGAGATAGACCCGATGGTCATCCTCGGTGTTGCATCCGGATTGGTTCCATACCCGGAGCACAACTCGTCACCCCGTGTAACGATGGGTGCAGGTATGGCAAAGCAGGCTTTGGGAGTTCCCGCAGCCAACTACCGTATCAGGCCGGACACACGCGGACACCTTCTGCACTACCCGCAGAGACCGATGGCACAGACCCAGACGATGGATTTCGTCGGTTACAACCACAGGCCTGCAGGACAGAACTTTGTTGTTGCTGTGCTTTCATATCACGGATACAACATGGAAGATGCACTTGTTATGAACAAGTCATCAGTACAGAGAGGTCTTGGAAGATCAACGTTCATGAGAACATACCGTGCTGAGGAACGCAGGTACCCCGGTGGACAGGAAGACCACTTTGAGATACCGTCACCCGACGTAAGGGGAGCGCGTGCCGACATGGCATACGCCTCACTCGGCGAGGACGGACTCATATCACCGGAATCCCCGGTAACAGGATCGAACGTTCTGATCGGAAAGACATCACCGCCGCGTTTCCTTGAAGAGGAGACGGACTTCCTGACGCCACAGAAGAGACGTGAGACGTCGATCACGGTAAGGCCGGGAGAGACGGGTTACGTGGATTCAGTCATGGTCACAGAGTCGGAAAACGGTTCAAGGCTCGTAAGAGTCAAGGTAAGAGATCAGAGGATACCCGAACTTGGAGACAAGTTCTGTTCGAGACACGGACAGAAGGGAGTCGTCGGAAGACTCGTGGATCAGTGCGACATGCCTTTCACAACTGATGGTATCATACCTGACCTCGTGATCAACCCGCACGCTATCCCGTCACGTATGACGGTCGCACACGTTCTGGAAATGATCGGTGGTAAAGTAGGATCAATGGAAGGACGCACGATCGATGCAACAGCATTCTCAGGTGAGAACGAACAGTCGATCCGTGACGGACTTGTACGTAACGGATTCAAGCACACCGGAAAAGAGGTAATGCATGACGGTAAGACCGGACGCATGATCTCCACTGATGTTTTCATCGGTGTCATCTTCTACCAGAAACTGCACCACATGGTCAGCGGTAAGATGCACGTCCGTTCACGCGGTCCGGTGCAGATCCTTACCCGCCAGCCCACAGAGGGAAGGTCAAGACAGGGTGGTCTCAGATTCGGAGAAATGGAACGTGACTGTCTGATCGGACACGGTGCGGCGATGGTAATCAAAGACCGTCTGCTTGACGAGTCCGACGGAACGCAGCAGTACATCTGCGGCAACCCGACATGCGGTCACATCGCAATCCTGGACAGACACGGTTCGTTGTATTGTCCGGTATGTAAGAACAACACCTCGATATACCTGGTTCAGACGTCGTATGCATTCAAACTGCTGATGGACGAGCTGCTGTCACTTGGTGTCGCCATGAGGCTCCAACTGGAGGACTTAAGATGATGAGAGGAATTTCAAAACGCATTGGGGCAATCAAATTCTCATGCGTTTCACCGGAAGAGATCAGGAAGATGTCTGCTACGAAAATTATCACCGCAGACACGTACGATGATGAAGGATATCCCATAGAAATGGGTCTGATGGACCCGCACATGGGTGTCATTGAGCCGGGACTGAGATGTAAGACATGCGGCTGCAAGGTCGACGAATGTCCGGGACACTTCGGTCACATCGACCTCGCCATGCCTGTGATCCACGTCGGATTCATCAAGGACATCAAGTCAATGCTGGAATCCACATGCAGATCATGCGGCCGTTTGATGTTGACGCAGGATCAGATCGAACAGCGCAGGGAATCCATGGACAGGGTTGAAGAACTCGGTGGAGACACCGCAGACCTGAAGATCTTCTCCAAGGAAACCGCAAAGGACGCATCCGCGAAAGGATTGTGTCCGCACTGCGGTCACGAGCAGATCAAGATCAAACTCGACAAGCCGACGACGTTCAGAGAGGTTGACGACAACCACAAGCTGACACCTAAGGAGGTTCGTGAGAGACTCGAGCGCATTCCGGATGAAGATCTCGTTACATTGGGAATGGATCCCGGAACATGCAGGCCCGAGTGGATGGTCCTGACAGCACTGGCAGTACCGCCTGTTACTGTACGTCCATCAATCACGCTCGACTCAGGCGACAGATCCGAAGATGACCTGACGCACAAACTCGTCGACGTCCTCAGGATCAACCAGAGGTTGAGAGAGAACAGGGACGCAGGTGCACCCCAGCTGATCGTCGAGGATCTTTGGGAATTACTGCAGTACCACGTCACAACGTACTTCGACAACCAGACATCCGGAATACCGCCCGCAAGGCACCGCTCCGGCCGTCCGTTGAAGACACTGGCACAGAGGTTGAAAGGTAAAGAAGGAAGGTTCAGATCGAACTTGTCCGGAAAACGTGTCAACTTTTCGGCACGTACCGTCATTTCACCCGATCCGTTGCTTTCGATCAACGAAGTCGGTGTTCCGATCTTTGCTGCACGCGAACTCACCGTTCCCGTACACGTCAATGAGCACAACATCGAAGCACTGAAGGAAATGGTCGCACGCGGACCCACTCCTCCGGAGACTGCGGAATACGCACCCGGTGTGAACTACGTCATCCGTTCCGACGGCAGACGTATCAGAGTCACCGACCGTAACGCTGCGGATGTTGCAGAGGCAATAGAGATAGATTACACAGTAGAAAGACAGCTTGTAGACGGTGACGTTGTTCTGTTCAACAGACAGCCGTCGCTGCACAGGATGTCCATGATGGCGCACCGCGTCAAGATCATGCCCGGCAAGACGTTCAGGTTCAACCTCTGTGTCTGCCCTCCGTACAACGCTGACTTCGATGGAGACGAAATGAACTTACACGTTCTCCAGTCTGATGAAGCAAGAGCGGAAGCACGCATACTGATGCAGGTTCAGGAGAACATCCTGTCCCCGAGGTACGGAGGACCGATCATCGGTGCCATCCATGACCACATTACGGGAACGTACTACCTGACGCACAACAACCCCAAGTTCAGTGCGACGCAGGTTCAGAACATCATGCACAAGCTCGAGGACATCGAGATGCCCGCACCGTCCGTGGACGAGAACGGAAAGGACTACTGGACCGGAAAACAGTTGTTTACGACGATCCTCCCGAAGGACTTCAGGGCGACGTTCAAATCAAGCATTTGTCAGAACTGCGATTCCTGTAAGAAGGAGGGCTGTGAGCACGATTCGTATGTCAAGATACGCAATGGTGAACTCTCCATGGGAACGATCGATGCAAAGGCGATCGGAAACAGCAAGGGAAAGATCCTCGACCGTATCGCACGCGACTACGGACCGGACAGAGCCAGACAGTTCATTGACGACGTTACCAGACTCGCATTGGGAGCTATCATGAACCGTGGATTCTCCACAGGTATCGACGATGAGGACATACCGGAAGAGGCAACACTGCAGATCGCTAACTTCAACCGCGAGTGTATCGACAAGGTTACTGAGCTCGTTGCATCATACGAAAACGGAACACTCGACCAGATGCCCGGACGTTCATTGAGGGAAACCCTTGAGGTGGAGGCAATGAAAGTACTCGGTCAGGCTCGTGATGAAGCAGGTCGCGTGGCAGGAAAACACCTCGGTATGGAGAACCCCGCCGTGGTCATGGCAAAATCCGGAGCAAGAGGTTCCATGTTGAACCTGTCACAGATGGCAGGTTGTGTGGGACAGCAGGCAGTTCGTGGTGAGAGACTCGCAAGAGGATACTGGAACCGCACATTGCCGCACTTCCACAAGGGAGACCTTGGTGCATACGCGAAAGGATTCGTTTCCAACTCCTACAAAACGGGATTGGCACCGACAGAGTTCTTCTTCCACGCAATGGGAGGAAGAGAAGGACTTGTGGATACTGCAGTCAGGACATCAAGGTCAGGTTACATGCAGCGCAGACTGATCTCTGCGTTGGAAGACCTGAAACTGACATCCGATGGAACGATCAGGAACACTGCAGACACAATCATACAGTTCGAATACGGAGAGGACGGAGTCGACCCGGCACGCACAGTGCAGGGTAAGGCGATCGACCTCGACGATCTGTTCGCGGAAGTTCTTGGTGATGATGCTGAGAAGCTTTTACACATCGACTCTGTCGAAGTTGGAGAAGACTACGCAACACTCGAGAAGGATGAGATGGAATACATAGAGGAAGAAGAGGGCGGATTCGAAGAGCCCGACTTCGGAGGTGAGTAAAATGGCTAAGAAAGATACCATGAAAGCACTCCTCAACCGCGACATCAGCGAAGAGACTGCGGAAATACTTCTGACGAAGTACAGCACGCTCAGCGCGATAAGTGCGGCCGGCATCGAGGGAATCATCGAACTCGGAATAGTCGAGGACGAAGCGAAGGACGTCATGGAGAAGATCGGTAAAAGGACAACCAAGGCCTCTCCGGCAAAAGCGAAGAAGGTCGAGGAAGTCGTTCTCGATCCGATGGAGATCGTCAGCAACCCGTACGTTCTCTCCGAAGGTGAAGAGCGTCTCAGGAAGATAGCCAACGATCTCGGTGTAACGATCTCGCTGAAGATAATCGCAGACATCGCGAAACGCATAAAGAACGCAGATCTGGACGACAAGACGTGCAAAAAGCTCGTGGAAGTCGCAGCAAGGATGTACAACGAACACCGCATGGACAAGAACGAATCCGCAGGTATCATGGCCGCCCAGTCAATAGGAGAGCCAGGTACACAGATGACGATGCGTACTTTCCACTACGCAGGAGTGGCTGAAATCAACGTTACGTTGGGTTTGCCGAGGTTGATCGAGATCGTCGATGCAAGACGTATCCCGTCAACGCCGTCCATGGAAGTATTCCTCACAGGAATGGCAGCCGAGGATGAGAGCATTGCCAGACACGTATCATCAGAAATCGAGACGACGAACTTGCTCGACGTTGCGTCCATTAACACCGACGTTACGAACATGAGGCTGATCATCAACCCCGACCAGAGGGCGATGGATGATCGTGGAGTCACCATTTCCGACATAGTCGAGAAGTTGGGCAAGATCAGGGTCGTGCGCGGACTGATAGAGGAAGGCGACTTTGATGTGACGATCACATCAGACGAACCTTCGTACAAGAAGCTGCAGACCATTTACGATGCTGTAAAGGGCGCACGCATCAAAGGACTGGACGGAATCACCCGTGCGGTCATCAAGAAGAGGAAGGACACTGGATTGTGGGTCATATACACGGAAGGAAGCAACCTGAAGGAAGTGCTTAAGATTCCGGGCGTCGACACAACGAAGACGATGACCAACAGCATTCAGGAGATCGCCGATGTTCTGGGAATAGAGGCTGCGCGCAACTCGATCATAAGGGAAGCGCACAACACGTTGTCAGAACAGGGTCTGAGCGTTGATATCAGGCATATCATGCTCGTCGCAGATCTCATGACGAACGACGGATATGTGAAAGCCATCGGCAGACACGGTATATCCGGAAGGAAATCAAGCGTACTGGCAAGGGCGGCGTTCGAAATTACCGCGGCGCACTTGTTACATGCGGCCATGATCGGAGAGGTCGACGGCCTTGAAGGAGTGGCGGAAAACATCATAGTAGGACAACCGGTAACCCTTGGAACCGGTGCCGTAAACTTAATTTACACGCCTAAGGGGGAATAAATAAATGATAGACATAGGAAGAGCATTGAAATCCGCAATAACCACCGGAAAGGTGGAATTCGGAGTAGACCAGACTGAGAAAGCTGTTAAGACCGGTAAAGCGCAATTGGTGATACTGGCAAGGAACTGCCCGAGCGAGTTCCTTAAGGATGCTAACGTAAAGATCCACATCTATGAAGGCAACAACATGGAACTTGGAGCCCTTTGCGGTAAACCGTTCTCCGTCTCCGCACTCGCGGTCATAGACAAGGGAACATCCAACATCTTGACGCTGTGAGAAAATGTCTGCTGATATCGTATTGACAGAGGATACCCTCAGGTACATCCGCCTGTTCGAAACCATAACGAAAACGAACGTCATCGACTGCATGGACGCTGACGATAAATTGGTATTCGTGGTCGAAGCAGGACAGGGTAACACCGCAGTGGGTAAGAAAGGCGAACACGTGATCAAGCTGAAAGACAAAACCGGGAAGAACATCCAGGTTGTCGAATACTCGGACGATCCGGAACAGTTCGTGAAGAACGTGTTCCACATCTACGAGCCGAAGAGCGTGGTCATAGAGCAACGCGGAAACGTTACGCACGCAACAATAACCGTCAACCCGGAACTCAAGGGAAGGGCCATCGGTAAAGCGGGAAAGAATCTGCGTATCGCCAGGGATATTGTCAACAGACACCACGAGATCCAAAGCATAAGCGTAGATTAAGGTCATCCCCCCGTGACCGGAAAACCATTTCCTTTTCTTTTCAATTCAAAGGGGTACGTTCCACTTCAAGAGCGTCAGCTGTAGGATATTGTTCTGAAATGTAACACTTGAATGGTAATTCCGTTGCAAGTTCTTCAAGAACCCACGCCGCCACTTCGAGATATTTTTTTCCAGGTTCGGAGAACATCAGTTCATCGGGGACCTCATATTCTGTTTTCAGAAGTTCAATGGTGCCGTCAATATCATCGGAATACAGCAAACCCTTCAGAATCGTTCCGTCCTCGGTGACAATGTCCAACGGTCTCGCGACACGTTCCGCACGCCTTATGAGGCGTTTCCGCAGTTGAACAGAGTCTTTGAAAACGGACGAACAGAAGTGTATCGGAACCGTCGAGATAGCAATGCATTCCAACGCAAGTTCCTGCGAGCCAAGTACTGCGGAGGACATCTCATCCTTCAGTTCATAGCCGAAACGCTCCATCATATCCCAGTTGCTTTCGGAGAATTCCAACTCGTTGAGATTGATGAAATCCACGTCTAATTCTGATACTCCTTTGACAAGTGCCAGCAGTTCGTTTTTCTTATCCGGCAACGCGGGCACCTCGATACCGACGGAGATGGTTTTTTCCTTCACGATCTCCGGCAACGCGGTCTTCGAAATGCATGTCCAAACGTCGGCGGAGGGATGGAATCTTATTTCATCCAATCCGGCATCGGCAAGCAGTTTTACCTTCTCTATATCGATGGTAGAAGTGTAAAGATGAATGTGGTGACCCTTCCCGAACCTTTCTTTCAGGGAACGTATCGAACTCAGGGTGCGTTCCATGTTCAATAACGGATCTCCGCCGGTGATCCCGGTGCCCTCAGCGTCCATCGATTCTGCTTCTTCCGCAATTTCGTCGAAACTGCTCACTAGGCCCTCGTTAGCGTAGACCACGTCCTTACCCATGCGTTCGGCGGATACCGGGCAGTATGCACACCCGGTCTTGCATTTTCCGGTGACGAACAGAACCATCTTGCTGCCTTCGGCGCACAATACGCATCCGCCCGCCAACGTTCCCTTCGAAACCGAACCGCATTCGAGTTTTCTTGTTTTCACGATGTGGTTTATCGGAGCGATGTTTTAATAATCCTTGCAACGTTCGCAATGATGTTATGAAGAAGGAAACGCGCATCGTACTTGCAATGGATGAGACAGATGGAGCAAAGGCTCTGAAGATCACCGATTCTGTGCTGAATGATATCGATGCGGTGAAGATCAACTGGCCCCTCGTTTTGTCAGCTGGGCCCGGAATCATAACGGAATTGTCGAAAAAGACAGACGTAATATGCGACTTCAAGGTCGCGGACATACCGAACACGGTGAAACTGATAGTCGAAGGTGCGGTCGCAAGAGGCGCATCCGCTGTCATCGTCCACGCATTCACCGGCGGAGACTCGCTGAAGGCGGCAGTGGAAGCGGCCAATGGTGCCGAGATATACGCCGTGACGGAGATGAGTCACCCCGGCGGAAAGATGTTCACAGCCCTTCACGCCGAAGAGATGGCAGAGCTGGGTGTCATGTGCGGCGCTGCCGGATTCATCGCTCCGGCGACCAGACCGGACAGGATCACGGCCATCAGGAACATTATCGGCAACCGCAAGATCTTATCACCCGGAGTGGGCGCACAGGGCGGGAGCGCATCCGATGCAATCAAGGCAGGAGCGGATTACGTCATCGTCGGAAGGAGCATATACAATTCCGAGAACCCCCGTGCCGCAATGAAAGCGCTCAGGGACGAACTCGGGAACTAATATAGTAATCACGTGCGGAACGTGTGTGCGCTTCATTCTAAATATATATTTATACGGGGTTTGTCATTCCACGCAGTCAGTAATAGAGCGGAGAATGAATAATGAGCAAGTTCAGGCTTAAAAAATCTGGTTCGGGAGATGAAAAGGCCCCGAAAATCAAGGAAAAACAGGCGAGGAACTGGGGAATCGTGGCAACACTGTTCACCATTGTTCTCGTCGCACTCATTCTGAGGGTGTTTTTCGCATACGACTATGCCGCCGCGGGAGGCTACGCGCTTTCCGGAGGCACGGATGCAGCATACCACCTCAGATCGATCGAATACATACTCGAACACGGATCCCAGCTGATCACCGACCCCGCTCTCAACTACCCGTACGGTCAGCTGAACCCCAACCCGTTCCTGATGGACTGGGTGTTCGCAGGATTCGCATCCATCGTGACGTTGTTCGGCGTCTCAACATCCACCGCAGCAGCCGGAACGCTTGTCTGGGGCACCGCAATACTCGGTGCAGTAACATGCATCCCGGTCTACATGATAGGCAGGGAGATGTTCAACAAGGTCGCCGGATTGGTTGCCGCATTGCTCTACGCGGTATGCGCGATGGCGATATCCAACACCGTGATGTCCAACGGAACCGTTGCGGCATTCTACGGATTCTTATTCGCACTGATGATCCTCGCTTTGGTAAAGGCGGTCAAGGCACTCAGCAATGAACGCCCCGAGGAACAGAAGGACAACATATTCAAAACCAACAAGAAGGCCGTGAAGTTCTCCATCCTCGCAGGACTGATGTTAGCATTGGTCGCACTCAGCTGGAGCGGATTCAGGCCGATCGTGATCATGGTGGCGGCAATGATGATCGTCCACGCAGTGATCAACCGCATAAGGAGGAAGGACGGCGCACCGTTGTTCACGGTTTACGCACTGACCCTTCTGATCGGAATGCTCATCGCAGCACCGTTCTACTTTATGCAGGAACTCTGGGACCTCGTGTTCTCGGGACCGTTCTTCTTCACGCTCATAGCGGTGGGAGTGGCATTCATCATAACGTACGTCAGAAACCAACCCTGGTTACTGGTGGTCTCGCTTGTGACCATCGCCATAGCGGTGTTCTTCGTGATATTGTCATTCGTGGCATCCGACCTGTTCTCGGACATATTGTTCGGTAACGCACTGTACTTCGACCCGACATACAACGAACTCGTCGGATCCAACTACCTATCGCTGTCCGCGATGGCAGGATACTACGGATGGTTGACACTTTGGCTGCCGTACATACTCATAGCATACATGGCATACAAACTGCCTGAAAAAATCGGATCTGCGAAACATCTCTTCGTGATGATGTGGATGGTCTCCATGATGTTCATCAGCTGGTCCTCGGTTACCACGGCGTTCCTTGCAGCACCCGCGTATGCGGTCGGCGGAGGAGCGGTCTTGGTATGGATCATCTACAAAGCTAACATCCGCGAGTACATTTCGAACTTCAAGGGAACCGGATTCCATTTCAGACCGTTGCTGAAGAAGTTCTTCAGACCGGTGCCGCTGCTCACAATACTGATGGCGTTGTTCCTCGTCGGAGCACCGAATGCGGTTTACGCACTCGACTCCAGTATCTCGTCGAACGAAAAGGCGGAGATGGACGACAATTACCTTGGAGCAATGGGCTACTTCGTAAGGAACGACACGGACTGGACAATGAACGACGTCTGGAAATCACTGGATGTGAAGAGCGATGATGGCGCACTCGTATCGTGGTGGGATTACAGCCCTGATGCGGCGAACACAGGCAACCTGAATAACGTTGCCGGGCTGAACGGCGCAGGTTCGTCAGCGGCATCCAATATATTGTTGGCAAGCGGCGATAAAGCATATCTCGTGGCAATGGCGATAAGACTGATGTCCGGTTACGACATCGATGATTTCAAGACCGTCCTCGATAACTACATGGACGCAGACCAGTACAACCGTTTCAAACAGATAATGGAGAACCCGGCCGGGGAGAAGAAGACCATCCTCAACAACCCGAACACATACGGAAAGTTCTCGAACAACCTGAGTGATGAGAATGCGATGTACATCTCCGCGATACACTTTATCGTCGAAGAACTTGGAATGTCACAGATGGACAGCATACTCCTGTACGAGGATGTAACGTCAGTGAAAGGCGAGAAGATATCGTACTTCGCAGTATCCAGGTCAATGTTCCCGATAGTCTACAACGACAACTCGGCATTCAGTACGCTGGCATTCATGAACAATTACGTTCTCGACCAGTACGGTGCACCGAGCACGTTCTACTCGATCAACTACTACGGATACTACGATTACACGGATGCAATGTACAACACGCTCCTGTGGAGGACGTACATCGGTCCGGCACCCGCAGATTACGGATACACATCGGCAATAGCCATGTTTAACGCACTCTCGATGAGCGATGGTTCACCTGAAACGATGGCACAGCCCGGATTTGGTGTGCCGAACACTGAAATCGCATATTGGAAAGTGATGTACCACGCACCTGCAGCAGCCGGAGAGGACGCCATAACTGTCAGTTCCGACGGCTGGGTCGAGATGGACGCGCTCGGTCCGAACGGCGCAATAGCGAAACAGGCGGCAGAAGGCGGATTCATCAACTACATGTCAGGACTTCCGGTAGTTCTCAAGTTCGTTGAGGGAAGGACACAACAGGTAACTGGTACTGTTACAGATGACCTCAATGCACCGGTCAAAGGTGCACGCGTCGCGGTCTTCGATGTAAACGGAATACAGAAGAACACAGTGTTCACCAACGATGACGGAGAATACGTAATCGACGCACCCTTCGCAGGCGGAAAGATCGAGATATCAGTCGGTTCAAAGACGATGAGGGGCGGCCTTGTGATAGAAGAAGCGGAAATAGACACTCTGTCTGACCCACGCGTTCTGGATGCAACGGTGCCGGTGGTCGACTTCGCAGGAACGATCTATCTGGACGATGGCGATACCCCGACACTTGCGACCGGCGTTCAATATACGGTTTCCATAGAGGGTACCGTACACGGTGGCAAGATAGACTACACAATATCAGCCTTAGACGGTGCATTTACACTTTCTGGCCCCGGACTCATTCCGGACACCTATACACTGACGGTTAGGGACGAATCCGGTGAGACGGTCGCAACTGCCACATACGCTCCGACCCTCGGGCGTGGCGGTACAATACAGATAGAGGTCATGCTCACGAAGACGACCCTGAAATTGGACATAACCGACCAATGGGGCAACCCGGTGAACTCTGAGAACAAGAGCTCCGACGGATCCGGTTACGTGAAACTTACGAACACCACCCAGCCCTTCGAGACGATTGTAGAGCTGAAGGATGGTAAGGGTGAGGCACAGGTCATACCCGGAACGTATGTTGCGACACTCGTTGGAGAGTTGGGACTGCTGGGCAATGAGGACAGGGAACTGTTCAATGCGACGGTAACACTGAATGCCGGCGAGACCAAGACAATAACGTCAAGGGCGCAGTTGTTCGCGACCATTCAGGTATCAGTGGATTCATCACTTGTGCCGTTGATCTTGCAGATCTCAACTGGAACGACGACAATCACTACAGTCCTGGAAGACGGTTTTTCACCGAATGATGTGAAGGTTCCGATCGGACTCTCTACGAACAAATCCAACACCGAAAATGTTTACTCGATGTACGCAAGAATGTTGGACACCGGTGGCGTGGAGAAAGTGTTCTACAAATCGTGGAACGCCATCACAAGCGGACCTGTCAGCATAACCGCCTCAGATTTCAAGGAAGCGTTCGAGCTTTCTGGAGAACTCAAGGACAAGTCCGGAGAGAGCACGACGGGTACGATAATGGTGTTCAATAATGAGACTGGAGATTTGATCACATCTGCGTGGGTCAACGGAGAGTACACATTGTGGCTCCCGTCGAACTTTGACGGCAACACGGACGGAGATAAGTACGTGATATATGCATTCAACAGCGGTTCGAAAGAAGCATTCCTCAAAGTATTGGAAACCAATGGCGGTGACACTCAGGCGGAATACGAGATAAAGATGGAAGATGCGGAAAAACTCACACTGCGTGCAGTTGCATCCACATCCGGATCCATTTACATCCCGCTTACACCGGTCTTCATACAGAATGACCCCGATACGGATGATGACGAATTCCTCATGCGTTTCTCGACGAACACCGCCGGAGCACTCGAGATCTTCCTGCCGAAGTCAAGTTACTTCGTCAGTATCCCCGATGAGGTCGGGGACTTCGAAATGAAGGATGACTTAACCGCAGTGATTCCGAACACAGTGATGAAGAAGACAACAATCGGCTCTGCTCAGACTGTTACATTTAACACTGAGAACACGACATACTACACCGGTACGATAACATTCGATGTTCCGTCCGGAACAGAAGTGGAATTCAAACTGTCAGGTGTTGACGATCCGTTCGTAACGACGTCTGGATCATACACGTTCACGGACGCTGATAAAGTAACCCTCAGCTCACACACAGTGACCGTTACACCGGGAGAGACAACCGAGGCTCCGACATTCACCCAACTGTTCTACTACAGCGGTTCGAAAGCATTCAACCTGTCCAACATGGACATAACCGTTGAACCCACGCCGATGTACAAGATCGAACTGACAGGCCTTGGCTCGGATGACAAAGTAGTCGTCGAGAAGATGGGTCAGACCACCGGAATCGTCGACGAATCCGGCAAGGAGAACGGCATCTACTACCTCGAAGTCAACCATGACTTCCAGTTCAAGGTCACCGACAAGGATGAGACGAAGATATGGTACCAGTACGTTGAGGACGGTACAACACCGTCATTCGCAGTCACACTGAAGAATGCGGTGAAAGTATCAGGATACGTTGGATTCGCTGCAAGCGGAATACTGACGATCACGGACGAAGCGTCTTACAGAATCGTCGTCAAAGTCCCGTCCACCGGAGTATACGAGGCAACACTGCCGGAATTCGCATCATATGAATTCTGGGCCACCGTTGGCTATGACGAAGGCGGAACCCCGCCGTATACATATGATATGAAGAGGGTCGGTGTAACATTGACCGGTGAAGGACCACATGTCGTAAACCTTGCGGTGATGGGCGCTCCTGCGTCTACGTCTGACGAGATCGAGATCACACCGACATCCATTACCTACGATCCGGCAAAGGGCGAGTTCACAATGGAACTGACGCTGTCTGGAGTAACGAAACCCATCTCAATGATGCTTTCCGGAGGAAGCGCATGGGAATGGATAGAGTTCTACAACACGTCCGGTGATAAGATAGACCATGTGGTCGGAAACGCATCCTTTAAGGTGGTTGGTAAGATCGCCGAAGGAAAGGCGTTCGATGACAGTAACCTGTCGATAATATTCAAAGACCTTGCAGGAAAGGACATCGTTACCTCGAAGGTTCTTGGACTCGGTGCCGCTGCGGGATCCGCACTGGCAGACTACGATGGGGACATAACCATAGGAAGGGGCGAGTTCGACAAGGTCTCGGAGTTCGAGCACAGGTTCTCGGTGTCGGTCAAAAACGATACTATGGATTCGAAGCAGTTCCTGGCCCGTTTGAATGGCGCCATACCCACAGGATGGCTTGTTGTCGTGACGGACGAAAAAGGTACGACAATCGGCAATGCACTCACATGGTCGTTCAGCGTCCCGGGAAAGACGACTTCGACGTTCTACTTCAAGTTCATAACCGAGGGCGGCCCAGTAAGTCTCCCTGAGAACTTCGAAGTGGAGATAACGGTAACTTCAGCCGTCTTGCCGACTCAGGTAATTGCCGGAGCGGAGTCCACTGTTGACACGACTGGTCCGGAACCGGTTGTTACAACCAAGATCACTCCGACAGAGGTTGAACTCAACACTGACGGAAACGATGCAACAGGACCGAATGTGTTCACGAAAGGTTCGTCAATATCTAACACGACGTGGGCATTGGTCATACTGGCGGCGCTGATCCTGATGTTTATCCTTTGGCAGGGTACCAAGAGGGGGGTGTTCTCACGAAGAAAGTAATCGCAATACTGGCCGTCATTTCTATGGTGGCACTCGCAATGGCGGTCATAGCTCCGAACGCGGAGGAGACCGATGGCGCAATGTTCGGTATAGAGGGTGAGAAGACGCTCTTCGGTACCGAATATGTGCTTGAAGTTGGTGCAGATGGCGGAATATACGTCGTAACAGAAGATTTGGGAAACGAAACAATCTATAGATTCACGGCCAAGATCGTAGACAAGGACGACAAGAGTGTCGGACGAGTGTCACCGTCGTCACAGAACTTCTCTTCCATCACCGCAGGCGATGATGGTATGAAGAGAGTCGGTCTGGAACTGAAGATGCCGGCGGTTGCCGGTGATTACAGGTTGATCGTCGAATTCCAACTGACGAACGACCCTGACAGTGAGAAGATCACAAGGGCATATCCGCTCAAAGTGGTAGACCCGATAATCTTGAGCGTCACTGTAAAGAACACGTCCACAGTGAACGTTGTCGGACTTGACTTCCAGTTCATCATCGACGGAGAGAAGATGGAGATCACGAACAAAGGTGTCGATCTCGAAGCTGATGCAACGTCGGTCATCTCATACAAATGGGTCGTCGACAACCCGCGCGGAGGACAGCATACGTATGAGGTTACTGCAATAGGTCAGGACAACATCGGACGTATCAACATCGAAGGTCTCGACAAGGAATTCACGTTCTATATCGGGCAGGACAACTACTCGTGGTTGACGGCGATCATGGTTGTATTGCTGGTAATCCTTGCAATATTCGCGATATGGATCATCCGCAAGCCGATAAAGAACTACGGAAAACCGAAGGGAAGGCGTTAAACTATTTTTTCATCAAAGCGTAGACGAGGTCCGTCCTGGTCTTTTCGACCACGGACCTCGCTATGTCTTGTTTTCTTCTTATCGGTAATATTGCGTCAGGGACATCAAAGCTCATTATCATCGGATATATCTCTTCCATGACGGCAAAGAGCTTCTCTGCGCGTTTCGTGTCGCCCTTGAGCATCGAATCCAGGATGAGGCGTCTGATCTCACCCAAACAGTCCGCGAGGCCCAATGCCCACGCCTGTGGCGTTACGCCGAGGTCCTTGAATGACGGAACAGGACGGCTTTTCACAATAGCGGAAAGAATGGCCGCTTCCGAGAACTCCATCATCGCATCCGTGACGTTGGCGAACGATTGCAGTTCAGGTTCCTTTGAAATCTCCTTCAAAAGGGCACCAACTTCTTTTTTCAGCGGTTTTATGTCATAAGGTTCGCCGATGTGTATGGAATGGATCACACGTTTGGTTCCTCTGATTATCGAACGGGACTGTGCGATCAGGGATTCCCTCTTGGCCTCGAGGAACTCCATTCTCTCTTCCACTTCATTCACTGTTCTCGATATGTCATTCACGAATCTATGAACACATCGGACAGATAAATCAATTATCCAGGGATTCAAGAAAAACATGGTCTAAAAGGTTCGTGAAACGTTCCTCTTCGGTCCGTTTTCCGGGAATGGGAACGTTGATGAATTCTACGCCTTCGTAAAGAACATCCATCAGTGTGAGTGCGTCAGGTCTCGCCAGACCGAATGTCACATCCTTACCCTTCAACGCATCTCCTACGTCGTCCAACGAGCGGCCTTGACCGACAGATCTTATCGCAGCGGTTATGCGGCGTATCATGTTCCATAGAAAATGGTCTGCTCTGAATTCAATTGTCACCGCAGAACCATTTTCTGATACGATGACAGAGTGCATGTCGACGATCGTGGAACGTTCGTCCGCTCTGCAGAAGCGTTTGAAATCATGTTCACCGACAAAGAGCCTGGCACATTCACTCATCCTTCCGATATCGAGGTTCTCCGAGGGCAGTATGTAGTGGTAGATGCGTTCTGTTGCATGCCTGGGATTGAAAGTTTCGTCAACGACCGCATATGAGCGGTAGTACACTGATGAAGAGATAGCATTGAGTGCCTTCAGGAATTTTTCGGGGTCTTTGAATGATGTCGTTACAGCAATGACGTTTCCCAATGCACGCACGCCACTGTCTGTTCTTCCCGCCATCCTGAGGTCGGGTTTTGAACTCTTGTCAACTTTGGAAATGTCGTTGAGTATCTCGCTCTGAACCGTCTTCACTCCAGGCTGTATCTGCGATCCCGCAAGTCCCTTTCCCTGATATGCTATCTTTACCGCAAGTCTCATTTCTTTGACCTTAGTTCTTCCATGTGGTCCACGCGTTTCTGTACCAGTTCGCGTTTTCCGATGTCATGGCGTACCGTAATGGCGTCGCCTTTTACGTATTTCAGTGCCTTTTCACTGTTTGCTTCCGCCTCTTCGATCGTATCTGCGATACCGACGACACCGACCGAACGTGACGTTCCAGTCACAAGTTTTCCGTTCACTATGTCGACGTTCGCGTAGAATAGGGCCGCACCGTTCTCAACGATCTTCTTCTCATCGACCGAAATCGGCAGGCCTGCCTTGGATTTCACTCCGTAACCTTCGGGCACGACGTATTTGCACACTGTCGCCTTCTTCTTGAATTTGACATCCTTTCTCAGTGTTCCCGTGGCCATTTCCTTGCAGAGTTCCGTGAAACTCGTCTCAAGTATCGGGAGAACGTTCATTGCTTCCGGGTCGCCGAATCTTGCGTTGATTTCGATGATCTTCGGACCGTTGATTGTAAGCATGAACTGTCCGTACATCGGACCGTGGTATGGACAACCTTCCTTGGCCATAGCGTCGACGATCTTCTGCAGAATGTCCAGCGCCTCTTTCCTTTCCGAGGTCGTTACAAACGGAAGCAGGTGGTTTCCGTCGGTGTAGGAACCCATTCCTCCCGTGTTCGGTCCGACATCTCCCTCGTAAGCTCTTTTGTGATCCTGGACCAAAGGCATCGGGCTGATCGTTTTGCCGTCGCAGAATACCATCTGCGTGAATTCCTCGCCGATCGCACGTTCTTCGATGATCACACCGGCACCGCCGATGTTATTGTCAAAAATTTCGTTAACATATTCCATTATCTCATCGAAGGTGTGCAAATGTTCCCCTTGAACCTTGACGCCCTTTCCGCCGGTGAGGCCGATCGGTTTCACTACGATCTCGTATTTCACCGCCTTAAGGTATTTTTCCGTATCTTTTGCGTTATCGAAGGATGCGAAACCAAGATTCCCCTCAATGTTGTATTTTTCAACCAGTTCGCGCATGAATGATTTTGACGTCTCGATTCTTGCCGCTGCCTTTGTGGGCGAGGCGCATTTCACGCCCATATTTTCCAATGCATCCGCAAGTCCGACCTCCAACGGTGCCTCGGGGCCGATGAACGCAACTTCCACACTGTTTTCAGAAGCGAATTTGCATACGGCTTCCACGTTTTTCTCATCGACGAGAACGTACTTTTCCGAGCATGATATGATGCCGGGATTGGCGTTCTTCATTACCGCATATATCTCTGCGCCGGATCTTCTGAGAGCGTCTACCGCAGCGTGCTCTCTTCCTCCGCCGCCCACTGTAAGAACCTTCATGATATCACAGACCCAGTTCTTTCAGAATATCGTCCAATCCCTTACCGGTCTTGACGCTGCATTCTATCATTTTCTTGTTTCCGCCGGTGAGTTTCTTGTAATCGTTTTTGATGATTTCAACGTCAACGTCGACATGCTCGGCAATGTCCACTTTATTGACTATCGCAAAGTCCGCATGTTGGAAGATGTGTGGATGTTTCCTTACCATGTCGTCACCCTCCGTTACGGATATCACAACGACACGCTTTCCGGTTCCCAGGGGGAAGTCCGCGGGACAGACAAGGTTTCCGACGTTCTCTACGAATATGACATCGGTCTTGTGAAGGTTGATGTCATCAAGGGATTTTCTGACCATGTTTGCATCCAAGTGGCATTCGTGACCGGTGTTGCAGTTCACCGCGCTCACTCCGACCGCTTTCATTCTTTTGAAATCGTCGTCTCCCGTGACGTCTCCTGCAATAGCTGCAACGCGCTTGCCCTGTGCTATCAGTTTCTCCGAGAGTTTGACTATCATTGCCGTTTTACCTGAACCGATCGAGCCCATGAAGTCCACTGAAACGATCTTGTGGTGTTCCAGGTGGTGCTGCGTCGCGTGTGCGATGTGCTGATTCTCGTGGAGCACGTCGTGCTCCATTCCTATCTCGGTGATCTTATGCATACATCTGGTATCCGATTATCAGTAATAAGCTTGTCTTGTGCGTAACAATAAAAATAAACGTAAAGAGATATCAGCAAGCGTGAGCTATTCCGCCGCACTTAAGAAAAAGCTGTCCTCGCTCGGCGTGAAGGATGGAACAAGAGTAGTATTGACCTCGGGAAAGGACGAGTATAATGGAGTGGTGATGCCGCACCATGATTTCTCCGATCCCGATGTGATGGTTCTGAAACTGAAGAGCGGATACAACGTCGGAATACGCGTTGACAAGGATACCAAGATCGAAGTGGTGGAACAGCCGAAGGCGTCCGAACGCAAGGAAAAGGAAGTGAAGAAGACGCCGGGACTTCCGAACATAGTTCTCATAGGAACCGGCGGAACAATCGCATCATTCGTTGATTACAGAACGGGCGCGGTACGTCCCGCATTGTCTGCGGCGCAGATGGTTGACGCCGTTCCGGCAATGAGGGAGATCGCCAACGTAAGCGCAAAAGTCCTTTTTTCAATATTTTCCGAGAATATGACGGTAGGTCACTGGCAGGAACTAGCGAAGGCAGTTGCGGAAGAGATAAACAACGGCGCGGACGGAGTGATCATCCCGCATGGAACGGATACCATGGGTTACACCGCTGCGGCATTGTCATTCATGCTCCCGGATGTCACGAAACCGGTCGTGCTCGTAGGTGCACAGCGTTCATCCGACAGGCCGTCATCGGACGCATACAGCAACCTGATGGCCGCGACAAGATTCTGCAATTCCGGCAATGCCGGAATATTCGTGGTGATGCACGAAACACTCGGCGATGATAAGTTTGCGGTCCACACCGGAACACGTGTGCGCAAGATGCACACTTCCCGCAGGGATTCTTTCAGAAGCATCAATGCACCGTTGGCGGCGAAGATAGATGAGAAGGGAAAGATCGATTCGTCCGATCTGCCAAAATCCTCAAAGAAGAAGACAACGGTCAAAACGGACATGGAAGAGAATGTCGTTCTTCTCCAATACTACCCGGGAATGTCCGCAGACAAGTTCAAGGACATATTCAAAAACACCAAAGGAGTGGTAATAGCAGGAACAGGCCTGGGTCATGTCAATTCTTTATTGATTCCAATGATAAAGGATGCCTGTGACGCCGGTACAGTAGTGGTAATGACATCACAGTGTCTGAACGGTCAGACCAACCTGAACGTATACGATAATGGACGAGATCTGATCAGTGCCGGTGTTATTTCCGTGAACGACATGCTTCCCGAAACGGCGTACGTGAAACTGATGTGGGCACTTGCCAATTCAAAGAATGCCGATGAGGCAAAACGAATAATGAAGTCGCCGCTTGCGGGCGAGATGGGTCAAAGGAGGACCGAAGATGTCTGATAAACTCGTCTGCGGTATTGAGATCCATCAACAGCTCGACACAAAGAAGCTGTTCTGCGACTGTGAATGTCACCTGATGGATGACGGAAAGGGATCATACTACAGGCGTCTCAGACCTACCACCGGTGAGACCGGAGAGGTGGACCGTGCCGCACTGTCACAGTTCGAAAGGGGAATGGGATACCTCTACCAGACATCGGACGGGGTCTCGTGTCTTGTGGATCTCGACGAGGAACCGCCGCACAACGCGAACGATGATGCGATGGAGACGGTTCTGACGTTCTCCACCATGCTTGGTTCAAGGATCGTGGACGAAGTGCACTTCATGAGGAAGGTGGTCGTCGACGGCTCTAACACATCCGGATTCCAACGTACGGCGTTGGTCGCAACGGGCGGGAAATTGAACGTCAACGGGCGTGACATATCCATTTTATCGGTTTGTCTGGAAGAGGATGCCGCAAGGAAGATCGAAACGGCGGACGGGAACATAACGTACCGCCTGGACAGACTAGGAATTCCACTGATAGAGGTTGCCACCGGTCCCGACATAAGGACGCCGGAAGAGGCAATGGAAGTCGCACTGAGGATCGGAACGTTGCTGAGGGCGACGAAGAAGGTGAAGCGCGGTATCGGAACGATACGCGAAGACCTCAACATCTCAATACCGGAAGGCGCGCGCATCGAGGTAAAGGGGGTGCAGGAGCTCAGACTTCTTCCGTTGTATGTGGAAACGGAAGTGAAAAGACAGAACATGCTGCTCAAGATCCGCGAGATGCTGAAGACCAGGAAGGTAAAAGCTGCTGAAATGACCACAGTGGATGTCACGGAAATGTTCAAGGACTGCCCGTCCAAGGTCATCAAATCGGCACTTTCGGCGAAAGGTAAGGTTCTAGCCGTGAAACTGCCGGGATTCGCAGGCGTGATGAACGGTGAGAACGGAGAACTGAGATTGGGCGCGGAGATGGCCCAACGCGCCAGAACGAAGGGAGTGAAGGGAATATTCCACTCCGATGAGCTGCCGAACTATGGAATTGAGAATGATTACGTTGACGAGCTGAGGAAAGAGTTGGGAATGGCCGGCAAGAATGACGCATTCGCGATATGTGCTGCTGACAGGCTCAGGGCGGAGAATGCGCTATTGGCAGCTGTCGAAAGAGCGAACGAGGCTCTGATCGGCGTTCCGGAAGAAACACGTGACCCGATGCCGGACGGTACGTCGAAGTACTCCCGTCCGTTGCCGGGAGCGGCCAGGATGTATCCTGAAACGGATGTGCCGCCGATCATCATCACCAAGGAAAGATTGGACAAGATACGCAAGAACCTCCCGGAGCTTCCGGAGGCTGCAGAAAAGAGGATAATCAAAGAATACGGAATCAATGCGCAGCAGGCCAAACAACTGGTGCGTCAGGGCGATGACATGTTCTTTGAAAGAATATCCAAAGAGTTTGACATGTCCGCCGTTGCAGCGACGACCTTCCTGAACACCTTCCCGGAGATGGAAAGGGAAGGCATTGACATTTCATCAATACCCGAGAAGGAAATACTGAACGCATTCGCGATGCTGAAGGCGTCCAAATTCTCCAAAGAGGCGTTGCCGACAGTGTTCCGCGAGGTTGCCAAAGGCGTTTCCGTGGACAAGGCAATAGCAGCACTGGGTCTTGGCTCGATAAGCCGCGAAGAGGCGGAAAAGATCGTTGCGAAGATCGTCTCCGACCGTAAGGATTTTGTCAAGGAAAAGGGAATGGCGGCAATAGGTCCGTTAATGGGTCCGGTGATGGAAGCACTGAGGGGAAAGATCGACGGAAAAGTAGCGTCGGACCTGCTCACGCAGGAGATCAAGAAAGCGGTCTGATCTCCAGTACACGGAGTTTCTCAAAGAATTGGGATTCCTCCCCCAACACATCAACGCCGTATTTTGAAAGCAGTGAGTTGAGAGTGTCCTGATCCATCAGAGATGAGACGACAACGACGATCCGGCCGTTCTTATCGAGGTATTTAGACGATTCCGAGAGCAGTCGGGGCAATGGGCCCATTCCGTCAAAACCTCCCGCCCATGCTTTTTCCGCCAAACCCTCCTCTTCTACGGGAAGATACGGCAGATTGAAGATTATCGTGTCGAACGTTCCGTTGACGTTATCGTAAACGTCCGAATGAATGACGTCCAATGGAACGTAGTTCATATCGGCATTGATCCTCGCAGCTTCGACGGCATTCGGATTGACGTCCACGGCGGTGACAACGCAACCGTTCTTTGCGCAGTGTATCGAAACGACCCCGGAACCGCATCCTATCTCAAGAATGCGTTCTCCCGGAATGACATCAAGTGATTGGATCAGAAGAATGCTGTCCTCACTTACGGGATATACTGTTTCGGCTTCCGCGATTTCAATGAACGGGTCGTACTCCATGTTTCCGCATCGCTCTGCGTGTACAAAATATCATTCTTCCGGCAAACAGATTAAAATCTGTCTTTTCAATATACATCCAATGGCGACGATAAAACTGGATGTTCTTGCGGTCGGCAATCTGGTGCGTGACGGTGATACGATAGTGGAAGCTCATTCCACGTCGACGTTAATCAGAGCGGAAGACAGGAACATAGTAGTCGATACCAGTTCGCAATTCCTCAGGCCGGCGGTGAAGGATTCGCTGAAACAGTTATGTGTTCTTCCCAAGGATGTGGATACGGTCGTTTTCACGCATGCGCACCATGATCACATTGAAAATGCCGATCTGTTCCCGAAGGCGAAGATATACATCAGGAAGGAAGAGGAATTTGACAAAGGGATCAAAGTGGACGAGGACATGGAACTCTGTCCGGGAGTGAAACTGGTGCATACACCCGGTCATACGGCAGGTTCGATGTCCGTCTTTGTTACTGCGGAACGGAAGTACGTTATCACCGGTGATGCGGTACCGCTTCAGGACAATGTGCAGAAAATGGTGCCGCCAAGACTGAACATTGACAAGGATTCGGCTATGAAAAGTATTAAAGCCATAGTCAGTTTCGCAGATGTGATAGTTCCGGGACATGGTTTCCCGTTCATGAACTGAAAGGTGTTAAAATGAGGGAAGTGCCAGACGTCATTTATTTAGAGTGTCCGGATTGCGACGACATTACGGCACACGATGTGCTGAAGGGTAAGATGGGCAAAGCTTCGCTCGAAGGCACGATGAGGTGTCAGGAATGCAATCGCACGTTCACGACGACGATAGCGCTTCCCAAGATAATACCGACGAAAGTCATTGTCAGCAACGGTCGTACGTCGGAAGCGACGACGGTCGATCTTGAGAGCGACGACCTCATTGTAATGGATGACGAGTTCTTCCTGGATGACGGAAGGCGCGTGAAGGTCACGGGCATAGACGTCGTAGACGGAAGGAAGGTCAAGAAGGCCCAGGCGACCGACGTGACGACGATATGGGGCGTGCAGTTCGACGTCCTTAACATCAAAGTTTCAATCAACGACGTTCAGAAGACATACGCAAAGTACATTGAAGCTGAACCGGATGATGAATATACCATAGGCGACACGCTTCATTTTGAAAATGTCGACTGTCTGATCCATTCCATAAAGATTAAGGAAAGGATGCTTAGGCGCGGTACGGCGGAAGCAAGGGACATTGTCAGGATCTACGGGAAACTGAGAAAGAAGACGTACGAGATCCTCGACATGGAAGAGGATGACGAAGAAGTGGACATCAACTGGGAAGAATGATCTCCAGGACGTCAGCGATCGAATCACTGAACACCACGTGATCGGCGCTTCTCTTTGTTATTTCATCAATGGGATTGAATGCTATAGACAGGCCCGTAGACTCGAACATCTTGATGTCCGTGTAGGAATTTCCGATCGATACCGTACGTTCCTCAGTTGTCCCGTGTTTTTTGATGAATTCTTTCAGTTTTATTCCCTTGTCACGGAGGTCGACGTTGACGATACCTTCTCCGGTAAGTACTCCGTTATCATCGGTCTGAAGTGTGTTCGCGGCGAAACCGTCGAATCCGAACTCGTTCGCGATCATTTCTGCAGCGATATCGATACCACCGGAGACGATGACGCAGTCGATACCGTTCCATTTCAGTGCCGCGACGGTTTCCTGAATCCCTTTGATGAGCGGCATGTTCCTGAAAAGTCTCACGAGATGCATGCGCGAAATGTTCTGGTCGATGTTCTTCCATAACGCGATATCGCGTCTCATGAACTCCGGTTCGTCAATGTTACCGTTGACGAATTCCTTGAAACTGCCTTCGTTGCTCACACCGTACTGTTCATGGATCCACGCCCATGAACTGCGGTGATTGAACAGCACACCGTCCATATCGAATGCCACTAGATCGAAGTGTTTTCCCATTACTCCGATGCTAAGCGTAACTGATTAAAAATCATTCCTACAGACCAAATTTATAATACGACGCATTAGAGGATAATGATGATAACGATCATAGGCACCGGACACATCTTCAACATAGCCGAGCCTGTGACGTTCATAATAAAACATTCCTGGCCCGATGCCGTTTTGGTGGAATTGGACGAGTCAAGGTTTACAGCGATGACAGACCCAGATGCCAAGACGACAGAGGCACCGAAGGCGTACAAAAAGGCCGCAGAATATCAGAAGAAGATGGCCGAGGAGAATAACACCACGACCGGATCAGAGCTTATTGCGGCAGCAACCGTGGGAAGGGCGATGGGTGCGGACGTGTTCATGATAGACGTCAACGCAGCAGAAGCGTTGCAGCGCATGCACAATGAGATGCCGTTCAGGGAGAAGATGAGATTCAAGTTCTCGGGAATAAAGGACAACCTTTTCTCACGAAAGGAAACGGTGGAGCAGACGTTGGAAGACTTCGCCGCGGATGAGGAAAGACATATCAACGAACTCAGGGAAAGATATCCGACAATGATCAGGATAATCGTTGACGAACGTAATGAGCACATGGCCAGAAAGATCAATGAAGTCATTGAAAAATATGAGAACATAGTGATCGTGGTGGGTGACGGACATGTTGAAGCGCTGGTCAAACTGATAAACGCCGAAGGCGTAAAGAAGATAAGGCTGAGAGAGTTAATGAACAAGGAGCGTATGGATACGATACGCGCAGAGCTTTGGACACACTCGGAGGAAAGAGAATGAAAGTGGAATTATTGGCATACACACCCGATGCAGACCGTATTTGTGCGGCCGCAGCACATTCCTGTTATTCCGAGAAACCGTCCAAGGAGATAATGAACGATATCGATCCTGAAAAAACGTTATCGAGAGTTGTCGGGATGGGACATCATTCCGTTATCGAACACGCCTCATTCACGTTCTCTGTGGAAGGAGTATCAAGAGCTCTCACACACCAGTTGGTAAGGCATCGCGTTGCATCATTCTCGCAACAGAGCCAGCGTTACGTTTCAATCGATAAACCAACGTATGTTGTACCGCATTCGATCGAGGCGGATCCAAAGCTTTTGAAGGTCTACAAAGAGGCCATGGATACCGCATGGGAAGCTTACGGAAAATTGGCCGAAAAGGTTCCGGCAGAGGATGCAAGATATGTGCTTCCCAACGGATGCACGACGAACATCACGATCACCATGAATGCACGTGAACTGCTGCACTTCTTCGAACTGAGATGTTGCAACCGTGCGCAATGGGAAATCAGAGAGATGGCGGACATGATGTTGGCGCTGTGTATGGAAGTATCGCCGACAATTTTCAAGAGTGCGGGTGCACCGTGCATAAAAGGACCATGTCCGGAAGGAAAAATGACGTGCGGTTCGCCTAGGCGTTCTAAAAAAGCTTAAATAGGGCACATCCTTAATCCGCTCTACTCGGTGAAAAACATGGGAAGAATTAGACCCACATACATTAAAAGAGTCTCCATTGAACTCGTCAACAAGTATCCTGAGGTATTCAGCGACGACTTCGAGAACAACAAAGCAATGGTGAACTCCCTGACTGATGTCTCATCCGTCACGATGAGAAACAGAATCGCAGGATACATCACGCGTTACCGCGAACAGGTCCAGCTCTGATTTTATTTCTCAGACTGGCATTCCGCAACAGATGCCCGCGTGGGGTAGCTTGGATATCCTGTGAGATTGCGGATCTCTTGACCCGGATTCGAATTCCGGCGCGGGCACTCATACTTCTTCCTGCGGCCACACCTTTCTTAAAATTTCTAAATCACCCGGAGGAATGATTCTTGCGATCTCCTCTTCGGGAACATTGAATGTTTTGGCAATTTCGGCGTTCTTCTTTCCGCCTTTGCCCCTGCCCGGACCGACCACGATGTATTTTTGCGACATTGCCGCAACGGAATCGACCGGACCGCACATCACTTTACGATTATTTTCGTACGATATCTCGCCAATGGCAAGTTCGATCTTCAGGTGATGTTCGTAGTTTCTTTTTCCGCGGATGATGAACGCACCTCTGGGAACGAACTCACCCGCCTGGGGTGATTTACTTACTTGGTCGGGAAGTGCCCAGAATGCTGTTCCTTCCACGAAAGCGGAAACCCATGCCTTCGACTGAGCGAGTGCGAATATGCACGATTCTCTGTAATCTGCGGGCGTCGCTTCCTTTCCTTTCTTCAGAATTACTGATGGTGCTCCGTGGATGTCCGCGTGGACGTAGATATCCTCGTCCTTCAGGTGTTTCTTCACTATGTTATCGTTAGTGTGTGCGTCACGCCCGGCAATGACCATCTTCCCAGACGTTGTGAAAAACCATTTGTATCTCTCGAACCAGAACTGTTTCGTTGGTTGTGCCTTGCCGAGCATTGCCGCACGGGCTTTGTTGAATCCTTTCCTCTTGCGGTCGAGTTCTGTCTGACTTTCTTTTAAGGCTTCTTTTGCCCTTGTTGCCTTCTCGCCGATGTCCTTTCCCCTTTGGTAAAGATTGGAAGCGTTTGCGTCAATACCCTTGGTGTAATCCAATGGGACCTCGCGTTCGTCGAGTATCGCGGTGACGATGTTCTTCGCCGGATTCATTCCTGAAACATAATCGATCTTCATCGCTCCGGCCTTGAGTTTTTCCCATGTGAGTTTCTGTGACTGTTCGTTAAGGACCTTCAACAGATCGTCCACTTTCTGGTAGTTTGCGTAAATGGAATCCGCCTTATTCTTCAGGTCGACGGCCTCTTCGATGAATTCCTGGATGGTCTCATTCTGGCGGTCCACACGTCTTTGTAATTTTTCGACTTCAGGATCAACGTAAGCGATCTCCTCAGCCTCAAGTAGAGTGGAAATGAAGGTGTTCAAACCGTTTGAGAAAGATGATGCTGGCTCTTTCTCAAATTCGTCGTAGATGGACATCTCCAAAGGTGTGACGTCAACGATCTCCTCTGCGGAGCGGTATATCATCGCCCGAGGGGAATTGATCAGCGAATCAACGATTTCGACCATCTTGTCGTAGAGCGTTTTTATGTCGCCGTCGGATAATTCGGATGTAGCGGTGTTCTTTGCGATGCTCGCTCTTTTGCAGACCTCTTCGGCATATTGTCCGCCGAGGTTCACGCTTGTCGCAAGCGTCCTGACAAGATCGGATTCCGATGATTTGATCGAGGAAGCGAATTCTTCGTATTTTGATGACGTCGGATCAAAACGGGATTTCGGCATTGCGTAATCCTCACCCGGACGTACGTTTCTGTCCCTCCACGTCTTGTGAATAAGGCAGTTCAGGATCTTTCCGTCCAATACCAAAAGAACGTTACCGCCGCCGAACAGTTCGAACACCAATTGGTATTCTCCGTCCGCTTTCAGCAATTCCATGACGATGACTCTGTCAAAACCGGCCTGGTAGATCTTTCCGACTCTTGCATTATCCACATATTTACGAAGGAATGATGCGAAGGATGTCGGGAGTACGGGCGTATCCGGTTTCTTGTCCGGCATGTACAACCATTTCTTATCTTTCAGAAAGAGCTCTTTTTTCCCCTGGCCCTGAACATTCAGCCTGAACAGTACATTGCCTGCTCCCCAGTGGAATATCTTGTCCATATGTGCATCTGTAAGCACACTCATCTCCGTGACCACGGAACGGACATCGAAAGAACTCATTTCCTTCTTCATTGCGTCAAGGTCTAGGTATAATTGAGAGATAAAGGTTCTTGACGAAATAGGAAATCTTTATCAATGATTTCATGTTAGCGGAGAAGTACGCCGCTGTGGCTAAGGGGTATAGCGACGCCTTGGTAAGGCGTAGGTCGCGGGTTCAATTCCCGTCAGCGGCTCCACATTTTCCCAATTGAATTGTATTCATTCTGAAATGATTTTTATTTTGTACTATGACACGCATCATTGAAAGAAGACGATCTGTCAATGGAGTAGGCCATCATGAGAAGAATCACACAGGATGAGATAGAAAAAGTTGCAGATCAGATGTTGGCAATATTTTTCGACGAAGTGGATATTTCGATGGTCACTCAAGGCATAAATGCCGACACGGCAAAAGCGATCATACGGGAGAATCTGTTTGGAGATACGGAATATTTCTTCAGATACGGTGACGTATTCGTCACCGACGATGATATGAATGGAATCGTTGCATTGATCGACGGCAGGAAGTTCTCAGTTTTTAAGAAAACGATGCAGTCGTTAAAGTCCAACAAGATCATTACAAAAGTTGCCACAAAAGAAGAGTTGAAGTTGTTGAACAGCAACGCAAAGAAAGTACAGGAAGTTCACAGCTTCAAGTGGTACAAGAAACGCAAGCCTGTTCCGTACTATCTGGCTCATATCGGCGTGGTTAAGGACAAAAGAGGCCAAGGGCTCTGCAGGGAGATGATGGAGTTCGTATTCGATTACGTAAAAGAATACAATTCCGAAGTGGTTTTGGAAACATTCAGCGATAACAATGCTGCCATTTATGAGCACTTAGGATTCGAGACCGTTGAGGTCGTCGAATCAAAGGATAAGTGCATAAAGCAACACAGAATGTTGAAAAAGTTGTAAGCGGTTTTGAGATTCAGTTCATTTTGTAGAACACGAATCCGGACCATACCTTCGGATAGAAGAATGTCGTCTTCTTGGGCATGCGTTTTCCGATCATGGAGAGATCCCATATGTTCTGAAGGCTCGGGTCGTTAAGAACGATTGCAAGATCGTAATCGCCTTTGGACATTTTCTTTTCTGCTGAGAAATAGTCTGCGTCGTATCCCACTTTCACTTTACCGTCATCGTAACCGTACACTTTCTTTAGAATGAGTTCTTGCGCGACGTACGTATCCAGGGACCACAATGGATCCTTCGGATCGTTCAGTTTTGCAACAAAACATTTTCCGGATTTGAAAAGTAAGCCCATCTGCCATTTGTCGAGGTTCTTCATCATCTCTTCTTTCGATGCAACCTCTTTGACCTCCATTAGACCGGAGATCTTCTTTATCGCGTCTGCTTCAGATATTTCTTCAGATTTCAGAAGCCTGTGTGTTGGCCAGATGACTAATCCCTCGTCCTTAGCGGAAACAAGTGTTGCGAGAACGAACGATTTTTTTTCGTTTCCCGGATTTTCTAACGAATAGTTCAATGCCGTTTCGTAACGGTGGTGGCCGTCCGCGATCAGCATCTTCTGGTTTGCGAGTTCCTTTGTGATGGATGCGACGACCTTCTTGTCGCCGATTCTGTAGTATTGGTGGCGGACCTTCGCATCATCTATGTAATCGTAGACCAAGTCGGCAGTTCTGGCGATGTTGTCGTCCAATACTTTGCTGAATCCTTCGTATATTCCGAAGATCGATTCCAAGTGAGTTTCCATATCCCTGAGGAGATTCAGACGATCTTCCTTCACTTTGGAGAAAGTTTCCTCGTGGGGAATGACAAAACCGTTCTCGTACGGTTCTGTTTTCAGTGTTCCGACCAATCCTGTTCTTATGTATTTGCGGCCTGCATCGTTGAACGTCTGGCGGTAAAGATAGAATGATTCATCATCCTGTGCCAGTGCACCTTTTTTGATCCATGATTCCAACTCTTCTCTCGACTTTCCGTAGCGTCCGTTTTCCGGCATTAATGTCAGACGGGTAACGTTGTACGGGTTAGACTGCAGTTCCTTCAGATAATCGTCGTCGATGACATCGTACGGCGGGGAAATGCGTGAGCCTACGCTCTCATTGTCTTCGAGTTCGGGCCTGAATCCTGGAAACGGCAGAAAGGTGACCATTGTAGTTCGAAGCAAGGTATGCGTTCACTCTAAAATAATCCTTGGTTCAGCAGATCCTAGGAACAGGGTCGCCCACGGGTGCTTCGAGTATCCTTCTGCCGCCGATCTCCGTGCGGATGACGACACGGTTGTTTTTGACATTAGCGTGACCGATGATCGCTGCGTTCTTTCCCAACGGGTCTTTCCTGAGTGTCGCAACAATCTCTTCGGCCATCTGCGGAACACATGCTATTACGACCTTTCCTTCGTTTCCGATGCTCAGCGCATCGATGCCGAGAAGGTCGCACGCGTTAACCACTGCGGGATTCAGAGGAATGGATTTCTCGTTCAACTCGATTCCGACTTTTGATTTCGAAGACCACTCGTTGAGTGTGTTGGCCAGACCTCCGCGGGTCGGATCCTTCATTGCCGTTATTCCACCGACTTTCAGGATTGATTCTATCAGTTTGTTCAGCGGAGCGACGTCACTCTGAACTTCGCTCTCGAATCCATAACCTTCCCTGAAAGAAAGAAGTGCGATTCCATGATCCCCTAGTGTTCCGGAGACGATTATCGCATCACCGTCACGAACGCTGCTGTCTGTTGTCCATTTCTGATCCGTAGGGCGGTATTTGCGTACGACATCGAAGTTGTGATCGAGATATTTCGATCTTTTTCCTACTGCGGACGTAACCATCACCATCTGGTCTATCGCACCAGATTCCATAACTTTGGTGTCGCCGGTAGCAATTGGAACGCCACATTTTTTTGATGTCTCGCCGACGGATTTCATCACTCGGTCGACGACATCCATGTCCAAACCTTCCTCGAGGATAACGGCACACGATAATGCAAGTGGCTCACCACCCATTACTGATATGTCGTTGACAGTGCCAGCAACCGAAAGTGAGCCAATGTCACCACCGGGGAAGAACAGCGGTTTCACGGTGTGGCCGTCTGTTGTGAAAACGATATCGTCAACCACAGCGGAATCGTCCAACGAATCCAACGGTACGTTCAGTTTTCCTTTCGGAAAATGAGAGATGATATGCTCGGAAAGGAACTCCTGCATTGTTTCTCCACCCGCACCGTGGTTCATGACGATCTTCTTCATTGTTTCACGTGATGCGGACATACCCATAAATGTTTTTTGACAAGACCAAACTTTATCAATCAATCCGTGATAGAGAAGCAACGGGACCCGTAGGGTAGCTAGGATTATCCTTTCGGCCTTCGAAGCCGAGGACCCGGGTTCGAATCCCGGCGGGTCCGCCACAATTTATTACAGTCAGAATGGGAGAATGAAATATTTTATTAGTCTGATACACCGTCCGACTTTAGGAGATTTTTATGGTAGTTCATTTCGGCATTAACATTCGTGAAAAATCTGATGGAATGAAATTGACAAGAGAAAATTATGTCAAAATGGACAATCGCAATTCGTTTGTCAAAGGGGAAGTGCATTCTGAAGAATGGTGCACGGAACAATTGAACGATTCTTTAAAAAATTACGACTTGAATATGAAATACTTCAAATCACTGGATAAAGCAGAATTCAACAAGGCTCTGGATGTATTTTTTTGGCAAATCCTCAATTCAAAGAGGTTTTCGATCTCAACGAATATGATGGCGTTGCAGGCCATTATATCATTATACTGGATGAATATAATCAGGCGTATTTTGGTATAACTTCTGATTTGAGAAGGCGCATGACAAGTCATTGGTCAAAAACGAAAGAGTTTGATAGACTTATTTTTGGGCGTGTCGAAAATTCAATCTTATCCATTGATAGTTTTAGAGCATTGGATACAACGAGAATTTTCGTGTCGACTAGGCAAAAAACGCACGAATATGAAGAAGATGCACTAATCAAAAGCTTCCCTAAGAAATTCACGATTAATAGGACTGCAGGAGGCCCCATGTATCTTGGTTTGCGAGAAGCAATCACTCACAGAAAAACGAGAGATATGTGATGCACGTTTGTGAATGATTAAAGTTTTTTATGAACAATCGTACCGTCAGGTCCGATTACACCTTTATTTTCAAACCAATCCAATTTTCCGTTGTTAATGAATAAGCACAAATATGTTACACACGTCTTGAAATCTTGAGCCGAATACGCAAGAGAGATTCCCAAAAAAGGCTGATTACAGTTTTTTGTTTTAGCTAGGTTGATGTGTTTTTCTAATATGGACAACGTGATATCACAGGATGCGGGGTTCATGAGATCATATGTGTGGTAATATTCATCGACGAATTGTTTCTCAGGTTCGGTGAATGCGTTGAGTGTGATTTTCACATTTTTTGCGGAAGCACGTCCACAGTTTTCAAAAACAAGTGTGGGTCCAGTTGAATATTCTGTAATTTTGTAAATGAATTTTGGTTCGTTATATTTTTTATGAAGCGTCTGAATAATAAATAAAAAAAATGCCCCCAGGAAAGCGGATAGGACAAGCGACACTAAATTAATAAAAACCATCGTTAAGCCATATCGATAGCAATGTTAAAAACATTGCGAAAGTTTTCAAAAATGATTACTTAAAACACCAATATTTAATGAGGATTCGATATTTAAATCTAAATCGGGCGTTATTAAAGGTGATTGAAGCTACGTAAAATAAGTATTATTTTTTTTCTGAAATAGTAGTGAACGTAAAAAATGAGGCTGTAGTTGGAATATTTTTTTAAGATTTATGAGGACATTTGTAGAAGATATTTAAACTAAGTAAAAACATACATTGCCTTATGTCGAATGAGAAGTGCAATGTCGTGTATGCCGCGAAAGTCGGCGATATAGGTGACGGAAAGCTTGCAAGTTCAATCAGATTCGGTGCTGCGAAGATAGACACAAAGGTTGCCGAAGGCAAAATGGGCGAAGGTACGGCCAATACGTTCTTCGACAAACTGATGTCGTATGTTCCGAAGATCGGTACGGATG